>FLNX01001645.1_pt1 | contig 51903 bp, 42 predicted proteins | sample 1140341 | NCBI WGS metagenome assembly FLNX01 (sample SAMEA3878208, study PRJEB12797) | bioreactor metagenome | biome: Moose rumen | place: Sweden | collected 2011-10
GACGTTGGCGTGGAATCGGGTTTTGTTGTACAAACTGAAATTGCATAAATGGCTCCACGGTATCAAAAAGCCAATTGTCCATTACTATGCCGTCTGCTGGAACGAGGAAAAGATGCTGCCTTTCATGTTCCAGTATTACGACCAATTTGTTGACCACTACACCATCTACGACAACTACTCTGACGACAGAAGTGAGGACATCATCCACTCGCATAAAAACGCCGAGATAAAGAAATTCAGCATGAACGGGCGTATCGACGATAGAATATACCAAAAAATCAAGAATAATTGTTGGAAGCACTCTCGCGGCAAAGCTGACTATGTGGTGGTGTGCGACATTGATGAATTCATCTACCATCCCGATCTCGTCTCATTCCTCACCGCAGCGAAAGCTGATCACTATTCGTTCTTCAAAACCACCGGCTATCACATGTACCATCCGGTGTACCCAACCTATGACAGCGGCAAGTTCATTACCGACGTGGTAAAGCTTGGGGTTTACGACTTTTATTTCAACAAGCGAATCATTTTCGACCCCCACCGCATCGTGGAGATCAACTACCAAGTGGGTGCACACAAGGCCCGCCCCGTCGGCATCGTGAAAGAGAAAGACTCTAACGGAGAATTGAAAATGCTCCATTACAAGAACTTGTCGGTGGAACATCTCATCGATAGGTTTGCACGGTATAGAAACCGCCTGAGCGACATCAACATTGAAAACAAATGGGGCGAGCATTATCTGCAAAAGGAAGCGCAGGTGCGGGAGGCCTTTGCCGAGGGACTCGCCTCAGCCCGGCAGGTAATACCTTGAAACGCATGATACCACGCATCATACATTACTGTTGGTTTGGACGCGGCCTGATGCCCCAGTCGCAACGCGATTGCATCAAAGGGTGGAAGCGGCTGATGCCGGATTGGCAATTCATCTGCTGGGACGAAAGCAATTTCGGCGTGGGCCTCTGTCCCTACACTGCTGAGGCGTACAGAGAGAAGAAGTGGGCCTTTGTGGCCGACGTGGCAAGGTTGAAAGCCCTGCACGAGATGGGCGGCGTCTATTTGGACACCGACGTGGAGCTGTTCGCATCGTTGGAGCTGTTCCTCAACAACCGCCTGTTCTCGGGTGTTGAAATCTATCACGAAGAGTTCGAACGCGAGGGCCGTCCACTGCTTGATGTGGAAGGCAAACCACTGGAGCCCATGACGCAAATACCTTGTTGCGGATTTCTTTCTGCTGTTCTGGGTGCAGAACCCGGACATCCCCTTATCTCGGAATGTCTGCAATTCTACCTTGACCGCAAGGCACGAAACGATGACGGTACGCTAAACTCTATCGTCATTGACGGCGTACTTGCCGCACATGCTGTCAAATATGGGTTCCGCTACCATGGGAATCAACAGATGCTCCCTGAAATATCTCTTTACCCTCCCCGACTCTTCACCTATGCTGGTGTGCCGTGCACCGACGATGCTGTTCTTTTCCACCACACCGCGTGGTCGTGGATGCCGAAAGACAGACGCCAACGACTCTTTCTCGCGCTTGACAAACTTCATCTCCTCAAGCTTTATCGTAGCATCAAACGTGCTCTTTTCCGTAAAAAATGAAAGTTTCCGTCATAGTCCCCAACTACAACCACGCACCGTTTCTGAAGCAGCGTATCGAGAGCATTATGAGCCAAAGCTATCAGGATTTCGAACTGATACTACTTGACGACTGCTCGACCGACGGTGGCCGCGAGATATTGGAAAGCTATCGCGACAACCCTCACGTGACACATGTCGTTTGCAATGACACTAATGGCGGGTCGGCTTTCCGCCAGTGGGACAAAGGCATCGCGTTGGCAAAAGGGGAATGGATATGGATTGCCGAGAGCGACGATTGGGCCGAAACGACCTTCGTGGAGCGGATGATGCAATCCATTGAAAAGCACCCGACTTGCGGTTTGGCCTATTGTTGGTCGTTTCGTACCGATGAGAATGGGACGTTGCTTTGGGATGTACCCGACAAGCAAAAAATCAATTTTCACCGAGGAGAAGAGTTTGTCTCTGAGCGTCTTGTCCTGTCCAATGTCATAGTGAACGTTAGCTCATGCATGTTTAAACGTGAGTTTTTCAAGCCAGAATGTGCCTGCCTTTATGAGAATATGAGATTGTGCGGGGACTGGCTTTTCTACGTGCTTTTGGCGGAACAGACTGATGTTGTGGAGGTACAGTCGCCATTGAATTATTGCAGACGGCATGGCACCAATATTTCTGAATCGGCAGAGGCGAAAGGACTGACTTTTTTGGAGGGCGCAGATGTGCTGGATTATGTTTTGGAACACCACGAGGTGAAAAAGTCGTTCTATTCTCGTTATTGGGGGAGACAGTGGGCTAAATACAGGAGAATCTGGGGGCTTTCTGCCGAGACCAATGATGCCATCCATAGACGATTCATAACCAGACACAAAGCAATTGTTTTGTACTATTATGTTTATGTTGTAAGAAACCTTTTCAGGAAATGACGAAAGTGACGGTGTTGATGCCGACATATAATGTGGCCCCTTACGTGAAAGAGGCCGTTGAGAGTGTGCTTCGCCAGACCTATTCTGATTTCGAGTTGCTGGTAATCGACGATTGCTCCTCCGACGACACCTTGGATGTGGTGCGCGGAATCAATGACCATAGGATACGGGTCGTGAAGAACGAGCGCAACTTGGGCCTGGCTGACAACCTGAATCGCGGCCTGAGTATGATTGCCTCAGAATATGTGGCGCGTATGGATGGCGATGACATGGCAGAGCCTGATTGGTTGGAAAAGGAGGTGTCCGTGTTGGAAAGACATCCTGAAATCGGGGTCTGTGGTGGTTGTGGGAAACGGTTTGGCAGCAGCGATTCGTTGGTCGTCCTTCCCGAGAGGCACGAGGACTGTCTTGTGAGCATGTTGTTCAGTTGCAGCATTCTTGTGCCGGTCTTTCGGTTTGAGTTGTATTCGAAGTGGGGAATGCGTTATCGGCACGAGGCGTTTCCTGCCGAAGATTACAGGTTTTGGGCGGATTGCTCCAAGGTGACCCGTTTCTACAATGTCCAAAAGGTGTTGTTTCATTATCGGATGCATGAGACCCAAATCTGCTCCTCGCTAAAGGAAGTGCAGGTTGGGAAGGCTGATGAGGTTCGCAAACTGATGTTGGATTGGCTGAATGATGACATGTCTGATGCCGATCGGGACTATTTCCTGAAATCGTTCATCCTTGGGGAAATCCACGATAAGAAGACCCTTGATGAAAGGCGAAGGTTCGCAAAGGAGTTGTGTCGTTTGAACTTGAAGTATGGCCATTATGACAACAATGCGTTGCGTCGGGGGCTGTCGCGTCATATCAGTCTTGGCGTGTATTCCTCAATACTTGGCGACTATTTTGAAAACGGATATGGCTTAAGGGCCTACCGGGATTACTTGAAAAGTGGACTGGCTTTCAACACGCAACCAAGGCTTGAGGCGAAGATATTGGCCAAGAGCGTTTTGGGACGTTCATGAATAAGATGAAGATTACCAGAAAAATACATAACCTTTTCTATCCCAAGCTCGGAAAGATATTGATGTTGCATAGCGTTGAATCGGCAGCGTTCTTGGAATCGCTTGTCGCCAAATGTCGGAATGAAGGTTTCGAGCCAATCGGCCTTGACGAGGCTGTGGATAGGATACGAAAACATAGTGGTAAGAGGTTCTCGTGTTTCACGTTTGACGACGGGTATCTTGACACTTATTCCATCGCCTTCCCAACCTTGACGAGATCAGGCGTGCCTTTTTGTGTTTACATGACGAGGGATTTCTATCGTGGCGCATCACAACCTGTTTGGGATGGCGCTGCCCGGATGATGAATGTCGGGCAATTGAAGGAAATGAGCCTAAGTCAATGGTGTACCATTGGCGTGCATACTTGCACACATCCGCGTCTTAGTACACTCGATGTGAATACCCAACGACATGAAATCGCCGATTGCAAGTCCGATCTTGAGGAATTGCTTGGCAAGGAGATAAAACACATGGCATATCCTCATGGAGATTACGACAATGCCACGTTGGGAGTAGTCTCGGAGTTGGGCTTTGTTACGGCAGTCACCACGTCGGGCCGGCATGTGCGCGGAGATGCTAAACTGTTGGAGCTGGATCGGGTCTTTGTCGGTGATAGATGACATTTATATTACAGGGAATGAGAGTTTAAATTAGAATATCTTATGAATGAGAATAATTGTCTTGGGCAAATAGAGAAGATTTTCCAAACGGGAGAAGTGTCGGACAACGAAGGCAAAATGCACCAACTTGGTTCCAATATTGATCGCAAAGAGGGTGAGTTTCTTTTCGATATTATTCAGCGGCACGGATGCAGCAAGACCCTTGAGGTGGGTTGCGCCATGGGAATTTCCTCGCTGTTTATTTGTGCGGCCCTTCAAGGTAATGCGTTTGCGAGTCATACCATTATCGATCCCATGCAGACCAGCGATTGGAGTAGCATTGGGGTTACACAACTTGACGAGGCAGGGGTCACCTGTTATCGGCTTGTGGAAGAGCCATCGGAATACGCTTTGCCTCGATTGGCGGAAAAAGGAGAGAAATTTGATTTCTGTTTCATTGACGGTTGGCACACCTTCGACCACACGCTAATCGACTTTTTCTATATCGATCGGTTGCTTGACACGGGAGGTATAGTTGCAATTGACGACATCACATTTCCAGGAATAAGGAAATTAATGCGCTACTTGTTGAACTATCCGAACTATCGTTTGCTTGGAAATGTAGAATGTGATTCTCGTCGTGGTGTAATCGGGCATTTGTATGACGGCATTGTCGGCGCTTTCAGGCCATTGTCAAAACTGTTTCCTGTGAAAATGCGTTATCGTATATTTTCAGACAACATCATTCGTCCTGAAAAAACATTGGGGCTGAATGCTTCGATGATTGCTCTACAGAAGACAGGCCCTGATGCTCGGCGTTGGGACTGGTATGTGGATTTTTGACAGTAACAATGCGCTTCTCCATCATCATCCCCGTCTATAATGTCGAGAAATACTTGAAAGATTGCCTCGACAGCGTCCTCAACCAGACCTTTGCCGACTGGGAGGCCGTCTGCGTAAATGACGGCTCGACCGACGGCTCAGCGGCGATATTGGACGATTATGCGGCCAAGGACGAGAGGCTGAGGGTCGTTTCGCAAGCCAATGCCGGCCTTTCGGCGGCCCGCAATGCGGGGATGGATGCGGCAAAAGGAGATTACATCCTTTTCTTGGACAGCGACGACTGGTTGGAAGACAACGCCTTGGAAACCATCGCCAATGCGTTGCAAGACGAGGATATGCTCTGCTTCTCAGGACGCCGTTATTGGGAGACGACGGGCGAGTTTAACCAACCCGACCTCTTGACCGAGCAGTCGTTTGCCGACGGCATGGACTATTACAGCCAAAACGCCTTGCTGCACCGCGACTTTGCCTTCGTCTGCGTGGTGCTGAGGGCGTATAAGCGTTCCTTCTTGTTGGAGAAGGGGCTGTGTTTCAGGGAAGGCATCTTCCACGAGGACAACCTCTTCACGCCGTTGGCTTGCTATCATGCCACGAAGGTCAAGGTCGTCAATGCGTGCCTGTATGACTACAGGGTGCGCGCCAACAGCATTACCACGACTGACGATGCGCGGCGGCTTCGCGACTTGCTGGGTGTCGCCAACGAACTGGCAACGTTCTTCATCCCCAAGACGGGCTTCGACAAGACCGTTGTCTATCGCGCCATCACCCACCATTATCAGGTAGTGTTCGTGAGCGCCCCGAAGGAGGGGAGGAGGGAGCTGAAAAGTCTTTGTGACTGGAAGGCCTACAGGACGGTGAGCCGGACGAAGTTGAGGCACAGATTCAATTATTGGAGGAATAGGTTAATATGAACGGTGATATGAACGGAATGTCATCAAACCACGGAAAAGTATTATATTTGCAAAAAATTAGTTCGCGATGGAACGCTTTTTCAACACGGCAGGGCCGATAAAGACCGACCTGCACTATTACATCGACCCGCTGAAGCGCCTCGAATTGGAGGAGGTGCTAATGCTCATCCGCCAGCAGAAGTATTTCGTCATGCACGCGCCACGTCAGACGGGCAAGACATCGTGCATGCTCGCCTTGCGCGACTACCTGAACGCACAAGACGACTACATCGCCGTCTATGCCAACGTGGAAGGCGGGCAGGCATCAAGGAACAACGCGCCAAGCGTGGTCAGGTCAACGATTGATACGCTTGCCGAACAGTTTAGAGGCGTGGTCGGGAGCTACTTGCCGCTTCAGATTCGCGACGAAGTCCGGCAGGTGGAACCCGGCTCGATGCTTTCGACTTACCTGCGCCGCTTGGCCGAAAGCCTGCCCAAACCTATCATCCTTGTCATCGACGAGATAGACGCCTTGGTGGGCGACAGCTTGGTCAGCGTCCTTCGCCAGATACGGTCGGGCTATGCCGACCGCCCGAAGGCATTCCCGCAGTCTATTATCCTGTGTAGTTCTGTTGATATTTGTGACCATAGAATTTTTCCTGCACTTGCTGGAGATAGGTCGGTGTTGAATATGTTGTCGTGCTCTATTGCCATTGATTGAGAAGATATGGCACGAGGAGCGCGAACACAACGGACGGAAGATCATGGTTTGGGGGATGTGATAATGGTAAGTAGATGAGCATGCTATGCGCGCCATCACGCACCATTATCAGGTAGTGTTCGTGAGCGCTCCGAAGGAGGGGAGGAGGGAACTGAAAAGTCTTTGTGACTGGAAGGCATACAGGACGGTGAGCCGGACGAAGTTGAGACATCGTGTGAATTATTGGAAAAACAGATTTGCTTTTTGACCGTTTTTTTTTATGCGGTTTAATTATTGGTGACTATTTGAGAGAGACAAAATAAATAATAGTATGCGAGAGAAAACGATAATGATAACGGATAATCCTTTCACCTATATGGATGAAGTGGGAGACCCTTATGTGTTTAATGCAATGACACAAGAAGATATGGCAAATATCTTGGCGTTGGCGTCGAATTTGCTGAAAGAGTGTGGAATCGAATTCATGCTGGCTTTTGGCACCTTGTTGGGGTCGGTGAGAGAGAATTCCTTTATCAAAGGCGATGACGATGTTGACATCATTGTAACCGATGAGAAAAAATTGTATGAGAATTTACCATATCTTGCCGAGCGAGGATTATATATCAATCGCATTTTTGAGACAGAGCTTTATACGTTTCATTCCGAAGGCCGCAAAGGGCACATCGATATGTATGTTCTGCGCCCTATTGATCGCTGGCTGTATAAGGATTGGTGCGTAAGTATTAGGGGACATTATGCCCCTAAGCGTTTTTTTGAAGATGGGATTGATAAGGAAAACTATTGTATTGGTGATATTTGTTATCCTTGCCCTAAGCATCCAGAAAACCTATTGGAATGGTGGTATGGAAAGACATGGAGAATCCCGCAGGCAGGGAAGGCTACTGAAGATGTTTTGTTGAGACGTATTGAGCTTTTCCCAGGAAAGTATTGGCGCAAAGGGAGAAGATATTTGAAGAGAGTGTTCGGAAAATAAGTTGAACCATGCCATTCTCCATCATCATACCGCTCTATAACAAGGCCCCGTATGTGGCCAAGGCCATAGGGAGCGTGTTAGCCCAGACCGTTACGGATTTTGAGCTGATTATATGCGAATTTTGTCATTTGCTGATTTGAAATATTAATGTTGACTCAAGATAAAATATTCGAATTGCTCCGTAGGGGAGAGAAAGTGACACTGGAATGCAAACGGGCAGGACAAAAACTGCCCAACAGCGTCTGGGAGACTTATTCCGCCATGGCGAACACCTATGGCGGAACGATTCTGCTTGGCATTGACGAGGTAAAGTCCGAGAAGGATTGGCGCAAACGCTATCCCGTTGTGGGATTGGCCGACGCCGAAAAACTTCGCATGGACTTTTGGAATCTGCTCAACGATAGCGAAAAGGTGAACCTCAATCTTCTGATTGACGATGACGTTGAGATTGTGAAGGTAGAAGGGAAAGAGATTGTCGCCATCCACGTCCCTCAGGCCGACTATCATCAAAAGCCTGTGTTCGTCAACGGCAACATGAACAAAGGCACTTACAAACGGAACCACGAAGGCGACTATCACTGCAAGGAATCAGAGCTACGCGCCATGATTCGCGATGCCAGCGACGAGGGCAACGACGGCAGGCGGTTGCCTTACTACGGAATGGACGACATTGATGTCACGACTTTGCGGGAATACCGTCAGATGTTCATGAACCGTAACCCCGACCATTCGCTCAACAGGAAAGACGACAAGGAGTTTTTGCGACAGATGGGCGCCTACGTCGAAGACCGCGCTTCAGGCGAGGGAGGCCTAACGATGGCGGGATTGCTGATGTTTGGTAAGGGCCTCTCCATTCGCGAGCGTTTCGACATGATACGCTTCGATTATGTTGACAAGACCCGTCTGGCAAAGGGACAGCGCTACCGCGATCGCTTGACCTACGACGGCGATTGGGAAAACAACCTGTTCAGGTTCTTGACCATGGTGATGCCGAGGCTGACACGCGACTTGCCGGTTCCCTTCGTATTGGAAGGCGTTCAGCGCGTGGATGACACTCCGATGCACAAGCTGCTTCGCGAAGCCATGACCAATATGATCATCCACGCCGATTTTATGGCGGAAGGCATCCTGAAAGTGGAAAAACGTGACGACGGCTATCTGTTCAGCAACCCCGGTACGTTGAAGTTGCCCGTTGAGGAAATCTATCGCGGCGGTGTTTCGGCGGCTCGCAACCCTCATATCCAGGACTTGCTACGCATGATTGGTTACGGTGATAATTTGGGAACGGGTTTCCCCGAAATGGTCGAGGTTTGGGAAAACGCATGGGGCGAAAAGCCAGTGCTCAACGAACGCTATGAGTTGCAAATCGTGGAGCTTTCGCTTGGCGGGATGAACCGTGACGAAGGTAATCCGCCTGTAAACCTCGAAAATCCGCCTGTAAATCCCGAAAATCCGCCTGTAAATCCTGAAAATCCGCCTGTAAATCCTGAAAATCTGCCTGTAAACCCTGAAAATCTGCCTGTAAATCCTGAAAATCTGCCTGTAAATCCCGAAAATCTGCCTGTAAATCCTGAAAATCTGCCTGTAAATCCCGAAAATCTGCCTGTAAATCTTGGCGAATTAGACAAACGTATTTTAATGGAAATGATGGCTAAGCCCAAGTTGACATACGCAGAATTGGCAACTTTAGTTGGAAAAACTAGGGAAACCATACGGATTCATATCAAGTCATTGAAAGAAAAAGGGTTAATTGTTCGTGTGGGTTCTGACAAGGATGGTTATTGGGAGGTGGTCGATAATAGCAAGTAATCCGAATGAAATTCTCCGTCATCATACCGCTCTATAACAAGGCCCCATACATGGCCAAGTCTGAATGGAATATGATTATGAGCAAAGCCACTTTTATGATATTATGTGTGGTAGCAGTTGCACAGACGATGTATAATCAAACTATTCGTGATTAAGCGATAGAATATTACCCTTTACGCTTTGTTTTGATAGATAAGCGATAAATTATAATCTTTTATAAAGAGCATGAATGATATCTATGCCTTGTCGAATGCCGAATTGGTGAAGATGCTGGGAAGGCGTTTCAAAACCTACCGTATCCGCTGCCGCATGACACAAAGTGAGATGTCGGAGCAGACGGGAGTCAGCGTTCCGACCATACGAAGTTTTGAGAACGGACGCTCGACGAATGTCTCTCTCCAAGTACTGCTTGCCCTCATGCGGGCAGTCGGGCAGTTGGAACAGATAGACGACCTTTTGCCCGAAATCCCCGACAATCCCAAAGACGTGTTCAAGGGATTGAAACGACCAAAACGTGTGCGACATGGAAAATAAGGCCATTGCAATCAGGCTATGGGGAGAAGTCTTAGGCTATCTTTCTTGGGATGGACACCGCCGTTGTTCCACCTTTGCCTTTGAGGAAGAATTTCTCAAAACGGGGTGGGACGTGGCTCCTCTTTATTGTTCCATACACTCCCCATCGGCTTTGTCGCCCCGCCGTGGCAATGCCGACAAGCTCTATGCCGGACTGCCACCTTTTGTCGCGGATTCTTTGCCCGACAGATGGGGCAACCGGGTATTTGACGCTTGGGCCAAACGAAACGGAATCCCTTCAAGAAGCCTTACTGCCTTGGATCGGCTTTCTTTCGTCGGAAAAAGAGGCATGGGCGCATTGGAATTTGAACCCGCCCAATTGTTGACGGGTGAAGAACTGCCAATGCCGTTGGCGGAGCTTTATCACCTTGCCATCGCCATTCAAGAGGAACGGCAGGAGGTTTGGATGGATAGTCACGGCAACGTTATCTTGGAAGATTTGTATCGTGTGGGGACTTCGGCTGGTGGCAAACGGGCCAAGGCGGTCATCGCCATCAACAAAGAAGGTGAGGTAAGGTCGGGACAAGCGGAGTTGCCAGCCGATTATGTCCACTATATCCTGAAGTTCAACGACGACAAGGATTTCCCGTTTTCGGAAGTGGAATACGCCTATTACAACATGGCTTGTGAGGCTGGAATCTCCATGATGCCAAGTCGTTTGATGCAGATAGAAGGGAAATCACATTTCCTCACCGAACGTTTTGATCGGAGAAATGGGGAAAAGGTGCATGTGTTGACGTTGGCGGCGATGGATACCGAAGCCGATTCGTATGAAGACTTGTTTGCGGTGTGCCGCAAATTGAGGTTGCCCGAAGGCCAACAAAGGGAATTGTTCAGAAGGATGGTTTTCAATGTCTTGGGCTGTAATGTCGATGACCACAGCAAGAATTTCTCGTTCTTGATGGATAAGCAAGGCGTTTGGAGTCTGGCTCCTGCCTACGATATGCTGTTCACCGTCGATTTGGACGGCCCAAAATACCTGAATAGGCACTCCTTGTCGGTTGGAATAAAGACGGATGGCATAACCATCAACGACCTGTGTGCTTTTGCACATGAAAACGACATCAGCCAACCCGAGGCCGTGATTGACGAAGTCAAGTCTGCGCTTTCAAAGTGGGACCGTTTCGCCACAGACGCGAATGTCCCGAAATCTTGGACGGACAGGATAGGGGAAGAATTGGAGAGACAATGAATCATGAAGTTCTCCATCATCATACCGCTCTATAACAAGGCCCCGTATGTGGCCAAGGCCATAGGGAGCGTCTTGTCGCAAACCTTCACCGACTATGAGTTGATTGTCGTCGATGACGGCAGCAAGGACGATTCGGCTGAGATTGCGGCCAAGGCCATCGGAGGCGAGGCGAATTGCCGCTTGATACGGCAGGAAAACGCCGGCGTGAGCGTGGCCCGCAACAACGGCGTGGCCGCTTCGCAAGGCGAAAACGTTTGCTTCCTCGATGCCGACGACTGGTGGGATTCCCGTTTCTTGGAGGAAATGGCGAAACTCATTGCCGAGTTCCCCGATGCGGGCATTTACGGCACTAACTACACGATTGTCAATGAGACCAAGCGCAAGACGCGGGTGGCCGACATAGGAGTGGAAGAGGGCTTTGAAAAGGGATATATCAACTATTGCAAGGCTTATTCCAAAACGATGTATATGCCCCTGTGGACGGGGGCGGTTTGCATCCCGAGAAAGGTCTTCGATGACACGGGAGGATTTCCCAAGGGCATCAAGTTGGGCGAGGACTTCCTGCTGTGGATACGCATTGCCTTGAAATACAAAGTGGCGTTTTTGAACAAGCCTTTGGCATATTACAACCAAGACGTGGATGCGGCCAACAGGGGAGTGGGGAAGTTGCATAAGCCTGAGGAACACATGCTGTGGAATGTGGGGCTTTTCTCAGACGAGGAAACTTGCAATCTGGATTACAAGCAGTTGATCGACAAATTGCGAGTTACGGGGCTGATGCCCTATTTCCTCTCGAAGGAATACCACGACGCGGCAGTCCAAGAATTGGAAAAAGTGGATTGGGACAGACAACCCGATACACTCAAAAGACAATACAAGCAACCTTTGTTTTGGTTGCGGACAAGACACAAACTCAGGGAAGCAGGTTCGAGGGTGAAGCAAGTTTGGAGACATTGAGTGGAAACATCATGATACCCAAGACAATCCATTACTGTTGGTTCGGCCAAGGCGAGATGCCTGAATTGGCGAAGAAATGCATCGCCTCGTGGCACGAGGTCATGCCCGACTGGGAATACAAGCTGTGGAACGAGGACAACTTCGACGTAAGCCAAGTGCCCTACGCCAAAGAGGCCTACGAAGCGCGAAAGTTCGCCTTCGTGAGCGACTATGTGCGGCTGTGGGCGTTGTGCAACGAGGGCGGATTGTATCTTGATGTGGACTTCGTGGCATATAAACCTTTTGACGACCTGATGCATTGGGATGCTTTTGCGGGCTTTGAAGGAAGCAAGCATTCTCCTTTGATGATGGGAGTGGTTGCCAGCCAACCGCAAGGCGCATGGGTGAAGGAACAATTGGGGCACTACCAAGGTCGGCACTTCCTCCAAAAGGACGGCTCTTTCGACATGACAACCAACGTGCAATTCATCTCCGCAAAGATGCGCGAGAAAGGTTTCGTGCAAAACGGCAAGGAACAGGATTACTTGGACTTGCACGTCTTCCCGACCGAGTATTTCTGCCCAAGGCAGACCACGGGCGAGTATCTTCGCACCGAAAACACCTATTGCGACCATCTCGGCCTTGGCTCTTGGGCGGAATCCGATGAGGGATGGAAGGCGCGTGTCGGGAAGCTTGTCGGCCCGGAAAACATGACCCGTCTGATAAAGTTGAAGCGTAAGCTGTTCGGATAGTTTTTTCAAGAAATGATTACCTATTTCCCCAATATAATCTCACGCAAGGCGATGATTGCCTATGTCATCGCCCTGGCCATAGTGTCGTTGTTGTTCTTCAACCAGATGCTCCCCTTTATTTGGATGGTGTTTGGCTTGGTTGAAGTATGGGCTTTCTTCTATTTCAGCAACGACCTGACGAAACGGTGGCAGTTTTTGTCTCCCAAAAGGTTCATCAAGAAGCTGTTTTGGGTTTCTTTGGCCATCCGTCTCGTTTACATGGTGTTCTCCTATTTCTTCTACGACGTCATGACGGGCCAGCCGTTCACGTTCCATTCCGCCGACGAACAGCTTTATTTTTCGATGAGCAAGATCTGGAGAGAGCAGGGTCTTGGAGCGTTGCACAACGCCATGCACAACCTTGGCGTTGACGATTCGGGCGAGATTTATCTGACAGGTTTCATGTGCTTGGTTTTCGGGCCTTATGTGTTGACGGCCCGCGTGTTGCATAGCGTGTTGAGTGCCTTGACGTGTGTGCTTATGTATCGTTTGTCGAGGCGTCATTTCGGCGAAAGCACGGGGCGCATGACGGCCATTTTCTGCATGTTGATGCCCAATTTGGTCTATTATTGCGGCCTTCACCTGAAGGAGGCCGACATGCTCTTCTTCACGGTGCTTTTCATCGACCGCATCGACATGCTTTTCTTTGAGCGGAAAGCGGGTTTTTGGAACATCTTGATAGCCTTGCTGTCGGGATTTGCCTTGTTTACGTTCAGGACGGTCTTGGGTGCCGTTGGCGTCGTTGCTGTCGGTGTGGCCGCTGCGTTCAACAAAGGAAGGATTGAGGCTTGGTGGAAACGCATCGCGCTGGTCGTGCTTGTGGGTGCCGCCCTGACAACGACAACGATAGGAATGAGAATCATGAGCGAAGTGGATACGGCATGGTCGAGAAGGGAGACGAACCAGGAAGAGGGCATGGAATGGCGTGCCCAGCGTGAAGGCGGCAACACCTTTGCCCGGTATGCTTCGGGAGCGGTGTTCGCCCCCCTGATTTTCACCATCCCGTTTCCAACGATGGTGAACACCGCAGGCCAAGAAAACCAGCAGATGCTCAATGGAGGCAATTTCGTGAAAAACGTCATGTCGGGCTTCACGGTTTTTGCTTTGGTGCTGCTGCTCCTTGATGGCGATTGGCGAAAACACACGTTGCCCCTCGCCATGATGGGCGGATATTTAGTCGTGATAGCCTTCAGCAATTTCGCCCACTCCGAGCGTTTCCACCAGCCGGCCTTGCCGTTCGAGCTGATGTTTGCCGCTTACGGCATTTCCCAGCTGACCAACAGGCATGTGAAATGGATTGATTATTGGTTAGCCGTCATTGTCGTCGCCAATGTGGCGTGGGCGTGGTTCAAGTTGGCAGGAAGAGGAATTGTGTGATGAAGGTGCTTGTGGTTTGCAGCCATAAAAACGGCTTGGTCGGGAACATGGCCCCGTTTGTCCGTGAGCAGGTGGATGCCTTGCGTGCTTCAGGCGCCGACTGTGAGGTCTTTCTCGTCAAGGGGAAAGGCACAGCCGGTTATTTGAGACAACTCAAGCCGCTGAAAGCCAAAATGATGGAATTTTGCCCCGACATCATCCATGCGCATTTCGGCTTGTCGGGCCTCTTGGCCAACTTGCAGCGCAGGATACCCGTTGTGACCACCTATCACGGATCCGACATCAACGACAGTAAGGCGTTGCCGTTTTCCAAGATGGCCATGCGGCTTTCGGCCTGGAACATCTTCGTCTCGCGAAAGACGATGGAAACGGCCCGATCCAAGAAAAGACATTCGCTTCTCCCTTGCGGCATCGACCTCTCAGACTTGCAACTGACTGAAAGACAAGAGGCAAGGCAAAGGATGAAACTGTCGCCCGAAAGGGAATACGTCTTGTTTGCCGGCGCTTTCGGCAACGCCGTGAAAAACGCGCCCTTGGCGAAAGAGACGGTCGTCCGGTTGCACGACGAAAACGTGGAATTGCTCGAACTGAAAGGCTATTCCCGCGAGGAGGTGACCTTGCTGATGTGTGCCGCCGACGCCTTCCTGATGACATCGCATACCGAAGGCTCGCCGCAAGTGATAAAAGAGGCTATGGCCTGCGGTTGTCCCATCGTCAGCGTCGATGTGGGCGACGTCAGGGAAAGGACGGAAGGCGTGGAAGGCTGCTTCGTGGCCCAAACGCGGAACGCCGACGAATTGGCCGGACTGCTCCAAAAGGCGTTGGCGTTTGAAGGCAAGACCAAAGGTCGCGAGAGAATCGTTGCCGACGGGTTGGGCAATCGGTTGGTGGCGCAGAAATTGGTGGAAATCTATGAAAAAGTGTCCTGATTTTCCAAAAGTCGTTTGAAAAAGTTGTTGGATAATGTCTGAACGTAAGATATACAGTAAGCTTAAATGAATTTAGAATTCATAAATAAGATAATTGCTCGATGTGAATCCTCTAATGTTGAGTTCAAGCGTTCAACTGGACAGTTGGAGCGCGGAATGGAGACGTTGTGCGCTTTTTTGAACGGCGATGGAGGCTTTGTCGTTTTTGGTGTTGACGATGACGGAAAGATTGTTGGACAGCAGGTGGCCGATACTACTAATAGACAAATTGCCGAGTGTTTGCGCCAATTTGAACCTTTCCCGTTGGTGGATGTCGATTATGTGTCGCTTGACGAGGAAAAGTATTTGATTGTGTTGTCCGTGGCAAACAATAGAGAGAAACCGTATGTTTACAAGGGCAGGGCTTATGTGAGGGTGGAGAGTTCAACATCAACGATGCCTCAACGCCAGTATGATGATATGCTGTTGTTTAGAAATCAACCAATGGGCAGGTGGGAAACGCAGCTGAATGAAAAGTTGACATTGCTCGACTTGGACGAGGAGGAAGTGTTGAGAACGATTAGGGTTGGCGTAGAGAAAGGCCGATTGCCCGAGGTGGCTTATTCAAACAATGTTGAAGAAGCTCTGATTCGCATGAATTTGATGCGAGATGGTTGTCTTACCAACGCGGCTTATGTTTTGTATGCAAAGACTGGTAATGTTGATTATCCTCAATGTCTTCTGCGTATGGCGCGTTTTGCAGGAAAAACAAAGGAAGTGTTTATAGACAATAGACAGGTGGAAGGCAATGTCTTCAGAATGTTGGACGAAGCAATGCAGTTTTGTTTCAAACATTTGTCTTTGTCGGGCGAAGTTAAGGGTTTGATTAGGGAAGAACGTTTGTCGATTCCTTATAAGGCCTTGAGAGAAGCTCTGGTAAATGCTTTATGCCATCGCGAATATCAGACGGTAGGAGGTTCTGTCGGATTGGCTGTTTTTGACGATAGGGTGGAAGTGAGTAACATTGGTCATTTCCCTGCAAAATGAATATTGGTAATCTATCAGAGACCGCGCAGTCCATACCATATAATCCTCTAATATCCAAAGGTTTCTATTATAGAGAACTATTTGAGAATTGGGGAAGAGGCATCCGCTTGATGATTGACGAATGCAAGAATGCTGGGGTTCCAGAACCGTCTTTCTCTGCATCTGATTATTTAGTGACCACAATCTTTTATTATAGGAACGAAGCAGACAACAACAAGTTACTTGATAAATTGTCGGATAAATTGTCGGATAAATTGTCGGATAAATTGTCGGATAAATTATTTGTAATAATTGGTGGTAATCCTAACATTACAATAAAAGAGATGGCTGGATTATTGGACGTTTCAGAAAGAGTCATACGATATAACTTGCAAAAACTTATCGGATCAGGCAGGATAGTTCGTGTCGGTGCACGAAAAAACGGATATTGGCAAGTAAAAAACAAACAATAAAATACTTCAACTTTCCAAAAGTCGTTTGAAAAAATTGTACTTTTGCGTGAAAAGTCGTTTGAAAAAGTTGGCGATTTCGGCAAAAAGTCGTTTGAAAAAGTTTTTGAAAGATGTTTAATAGGAAGATATACAGCAGATTAAGTGAATGGAAGAAAAATCCATCGCGAAAGCCCATAATCTTGAAAGGCTGCCGTCAATGTGGCAAGACCTTCGCCGTCACCGAATTTGCGAGGCGGAACTACAAGCATGTGCTGTATGTCAATTTTTTGGAAAACACGGAGGCAAAGGCGGTTTTTGAGGGGTCGTTGGCGGCGAGGAAAATCATCATGGGACTGTCGTCGCTCTATGGCGACAAAGTGAGGTTCGTACCTCACGAAACCTGCTTGATATTCGACGAGATTCAGGAGTGCCCTCAAGCACGGACGGCTTTGAAATTCCTGAGCATTGACGGCCAATACGACGTGCTTTGCACTGGTTCTTTGTTGGGCGTTTCGGGCTATGTGAGCAAGGTGGCTTCCATCCCCGTCGGCTACGAGGAGGTCGAAGACATGTTCCCGATGGATTTCGAGGAGTTTTTGTGGGCCAACGGCATATCTGGCGATGTCCTGACTTATCTCGAGGATTGTTACCAATCGGAGACTCCCGTTGATGCTGCCGTCCATAACAGGATGCGCGAGTTGTTGTTGCAATACACCGTTGTCGGAGGCATGCCCGAGGTGGTGAACGAGTTTGTGGAGACGCACAACATGGAGCGGGTTTGGCATCTCCAGCAGCGCATCATACATGATTACGAAGACGACATCATAAAATACGCCACCGCCGATGACAAGTCGTTGATTCGGGAGTGTTTCCTGAGCATCCCGCAGCAGTTGAGCAAGGAGAACAAGAAATTCCAATACTCACAAGTGAGGAAAGGTGGTACGGCATCCTCTTTTGCGGGGAGCCTGCAATGGATTGAAGACGCCGGAATCATCAGGCGATGCCATAACACAAGCATTACCGAACTGCCTTTGGACGGCAACGCCATGAATGATGTCTTCAAGGTCTATATGGCAGATACGGGCTTGCTTGTCAGCATGTTGGAACACGGCACCCAGTTCGACATTTTGCAGGGCAACATGCTCGGCTATAAGGGCGCGGTTTTCGAGAACCTCATGGCCGACGTTTTCGGGAAGATGGGGCGCAAGCTCTATTATTTCCGCAAGGATTCGGGCCTCGAACTTGACTTCCTGATTCGTTACAAAGGGAAATGCACCCCCATTGAGGTGAAAGCCACCGACGGCAATGCCAAAAGCCTCAAGACGGTGATGAAACACCCTGAGAAATACCACATTGAACAGGCAATCAAGCTTGGCGACTACAACATTGGAAGAAACGGTAACGTTTTGACCTTGCCGCTTTATATGGCGTTTTTGCTTAGGGAAGTGTGAGAGAATCGTTGCCGACGGGTTGGACAACAAGTTGGGGCGCAGAAACTGGTGGAAATCTATCTGAAAATCAAGGATTATGAAAGCCAATAATCGAATAGCGATATTTCTCGGCCATCCTGCTCATTACCACATGTTCAAGTATATGACGGAAGACCTTGAAAACAAAGGTTTTGAAATTGATTTCTTGGTTAAAAGAAAAGATGTACTTGAAGAATTGGTAAAACGCAGCGGCCATCGTTATTTCATTGTGAGAAGCCATGAACGCGAGAGCGGCGGAAAAGTCAAATTGGCGATGGCGTTGGTTAGTATGGAATTCAAGGTGATCCGATACTTGTTGCGCTTCCGTCCCCGCTTGTTGATAGGGACTTATGCTCCGGTTATCTCGCATCTTACAGGTGTGCCGATGATAGTATGCTGTGAAGACGATACTTCCGTGATTCCGCGCTTTGCCCAAACGAGTTATCCCTACGCATCTGCCATTCTCGCGCCTCGCTGCTGTGATGGGGGACAATGGGATGCCAAGATGATTAAATATGATGGTTTTCAAAAGCTTGCGTATTTACATCCAAATCGTTTTACACCGATGCGCACTATAGTCGAGCCGCATCTCCGCAACCCACAGCGACCTTACGTCCTGATGCGATTTGCCAGATTGAAGGCACACCATGATGAAGGAATCGGCGGTATCGACAATTCGTTGGCAACGGAACTGGTGAAAAGGCTTTCTTCTCGATATGATGTATATATTAGTTCGGAACGTCCTTTATCCACTGAGCTTGAACCCTATCGGTTGGTGATTAATCCCATAGAGATTCATCATTGGTTGGCTTTTGCAACTGTTTACTTGGGCGATAGCCAATCAATGTCGGTGGAAGCTGCTATGTTAGGCGTGCCTTCCATTCGATATAGTGATTTTGCAGGACGCATCGGAGTCCTTGAGGAATTGGAACACCGTTACCAACTAACCTATGGCATTCCAACGAATGCTCCGGAACAATTGATGGCAAAAGTGGATGACCTGCTCCAGATGTCGGATTTGAGAGAAACGTTTCAACTCAGACGAATGAAGATGCTCTCCGAAAAAATCGACGTCACGTCATTCTTCACATGGTTCATCGAGAACTATCCCGAGAGCCGCAAAACCATGAAGGAAAACCCTGAGTACCAGTGGCGGTTCAAGTGATTCAACAATGCAAAACCGAAAAATTCGATGGTGTTTTGTGGAATGAAACGAAAAATCTCGTACCTTTGCAAGTGCTACAATGGTAGCGAATAACCGTCAAATTTGGTGATAAGAGATACGTTAGTATGAGTTATGAATATAAATTCATCGAGGATTCTCCTTTCGAGATTGTGGCCGGTCTGTCCGAAAAGGTGAAACGGCGCAGGTTGGAGAAGGGCTTGTCGCGCAAGGCGTTGTCGGAGATTTCAGGCGTGCCGTTGGGCACCATCGCCAAGTTCGAGCAAAAACATTCCATTGCGTTGCAGCAGTTCGCTGACTTGGCGGTGGCATTGGGATATGCCGACCAGCTGAAGTCGCTGTTGGCCGAGCCGCGCTACAAGACGATAGGGGAATTGGAAACGATAAAGGCCAACCAAAACCGCAAGCGTGGGAGCAGTAAATGAAATAGGTAAGCTTGTCGTCACCTACCGCGACAGGGTGGTGGGGGAGATGATGCTCGCACCTGACGATTCGGTCGTGGCGTTTCAGTATGACAAAAAATGGCTTGCCAACGGCTTTTCCATCTCGCCGCTTGAGTTGCCTTTGAAGCCCGATGTCTTTGTCGCGCCGCGAACTCCTTTTTATGGCAATTTCGGCATCTTCGAGGACAGCCTTCCCGACGGCTATGGACGCTACTTGCTCAACAGGATGCTGAAATCGGTGGGAGTGGATGAGTTTTCGCTCACGCCTTTGCAGCGTTTGAGCATCGTGGGCAAGGCAGGCATGGGTGCGTTGTGTTACGAGCCGGAGACAAAGATAGGGAAGGAAACGGTTTTGCCCGAATTGGACAGTTTGCAGCAAATGGCTCTGGATGTCCTTTCCGAAAAAACCGTGGAAGGCGCCGACGTGTTGCTTTTCAGCAGCGGAAACTCCGGTGGCTGCCGCCCAAAATGCTTGCTTCGCGATGACGACGGCTGCTGGATGGTGAAATTCCGCCACACCTACGACCCGAAGGATATAGGGGAGATGGAGTATCGATATATGCAGATGGCGAGCCGCTGCGGGATAGAAATTCCTGAATGTAGGCTGATAGATGGAAAATACTTCGCCTCTCGTCGTTTTGACTTGGACAAGGACGGACGGCGGCTGCACGTCGCCACGGCCTCGGCATTGCTTTCAGTGCCCATCAATCCACCAATGGCCGATTACAAGACATTGCTGCACCTCACCGGCTATCTGACGCAATCGCCATCGGATGTGGAACAGATGTTTCGCCGGATGGTGTTCAACGTCTTGATAGAGAACAAGGACGACCACGCCAAGAACTTCAGTTTCATCTGCGACGAGGGCAAATGGCGCTTGGCTCCCGCTTACGACATCCTGCCTTTCCCGGAAGGGTATCACGGGCAACACGCCACCTCTGTCCTCGGACAAGGCAATCCATCCGCGGAAGACATGATAAGGGCCGGCGAGTCGATACGCATCAAGCGCAGGCGAGGCCAACAGGTAATAGAGGAGATGGAAGATTTAATTCATTCAGAACCAAAGCTTTGAACATGGCTGTGTCGAAAGATAGGATTTGCCTGATTACCAACGACGTGGAGACCACTTCGATTCTGAACCACAAGCTCCGTGACAAGACGGGCGAATACGTCCTGAACCAAGGGATGCCGCGTTTGCTCGACCTTTATGACAGGTTCGGTGTAAAAGCGACGTTTTTCTTCACAGGCCATATTGCGAAGCTTTTCCCGGATGTGGTCAGGATGGCATACGAACGAGGGCATGAGGTGGGCTCGCACGGCTTGACACACGAAGTGAGCAAGGCTTTTGACGTGTTGTCGCCCGATGAGCAACTGTCGCATCTGAAGCAGTCGAGGCAAATCTTGGAGGACATCATAGGCAACGAGGTCGTGTCGTTTCGGGCTCCTGCCGCACGGGTGGATAAGCGATTCCCTGAAATACTTCACGAGGCTGGCTTCGTGGTTGACAGTTCGGTGTCTTCCCAACGGTTGGACATGATGTTTTCTTTTGGTGCGATAAAGAAACTGCACTGGCTGGCTGCTCCCCGAAAGGCCTATTTCACCCGGCCCGACAATATTTTCAGGAAGGGCGATTCGAAGGTGCTGGAAATACCTATCTCTGCTTTCGGATTCCCCTATATCGGCACTTTCATGCGGATTGCTCCCGCTTTGAACCGCTTGACACGGGAAATGTTGTATCTCGAAACACTTTGCAATGGCAGGCAATTCGTGTTCCTTACCCATCCCAATGAGTTTATCGATGAGGATCGGGAAGCCACGCCAATTGAGCGACGTGCCAAGAACTACATCTCTTATCTTTTGGGCGATGTGATTCGTCACAAACTGAAAGTCAAGAACTTGGGAGAGAAAGCTTTGCCTATTTATGAACGGGAGTTGGCTTTCTTCCAAAGAAAGAGCTTTGAATTTGTTACTTGTAAAGAATTGTATAACAGAAAAACAGAATGAATTATGCCGGCTAAGGAAGTGTTGCGGTTTTATGGATTGGATAGTTTTTGGGGTAGAATCTGGTATGCCATCAAGTTCTTGTGGCGTTTTTTCCTCGACAAACTGATTTTCATCACCCCGGTGAAGTCGTGGCGTACAGTAATGCAGCGATGGCGTGGCGTCAAGATCGGGAAAGGCGTGTATATTGGCCATGAAGTGATATTTGACAGGGTTTTTACGGATCAAATCACCATCGGCGATTATTCGTCAATTGGCGACAGGGCGATAATAACGGCACATGCCAATATCCCTTCAGACACGAAGCTGAAAAGGATATATCCCCGAAGCATCAAGAAAACCACGATAGGGAAAGGGGTTTGGATAATGCCTAATGTGACCATTGCGCCAGGTGTCACGATAGGGGACGAGGCTGTCGTGGCAACGGGTGCGGTGGTGACGAAAGATGTCCCGCCACGGGTGATGGTAGCTGGCGTTCCGGCAAAAGTCGTAAAGGACCTGAATCCGCTTCTCGAACCTTATGACAACGAATGATGCGCGATTTCACATCGAAAACAAGTTTAGACAGTCGCAAATTTGTCAAATCATACTGGAACCGTTGAAGGATATTGCTCAAATTGTTGGCCATAGAGGATTTATTTGTACCTTTGCGCCCTAATTTATCGAAATAATCATTGCTATATGAAAACGAATAAGTCATTGCTTTTTGTGTCGTTGGTTGCCTTGGCGTTGGCGACAAGTTCTTGCATCACATCCAAAAAGGTGAGATACCTGAGGGATATGCCGCCGGAAGGCATGCCGCTCAATGAATCGCTGGAGGCGACCATTTGCCCGTATGACGAGCTGAACATCTTTGTCTCAAGCAACGGCACCGAAGAGGAGCTGCTGAAGCCTTTCAACCTGTTTGAAGGCATGAGCTATCTCGTGGATGGCAACGGCGACATCCAGTTTCCCGTGTTGGGGAACTTGCATGTAGAAGGGCTGACACGCCTCCAGTTGCAAGACACCATTGGCGCCCGGCTGCTGAAAGGCGGTCAGCTGAAGGACCCGTTGGTCATGGCGCGATTCAAGAATTTCAAGGTGTTCTTCCTCGGCGTTGAAGGCGGTAAAGTGCTCAATATCGACAACGAGCGTTGCACTTTCCTCGAAGCCTTGGCCATGACGGGCGGCTTGGATTTCTACACCCGTCGCGACCGCATCGGCGTGATGCGCGAGGTGAACGGACGACGTGTCGTCCATTACCTCGACCCCCGTTCCACCTCCGTTTTCGAAGACGAGTTTTTCCTGCTGCAACAAAACGACATCATCTTCACGGAAAAGACGAACTATTCGATTTTCAAGGAGAACTTCTCCAATTGGACCATGATACTCACCTCGCTGACGACATTGGCGTCGTTGTTCATCATGTACAAAACCATTGAGGCATATTCCAGATAATCCTTTTAATTCCAGTAGAAATGGTTACCAACAACAATAACAACCAGGGCACAAACGACACTGCGGTTTTCCTTGACGACGACGCCAACAGCGGCTTCAAGTTCAAGGACATAGTGTTTCTTGTGCTTCGCAACCTGCATTGGTTCGTCCTTTTCATGGCAATCGGCGGCGTGGTCGCTTACTACAACGTGCGCGGCAAGCAGCGCATCTATTCCAGCGAGGCGACGGTGCTCATCAAGACCGCGGCCACCAGCGGCTCCGAGTCGTCGATGCGCGGCTCGACGGCCATCTCGTCGATTGCAGGCGCCGGTCTGGTCATCAGCACCATCAACAACGAGATGATGATATTGCAGTCGCAAACCAACATGGAGAACATGGCGCGGCTCTTGAACCTGAACGTCATGTATTCCTACACTACCAAGATGGCCAAGCGCAATACCGAATTGTACAAGGATGCCTCTCCCTACAAGGTGACGTTTATCGACTTGGACGAGCAGAGCTCTGCCTCCTTTACCTTGGTTGGACTCAACGACCAACAAGTCAGCGTCGAGGATATGGGGACGGAGTTCCCTTCGATGAAGGCGAGGCTCAACGACACGGTGATGTTGCCTTGGGGCCGTGTGGTGATTGCACCTACATGGCGCTATTCCAGCTTCGTGGGAACCGAGGTCGAGGTGCGCCACATCCCGTTGCAGGCGGTGGCTTCCAGCTACCGCTCGCGCATCGCCGTGGTTCGTGACAGCGAGAAGAACTCCATCGTGAAGCTGTCGTTGCGCGACACTTCGCCCGAACGTGCCGCCGATGTGCTGAACACCTTGGTGGAGGTCTATAACGAAGAGTCGGTGGAAGACCAGAAGCGCATCCTCCACTTTACCGAGCAGTTCATCAACGAACGCATCGAATTGCTGATGAGCGACATCCACGACTACGAGAAGGTGTCCGTCGATTTCAAGCAAAGGCACAACATCATTGATACACGAAGCTATGGCGAGTCGTACGTCTCCACGAGCCAGTCTTATTCCGAGGCGGCCAAGCGGCTTTCTTCACAGAAGAGCATGATTGAGTATCTGCTGAGATTCATCAACGAGAACCAAGACCAAATCATCCCTGTCGATGTGGTCAACTTGTCACCCGACGCGACCGCGGCCATCAAGCAATACAACGACAACATGGTCAGGTTGGAGAGATACAAGACCGACGGCACCATCAACAACCCCGTGGCGCAAAACCTGATAAACGACCAATCCACCCTTAGGGCCACCATCGTCACCTTGCTGCAAACCAACCTCGTAGGGATCGAGGAGAACATCTCTGCCGCCAACCGCGAAAGGAATCTGGCCAACTCCCAAATACAAGGCGTTCCCGTGTCGCAGCTGAAGTTGGACTCCGTGCAGCGTATGCAAGGCATCAAGGAGAACCTTTACTTGCAGTTGCTGAGCAAGCGTGAGGAACTGCTGATCACCAGTCCGCAATTGGAGGCTTCGTCGAAAGTGATCGACCAGGCCTTTCCCAACTACAATCCCGTTGCGCCCAACGAAAAGAAATCCACCATGATGGGCATCTTGATAGGCCTCGCCATCCCGGTGGGCCTCATGCTCTTGCGCAGGATGCTTGATACGACCATCCACGACAGGAGCGACATCCAGAAGACGTGCAACGTGCCGATTCTCGGCGACGTGCCGTTTGAGCGCGGCTTGAAGGCGCACGCTGTCTCGGTGCGCGAAAACGGCCGCGACTCGCTATCGGAGTCGTTCCGCCTGGTGCGCTCCAACCTTGAGTATATGAAGGGCAAGGGAGAAGGCGCGCATGTGGTCATGTTCACGTCGTTCATGGTTTCGTCGGGAAAGACTTTCGTATCGACCAACTTGGCGACGAGTTTCGCCTTGGCATCCCGCAAGACCGTCATCGTTGACCTCGATATCCGCAAAGGCACCCTGTTCAAGGTGTTTGGGACGAGCACGAGGATGGGCGTCTCGAACTACCTCTCGGGGAAGACCGACAGCGTTGACGATATCATCCATCCCGAAGGTACGGTGCCCAACCTCGACATCATCTTCTCCGGCCCGGTGCCGCCCAACCCCGCCGAGCTGCTGATGAACAACCGATTGGACACACTCATCGCCGAATTGCGCCTGCGCTACGACTACATTTTCCTCGACAACGTGCCCGTGGGCATGGTGGCCGATGCCGACATCGTGAAGCGCGTGGCCGACACCACGGTCATGGTGCTCAGGGCCGGAAAGACGGACAAGCGCTTGCTCTTCGACGTGGAAAAGTTCTACAAGGACGGTCATTTCCCGAACCTTTGCATCATCCTCAATTCCGTCAACAAGAAGAAGCGCGGCTATGGGTATTATGGCTACGGCTACGGTTATGGTTACGGTTACGGATATGGCTATGGATATGGCTATGGTTACGGCTACGGCAACGACGAGGAAAGCAAGAAAAAACACGGTCTTTTCCGCAAGCGCCGGCATCGTTCGCGCCACAGCTCGACCCATGACGAAGAAAAGGATTAATAGACGTGAATCATGTTTGGATTAGGTAAGCACCGTTTGCCCGAAGGCTTTTTCAGTGACGCCTGCGACGTGCACTGCCATCTGCTTCCTGGCGTTGACGACGGGTTTCCGTCGTTGGAGCAGTCGCTTCAAGCGCTGAAGGCCTTGGAGGGGCGTGGCGTGACGAAGATGGTGCTGACGCCGCATTTCATGAAGGACTATCCCGACAACGACCGCGAAAGCATCATGGCCAAGTTTGAAGCGTTTGCGGCGGAGGCCGCCAAGGTGTGCCGCATCGAGTTGCGCCTTGCCGCCGAATACATGCTTGACGCGCGTTTCTTGGAGCATTTCCGCCAAGGCTTCCTCACGCTCGACAGGAAGGGGGAACACGTGCTTTGCGAGACCTCTTACATGATGTATGAGCACAATGTCGCCGAGATGCTCTATGAAATCATGTTGGACGGCTTGCAGCCTGTCATCGCGCATCCTGAGCGGTATGGATATGCCTCGAAAGGCAACTACGCCAAATGGAAAGACAAACGTTACGAGTTCCAGCTGAACCTGCTCTCCTTGGCCGGCGCTTACGGCGAAGTCGCGGCTTCCAAGGCGCGTCATCTCCTCAGCCAAGGGTATTATGACTATGTCGGCTCCGACATGCACCGTCTTGAGCATTTCGAGCGCTTCTTGCCTCGCATCAGGCTCAGCACGAAGGAAATCGAGGCCTTGGAGCGACTCATGGAGAACAACAAACGCCTGACTGCCTGACGGTTGTCGGCATGTGGGCGCAAACGAGCAAGCCATTCCCGAAAGCACTTGGGGATGGCTTTTTTCGTGGCGTTCAGAAGTTGTATCCAAGCGAGAAATAGGCACTCAACCTGTGCGTGCAATCCGACCATTGTGCGGTCAGCGCGACGGGGCCAAGGATGCTGTTGTAGGAATAGCGCAATCCCAATCCGGAATAATGCTCCTCATGGAAGCCGTCGCGGGTGGCTGTTGCGGGGTTGAAGCCAATCAGGAAGTTGTAAGTCGCTGTGATGTAGTGTTTTTCGAGGAAATTGTAGCGCAAGTCACAGCGCATGATTGTGGCAAAGTCGCAGGTCTCGTTCACATAGTTCATCCCGATGAAAGGCATCTGCTGCTCGGAGTGCCGTCCGGGAATCTCGCCGCCTACGGCGTTCCAAAGGTTGGCGAAGAGGTTGTCGCCGAAGACGAGGCGGCTGTAGAATTGCGGGATGATGGTGAAATGGCCTTCTTTTGGCGTGATGTAGCTCTCGAAGGATCCCGACACTTCCTCGACGTTACCTTGGATTTTCGAGGGGTCGAAATAGAGCCGTCCGCCGAGTCTCACATTGATGCCATGCCGTGCGAAATAGTTGTGGTCCATGTTGTCGTACTGGACCTTGAAATACGGGCCATACAGCCAGTTGTCCTTGAAATTGTTGCTGGCGATCAGGTTGGGCTCTGTCGTCGCGTCGCCGGAACCGTACAGGTTGACTTGGTCGAAACTGGTGCTGACGAGGGAGAAGCCTATGGCCGATTTGAGGTTGAGGCTCTGGAACTGGGAGACGTAGCCGCTGAGTTCGCGTTGGACGAAGTGGAGGTTGGAGTATTTCCCGTTGGCGACCAGCACTTTGAAATGCGGGCTGCGGAAGTCGTAGGCGATGTTGAAATTGACCGATGAGAGCAGGGCATAGGTGGCTGTAAGGTTGAACCTTGGGTTGTAACTGAGCCTGCCGGTCAGGCTGAGCTTGAATCCGGAGAGGCGTTTCTCGTTGAAGCCGACGTTGAGCAGCAATCCGGCGCCTTCTTCGGAGTCGTACCGTGCGCCGAAGCCAAAAACGTGGGGCTGGCTCGGCTTGAAGTTCATGACGAGGTCGAAGCTGTTGACGGCTTTCCCGTCGATGGTGTCGGTGCCGTTTTCCGTGATGTTATAGGTGATTTCGTTGAACGCTCCCGTTCCCCTGTAGGTCTTGATGGCTTGGTCGATGTCGCGTTCGGTCATGAACTGCCCCGCTTTCAGGCCGCTTTTCTCCATCAGCCACAAGCCTTGCGAGTCGCTGCTTTGGTTGATGGTGATCGACCGGATGAAGACAGGGGCCTCGGCGAGGTTCTTGGCTTTTGGGGCGCGAAGCTCCTTCGTCACGGGCCGGCCGGCCGCCGAGTCAACGTATTGCTTGATACGAAGCAGTTGGTCGTGGTACTCTTCGGCTTTCTTGTATCCCCTGTTGACCAACGTGTCTATGGCTTCCGGGTTGAAACTCAAAGTGCCATAACCCGTGATGTCGGGTGCCATCAGCACGTTGCATAAAGCTTGGTTTTCGGCTCTTTTGTTGCTTATCGCGTTGGTGATGAGGCAGCTGAGAAGTTCGGGCAACGAGGTGTTGCTGTCCAATTCGTCATCGATTTTGTCGGCCAATTCGACGCCAATGATGAGGTCGGCGCCCATTTCGTGGAGCAAGTCGGCAGGGAAGTTGTTCGACAAGCCGCCGTCAACCAGCAAATGGCCGTCAACGACGACGGGCGAGAAAACGCCCGGGATGGCCATGCTGGCACGCATTGCCGTTGGCACGCTGCCGCTGTGAAAGACGTATTCCTTTCCCGTGGCGACTTCGGTGGCCACGCAAGCGAAGGGGATGGGCAAGTTGTTGAAATCCATCTCTTTCTGATAGCCTACGCAAAGGTCGTTGAACAGATTGATCAAGGCCGTGTTGTTGACATAGGCGTTGGGAACGAAGGCGACAGAGGCGTTTCCCTTCTCGCGTTTCAGCAGCCCTTTCAACTGGAAAGGAAGGTTCAGCACCATGGCGCGGTTGCGGTGGCGCAGCTGCGACGACATCATGGAGCGGTCGAACTGGTTGCCGACGTATTCCGACCAATTCATCTGGCCTATCAATTCCGCCAGCTCGTCGGGCGAATAGCCCATGGAATACAAGCCGCCGACGATGGACCCGATGCTGGTGCCGGCCACGTAATCGACGGGAATGCCTATCTCTTCAAGGTATTTCAGCACGCCGATATGGGCGGCGCCTTTGGCGCCGCCGCCGCTGAGCACCAAGCCGACTTTCGGACGGGGGGCGGCAACTTGTACTGTGGCCTGCTTGCTCTGCGACTGCGCCGAGAAGCAGCAAAAACTGATGAGAAGCAATAAAAGGAGACGTTTCATGAGCGAAGGGCGTTGTTGCTAAAAGATGTAACCAAGTGAGATGTAGGCGGCTAACTGCCTCGAGAAGTTGGAATAATGGGCGGTCATGCTGATGGGACCCACTAAGCTGTTGAACGAGTAGCGAAGGCCGAAGCCTGAGTAATGCGCCTCAAACAGCCCGTCACCTCGCGTGAGCGGCGGGTCGATGCAAAGGGCGTAGTTGTAAATGCCTGTGAGGTAATGCTTTCCGTAGAAGTTGTAACGCAGGTCGCAACGGAGCACGGTGGTCAGTTTGGCGGAGACCACCACATGGTTGATGCCGACGAAAGGCAGCTGCCTGTCGGAATAGCGTCCCATGACTTCACCGCCCAACAGGTTCCATTGGCTTGTGTTGTCCATGTCGCTGATGGTGTAAAGGCTGTAAAGCTGCGGGATGACGGTAATCGGCCCTTGCCTGGGAGTCAGGTAACTCGTGAACGAGAACCCGATGTCCTTCAGCTTGTTGCCCGTGTCGTAGGTGTCGAAATACAAACGCCCCGCAAGGTTGGCGCTGATGCCTTTGCTGGCGAAATAGTCGTGGTCCAAGTTGTCGTAGGTGACGCTGAAATAAGGGCCGGCCATGAATTTTCGGTCGAAAAGCGAAACGGGAAGTACCGACATTCCGGTGGTGTCGTCGGCGAAGTCGTTCATGTTCACTTGGGGAAAGTCGGTCACGGCGTAGGACAACCCAATCACGACGTCGAGGTTAAGGATCTGGTATTGTGAGACGTAGGCTTTGATTTCTTGTTTTTGGAGCCTGAGGTTGAGATGTCCGCTGTGGGGCACCGAGACTTTCATGAGTTGGTTCCGGTATTCGTAGGAGAGGTTGAAGTTGACCAAGGGAAACAGCGCATAGGTGGCAGTGGCTGTGAGCTTCGGCTGGAAGCTGAGCCGTCCCGTCAGGTTGAGCTTGAATCCGGAAAGGCTCTTTTCGTTGAGGCCGAGGCCGAACAGCAAGGCGGCGCCTTCTTCGGTGTCGTAATGCGCCCCAAATCCGACGAGGTCGGGGCTTTTGGGATGGAGGTTGAACTGGAGCTTGTACTCGTTGTGGGTGGTGTCGGTCGGAGTGAGGTTGTGCGTGATGACGTCGAAGGCGCCGGTGCCTCTGTAGCGGTTGCTGGCACGGTGGATGTCGGTGTCGTCAAGGAGCCTGTTTTCGTGCAGCCTGCCTTCGCGAATCAGCCATTTGGCTTGGTGGTCGGGAACGCCGTTCATGACGATGTGGCTGACAAAGACGGGGCTCTTTTCAAGACCTGTGGCTTTGGGCGCGTTGAGCGTTTTCCCGACGGGGTGGCCCGCGATGGAGTCAACCTGCCGCTTGATGCTCATGAGGGGTTCGTGGTACTTTTTCGCCTCTTGGTAGCCGCGTTCGATGAGCGTGTCGATGGCATGGGCCGAAAACGACAGCGGCCCGAACTCTGAAGTGTTGGGCTTGATGAGCAGGTCGCAGAGCTTTTTGTTCTCGTCGCGTTTGACGTGGATGGCGAAGTTATACATGTAGTCAACGAGCTTGGCGACGGACGGGATGCTTTCGCCGATGAAGAACTTCTCGTTGGTGAACTCGATGCCGATGATGATGTCGGCACCCATTTCGCGCAGCACGTCGGAAGGGAAGATGTTGACCAATCCGCCGTCGTAGAGCAGCTTTCCGTCGATGACGACGGGGGAGAAGATGGCAGGGAAGGCCATGCTGGCACGCATGGCTTTCGGCAGGCTGCCGCTGCGCAACACCACTTCCTCACCCGCAACGATGTCGGTGGCGATGCAAGCGAAAGGAATGGGCAAGTCGTTGAAGCTGATGGAGTCCTGATAGCCTTGGCAAAGCTCGTTGAACAGGTTCTCGACGTCGTTGTTGCTGACATAGGCGCTGGGCAACTCGCCGAGGAACGACTCAATCAACCCGTCGCGAAAGATGCCTTTGATGTTGAACGGGATGTTGATGAGCTGGGTGCTGTGGCGTTTGCGAAACTCCGTGGAAAGCAACGACCTGTCGGTGCTGTTGCCAATGAATTTCGACCATTCCACCGAGGCGATGATGTCGGCCATCTCGTTGGGCGAGTATCCCATGGCATACACGCCGCCAATGATGGAACCCATGCTGGTGCCGATGACATAATCGACGGGGATGTCCAATTCCTCGAAGTATTTCAGCACGCCGATGAACGAGGCGCCTCTTGCGCCACCGCCGGCAAGCACCAAACCGACTTTCGGCCGCGAATCTTGCCTGACAGTGTCGTTGGTGCCTCGCGCCTTCAATGCAACGAGGCAACACAAAACAAGAAGAAACACCCGTCTCATAATCAATCGTTATCTAATCCTATTCCAAACTCCAAACTCCAAACTCCTAACTCCAAACTCCTAACTCCAAACTCCTAACTATTCCAGCCCTCTTGCTTTCAGGTAAGGCTCATAGTCGGGGTCTTGGCCACGGAACTTGCGGTATTGCACCATGCCTTCGTCGTTGCCACATTCTTGCAAACAATTCTTGCGGAACGAGGCGGCCAACTCGGGGTTGAAGAGGTCGCCGGAAGTCTTGAAGTAGTTGAAAGCGTCCTTGTCCAACACCTCGGCCCAAGTGTAGGCGTAGTAGCCCGCGCTGTAGCCGCCGTTGAAGATGTGGCTGAAGTTGGTCGAGCGGTAGCGGGGCAGGATTTCGGGCATCAGGCCGATGGCGTCCATCTGCTCCTTCTCGAAGGCATCCACGTCGAGGCTCCTCGCTTCGGTCAGCTCGTGGTACTTCATGTCCAAGATGGAGGCGGCGATGAGTTCGGTGGTCATGAAGCCTTGGTTGAAGAGTGCGCTGTTCTCAATCTTCGCGATGAGGCTGTCGGGCATGGGTTCGCCGGTCTTGTAGTGCTTGGCGTACATTCGGATGACCTCTGGCTCGGCCACCCAGTTCTCCATGATTTGCGACGGCATCTCCACATAGTCGTGGGGCACGTTGCCGCAGGTGCGGTCGTAGAGTCCGTCGCTGAAGAAGGCGTGCAGCGAGTGGCCAAATTCGTGCCACATGGTCTCGGTCTCGTCCCAAGTGAGCAGGGCAGGGGTGTCGCCCGAAGCGGGCGTGAAGTTCATCACGAGCGAAACGACGGGATAGATTTTCTTTCCGTCGATGTCGTGGCCGCTGGCGCGGAATTCGGTGCACCATGCGCCGCCGCTCTTCGAGGCACGCGGGTAGTAGTCCATGTAAAGGATGCCAAGGAAGTCGCCGTTGGCTTCCTTCACCTCGTAGGTCTCAACGCCGGGGTAATAGACGGGCAAGGTCTCGTTCTTCGTGAAGGTGACGCCATAGAGCTTGTTGGCGGCCATGAACATGCCGTTGCGCACGTTATCGACGGTGAGGTAAGGCTTGATTTGGTTCTCGTCGAAGGCGTATTTGGCCTTGCGGAGTTTTTCGGCGTAGTACCACCAGTCCCAGCCTTGCAGCAAGACCTGTTCGTCAGTATGCGGATTTTTTGCCATTTTTTCGGCATCGGCGATGGCCTGCATTTCGGCGAGTTCGCGCTTGGCCAATTCCTGTGCGGGGTTGAAAATGTCGATGAGGAACTTATCGACGGTCTTGGCATCGTGCGCCATGTTGACAGCCAACACATAGTCGGCGTAGTTGTCGTAACCCATCAGCTGGGCCTTCTGAACGCGCAGCTTCACCATCTCGTTGATGAGCTGCTTGTTGTCGTATTCGTTGCCGTTGTCGCCACGGTTGTAGTAGGCCTTGTACATCCGCTCGCGCAGGTCGCGGTTCTCGGCAAATTGCAGGAAGGGGATGAGGCTGGGTTTGCTCAAGGTGAATACCCATTTGCCTTCCATGCCGTCGGATTTGGCTTGCTCGGCGGCGGCATCGATGCTGGTCTGGGGCAGGCCCGCGAGGTCTTTTTCGTCTTCAATGACGAGCTTGAAGCCTGCATTTTCCTTCAAAAGATTGTTGCCGAATTGCAGGCTCAGCGTCGAGAGTTGCTCGTTGATTTGGCTCAGTTCGACTTGCTTGTCGGCGGGCAGGGCGGCGCCGCTGCGCACGAAGTCCTCATGGTATTTCTCCACCACTCGGATTTGCTGGTCGTCCAAGCCCATTTCGTTGCGGTGCTGATACACATGGTCGATGCGTTCGAAGAGTTTCGGGTTCATCATGATGCTGTCGCTGTGCTTCGAGAGCATGGGCAGCACCGTTTCGGCGATTTCCACCATCTCGTCGTCGGTGAGGCATTCGTTGAGGTTGAAGAACACGTTGCTCACGCGGTCGAGGATTTCGCCCGACTTGTCGAAAGGCAGGATGGTGTTGGCGAAAGTGGGTGTTTCCTCGTTGCTGACGATTTTTTCGATTTCGGCCTGTTGCTCGGCGATACCGGCCTCAAAAGCAGGCAGATAGTGCTCGTTTTTGATTTGGTCGAAAGGCGGCACTTGGAAGGGTGTCGCGTATTCGGTGAGGAAAGGATTGCCTTCAGAAGCGTTTCCAATCTTGTCGGAAGTGCCGGTGCATGATGCTAAAGTGATGACGCTCAATGTAATCATGTGAATGTACTTTTTTGACATAGTGCTGTTTCTGTTTAATGGTTTTGGTCTGCAAAAGTAAGAAATAGTATCGTTTTTTTTATCAGTTTTTGGTTTGTTATGATAATTTCTTTATTTTTGTGCATCGATAATACCACGAATTAATTATGAGTTACATTTCCTGGAACAAGAAAGAATTAGTCAATTTGGAGTTTACGCTCAACCGCGAGGTGCTGCGCTCGAATGCAAAAGGGGCGTTTTTGGCCACTACGGTAATTGGCTGCAACACTCGTAAATACCACGGTCTGTTGGTTGTGCCGCAACCGCAATTGGACAACAACAACCATGTGCTGCTGTCGAGCCTCGACGAGACCATCATCGAGAACAAGGAGGAGTTCCATTTGGGCGTACACATGTACCCCGACGGTATCTTTGCGCCGCGTGGCCACAAATACCTCCGCGATTTCACCGCCGACCCCATGCCCAAGCTGACCTATCGCATCGGCAACGTGGTGCTCGACAAGGAGCTGATTTTCTCGTCCACCGAGGCGCGGCTCTTTGTGCGCTACACCTTGCAGGAGTCGGCGGTGCCCATCACCTTGCGCGTGTTGCCGTTCCTCGCCTTCCGCAACGTCCACATGCTGACGCACGAGAACTACGACGCCAGCCACAAGGTGGAGTTGGTGAAAAACGGCGCGTCGTGGCAGCTCTACAAGGACTATTCGCGGCTGTATCTCCAGTTCTCGAAGGCGGCGGAATACACCCATGTGCCGCATTGGTACTACAACATGTTCTACATCCGCGAGCAGGAGCGCGGCTACGAAGCCGTTGAGGACCAGTTCGTTCCGGGATTCTTCGAACTCCAGATGAAACAAGGCGACACGGTGGTGCTGTCGGTCAGCTTGCAGGAGGAGAATCCGGCCTACATCAAGCGGCAGTGCGAGTCCGAGGTGAAACGCCTGCTGCCGCAGACGAGCTACGAGGACTGCCTCGTGAAGGCCGCCGACCAGTTCATCATCCGCGACGAGAAAGGCACACGCCTCTGGGCAGGCTTCCCGTGGTTCGGCAGTTGCAGCCGCGACACGTTCCTCTCCTTGCCCGGCATCGCCTTGGCGCAAGGCGACGAGAAGACCTTCACCGACGCGCTCGACTACCTGATTTCGCGGATGCAAGGGCCTTTCTTCCCGCACCGTTATTACCAGAAGAGCCTGTATTTCACGGCGGTTGACTCGCCACTGTGGTTCTTCTTCGTGCTGCAACTTTACGAGAAGATGCTCGGCAAGGCGAAGAAGGACATCTGGCGCAAATACAAGAAACCCATGACGACCATCTTGGAGAGCTTCATCGCGGGCACCGACTTCAACGTGCATGTGCTCGACAACGGCCTGCTTTATGCCGGCAACCGCGACCTTGCCTTGACTTGGATGAACGTCTTCGCCCAAGGCAAACCTTGGACACCGCGCACGGGCTTGGCAATCGAGGTCAATGCACTATGGTACAATGCCATGTGCTATGCCGTGGAGCTTTCGGAGGCCGCCGAGCCGAAAAACCCGCTTTTGGAGAAATGGAAAACCATTATTAATAAGGTGAAGGCTTCGTTTGCCGACACCTTCCATAACCAAGCGATCGACGGCTTCTACGACTTCGTGAACAGCAGCGAAAAGAACGCGCAGGTGCGTCCCAACATGATGCTTGCGGCGGCCTTGCCCTATACCCCGATGACCGAGGCGATGCAGAAACGCGCTTTCGACATCACCCTGTCTGAACTGCTGACTCCTCGCGGGATACGCTCGCTGTCGCCCAACGACGAGGCTTACAAGGCCATGACCATCGGCAACCACAGCGAGCGCGAAAGGGCCTACCACAACGGCACGGCCTTCCCGTGGCTGATTGCCTTCTTCGCCGACCTGTCGGTGAAACTCTATGGCAAGTCGGCGGTGAACAACCTTGAGGATCTGTTTACCGGCTTCGAGGAGGCCATCAAGGACAACGGCATCGGGACGGTGTCAGAGATCTACGACGGCAACCCGCCCTTCGAGGCGCGTGGCTGCATCTCGCAATCGACGAGCGTCGGAGCGTTGCTGTATCTCAAGTATTTGATTGACGAACTTAACAAGAAAGGAGGCCCAGAATGAGAGTCTTGATGTTTGGCTGGGAGTTTCCCCCGCATATCACGGGCGGCCTCGGAACGGCCTGCTTCGGCATGACCAAAGGCTTGGCCAAGAATGGCGTGGAGGTGCTCTTCGTGGTGCCGCGCGCCTACGGCGACGAGGACGAGACCAACGTCCGCCTGCTCAACGCCAGCGACGTGACCATCGACATCGACCACGAGGCCGACCGCAGCTATTGGGAACGGGTGCAATACATGGAAATCGGCTCCAACATCATCCCGTATGTCGGGCCGGAGGATTTCGCCAACGTGCTTGAAAACGACCGCCATGTGGTCGAGAACTTCAACCGCAGCGGCTCGGTGTTTGCACGCAACTACCAGTTTTCGGGCAAATACGGCATGAACCTGATGGAGGAGGTGTCGCGCTACGCCCTGATTGGCTCGTCGTTGGCCACGAAATACGACTTCGACGTCATCCACGCCCACGACTGGCTGACCTATTCGGCAGGCATCGCGGCGAAGGAGACCACGGGCAAGCCGCTCGTCGTCCACATGCACGCCACCGAGTTCGACCGCTCGGGCGAGAACATCAACACCGACGTGTATGCCATCGAGCGAAGGGGCATGGAGGCCGCCGACCGCGTCATTACGGTGAGCAACCTGACGCGCAACATCGTCATTGAGAAATATGGCATCGACCCGAATAAAGTCGTGACGGTTCACAACGCCGTCGAGCCTAACGACAAGCCCAAGTCGGAATACGAGCGCAGCGGTCTTGATGCCAAAGTGGTGACTTTCCTCGGACGCATCACCTACCAGAAAGGGCCGGAATACTTCATCGAGGCGGCCTACAAGATCCACCAAGTCGATCCGAGCATCCATTTCGTGATGGCGGGCACGGGCGACATGTTGGAGAAGATGATCCGCCGTGTGGCGCAGCTCGGCATGGGCAGCCACTTCCACTTCACGGGCTTCCTGAAGGGCGAGGCCGTCGATCAGATGTTTGCCATGACCGACGTGTTTGTAATGCCTTCAATATCAGAGCCTTTCGGTATCGTTCCGTTGGAGGCCATGCGCCTCAACGTGCCGGTGGTCATCAGCAAGCAGTCGGGCGTTTCGGAGGTCGTCAAGCACGCCCTGAAGGTCGATTTCTGGGACATCAACGGCCTTGCCGACGCCATCTACGGGCTCTGCCACTACCAGCCCTTGGCCGACTGCTTCAAGGACGAAGGCAAGGACGAAGTCGATAGCCTCAAATGGGAAGCCGCCGCAAAGAAGATCAAGGCGGTGTATGAATCGGTGGTAAGTTAGGTATGATGTCACAATTGTGATGACATAATGTAAACCAATTGATTATGGAAAACGGGTTAATTGTTGAAGAGAAACAGCAGATAGAAACAATCAAAGATATCATTTATGATGTCAGAGGACAGAAAGTGATGCTTGACTTTGAATTGGCCGAGCTTTATGAAGTTGAGGTTAGCCAATTGAAGAGACAGGTTCGTAGAAATATAGATCGTTTTCCCAAAGATTTTATGTTTGAACTTACCAGGGACGAATACACTTCTTTAAGATGCCAAAATGGCATCATAAAAGCCGGTCGTGGTCAACATAGCAAGTATATGCCATTTGCATTTACCGAGGAAGGTGTGGCGATGCTGTCTGGAATTCTTAGAAGTAAGACTGCGGTGCAAGTGAATATCAATATTATGCGTGCTTTTGTCGCTATTCGACATGCAGTTGAAGCAATGCAGTTTACAGATTTGCGATATGAACAACTATCCCATAAAGTCGATCAATTAAACAATTATATCGAGGAAATCCTGCATGACCAAAACGATGTCAACCAGATGCAGGAACAGACCAATAATGAAATTGCCATTCAAATTGAGGCTATTAACGATGCATTGGATCAATTAAGGGTAGCTCAATCTCAACCAAGAACCCCAATAGGGTATAAAAAGTAGATTAACTATAGAGAAAATTAAACAATCATAATATGACCAAATCAATCTGTTTCTACTTCCAAGTGCATCAGCCTTATCGGCTGCGCACCTATCGTTTCTTCGAAATCGGGAAGAAACATTACTACTACGACGACTACTCGAACCGCATGATCATGCGCCGCGTGGCGGAGAAGTGCTACCTGCCCATGAACGAGCTGCTGCTGCGCCAAATCGAACGCTTCGGCGACCAAATCAAGTTGGCCTTCTCGTTTTCGGGCGTGGCCATCGAGCAGATGGAGCAATACGCCCCGGATGTGTTGGAGAGCTTCCAGAAGTTGGTCGCCACGGGGCAGGTGGAGGTGCTTTCCGAGACCTACGCCCACTCGTTGGCCTCGCTCAACAACCCCGACGAGTTCAAACGCCAAGTGACGGCCCACAAGCGCAAGATGAAAGAGGTGTTTGGCGTCACGCCCAAGACCTTTCGCAACACCGAACTGATCTACAGCGACGAAATCGGGGCGGCGGTGGCCGACATGGGCTACAACCTCATGCTCACCGAAGGCGCGAAGCACATCTTGGGCTGGAAGAGTCCCAACTACATGTACGCCAACGCCATCAACCCGAAGCTCAAGGTGCTGCTGCGCAACTTCAAGTTCAGCGACGAGATCGCCTTCCGCTTCGTGCAGGACGGCTTCCGCGCCGAGGACTTCGTCGGCTGGCTCAACGCCTTGCCCGATGACGAGGAGGTGGTCAACATCTTCATGGACTACGAGACTTTCGGCGAGCACCAGTCGGTTGAGACGGGCATCTTCGACTTCATGGAGCGTTTGCCCGAGGCCATCCTGACGGGCAGCAAGTTCAAGTTCGCCACGCCGCACGAGTTGGAGAAGACCTTGCAGCCGGTGAGTGCCGTCAACGTGCCCAATGTGCTCTCGTGGAGCGACGAGGAGCGCGACCTCACAGCTTGGCTCGGCAACCCCTTGCAGGACGACGCCTATCGCGCCTTGTACGACCTCTCCGCCAAGGTGCGCCGCATCAAGGACGAGGACTTGCAGCAGGACTGGACGCTGCTCCAGACCTCCGACCATTTCTACTACATGTGCACGAAGTGGCTCTCCGACGGCGTGGTTCACAAGTATTTCAACCACTATGCCTCGCCTTACGACGCCTACATCAACTACATGAACGTCCTCACCGACTTCGCCGACCGCGTCCAGCATCTGTCGAAGCGGAAAAAAGCGACCTTGGAAGTCGTTGAAAACTAAATAATTACCAAAAATCACTTTTGGAAAAGCGAAAAACCGCATAAAAATCACTTTTGGAAAAGTGAAAAATTGTAATTTATTGTAAATCAATTTTTAATTTAAATGAAAACCCCTGAATACCTTTTTGAAACCAGTTGGGAAGTGTGCAACATGGTGGGCGGCATCTACACGGTGCTTTCCACCAAGGCAAATTCAGTTCGCCAATTGCTTGGCGACCATTACATTACGGTCGGTCCCGACGTGGTGAAGGAAGCGCATGAGACGCTTTATTTTGTGGAAGACAACACCTTGTTTCCCGAGTGGCGCGACCGAGTCTTGGCCCAAGGCCTGAAAGTGCGCATCGGTCGTTGGAAGATCGAGGGCAGCCCGATGGCCATCTTGGTGGACTACACGCCACTCTATCAGTCGAAGAATGAGATACTTGGACATCTTTGGGAACAATACGAACTCGATAGCATTCGTGGCCAGTGGGACTACATCGAGCCGGTGCTTTTCGGCTATGCCGCAGGTCAGGTGATTGAGAGTTTCGTCAACTTCAACTTGCAGCCCGGCAACAACATCGTGGCGCAGTTCCACGAATGGATGACGGGCTCGGGCGTGCTGTATCTGAAGGAGCATTGCCCCTATATCGCCACGGTGTTCACCACCCACGCCACCTATCTCGGTCGCGCCATTTCGGGCAACGGCCTGCCGCTTTACGAGAACCTGAAGTCGTATCTGCCTTCGGTGATGGCCATGCAGTTCAACATCGTCTCGCAGCAGTCGATGGAGCAGAAGGCGGCCAAGAACGCCGACGCCTTCACGACGGTGAGCGAAATCACGGCGCAGGAATGCCAGCAGTTCCTCTACCGCAAGCCGGATGTCATTACCAAAAACGGCATCGACAAGCCTTTGCGCGACGAAGCCTTTGCCGAGAAACGCCAAGCGGCACGCGAGAACATCCTGCACATCGCCGAAACGCTGTGCGGCGAGCCAATCGACCGCGACTGTCTCATGGTCATCAACAGCGGCCGTTATGAGTTCAAGAACAAAGGCATCGACCTCTTCATCGAGGCCTTGCGCCGCCTCAACGAGGACAAGAGCCTGAAACGCACGGTTTTGGGCGTGATAGCGGTTCCGGGCAACATCGCCGGACCGTCGAAGGACTTGCAGCACCGCCTCGACGGGACGAACGCCATCATGGGCCACACCGACTTTCCGGCCACGCATCATATCTTTGAGTATGAGAACGATGCAATCCTCAATACTTTGCGAAATGCAGGCTTGCAGAACGATGCCAACGACAAGGTGAAGGTGATGTTCGTTCCGGCTTACCTCAACGGCAACGACGGCGTTTTCAACCTGACTTACAGCGAGTTCCTTTCGGCATTCGACTTCTCCGTGTTCCCGTCGTACTATGAGCCTTGGGGCTACACGCCGCTCGAAAGCGTCGCCTTGGGCATCCCGACCTTGACGACGGACGTTTCCGGTTTCGGGAAATTCGTACAACGCGAAGGCAAGGGGAACGAAGCCGTCATCGTGACGCATCGTCAGGAAGGCAATGTAAACCAAGTGGTTGAGGAAATCGTTTCGTGCATCCGTCGTTTCCTCGACGTGACCGAAAAAGGCATGGCGAAGATTTCGGAGGCGGCCTTGCAAGTGGCCAATAAGCTGCTTTGGAAAGACTTGATTGTCAGCTACCAAAAGGCTTGGGACGTGGCTTTGGAGAAATCCGGTGGACGGCATTACATGTTGGAAACGGTGCCTTACGCCGACCTGCTTCACGAGGTGAAGTACCAGAAAAACGACCGGCCGAGTTGGAAGAAAGTCTTGGTGATGCCCGTCTATTCCGCTGAGATGCAGAAACTTCAGGAACTCGCCTTCAACCTTTGGTGGTGCTGGAATGTGGATGCCATCGAGCTTTTCGAGAGCATCGACCCCGAGGCGTGGAAAGCCACGGAGCAGAATCCCGTCGCGCTGATGGGAGGCCTCTCGGTGGAGCAAATTGAGGACTTGGAGAACAACGAGGACTTCATTGCGCGACTGAACAAGGTCTATGGCCAGTTCAAGCAATACATGACGCAACCCACTCAGCAGAAGGATCTTATCGCCTATTTCAGCATGGAATACGGCCTGATGAAATGCCTGAAGATCTATTCGGGCGGTCTCGGCATCCTCGCTGGCGACTACATGAAGCAGGCCTCCGACAGCAACGCCAACATGGTGGGTATCGGACTGCTGTATCGTTATGGCTACTTCGCCCAGGAAATCACCGTTTCGGGCGAGCAGAAGGCCGACTACATCCCGCAGAAGTTCTCGCAGCTGCCGCTGATTCCCGTCCGCGACGAGCGTGGCGACTGGGTGAAGGTGAGCATCGCCTTCCCAGGACGCTCGGTCTATGCCAAGGCGTGGCGCGTCAACGTGGGTAGGGTAGGGCTTTACCTTTTGGACACCGACATCGAGGAGAACTCGCCCGAAGACCGTGGCATCACGGGACGCCTTTATGGCGGCGACAGCGAGATGCGCATCAAACAGGAGATGTTCCTCGGCGTGGGCGGCATCCGTTTGCTTGAAGCAATCGGTTTGAAACCAACGGTTTACCATTGCAACGAAGGTCATGCGGCCTTCAGCGGACTGGAACGTCTGCGCGTGTATATCAAGAAGCACAACCTCGACTTCGACGTGGCGCTTGAGTTGGTCAGGACCTCGACCTTGTTCACCACGCACACGCCCGTGCCTGCGGGACACGATGCTTTTGAGGAGCACCTCATCCGCACCTATATGCCGCATTACGCCAACCGCATGAATATCAGCTGGGAACGCTTCATGGGCTTGGGCCGGTTCAATCCTAACGACCCGAACGAGAAGTTCTCGATGAGCGTGCTCGCCACCAACCTCAGCCAAGAGGTGAACGGCGTGAGCCGGATTCACGGCCGCGTGTCGAGGGAGATGTTCCAAAGCCTGTGGCCGGGCTATTTCGCCGAGGAGAACCACATCGGCAGCGTCACCAACGGCGTGCATCTGCCCACTTGGGCCGACCGCCGCTGGCAACAACTCTACAAGGACACCTTTGGCCCCGATTTCGTTGAAAACCAATCGGATGAGAAGGTTTGGGAGAGAATCCATGAGGTGCCGGATGCCGAAATCTGGAACATCCGCAAGCAGTTGAAACATGAGCTTATCGCTTATCTCGGCGTGAAACTGAGAGAGGACATGCGTGAGCGTCAGGAAAGCCCGAAACTGATTCTTCAGACGGTCAACAGCCTGAACGAGAACGCTTTAATCGTTGGTTTTGCCCGTCGTTTCGCCACCTACAAGCGTGCCCATCTGCTTTTCGGCAACTTGGAGCGTCTTTCGCAGTTGGTGAACGACCCGAAACGTCCCGTCATCTTCCTCTTTGCGGGCAAGGCGCATCCCAACGACAAGGCGGGTCAAGACCTCATCAAGATGATCATCGAGATTTCGCGCCGCCCTGAGTTTATCGGTAAGATTCTGTTTGTCAGCAACTACGACATGGAGTTGGGCCATCGCCTGACGAGTTGCGTCGATGTGTGGCTCAACACCCCGACGCGGCCTTTGGAAGCCTCTGGAACGAGTGGGGAAAAGGCCATCATGAACGGCGTGCTCAACTTCTCCGTCTTGGACGGCTGGTGGGCCGAGGGCTATCGCCAAGGCGCGGGTTGGGCCATCCAGGAGAAACGCACCTACCAAGACCAACGCTATCAGGACGAAATGGACGCCGAGACGATTTACAACACGCTTGAAAATGAGATCGTTCCGCTTTATTTCGCCCGCGACAAGCAGGACGTCCCCTCGGAATGGGTGGCCGCGATGAAGAAATGCCTCGCCGAAATCTCGCCGCGCTTCACGATGAAACGCATGATGGACGACTATTTCAGCCTGTATTACAACAAGTTGATAGAACGCACCAATTGGATGCGGGCCGACCGCTACCAAAAGGCTTTCGAGATTAACGCTTGGAAGAACCGCATCCGCGCCAACTGGGACAAAATCGAGGTGAAGTCGCTGATTCTGCCCGACACCGACGTGCGTCCGCTCACCTTCGGCGAGTTGTTCATCGCTGAAATCACGCTGCTCACGCCCGACCTCGAAGCCGGCGACATCGGCATCGAGTTGCTGTTTGGCAACAAGAACAACGACGTGGTGAACGAAATCACCTCCGTCGAGCGGATGAAACTCGTCGATAGCGGCGACGGCTGGGTGAAGTATTACATCAAGGTGCCGATAAAACGCGCCGGCATTTACAACTTCACCTTCCGCGTCTATCCCACCAACCCGATGCTGCCGCACCGTCAGGACTTCCCCTTGGTGAAGTGGATCTGATGCGCTTATAGCGTCAAGCTCAAGTGGTAATGCCCGCTGCCGTAAGTGGCTGATTGATAGCCGTCGGCAGTGGGCATTTGTATTACAGCCGTGGTGTTGGCCGGGATGGTGAAGTCCCACTCGAAGCGGTTGCCGTCGCGCTTCCACGAGCTTTCGATGCGGCCCGAAACCGACTCGTAGGCGCAGTTCACGAAATCCAAGCCTTCAATCGGGTAGGGTTTCAGCTCAATTTTCTGGTAGCCAGGCTCCAAGGCGCGGATGCCGCCGAGATATTCGTATTCCCAGAGGATGAGGTCGCCGAGGAGCATGACGTGGTTGCCCGAGTTCATGGCGGGGTTGGCAGTGTTGCCGTTCCAGAGTTCCCAGATGGTGGTGGCGCCGTTGCGCACCATGTAGCCCCAGCTCGGATAGGTGTCGTTGCCGGCAATCTTCAGGGCGAGGTCGCCGCGACCGTATTCCGTCAGCGTGCGCATCAGTTGCTGTATGCCGATGACGCCCGTCGAGACGTGGCCGTCGCATTCGTTCATCGTCTTGTCGATGATGCTTTCCAACACTTTGTCTTCCAATCCTTTGGGTACCATGCCGAACCACAAGGGCAGGATGTTGGCCGTCACGGTGTTGTTGGCATAGACGCCCGTCACGCGGTTGAAATACTTGTCGTTGAAGGCCACGGTCGAGGTGGTGATTTCTTGGTTGAAAAACGCCACATCTTCGGGTTTGCCCAACAATTCGGCGAACTTGGCCATCTTGCCCGAGAGGTAGCAATAGAACGGCGTGGAGATGACCGTTGCCTCGGTGATGCGGTTGGGGTCGTTGGAGTGGATGAGTTCGAGCGACTCGGGCGGCATGCACCAGTCGCCGTAGGTGTCCTTGGTCATGAGGCCGCCAACCATGTATTTCTCTTTCATGAAAAGCAGCCATTTCTTCATCGCATCATAGTGTTGTTCAATGGGTTGCACGTCACCGAAGCGGGTGTAGAGCATGTCGGCGACGGAGATGAAGGTGCCCGGCCAAGTCATGCTGTTGAAATAGAAGCGCCAATAAGGCGGGATTACATCGGGTACGGAGCCGCTCTCCAACTGGCTATCCTCCGTATCGGTGAGCCACTTGGCGTAAAGTTGTTGGTTATCAAAGATATACGATTCGCCGAAACAACCTGTGGCGCGGTCGCCGGTCCAGCCCATGCGCTCGTCGCGTTGCGGGCAGTCGGTGGGCATCGAGCGATAGTTGCCGCGAATGCCCCAATAGGCGTTGCGATAGACGGCGTTCACAATCTCGTTGGAGCTTTCAAAGCTACCCGTGACAGGCATTTCGTCGTAAATCACCCAGCCTTCGAAGTCGTCCAAGTTGGGCGTTTCGCGCAGGCCTGTGATTTCCACATAGCGGAAGCCGTGATAGACGAACATGGGATGCCAGTTGAGTTGAGAGTTGAGAGTTGAGAGTTGAGAGTCAGTTGAGAGTTGAGAGTTGAGGGTTGAGAGTTTAGAGTCAGTTGAGAGTTTAGAGTCAGTTGAGAGTTGAGAGTTGAAGGTTGAGGGTTGAGAGTTGTTGGCGACGATGTAACGGTCTATGTTTTCTGAGCCACGGAGGTTGGCGGTATAGAGGGTGCTGTCGTCGTTGAGGAGTTCGGCGAAGCGAAGCGTGACAGTGTCGCCCGCTTGCTGGCCGCGCACCTTCATGTCGATGAAGCCGACCATGTTTTGGCCCATGTCGAGATACCAGATGTCGCTTTTTTGGAACACGCTGACGGGTTTCAGTTGCTCCATCACGGTGATGTTGGGGTTGGGTTGGGCAGTTAGTTCGCCTTCGGGGGCGTCCACGAGCTCGGCTTGAAGCCATGCTGAGTCGTCGTATCCCGTTTGATTCCAATCGCCGAGTTCAAGGTTTTCGTCGTAGGTCTCGCCGTCCCATTCGTTGGCGGTGCGGATAGGCCCACGGTTGGTGATCTTCCAGGTGTCGTCGCTGACGATGGTTTCCTTTTGGCCGTCCTTGTAGGTCACTTCAAGTTGCAGCAAAAGTCGCGGCGTGCCAAAGGCATACACGTTTTCGGTGCCGTCGCGGTTGGGGTTTTCGGCGTTGTGGCGGATGGCCGTGTAGCGACCGCCTTCGAGGATGACGCCGATGGCGTTGTCACCGTTTTGCAGTTGGCCGGTCACGTCGTAGGTGTTGAAATAGACGCGCTTCGCGTACCACGACAGCGTGGGCTTCAGCAGTTCGTCGGGGGCGACTTCGCTGCCGTTGAGGTAGGCGCTATAGACACCCATGCCGCTGACATAGAGGCGGGCGTTTTCAACCTCGCCGTCGAGTGCAAACTCCTTGCGCAGATAACGCGCTGCGACGCGGGTGTGGCCTACCAAAACATCGTCGTCAAACTCGTGGCCAATCCATTTCGCCTGCCAGTCGGCTTGGTTCAACAGGCTGATTTCAAACGGCTTGACTTCGCTCTCGATTTTGGCTTTCGTTTTCCCGTTGGAGACGGTGGCCACGACTTTCCAATAGGCCTTGTCGCGACTTTGCAAGGCTTGGCCTTCGTAGGGGATGTAAAGCATTTGTGCTGAGGCTTTTACGCCCGAATCCCAAAGGTCGCCGCGACCGTTTTTGGCGTTTTCCTCCGTCGAGGCCACAATGATTTGATAGTCAAGCTGTACGATGTCGTTTTCCGACGATGCGTACTGCCAGCTGAAGCGCGGTTGCGCCGTGGCCAAGGCCCTTGAACCGTCCTGTTGCTCGACGGTGGGGTTGATGATGGTGACGTTGAGTGTGTTGCTGGTGCAAGATGCAAAGGCAACCAAGGATAGGATGAATAATGAGATGCGTTTCATGGCGGTATGTTTTATTCGAGGGTGAGTTCTTTGTATCCGTTCATCGGTTTCGGCTCAAAGTCCAAGTCGATTTGTTCGATGCCGTTGGCGTCAATCTTTAGCATGATGGACTCCATCGGCTTGAAATTCAAGGTATAAGCCTCGCTCTTGCCGTGATGGTTCACGGTGATGTCGCGGGTAGCTCCCTGGTCGGTGAAGGCATAGCAATAGTCCAAAGGATATTCTATGGTCCGGGTCATGGGGTTGGCGACGAAGACATAGTAGGTGTCGCCGTCCTGACGGATCCAGAAGTCGGGGAGGTTTTCGCCTTCGAGGAGAGGTAGGAGGTTTGAGGTAGGTAGGAGGTAGGAGGTTTGAGGTAGGAGGATTGAGGTAAGGGAGGTGAGTTGGGCAAGGAGCTGGTTGTATTCCTCGTGTTTCACCATGCCGGGTTCTTTGGGCATACGGGCCATGATGACGGGAAGGCCTTCCTCGGCCAATCTGATGATTTCCTGCAACGCGCCGATTTCCATGTAATCCACATCGCTGAAAAGAGCCTTGAAGTCGGCATTGCCGCAATGCAGTGTGCCGTTCTTGAAGGTGGCGTTGTTCAGGAAATGCTCGTTCACCCAAAGGGGTTGCATCCCTTTGAATCGCTCTGGCGTGTTGATGAAGCGCATCTCGTACTCGCCCCAGAAGAAGGCTTTCACCTTGCGCATCGAGTCGGGATAGGCACCGCCCATCCAAGCGTCTTCGAGTGGCATGTAAACCGCCAAATCGCTGTAGTTCTTGCCTTTGCGCATATATTCCGACACCTTGGCCATATAGTTGTTGAAGTCGGTGAGGTTTTGGCCGCTGAGGTTGTTGAGCTCGCTCGTGCTGATTTGGCAGGTGGTGTAGAAGAAGTTGCTCGTATCGCCCACCTTGTTATAAGGGAAGCCATGCCAGATGATTTGGTTGGTGCCGTTGGCGAAGAGGGCGTCGCAGATGAGCTTGAGGTCGGCGATCTGTTCCTTGCCTTGGTGGGGGCTGTGGCCGCGACCGCGTTTGTAGAGCAGTCCCGTCCAGCCGTAGGCGCAGGTGAAGGTCTCGGCGGTGACGGCGGGCTTGTCGGCGAGGGTGGCCGCCGAGGCCGCTATCTTGCTGAAACAAGGCTCATAAAGTATGGCCTCGGTCTCAGGCACATCGACCATCGTGAAGGCCGTCAGCAGGTCGGTGGGGGCGCCGCCGCATTGCGCTCGCGAGAAGGCTCCGACCGAGGTGGCGTTGTCGGCGAAAGGCCCGTAGAACTCACGCAACACATAGCCAGAGAGGGTGTGCATGTAGTCGTAGAACACATCGGCATTTTCCTCGTCAAGCAGGGTCTTGTTGAGCATATACGGCTCGATGTCGTAGCCGTGCTCCTGCATGAAGGTCTCGCCGAAGCCGGGAGTCCAGAGGTATTCCGTCTCCACCTCCCACGAATCGACGAACACGCCCGACTTGGAGCCTTTGTAAGCTTCGGCCAGACCACGGTTCATCTTGTCGGCATAGCGTTGGAAAGCGTTCTTATCCAAGTGGTTGAGGATGCGTGCCTCGCGGGGGAAGTCCCAGGTGAAGCCGCGCCGCGCCGACTCCACGGTCTGACCTGCCTCGCAGTCGGCGTTCTCGTAGTAGTTGCGGGTCTGGTCGGCATACGGCAAGTCGATGTCGCTAAAAGGCCACAGGGTGCCGTAGGTGAAGTCGCAGCCCAAGCCGAGCGAGTCGGCCACTTTCTTGGCGTAGTTGACGCTGACGGCCCATTCGGGCGAGAGGAACTCGGGATGGACGGCGGTCGAGTCGAGGCCCATCGGGTAGATCCACGCAATTTCGACGCCGCCGAAGCCGTGGTCGCGCAGCCAGACGATCTGGTCGCGCACATCGCGCCGGTCGATTTCCGACGAGAACCACCACCAGCGGGTGTAGGGTTTGAAGGACGAATACAAGGGTTTCGCCTGCGCTTGCTCAGGCTCGTTTTGCGTTTTGTTGTCGCAGCCGGCGAATTGAACTATCATTGCGGCTAAGACCAAGATAATCAGACTTTTTTTCATGGTGTGTTGTTTGTTAGATATTTCAAGTTTAACGTTTCAATTTTCATGCGACAGCCTTTCTTTGACGAACTCCTGAAACGTCAGGATGCGTGAGGCGTTTTCCTTGCGAAACAGCAGGTGCTCGAAATCCCGTTGCTTGCGGGTCATGTCAACCGACTGCATCTTGTCGATGATGTTTTGCAGCAGCTCTTCCGGCGTGCTGATTCCGACCCGTTTCTTGAGGAAGTCGTAATCAGGCTGTGTGTATTGCCACAGGAACATCGCATCGTAGAAGTCGCGCCCCTTGCTGCGGGAAAGGATGGCGGAGAGTTTCATGGAGAGCAAGACCGCGTCGGACGGTGTCGGAAACAGGAAGCGGAAACCACATCCTTCGACGGTGGACATGACCCTCTGGTAGTCGATACCCTGGTCTTGTGCTTCCATCTTGATGAGGAAACGCTCCTCACGGTAGCCCGAAAGGTTAAGGCTGAAAAGCAATTCGGGGAAATAGAAGTTGCGTCGGAAGGCCGTCAGCATATTGCTATCCTTGTCGCGAGCCTCCACGGTAAGGCCTGAGCCGTTCAGATAGCCAATCACCTTTTCCGTCATCAGCATGAACTCATCCTCCGAAAGCCCCTTGTGGTCGAAATCCAGATCCTCGCTGAATCGGTCGATGCCCTTCACCAAACGCAGGTTGCTCCCTCCAATGAAAACGATCTTGTCAACCCACGGACTCGTGGAAAGGTAGTCGAGAATCAGCAGTTGTATATACTCCCTGAGGGCATAGCGGCTGAATCCGGGAACGGTCCTAAGGTTCTGCGGAAAGAAAGCCGAGATTTGTGCCAGACTAATCATACGTCGTAAACCTTATAAAGTGTGTTCATTCTTTTTGTAAGCGAAGTGTCCGCAAGGCGGTCAAGGTATTCGTCCATCCGCTCCCTGCTGAACTCGCTTGCCATGAAGTCATCGTCGAGCCGCAGTTCCTCCATGTCCTCTTCCGACTTGTATTCGCGGTTCAGGTAGAGCAGGTCGAGCAAGGCCTTCTCCGGTGTGGCGATGAAGATGGCAGGCAGGTTCGCCTGTCCGGGCGACTGTCCATCCGCCGTCTTGATGTCGTAGCCGAACATCATGCGGGGGTGGACATTGCGGTAGGAAAACTGGCCGGCAGCATTTTCCGTATTCCATGTCTTCAGCGAGGTGATGCTGGTCAGCTGCACCACCGTCTCCGGGATCATGTCGTAGAACGCCAATGCCGAGTGCAGGCTGATGTACGACGGCTTGTACATCTTGTTCGCTGCGAACATGCCGAACCCGGGCCTTTGCAGCCACTCCGGGAAGGCATACATTCCGTTCTTCAGCCGCACTATCAGGCCGCGTTTTGTCCATCGGCCGAGATTATTCTTGTCGAAGGGCTTCATGACGGCATTCACCTGACTAACCGTGAAAATGCCCGCATCGAAGAACTGCTGCCTGAATGATAGATACTCCATTCCCGTGTCTTTATTTCTATTTTTCCGCAAAGATACGGAATTTTGGAAACATAACGCTATTTTTGAATAATCTTATTCCCTCATTCATAACTTTCCGAGTTGAGTTGCTACACTATAACCCAAACACCTCCGCCAGCTCCTGCATCTGCGCGTCGCTCATGCCTTCGGGGATGAAGCCCATACTGCGGGCACTCATATAGATTTGGGCGGCTTTGTTGAGCACATCCACCTGGTCGAAGGCGGCCATTGTGTCGGTATCGACGGCAAACACGCCGTGCTTCTCCCACATCACCACGTCGTAGCCTTCGTTGAGCCTGTTAAGGGTGGCCTGCGCCAACGCCACGCTCGACGGCAGCAGATAAGGCACGATGCCAAGTCCCTTGGGGCAGAAGGCCCGCGTTTCCGGAATCATTGACCAGAGGATTTTGGTGAGCACGCCCTTCTCCAAGAACGGCTGGTGGTGCGTCATCGCCACGAGTTCGATGGGGTGGGTGTGGAGCGAGGCTTTGTAGGGCGAGCCTTTGGCCATCAGGTCGTTGTGGACCATGAGGTGCGACGGCAGTTCGGAGGTGGGCTTCACGGGCTGGTCGGCGATGATTTCGTAATGGGCGCAGTCGTCGGTGATGCGGATGATGCTGCCGTTGTCCATAGGCTGGCGGGCGAGGTCGCGCATACGGCGGTTGGTGCCTTTGCAGAAGAAATAGCAGCCTTTCAGATGCGGCAACGTCGTTCCGATTTCGATAGGTGGTGTAGGGCTGTCACACTGTGGCAGCCGTGCTTGTAGGGCTGTCACACTGTGGCAGCCGTACAAATAATTGATTTGATCGGTAATATTTACGACGATGTTGCCGCCGTTGCGCTCGGCCCAGCCTTTCTGCCAAAGGTAACCGGCCACCTCCGCCACTTGGTCAATTTGGTGTTTCAGTTCGGGGTTGTTGTTCAGTATGCTTTTCATTTCAATATTGGTTCAATAGTTTTACTTGGAATACACTACTTAAACGCTTTTAACGTCATGGCGGAGGAACATCCGCCATCTCCTGTACGGAAGGGTGTCCCTTATCGCTCAGGAGATTGCGGGTCAAGCCCGCAATGACGGTTAATGGCCGAGTCTTGTATCTCGCAGTCTCGTGTCTTGCAGTCTCGCGTCTTGCAGTCTCGTGTCCCGCAGTCTCGCGTCTTGCAGTCTCGCGTCCTTTAATACTCCTCTCCATAACGTTCCTTGGTGATTTGCGCCAACGACTTGCCGCGTGTTTCGGGACAGCCGATGAAACCCACGACGAGCGAGATGAGCAGCAACGCTATCATGCAATAGGCCGCCACGGTGAAGCCTTCGCCGTTCTCGCCGTAGATGTAGGTGAAGGTCAGGCCCCAGACGGCTGACAAGCCCCTGACGACGAAGAACATCAGCCCTTGCGCGCCGGCGCGGAACTTGGCCGGGAACAGCTCCGAGCCCCACAGGGCGTAGAAAATCTGCACCGACAAGCCGCCTTCGATGCCCCACAGGATGGTGAAGAGCCACAGTCCGGCGGTGCCGTTGACGCCCACCGTCACGATGATGACCCACGCGCTGATGGCGATGAGCAAGCCCAAGACATAAATCATCTTATGGCTCACCTTGTCGATGACTTTCGAGGTGACGAAGGTGACGGCGACGATGATGGCCCATTGGATGCAGTTCATCCAGTTGGCCTGCTCGTTGCTGATGCCGCCCGCTGTTTCATAGATGTGCGGCTGGAAGAAGCCCAAGACCGACGCCACGAGGTTCCAAGTCAGGTAGATGGTGGCAAGGAACGCGGCGGTCTTGATGGCGGTCTTGTTGGTGAACAGCACCTTGAAGGCGTGCCAAAGTCCCGTGTCCTCGCCCTTCGCCTTGGCTGTCTCTTGGCTGACTTTCCACTCGTTGCTTTCCTCTAATTTGCGCTGCATGTTCCACGCGATGAAGGCCACAATCAGCAGGGAGCAGAACACGATGCGCGAGCTGAACACGTTGACCGCCTCTTGCGACAGGTCGGCGCCACCGATGGCGTGGGCGATGCGTTCGACCCAGCCGAACAGGTAGCCGTCGGGGGCGAAGAACATGCCCAACAGCAGGATAATCATCGGGCCGATGCCCCACGACATCTGTGAGATGCAGATGTTGCGGCCACGGTTGTTGGTCTCGGAGCTTTCAGAAATGTAGGTCCACGAGGCGGGTACTCCGATGCCGACCGAGATGCCCGTGATGAGGAATCCTGCGAGCAGCATCGGGAAATTGGCGGAGAGCATGATGAGCAGCACGCCCAACATATAGACCAGCAGGTTGTAGGTGTAGATGAACTTGCGTCCGTACTTGTCGGCAAAGAACCCTCCGATGATGGCACCGAGAGCGGCACCCAAGCAGTTGGCACTGATGAAGTTGAGCCATCCCAAATGCACTTCGGTCAGGCCAAGGTATTTTTGCCAAAGCGTCAGGCCACTGGCGCCTGCGACGATGGCTCCGGCATCGAGATAGTTGGTCAGCGATACCGCGATGGTGCTTTTTAGACTTCCTTTGTTCATAGGTTTTCTGTTTTAATTGGTAATGTCATATTTTGTATTCCTTTA
>FLNX01002712.1_pt1 | contig 51843 bp, 50 predicted proteins | sample 1140341 | NCBI WGS metagenome assembly FLNX01 (sample SAMEA3878208, study PRJEB12797) | bioreactor metagenome | biome: Moose rumen | place: Sweden | collected 2011-10
TTGGAAATATACAAGAATGCTCCCGTTTTCTATGGTCTCAACACCTATATCATGCATAATGAAATGCAAGAAGTGGAACCTTTTGAGTTTTATGAGCGGGTTGGTCAGGAACCGTCTAAATATGATTATGTGGGATTAGGGATGAATCTTAGAAGCAAGGGCGGCACACGTGGGCTTTGTGCCGATCACAAGGCGTGGGAGTCCGTTGCGGCAAGTATTTCCATGAAAGATCATGAAGTAAAGGAAGTGAGAGTCTATCCCCTCTCTTTAGAATTTGAGAAAAGCAGAGCGCAGCGTGGCTGGCCGGTGCTGGATAAAACAGGAAAGATTCTCGACAATTTCTGCAAACTGTCAAATCATCAATACGGAACCCAGTTTGAGTTGGCGGATGGTTATGCCAGAGTGAAAGTGAATAGTGAATAGTGAATAGTGAAGAGTGAAAGATGAACAGATTTTTAGAAAACCAAGTACAAAGCGATTGCTGTGGGTGCTCTGCTTGTGTAGAAGTATGTCCTAAGAACTGTCTTACTATGGGGAAAAATGATGATGGGATTATTGTTCCCATTATTAGCAACAAGGATGCGTGTATAGACTGCGGCCTGTGTTCAGAGGTGTGCCCTGTAGAAAACAAAATTACGGCGAACTATAGCAATAAGTACTATGGCGCATATAGTGACATTCCGGAGGATATCAATTTCAGTGCCTCCGGGGGCATTTTCCCGGCGTTGGCTCGTTGGGCTATTGAGCAGGGTGGCGTAGTATATGGTGCATATCTTGATGGCAAACACGACTTGTATCATACTAAAATAACCGAAGCTAAAGATATCAAGAAGCTTCAGAATTCGAAATACTTTCAAAGCGAAATAAGGGCAGCCTATAAGACATGCAAAGCAGACCTGCAGGAGGGTAGGCTCGTTTTGTTCACAGGTACTCCTTGTCAGGTGCAGGGACTGAAGTTGTTCTTAAAGAAAGACTTTGAGAATCTTCTTACTGCCGACTTAATCTGTCATGGGGTGCCCAGTAAAAAAATGTTTGATGCGTATGTGGCATTCCTGGAAAAAAAGCATGGAGGTAAACTGATAGACGTTAATTTCCGTGATAAGGAGCGTAACGGATGGTCCACCACCTTAAGATATACTATGGAATATCAGGATGGTAAACGGGAAGACTATCATTTAATCAGCCAGTTATCTGAATATTTTACGGCATTCCTACGCGGTGCCATTGCAAGAGAATCCTGCTATACTTGTCAATTCGCTTCAATGAACAGGCCGGGAGATATTACTCTGGGTGATTTCTGGGGATATCAAAAGAAAAGACCAGATCTTAGGCACGACCAGGGCTTGTCACTTATTATTTCAAATAGTGCCAAAGGAGAAAAGGCTATTCATGAACTAAGAAATCATGGTGTATGTCTTACAGAGGTAGATGAAGAGTGTGTAAAGGCCAGTGGGAATAGAAATCTTTATTTTCCCTTACAGCGACCAGAGATAAGAGATCGTGTGTATGTGGAGTTGGAACAGTTTGGCTTTGAGTATATTGCGAGTATGTATTTTCGCAAGACACAGACGTTTTGAGGAATGGCAGAATCGCTGAAACAGAAAACGGTGAAGGGCCTGGGCTGGTCGGCACTGGACAATGCTGCCCGCTATGGCATGCAGTTCGTCATCGGCATTGTGCTGGCGCGTCTGCTGTCGCCCGACGACTACGGTCTGCTGGGACTGGTGGGCATCGTCACCGTTATCTGTACAGCATTGGTCAATGGCGGGTTTACTACAGCACTGATACGCAAGAAGGATGCCACCGAGGAGGACTATAACACCGCCTTCATCTGCAATCTCTCGATGAGCCTGCTGCTCTATACCGTGATATTCCTTTGTGCCCCGTTGATTGCCGACTTCTTCGGGCGCGAAGAGCTGACGGCTTTGGTGCGAGTATCGTCGTTAGGTCTGATTATCGGTGCCTTGGGCATGGTGCAGCAGACACGCCTGACCAAGCGCATCGACTTCAAGACGCAGACGAAGATTACGATTGCGGCCATTGCTTTGAGCGGCATCATAGGCATCGGCATGGCACTGACGGGCTTTGGCGTATGGTCGCTGGTAGCCCAGCAACTCACTTCACAAGCCGTGACCACCGTGCTGTTGTATATATATAATAGGTGGATGCCCAGACTGCGCTTCTCGATGGAAAGTTTTCACGATTTGTTCGGATTCGGCTGGAAGATGATGTTGAGCGGAGTGCTTGATTCGGTGTGGAAAGAGTCGTACCAAATGGTCGTGGGCAAGGTTTACACGCCGGGAGCACTGGGACAATACACCCGTGCCAAGCAGTTCTCATCGCTGTTTTCGAGCAACCTGACCGCTGTCATCCAGCGTGTCACCTATCCCGTACTCAGCAATATCCAGGACGAGAGGCAGCGTATGGTTTCTGCCTATCGGTGCATTATCAAGGTGACGATGTTCGTCACTGCAACGGGCATGTTTTTCCTTGCAGCCATTTCGGAACCGATGCTCTATTGTCTGATTGGTCCCCAATGGCATGAAGCTTCAACCTACCTCCCGCTGATTTGTCTGAACAGTACGCTTTACCCGCTCCATGCCATCAACCTGAACATGCTGCAGGTGCAAGGACGCAGCGACCTGTTCCTCGGTCTGGAGGTCGTCAAGAAATTGATTGGCCTTATTCCTCTTGCGGTATGCGTCTTTTGGGGAATTATGCCTATGCTCTATGTGAATCTTGCCGTTGGAGTCGTGGCATATCTCCTTAATTCGTATTATTCAGGCCGCCTGATAGGCTATAGTTCGTGGATGCAGGTAAAAGACATTGCCCCTTCTTGTCTGGTTGCCGCCATTGTAGCCGTCAGCGTATTTTTCGTCAAGTATCTTCCTGTAAGCTATTGGGTGATATTGCCGCTACAGATAGTAACGGGGGCCGCCGTCTTCATTGTGTTATGCCAACTGACAAGAAACCCGGAATACATAGAGATGAAAACTATGTTTGCGCCATATCTAAGAAAGGTGAAAAGGTAAAAAAGGTGAAACCGCATGGAAGAAAAACAATATAGATGGATGGTCTGCACAAGGTGTGTCACTTTCAACCAAGCACCCTATATCGAGGATGCCATGAATGGCTTCACGATGCAGCAGACCACATTTCCATTTGTCTGCACGATTATTGACGATGCCAGTACCGATGGTGAGCTGGAAGTCATCCGCCAATATCTGCAGGAACATTTCGACTTGGAAGACAAGTCTGTGGCACTTAACGTAGAAACAGACGACTATGTGCTTTGTTTCGCCCGGCATAAGGAAAACCGGAATTGCCACTTTGCCGTGCTGTGGTTGAAATACAACCACCACAGCAGGCATAAGTCGATTATGCCGTATGTTGCAGAATGGAAGGAAAACTCGAAATACTATGCCCTATGCGAGGGCGATGATTACTGGACGAGTCCCCAAAAACTGCAGCGGCAGGTTCTGTTCCTTGAGCAGCATGACGATTATGCCATGTCGTACTCGCAAGCCGAGGTTCGCAGTGGCGACGACATTGTCGGTCTCAGGAAATTCAAGACATGCGACTTCGAGTCGATTGTCTGTTTCAATGGAATAACAACCTTAACCGTTTTATTCAGGGAAGAACTGAGGGAACGGTATAACGATGAGGTTGTCCCGATAGCGCCAGGTAATTGGCTGATGGGTGACTATCCTATATGGCTCTATCTGAGTCTGAAGGGTAAAATCCATTATATCGCAGAACCCTTAGGCGTTTATCGGCTGCAGCCAGAGAGTACTTCCCACAGCAAAGACTTCCAGAAATCACTCCGCTTTGCAGAAAGTGTCTGTCAGGTCAGACAGTTCTTCCTTCAGTATGCAGAGAGACTGACGGGAACACAAAACCCGGGACTGAGGAAAAAGGTGGCTGTCGAGAACATGAAAAGGATACTGTCGGTCTACTTCACATTTCATAAGATCAGAGAGGCAAAATCATACTTGAAGAAGCATAGAGGGGAACTTTCCTTCCTTTCGCTTCTGTTGATGAGATTGCGAATCATTAAGCACAGCATTACGAAACGATGATAAAGAAGATAATAGTATTAGCTTTACTATTCTCATTTATCTATCAGATAAGCTATATATTCTTGCCATTCAACATACCATTTGTCATGGGGTTGGCAGGCATGCCGATATTCCTATATAAAAACTTTACATTTCCGCGAAAAGACAGGAAATATGTAAAGGATATACTATTGTCGTTATTGCCTGTGGCCATCATTGCGGCATTATCCATTATCGGCAATTATTCTCATGATTTCTATTTCGTGAAATGGGCCATTACCAATATGCTCTATTTTTTTGGAGCCTATTTGATGTTCCAACTGCTGAGGGGAGCGTTTAGGGACTTTTCCTTTGGCCGCCTGGTTGATTTGCTTGTGCTGTGTGCAGTTGTTCAACTTTCATTATCATTAGTCATGTTTTTCTCTCCAGAGGTTAAAAATACATTACAGCCGCTCATTCATGAGTCAGAGATTGCAAAAGAGGCTATGGAAAGGGCAGCAACCAGGCTGGTGGGTTTCGGAACGCATTTTTTTCTTTCAGGCACCATTCATGCCTTCATCCTAATAATGACAGCCTTTAGCTTTACGCTGCGGAAAGTCTCGCTCTTCAAGTCCGTTGTAATGATGCTTTCTTTTGTTTTCATTGCAACAGTTGGCTCGATGATGGCAAGGACAACATTGGTAGGCGTTCTCTTTGCAATAGTCATCGTCTTGTTAAGGCGTAGAGGGAAAAAGTATTTCATATCAGGTTTGGTTTTATCCACTATCATCATAAGTGTGGCATCTGTGTCCTTTCTTGATTTGATAGGCGACGACATGGAACAGCTGTTTAATTTTGGTTTCGAAGCATTTGTCAACTATCAGGAGACTGGATCATTTTCAACCAGTTCAACTGATGGTATGATGCGCCTTTACAAATTCCCTACAACCTGGGAGACTTGGTTGATTGGTGACGCCATCTACGAAGTAGGCAAAGGATACTACATGAATACCGACATTGGCTATTGCCGCTTGTTGTTCTATTTTGGCGTAACAGGTTTCATCGCCTATATGTGGTTTGAGTACTACACGTTGAAAAAAATCTTCCCTCCCCAAAGATATGGGAATATCATTTGGAGCATATTACTATGCTTTGTCTTTGTTATTAACGGCAAGGGAACATACGATATATTTCCATACGTCTGCCTGTTTGGGTTCTTCATGTACCCGTGCCGTCCACAGAAAAAAGAATTATGGCAAAAAAAATAGCAATCATTTTTGAAGATAAGCTCTATAATCAGCGCGGTAGGTTTAATGCTATTCGCAACAGAATCAAGCATCTAAGCGACATAGCAGATTTTAGCATTGATGTCTTTCTTATTACCACGTACGATCCCTGGTATGTCAGGATATTACGCAGGACAAAGAAAGTAGAAAAAGTCAAACAAACCATGATAGACGGCATCACCTATCATGTAATCTGGAAACGATTCTCTATCATAGACTATTTGCTGGAAGAGAAGTTGTATCGTTCTCCCCTGTTTTCGCCATCGTTTTATAAAGGGATAGCCAACAGACTGACAGGCTATCAACTCCTGTCGGCTCATTCAGGCAACCCGGGCTGGGTGGCGGAGATGGTTGCAAAGCGCGACCATATTCCTTTCTTCGTGACTTGGCATGGTTCGGACATTCACCTGCTGCCTCCCCGAAATGCCTATTACCGCTCACAGGCGCAAAGGCTCCTACGGAGTGCGACCTGTAATTTCTTCGTATCCAAAGCACTCAGCGAGAGGGCACGTCGTATTCAGCCTTCGTTCAAATATGAAATCCTGTATAATGGCGCAGGCAAATCCTTTTATCGATATGGCGATGAGGAAAGGAAACGCCTGAGAAGTCAATATGGCGTGAAGGAAGATGAGAAGGTGATAGCCTTTGTGGGTGACCTGATAGAAATAAAAAATCCGCAGCTCCTGCCTTCGATATTCCAGTCAGTGAAAGAGAGATATCATCGTCCTTTGAAATTCTGGGTGATAGGTAGCGGCAAGTATTCGACATGGATCAAGGAGAAGTGCAACGCCTTACAACTGTCTGCTACATGCTGGGGTGCACAGCAACCTGACGACATGCCTAAATACATGAATTGCATAGACGTTCTCGTGCTTCCAAGCCAGAATGAAGGGTTGCCCCTTGTAACGATTGAAGCTATAGCGTGTGGCGCAAATGCCGTGGGAAGTGACGTTGGCGGAATCTCTGAGACGGTTGGGAAAGAGAATGTGTTTCCGCTTGGAGATAAATTTGTAGAACACATCTCCGAGCGTATCGTAGAGATGCTTAGCGGAAACGTGGAGCAGCCTTTACGCGATGTCTTTGACTGGCGTGTTGCCGCAAGAACTGAAAAAGAAATGTATGACACCTATTTTAGTGAACAATGAAGATATTATTGTTGACAAATGAATATCCTAACGACGCTTACCCCAAGCCCGACTCGCCATGGGTGCTCCCTTATTTTGCGCGTGAATGGGTAAAGCAAGGCCATGAGGTGATGGTCGTGGTAAATTCCACGAAGTTTCCGAGACTGTATTATTCGTTTGCACACCTCGTAAGATCCTATTATAGCAAGAGGTTTGAGATAACCGCATCGAATCTCTCTGACAGGACTTGGACGCGGCCGTTCTCCTTTGTCGACAATGGAGTGAACGTATGGAACATCCCGATGTTGAAACTGAAACCTGGCGGTAAATTCCAGGGAAGCGTTATCGACAGGCAAGTGCGGAATATTTGCTCGCTTTTAAGTGACAACCATTTCGCCCCCGATGTGATAACGGGGCATTGGGTCAACCCTCAATTGATGTTAGTCTCTATGTTGGGCCAGCGATTGAACTGCAGAACTGCGTTTGTGTTTCATAGCGACTATGGCCAGAATGTCATAAGGAAGTTTGATATTGCCAGACGTATTCAGCATATAGACAGGATTGGATGCAGGTCTGAATATGCGGCAAAAGAGGTGAAAAGACTGTTAGGACTGACTAAGATGCCCTTTGTCTGTTATTCTGGAGTTCCTGACTGCTATATCAAAAATGCTGCTGCTAATGAAGGGTTACAATACTTAAATATACTCTGTGCAGCACGGCTTGTGGGTTATAAGAATGTGGGCAGCATTATTGCCGCATTGTCACAGTTGGAGTATGATTGCAGGCTGAGCATAGTGGGTGAGGGACCTTTGAGGGGAGATTTAGAGAAGCAGGTTAAGTCCTTGGGTATCGAGGGACAGGTCTCTTTCCTTGGAAAGATTAGCCGCCAACTTCTTCAGGAGGAAATGCATCATAGAACCATGTTTGTGCTGATCAGCGACCACGAGGTGTTCGGGCTTGTATATATTGAAGCCATGCTGCAAGGATGTATTGTCGTAGCCAGCAGGGAAAGCGGGGCCGATGGTATTATCGTGGATGGCGTGAATGGTTTCCTTTGCGAAGCCGGTAATTGCTATGAGTTGGCGGAAATCATACGAAGAGTGGCAAGAATGGGAAGCGAAGAGAGAAAGCGGCTGTCGCTGGAGGCGCAGAAGACGGCTAAGAGGTTCGCTGACTCGAAGGTAGCAGAAATGTATTTGAATAATATTTCATAATAATAGGCATGATGAAGAAGACAGTTTGGTTAATCAATGAAGGCGAGAACCTTCCTGGTGATGACAACAATCCGCGACTGCAGCGCATGGGCTTGCTGGCATACGAGGTTTCAAAACTTGACGGGGTGGAAGTGGTGTGGTGGCAATCTACTTTCAACCACTACCAGAAGAAATTCAGGTGGCATGAGGACAAGACTGTGCAGTTGAAGGATAACCTGAAACTCATCATGCTCCATTCATACGGCTACAGCAAGAATGTGTGCCTCCGGCGATTGGCGCACGAATGGAAGACCGCACACAGGTTTTATAAGCTGGCAGAACACGAGCCCCTGCCTGATGTGATGGTGGCGGCCATGCCGACCATTGCGCAGGCGCACTATGTAGTGAAATTCGGCCGTAAACATGGCATACCGGTATTGGTTGACCTCAGAGACCTGAATCCAGATGTGTTCGTGTCGCCGTTCAGGGGTTTGATGAGGCAATGCGTCAAAATAGGCATAAAACCGCTTCAGTGGATGCTGGGAAATGCCTTGAAACACGCTGACGGACTGATTGGAACCACCGAACCTTATCTTAATTGGGGATTGAACTATGCCAAAAGACCCAAAGGTGACAATGACAGGGTGTTCTTCGTGTCGTACTCCGACAGCGGGGTGCCTACAAAACTGAACAACGAGGCCAAGTGGGGCAAGTACCTGGGCTATGAGGGTATCGTCTGCTGCTATTTCGGCCAGTTTGGCAGACTGATGGATTTCGACACCGTGATAGATGCTGCAGAACTGTGCCAGAAGAATGGCGTAAAAGCACTGTTCCTGCTATGCGGGGAAGGCGAACTGCTTGAACACTGCCGGGGTAAAGTGAAGGAAAGAGGGCTGAGCAATGTGGGGCTGCCCGGCTGGGTGAACAAGACCGACATTGCTGATATCGGCTTTGTTGCAGATGCCGGTCTGATGGCCTATCAAAACGATGAAAATTTCAATATGCAGATGCCCAACAAGTTCAGCGAGTATCTGTCACTACAACTGGCCATCCTGTTGCAGCCGACGGGCGTGATGGAAAAAGTGATTACCGACCATCAATGCGGTATGAGGTATGACAACGCCCAAGACCTGTATGAAGCCGTGAAAGCCCTTGCTGAGAACAGGGAAAGGCTTGAGCTGTACAAGAAGAATTCGAGAACTGTATTCGAGAAATACTTTTCCGTGGAAAAGATATATAAAGAATATGGTGAATACATCATTAAAAACGCAAGGAAATGAAAGTGAAATATATTGTAGTTGGCTCTGGCTTGGCAGGACTGACCATTGCTGAGCGCATTGCCAGCCAGTTGAATGAGAAAGTTCTGGTCATAGAGCGGCGGGGCCATATCGGTGGCAATGTTTATGACTGCTATAATGAGGATGGCATCATGGTGCAGAAATATGGTCCCCATACATTCCACACCAACGATGACGAGGTGTTCAACTATGTACTGCAGTTTTGCGAGTGGCATCAGTATCAGCATCGCGTGATGTCATACGTGGATGGCAACTGGGTTCCCATGCCCATCTCACTGGAGACTATTAACAAGCTCTATAACATGAACCTCTCGGAAGAGGAGTTCGCTCAGTTCATTGAGCAAAGGAAGGTGAAGATAGACGAGATTAAGAATAGTGAAGACGTCGTGTTGAGTCAGGCAGGCAGGGACCTCTACGAGAAGTTCTTCAAATACTTCACTTATAAGCAGTGGGGCGTATATCCTGACCAGTTGGACAGTTCAGTGATTTCGCGTATTCCATTCCGTACGAACCGCGACACACGTTATTTTACCGACACGCACCAGGGCAATCCCAAGGGCGGCTTCACCAAGATGTGCCAACGTATGGCAAACAACAGAAACATCATGGTGATGCTGAATACGGACTATAAGGAAGTAATCGACCAGATAGAATATGAGAAGATGATTTATACGGGTCCGTTGGATTATTTCTATGATTACAAACTGGGCAGACTGCTATGGCGTAGCATCCGCTTCGAGTTTGAGACGCTGGATATGGAGTCTTACCAGCCTACCGCCTCTTCCCGCTATCCGATGGACCACGAATATACGCGCATCACAGAGTTTAAGAAGATGTATGGCCAGAAGCATCCCAAGACCACCATCTGCAAGGAATATCCTTGTTTTGGCGAAGAGCCATATTATACCTATCCGACCAAAGAGTGGAAGGAGCTGGCTCAGAGGTATCGCGATTTGGCTGCACAGGAGAAAAATGTCATCTTCGTGGGGCGTCTGGCAGAGTACAGGTACTATGACATGGACGATGTCATCAGAAGGGCTTTGGATATCTTCAGAGAAAAGTTGGAAATTAAATCATAAAGAATGAAATCGATGAAAATTCCTTTCTCTCCTCCTGATATGAGTGAGGAAGAGGCAAAAGCAGTGAGAGAGACCGTACTGTCTGGATGGATTACGACAGGACCCCAAACCAAGAAACTGGAGGCGCAGATATCAGAATATGTGGGGACGGCCCGGACCGTTTGCCTGAGTTCGGCAACAGCTTCTATGGAAATGGTGCTTCATTTGCTGGATTTACAACCAGAGGACGAGGTAATCGTTCCGGCGTACACCTATACGGCTACGGCCTCGGTTACACAGCATGTGGGTTGCCGGTTGGTCATGGTGGATAGCCAGAAGGACCATGTTGAGATGGACTATGAGCAGCTGGAGCAGGCTATCACGGAGAGAACCAAGGTGATTATGCCTGTGGATATTGCAGGCATCGTGGCCGACTATGACAGGGTGTATGAGATTGTAGAGCGGAAGAAGAGCCTGTTCAGACCTGCCAATGCGCTGCAGGCGAAGATAGGCAGGATAGTTGTGGCGGCTGACTGCGCCCATGCGTTTGGTGCTGTACGGAAAGGAAAGATGGCCGGGGCCATCGCGGATTTCAGCGCATTCAGTTTCCATGCAGTGAAAAACTTCACTACTGCTGAGGGGGGTGCTCTGACATGGAAATTGCCTTTCGGAAATGATATTGTACCGACTGATGTTGATTATATGCCAACTGTGCCGAAGATAGAAGATGAAACTTGGAATGAGATGCTGTACAGAATTTCCCAACTGTTCAGCCTGCATGGACAGAACAAGGATGCACTGGCCAAAACAAAGGTCGGTATGTGGGAATACGACATCATCGGCCCTTGGTATAAGTGCAACATGACCGACATCATGGCATCTCTCGGTTTGGTGCAGATTCAGCGTTATCCCAAGATGCTGGAGAGAAGGCAGGAGATAGTGGCTCGCTACAATGCCGCACTCCGCGGCCTGAATGTGACAGTACTGAATCACAAGGATGCGGAGTATTGCAGTTCGCATCACTTGTATATGGTTCGCCTGCTGGGAAAAAGCCGCGAGGAGGTGAACCGGGTGATGGAGCAGATGACAGAACGAGGCATCGCCACGAATGTACATTTCAAACCACTGCCGATGATGACGGCATACAAGGCACTGGGCTTTCGTATTGCTGACTATCCGAATGCGTACCATCTGTTTGAAAATGAGATAACACTGCCATTGTACACCCGGCTCACCGACGAGGAGGTGGACTATGTGATAACTAACTTCGTAGACGTCATCAGGAATTTGTGAAAAGATTATTCGATATCGTCGCGAGCGGACTTGGACTCATCGTGCTAAGTCCCCTCTTTTTGGTTCTTGCCATTTGGATTAAGGCAGATTCAAAGGGACCGGTGTTTTATCGCCAGACGCGTGTGGGAAGGTACAACAGGGATTTCCGCATCTTTAAGTTCCGCTCCATGCGAGCTGGTTCTGATACGGGAAGCCTTATTACGATTGGTGACCGCGACCCTCGCATCACCCGTTCCGGCTACTTGATCCGTAAGTTCAAGCTCGACGAACTGCCTCAGCTCATCAATGTATTTGTGGGCGACATGAGCCTGGTGGGGCCGAGACCGGAGGTTCGCCACTATGTGAATTTCTGGACTCCCGAACAAATGCACGTGCTGGATGTCCGGCCTGGTATCACAGATCCCGCATCTATTAAATTTCTTAACGAGAATGAATTATTGGAAAAGGCTGAAGACCCGGAAAAATACTATATTGAGGTCATCATGCAGGAGAAGATAAGGCTGTATTTGGAATATGTCGAGAAGCATAACTTCTTTTATGACCTGGCGTTAATATTTAAAACCTTTGGGGTAATCGTGAAAGAAAAATTATTCAGCGGCTCCTCTATGCAAAGTTAGCGAATTTCACAAATTATGGATAAGATAAACTTGAATTATGTTAGTCAGTGTCGGGTTGTTCAAAAAAAAGTCAACCCGACACTGGCTTTTGGGGCGTTTTGAGCCTGAAGAAGTGCCGTTTCTCCACCAGAGAAGTACCGTTTCTTCAGTAAAGAAGTGCCGTTTCTCTGACAGAGAAGTGCCACTTCCTCTGGGGTGCCTGTTAGACGGACAGTCTCACTTGGTTCGTATTATCATCATTTTAAACTGACAGGTCTGTGAGGGGCGTGCTGGAGTTCAATACGATTTTCGGTACGCTATAGCCGTTTTTTTTGACTGCAGCAAAGAACCCCAAGGCGCTTAGAAAGCATTATTTGTTGAGCAGTGCTTTACAGTTCGCTGTAGTCGGGAATGTCCTGCAGGAAATGGTAGGTGTGCTGCTCGTAGTCCATGCGGCAGCAGTAATGCTGCAGGCCGTTGCTCACCACGAGGTAATCCACGTGCAACAGAAGGTTGTACGTGGATATTTGATTAAATACCTTCTGAGTCAGGGCAATGCTTGGCGCCTTATACTCCAGAATCATGCACGGCTGCAGCTCCTTATTATATAATATGGAGTCGCAGCGCAACTTCTTCTCGCCCACTGTCAGCTCAATCTCATTGCCTAACAGCGCCTGGGGGTAGCCTTTATGCCCGACGAGCCAATGGGTGAAGTGCTGGCGCACCCATTCCTCAGGCGTCAGGGCTACGAAGCGGCGGCGCAGGAAGTCGAAAATCTGGGGCCTCTGGCGCGTTCCTCCTAATTTGATGTCGTAGGGTGGCAGATTGAGTGAGGTCATTCCATTATAGCTTTTTCAGCTGCAAAAATACAAAGAATTTATGAAATAAGGCACTTCTCTTGCCTTATTTCTTCTATTTCGTCGAAACACGGGGTAAAAGTCGTCGAAACTGATTTTGAACCTGCGGGTTTTCGCCGTATCTTTGCATCAGAAAAAATAACAAACCAAGTATTAACAAACAAAAAACAAACAATTATGAAAAAGATGATTTTAGCCCTCGTGGCAATGTTGATGATGACAACAGCCGTTATGGCACAGAGTGAGAACAATAATACCGCTGACGACGGTGCACTGAAGATGGAGCGCATCAGCAGCTATCTGGATCTGACAAGCAGTCAGCTGGAACCCGTGCAGAGCAGCCTGGCACAGATGGGCGAGTCATTGAAAGCCTTAGGCCAGATTCAGGAGCAAGAGAAGGTGCAGACGGCCTGGGTGCGCATCAGGGACCGCCATCTGAAGCAGATGAGAAACACGCTGAACGACCGCCAGTACGACAAATACGTGGAGCTGTTCACCACTACCACACAGAACACGGCGGAGCGTCTGCTGAGCCAGAAAGGCTAAAAGAGGGTATTTACTTTGTTTCTCTCCTGCAATTATTCGTTGCAGGAGAGATTTTTTTGTGGGAAAAGCTGTGGTATGTCGTTTTTTTTGATTACTTTTGCGCTTGTTATGGCAGCAACCTACGAATCAATCATGCGCGACCTGAAGGCGCGGCAGTTTGCCCCAGTGTATTACCTGATGGGCAACGAGGCATATTATATTGACAAAATAAGTGACTGGATAGCTGAAAACGTGCTACAGCCAGAGGAACGGGACTTCAACCAGACCGTTCTCTTTGGCTCTGACGTGACGATGGCACAGGTGGTTGACGTTGCCAAGCGCTACCCCATGATGGCCGAACGGCAGGTCATCATCGTGAAAGAGGCTCAGAACATACGCAATACCGAGGCCTTGGATGCCTATCTGCAGAAGCCGATGCCATCGACGGTGCTCGTCTTCTGCCATAAAAACGGCGCCTTGGACAAAAGAAAGAAGCTGGCCGGCCTGATTGACAAGGCTGGCGTGCTCTTTGAGAGTGCCAAACTGCGCGACCGTGACCTTCCGTACTTCATTGAGAACTACCTGAAGGCAAAGAATGTGTCTATTGATACTAAATCGACGCAGATTATTGCCGACAGCATTGGGGCAGACCTGAGCCGGTTGGCCAGCGAACTGGATAAAATCATTATTTCGCTGCCTGAGAACGACAGGAGGGTGACGCCGCAGGTGGTGGAGGACCAGATAGGGGTGAGCAAGGACTTCAACGGTTTTGAGTTGCGCGATGCCGTGGTCAACAGAAATGTCTTCAAGGCGAACCAGATTATCGACTATTTCGACAAGAACCCGAAGGCGGGGAGCATCTATGCTTTTCTGCCCCTGCTCTTCAATTATTTCCAGAATTTGATGGTTGCCTATTATTGTCCGAAACGAAACGAACCGAATGAGGTGGCACGCTATCTTGATTTAAAAAGTTCGTGGCAGGCGCAACAGTATATGGCGGGTATGAGAAACTATACCGGAACGAAAACCATGCAGATTATTGACAAGATGAGAGAGATAGATGCCAAGAGTAAAGGACTGGACAACCCGAATACTCCTCCAGGAGAATTGATGAAAGAGCTCATTTTTTTCATTCTTCACTAATTTTTGACACCATTTTTGGTCTTCCAGAAATCATTTCTGACCCTCAAAATTTGGTTTTGAGGGTCTTTTTTTAGCCAGAAAAATCTATTTCGTTCATTTTTCCTGACAGAAAAAATCAGGGTCTGAGCCTTTGTACATCGGGGTTTTTGCCTAAAAAAAGGCCCTGAAAATTCGCGTATTTTTAAATGAAAAGCCGCTCGTCCGTAATTCTTCAAGGAATCGATTTTTTCGAAAATTTCGCAACCCCGATTTTATGTTTCACATTTCTTTGCATTTAATAATTGCGAATTTGGAATTATAAAGTTTAAAATTCTGGGCTCGGATTTATGATTTAATAATGTAAATTTTTATGGTTGTGTGTAAATTTAAAAACATAATACATGTAAATATAAATGTAAAGTTTTAGATTTCAAACGCTGAATTAATAAAGATACAATGCGTAATTCATGGTTGTAATTCACTGAAAACCTGCGTTTTATCCCGATTCCATATAAAAATGTGCAAGAAAACGGGGCGTTTTACCATACTAAATTCTGCATACAGCCCATAATAGGGATGTTTTCCCGTAAATACCACATTTATACTCATGTAATTACGCAAATTCCTTGTATTAATCATTATAAACGGATTTCGGGACATAAATTTATATTTATAATTTTAAATCCAAATTAAGTTCCCTGCCGCTTTAGAATTTAGAAGTTTAAAAACATAAACTTAAAATTTAAATAACAAAATTGTCTTTATATTTGTTGGTGGTTTCAAAAAAATGTTTTACCTTTGTAAAGTCAAACGAAAACCGGGTGAAACCACCCTAAATTAGAGTTAAGCAAGATGAAAGACAGAATTAGAGAGGTCATGGAGAGCCTCCACATGACACAACAGGAATTTGCTGAACGTACCCAAATCGGTGCAGCAACATTGAGTAATATTTTCAATGATCGTACCCGTCCTACCCTCAATGTGGTAGAACTGATAAAAAAGAATATCCCAGACATCAGCACCGATTGGTTGTTGTTAGGTGCTGGTCCTATGTATGTGGAAGACAAGAATGCAAGTAATGAAGTACAACCTGAAGCATCATCTGACCGTAGCCCTTCGCTTCCTTTTGCAGAGAACGCTGCTCCTACCCCAGCGTACGGTCGTGCAGGAGCTGTAAATGGGTACTCGCAGAAAATTGTCCCAAACAAACCTAACGAAATGGTTACCCTTCTTGCTGAGAAGCCCCAACGGAAGGTTACGGAAATCCGTGTCTATTACGATGACCAGACATGGGAAAGTTTCGCTCCTTCGAAGTCGAAGTAGCATTCATATTGAGAGATCAATGATGGTTATATGCTCCGTTAAAGGACGGTCAATCCTCTAACGGGGCATTTTTTAGTTGCTCAAGTGCCCGGCAAAGCTGGTCGGGACACGATGTGTTCTTCGTGCCGCAGCGTATGCCGTCTATTTTGTGGATAACATCGTCGATGTGCTGGCCACGAACCAGCTGACTTACTCCCTGCAGGTTGCCATTGCAGCCTCCCAGAAAGAAAACCTGCTGAATAATGTTGTTTTCGTCGGCCGTCACGTCAATAAGGCGTGAGCAAGTGCCTTTTGTCTCGTATTGTATATGTTTTGTCTTCATTGTAATTACCTTATTTTATATGTTATTTCCTGACGATGAAGTTGGCACTGGCCTGGTGAGTAGCCAGAATGAGCACTTCGGCTATCTGGACATGCTCTGGCGCATTCGCCGCATAGACGGCCACGTCAGCAATGTCGTCGCCCGTGAGTGGCGTAATACCCTGATACGTTTTGGCAGCACGCACGGTGTCACCACGGAAGCGGACATTGCTGAAGTTCGTTTCCACCAGTCCTGGCTTCAGGTTGGTGACGCGTATGGCCGTGTCTGCCACATCGATGCGCAAACCGTCGGTCAGCGCCTTTACTGCAGCTTTCGTAGCACAATACACATTGCCGCCAGCGTACGCAGCATCACCGGCTACCGAACCGATGTTAATAACATGTCCGCTGTTCCTTTCCACCATGTGTGGCACGATGAGGCGCGTCATCAGGAGCAGTCCTTTGACGTTCGTGTCAATCACCGTATCCCATTCATCCGGGTCGCCCTTGTATTCCGGTTCCAGTCCCAGTGCCAGTCCGGCGTTGTTGACCAGCACGTCAATGTCCTGCCAGTCGGCGGGCAGGCTGTTGACGGCCTTTGTGGCGGCTGCGCGGTCTCTCACGTCGAAGGGCAGAATCAGCACTTCCGTGCCATTAGCCTTCAGTTCGTCACGGATTTCCTCCAGTCGCTGTTGGTTACGTGCAGTCAGGATCAGACGATCCCCGTTGGCTGCGAATTTGCGGGCGCACCCCAGGCCGATGCCGCTTGTAGCGCCAGTTATCAGTACAGTTTTCTTCATCGTTCTTCTTTTTCAATTATTTTCCGTCGCCAAAGGTACGAATAAGTGAGAAAAGTACAAAAAGAAAAATGCATTTTTTTCTTTTTTACTTTCGAACGCAAGTACTGACTCTCACAGAGAAACGGCACTTCTCTTGGGGAGAAACGGCACTTCTCTTGGAGAGAAACGGCACTTCTTTACTATGGGTCTGGAGTTTGCACCAAACTACAGCCTTGTTTGCACCAAACTACAGTGTAACGAAGGGTTCACTTCACCCTTGTTTGGCCCAAAGAAGACTGGAGGGAAGTCCAAACAAGGATGAGAAGCGGGCTTAATCAAAGTGGAAACTGGCGCTAACAAGAGTGGCGGGAAGGCTAAATGAGGGTACACCTATAAGCGGGGGGGCATCTTCGTTTAGTGTAGTGTTAGTGCAGTGACGCAAGCAACACTACACTAAAATTACATGCTGAATATCAACATGTTGCAACATATTTTTAAGGTTTAGTGTAGTGTGATGTCATTTTTCAATTATTTTCAAGAGAATAATTGTAACATCAAAGATGCTGCCCGGTTTTCACACGGTGCTGTCTAATTTAGTAACCGTCAAAAAAAGTTGGTACAATTCATATGGCAGGATTATTCGTGACCTGCATAACTGCTTGGAATTCAGCTGTAAAGGTACGAATTTTTCGGCGGATTTAAGAATATAAATGTTAATAATCAATAAGTTACAAACTAAATATGTATAAAATATGAGTCGTCTTTTGCTAAATATCTGTGTATTATTTGCCCAGCCCAATAAAAATACGTAACTTTGCGCCTTCATTAGAGACGACTTTACTACAATGAAAGATAATCAACAAGAACGATTCCCGATAGTAGATGAGGAAGGACGGGTAATTGGAACGGCCACACGGGGCGAATGCCACAACGGTTCGCGCCTTTTACATCCTGTGGTTCACCTGCATGTGTTTAATTCGAGGGGCGAGGTGTATTTGCAGAAACGTCCTGAGTGGAAGGATATTCAGCCGGGTAAGTGGGACACGGCGGTTGGAGGGCATGTTGATTATGGAGAAACACCAGAGAGGGCCTTAAGCCGTGAGGTACGCGAGGAGCTGGGTATTACCGATTTCCAACCCGAGCCGTTGGGACATTATGTTTTCGAGAGCCGTCGTGAACGTGAACTGGTCTATTTATTTCGGACGACCTATGACGGGGCGGTAAATCCGTCGGCCGAGGAACTGGACGGTGGCCGGTTCTGGAGCATGGACGAAATACGTGCAGCGATAGGGCAGAACGTGCTGACTCCGAATTTTGAAAGCGAGTTTCAACGGTTCTTCCTGCAAAAATAAGGTCGGTTGATGGTGCTTATTTGCAAGATTTTTAGTACTTTTGCAGGCAAATATATATAATAAGGTATATGAAGAAGCAAATAATAGACTTAACGGTGCGTCAGACGGTACATGTTCACGAGCGTTATGTGTTGCTGAAGCTGACCCATGAGGAACCGCTTCCTGAAATGCTCCCTGGCCAGTTTGTAGAGGTACGCGTTGACGATGTGCCTTCTACTTTTTTGCGCCGTCCCATTTCCATTCACTTTGTCGATAGGGAGAAAAACGAGCTGTGGCTTCTCGTGGCCGCTGTTGGTGACGGCACACGGCGACTGGCCCGTTTACAGCCGGGCGACACGTTGAACTGTGTGCTGCCGTTGGGTAATGGATTCACGATGCCTCAGTCTGCCGATGAACGCCTGTTGCTGGTTGGCGGTGGCGTTGGTGTGGCTCCGTTGCTCTATATGGGTGCTGAAATGCAGCAACAGGGCTGTGAGCCGACGTTCCTGCTGGGTGCCCGCAGTCAGAAAGACCTGCTGATGCTTGACGAGTTCCGCAAGTATGGTCGTGTGCTGGTTACCACCGAGGATGGTTCAGAGGGAGAGCGTGGCTTTGTGACGAATCATAGCATACTGGCGAAAGAGCAGTTTACGCGCATTGCCACTTGTGGTCCCAAGCCGATGATGGTGGCTGTGGCGCGCATGGCCGACAAGCTGGGCATTGCCTGTGAGGCATCGCTCGAGAACATGATGGCTTGTGGGGTAGGGGTGTGCCTCTGCTGTGTGGAGAAGACAACGGAAGGCAACCTTTGCGTCTGTAAGGAGGGCCCGGTGTTTGACACGAAGAGACTGCTTTGGTAAAGGTGAAAAGGTGAAAAAGTGAAAAGGTTAAAAACTCGACAAGAAGATGGCAAATCTACAAGTAAATATAGGAAATCTGCGTTTGAAGAATCCTGTTATGACGGCCTCGGGCACGTTTGGCTACGGACTGGAGTTCCAGGACTTTGTGCCCCTGCATGAGTTGGGGGGCATCATTGTGAAAGGTACGACGCTGCATCCCCGTGAAGGCAACGACTATCCGCGCATGGCTGAGACCGCCAGTGGTATGCTTAATTGTGTGGGGCTACAGAATAAAGGCGTGGATTACTTCTGCGAACACATCTATCCGCAGATAAAGGACATAGACACGAACATGATTGTCAATGTCAGCGGCTCATCGCCAGAGGACTATGCCGAGTGTGCAGCCCGTATTGATGCGCTCGACCGCATTCCGGCTATTGAGCTGAACATTTCGTGTCCCAACGTGAAGGACGGCGGCATGGCTTTCGGTGTCACCTGCAGTGGTGCTGAGAGTGTGGTGCGGGCCGTGCGAAATGCTTACCACAAGACGCTCATCGTAAAACTCTCGCCTAACGTTACGAACATTGCTGACATTGCCAGGACTTGTGAGGCTGAGGGAGCAGACAGCGTTTCGCTCATCAATACGCTGATGGGCATGGCCATTGATGTAGAGAAGCGCCGCCCCGTGCTGAGCATCAAGACTGGCGGACTCTCGGGACCCGCTGTCAAGCCCGTTGCCCTGCGCATGGTGTGGCAGGTGGCTCAGGCTGTCAAGATTCCTATAGTCGGTCTGGGTGGTATTATGAATGCCCGCGACGCAATAGAGTTCTTCATGGCTGGTGCTACGGCAATAGAGATAGGCACGGCCAACTTCATTGACCCTGCTGTCACCGTGAAGGTGCGTGACGGCATCAACGAGTGGCTCGACCAGCACGGCTGTCATTCCGTTCAGGAAATCATCGGGGCATTAGAGTAAATACAGTTATGTCGTTCATTCCGTTCATCGTACTCATCCTGCTCATTACGTGTTGTGTTGCCGTCTTTGGTAACGCGACATTAGAGGGTGCCAGTCAGGTCTCGCTGCTGGTGGCATCGGCCGTGAGCGTGCTGATAGGCCATTTCTCGAAACGGCTGAAGTGGGAAGTGCTGGAACAGGAGATAACGAATAAGGTAGCGAGCTGCACACCTGCCATTATTATTCTTCTACTGATAGGAGCCATAGGCGGTACATGGATGGTGTCGGGCATTGTGCCGACGATGATATACTACGGTATGCAGATGATACGGCCGGAGGTGTTCCTTGTCAGCAGCAGCCTGCTTTGTGCCCTTGTCAGCCTGATGATTGGCTCTTCGTGGACGACGATAGCCACCATCGGTCTGGCACTCATGGGAATAGGCAAGGCGCATGGTTTTGACGACGGGTGGATAGCAGGCTCCATCATTACCGGTGCCTATTTCGGTGACAAGCTCTCTCCGCTCTCTGACACCACGGTGCTGGCATCCAGTGTGTCGGGAGTTCCGCTCTTCAGCCATATACGTTACATGCTTTATACAACAGTCCCCACGTTCTGCCTGTCGCTCATTATTTTCTTTGTGGCAGGTTTCGTAATGAACGTGTCAGGGCAGGGTAATGTGCTGGAGTTCATGGAGGGCTTGGAGCGTACGTTTGTCATCAGTCCTTGGTTACTGCTTGTGCCAGTGCTAACGGGTATCATGATTGCCCGTCGCTGGCCGTCTATGGTCGTGCTTTTCCTGGCTATACTGCTGGCGGCCGTTGTCGGGCTGTTGGTGCAGCCGGAGCTGGTGCGCCATATAGCCGGTGAAGAAGGGCAGGGGCTGTTGGCTTCTTACAAAGGGATGATGCAGGTATGTTATGCCAGTACCGATATTGATACAGGTATTCCCATGCTTAATCAGCTTGTACATACCAACGGCATGAGCGGCATGATGCCCACCATCTGGCTGATTATCTGTGCCCAGACCTTTGGAGGTACCCTTACTGCCACTGGACAGCTGCAGGACCTGATGCATTATATTTTGCGCTTAGTGCGGGGCACAGTATCGTTAGTGGCCTCTACCGTCGGCACGGCTTTCTTCTGTAATGTTGCCCTTGCCGACCAGTATTTGTCTATTATGCTTGCCAGTCAGATGTTCAGAGAAACCTACAAAGAGCGTGGGTATGAGTCTCGCTTGCTGAGCCGCAGTTGTGAAGACGGTGCCACTGTCACTTCCGTCCTCGTTCCTTGGAACACCTGTGGTCTCACGCAGAGCACCGTCCTTGGTGTTCCCACTTTGGTTTATCTGCCTTATTGCTTCTTCAACATCCTTTCGCCCCTCACCAGCATCGTCGTCGCCTTTATTGGCTGGAAGATTGTTCGCAGGAAGTGAACATCATCTGATAAACAGCAATTCCCGGTACTTAGGCAGCGTCCAGAGACCGTCTTCGACAATGAGTTCCAGCTTGTCAGTCTCGTGGCGAATGGCTTCCATCTTGGGGCAGACGGTGTCATGATACTGAATGGCACGCTCGTGGATGCTCTCAATGCGGTTGGCCACACGACGGGCATCAGTCAGTTCTTCAACCAGTTGCTCTATCTTCTCTGTGCGCTCGGCTATTTCCTCAATGAGCTGCATGTTGCGGGCAGAGAGGCGTTCGGCCTTCTCCGTAGGGAAGATGTCCTTCATGCCCTGCACGTTCTTAATCAGCTTTGACTGGTAGTGGGTGGCCACAGGAATAATGTGGTTCATGGCCATGTCGCCCAGCACGCGGGCCTCAATCTGAACGGTCTTGACGTAGGTTTCCCATTTCACCTCGTTGCGGGCTTCGAGTTCTTTACGGTTCATCACCTTCATGCGCTCGAACATACAGACTGACGACTCATCGAGGTAATGCTCAATGACTACAGGACATGACTTCTCGGTGTCGAGTCCGCGGCGCTGGGCTTCCTTGACCCATTCGTCAGAATATCCGTTACCATCGAAGCGTACGGGTTTGCAGGTTTTGATGTCCTCACGCAGCACGTCGAGTATGGCATGCATTGTGGCGCTATGACCACCCTCGGTGAACTCTGTATTCTGAGAAATCTCGGATATTCTCTTGTCAACGCGTTCTTTAAACGACGTCAAGGCTTCGGCCATTGCGCTGTTCAGGGCAATCATGGCACTGGCACAGTTGACACTGGAACCAGGAGCACGGAATTCGAAACGGTTACCCGTGAAGGCGAAGGGGCTGGTACGGTTACGGTCCGTATTATCGACTATGAGGTCTGGTATTTGTGGAATATCTATCTCCATGCCCTTCTTGCCTTTCAGGGTGAAAAGCTCGTTAGTGTCAGATTCTTCTATATGGTTTAGCAACTCAGTGAGCTGTGTGCCGAGGAAGCTCGATATGATGGAGGGAGGTGCCTCGTTGCCGCCCAGACGGTGTGCATTGGTGGCGCTCATAATGCTGGCCTTGAGCAGTCCGTTGTGCCGATAGACAGCCATTAACGTTTCTACAATAAAGGTGATGAAGCGCAGGTTCTCTTCCACCGTTGTGCCCGGTGAATGTAAGAGGGTAGAATGTTGAGTGTTGAGCGTGGAGTGTTGAGCGTTGAGTGTTGAGTGTTGTGCTGTGAGGCTCCAGTTGTTATGCTTGCCGCTGCCATTAATACCGTCAAAAGGTTTTTCGTGCAGCAGAACGCGGAACCCGTGCTTGCGTGCCACCTTCTTCATAAGTGACATGAGCAGCATGTTGTGATCGACTGCCAGGTTACATTCCTCGAAGATGGGAGCCAGCTCAAACTGGTTGGGAGCCACTTCGTTATGGCGCGTCTTACAGGGAATGGCGAGTTCGAGGGCCTGAATTTCCAAGTCTTTCATGAAAGCCTGCACACGGTCGGGAATGGTGCCGAAGTAGTGGTCGTCCATCTGCTGGTTCTTGGCACTTTCGTGTCCCATCAGCGTGCGGCCTGTCATCAGCAGGTCGGGGCGGGCAGAGTAGAGCCCTTCGTCAACAAGAAAATACTCCTGCTCCCAGCCGAGGTTAACCTTCACCTTCTTCACGTCCGGGTAGAAAAGCTTACAAACGTCGGTGGCAGCTTTGTCAACGGCATGCAGCGAGCGCAACAGCGGGGCCTTGTAGTCGAGTGCTTCGCCTGTGTAGGCAATAAAGATGGTGGGAATACAAAGTGTGTCGTCGATAATGAAGACGGGTGAAGTGGGATCCCAGGCTGAATAGCCTCGTGCTTCGAACGTGTTACGTATGCCGCCATTGGGAAAGCTCGATGCGTCAGGTTCCTGCTGAACGAGCAATTTCCCAGAGAATTTCTCTATCATGCCGCCCTTACCGTCGTGTTCCACAAAGGCATCGTGTTTCTCGGCTGTGCCTTCGGTCAGTGGCTGAAACCAGTGGGTATAATGTGTTGCGCCCATCTCCATAGCCCACTTTTTCATACCGTCGGCCACGGCATCGGCTATTGAACGGTCAAGGTGTGCACCGTTGTCCATCACGTCAATCATCTTTGCATAGATGTCAGCGGGCAGGTAGCGGTACATCTTCTCGCGGTTGAATACGTATTTACCGAAATATTCTGACGGTCGTTCGTCAGGGGTTGCTACGTCGAGTGGCTTCTTCTTGAATGCCTCTTCAACGACCTGAAATCTTAAGTTATTTGACATAGTTTTTTAGGTGTTGAGCGTTGAGTGTTGAGCGTTGAGCGTTGTTCTTTAGAAAGCCACTATGCCTACACCCACCAGGAAGTTAGCTTTCTGCAGGTAGGGGTTGGTGTGCAGTTCCGCGAAGATGGGGAATTGGAAGCTACGATAGTGGAACGTCTTAGTGGCACGCACCGAAATCAAGTTACACGTAAAGTTCTCACCATAGAAATACACAGGTTCTGCGTATGGCTTGCCCAAGTCGTCGGTCTTGCCTTTATACTCGCGCTTTCCTGCACTCTCGAAGGGTGTTATGCCAACCTTTGCCTCAATGTTAATGTCACTAATGTGGAACGGCACAGAGAGTTCGACATAGGTTGAGTATGCGCGCTTGCCGTCAAGTTTGTAGTCATTTCCCCAGAACTTGGTGTATGCCTGCAGACTGAAATATTCGCACGTATAGCCTAAGTTGCCTTCCAAAGAGTGGGCCGTGTCGGTCTTGTCGAAGTGGAAGTAGCGGTTCTCAGGGTCCAGACCAGTCTGCCAGTAATTGGTCACGCCGATGTTGAAGCCGAATTTCTCATAGCCTAAAGTCAGGTTGATTTCCTGTTCATCGTCCTTATCGAAGCCTACGTTTCCGGTAGCCAGGAAAGAGAAGTCCCAGAACTTCAGTCCCAGTTGCGGTTGTATGCTGATGCTGCCTCGGTCTTGTCCGCGCCACATGTAATGGCTTACAAGGTCCGCCTCTACGTATGCACTGAATACTTTCTCTTCTTCTTCATCAGAGTTATATTGTGCCAATGCAGTCTGGGGCAGTAACGTTATGGCCAGTAGGGCCAGTGTTAGAATCTTTTTCATTTTTAGTTTTATTCTTGTTGATCAATATATCTTTTTGTTATTTCCGTGTATTCATCGATGCGGCGGTCGCGCAGGAACGGCCACCAACGGCGTACTTGTTCCGAACGATTCATGTCCAACTCCACAACGATGCTTTCCTCCTCATCGGCTGATGCCTCATAGATCAGCTCGCCTTGTGGTCCTGCCACGAACGAGGTGCCCCAGAAACGTTGAGTGTTGAGCGTTCTTGCTCTGGCAAGCGTCCCTGTGGGCCGAGCGGAGTGTTGAGTGTCTTCAGCTCTTTCTTCTCCAACTCTGTTAACCGTCACCACGTGCAGGCCGTTGGCCACGGCATGTCCACGCTGCACCGTCTGCCATGCACGTCTTTGGCGTTCCTGCTCTTCGGGGGTGTCGTTCGGATCGTAACCTATGGCAGTGGGGTAGATGAGCAGTTCTGCCCCTTGCAATGCCATGAGTCGAGCTGCCTCGGGATACCATTGGTCCCAGCAGACCAACACGCCCAATCGTCCTACACTGGTGTCAATGGGATGGAACCCCAGGTCGCCGGGCGTGAAATAGAATTTCTCGTAGTAGCCAGGGTCGTCAGGGATGTGCATCTTCCTGTACTTTCCTGCTATGCTGCCGTCACGCTCAATGACCACAGCAGTGTTGTGGTACAGTCCTGCTGCCCTGCGTTCAAACAATGAGGTAACGATAACTACACCCAGTTGTTTGGCCAGTTCGCCGAAGAATGCCGTTGAAGGGCCGGGGATGGGCTCGGCCAAATCGAAGTTGTTGACATCCTCAACCTGACAGAAGTAAAGAGAGTTATGCAACTCTTGCAGCACGACGAGTTCAGCACCGCGCTTAGCCAGGTCGCTGATGCCTTCTGCCAGTCGCAGCAGGTTCTGCTTTGTGTCAGCCACATTGTGTTGTTGTAGAAATCCTATTTTCATTTTTGTCTTCTAATAATATTGCATGGTACAACAGTGCAGACTGCCGTGCTGACGAATGACGGGGCGACAGTCAATGCCCACCAGCTCGCGGTCAGGGTATGCCTCGCCAATAATGCGCATGGCTTCTGCGTCAAGGTCGGGCTGGTTGTAGGTTGGCACGAGCACGGCCCCATTGATAACCAAATAGTTGGCATACGTTGCTGGCAGACGGTCACCTTCGTCGTAAATGGGGTGGGGCATCGGCAAGCGGAGCAATCGGTAGGGGCGTCCATCCATAGTCCTCAGTTGTTGAAGCTCCTGCTCCATGAGCAGCAGGTCCGGGTGTTCGTCATCTGCACCTGAATATAATAAGGTGTCATCAGGACAGATACGTACCAATGTGTCAATATGCCCATCGGTGTCATCACCTATCAGACCGCCGTGATTAATCCAAACTATGCGCTCGGCTCCTAACCATGCTTTTAGCCGGTCCTCAATCTGCTGCTGTGTCAGCGGCTGGTTGCGGTGGGGAGCAAGCAGACAGCCTGTAGTGGTGAAAATGGTGCCGCGCCCGTCACTCTCAATGCTTCCGCCTTCGAGCACGAAGTCCAGATGCGGCTCGTAGTCACCCTTAACGATGCCCCGTTCGTAGAGTTGCCGGTTGATGGCGTTGTCAAGTTCAGCAGGAAACTTCTCTCCCCAGCCATTGAACTTGAAGTCGAGAAGAATAATTTGCCCGTCTTCCTCCACTGTGATGAACCCATGGTCGCGTGCCCAGGTGTCGTTAGTGGGAATAAAATCAACCTTGATAAGTTCTTCGCGCCTGCTGATTTCATGGGCCATCTGCTCATAGACTTTAGTAATGTCGCTGAGCATGGGAGCCCAGTCGGTGTCCTTGTGTGGCCACGTTAACTGTACTGCCTTCTGCCTTTCCCACTCGGCTGGCATACGTCTGTATATGTTAATTTTCTCAGTCACGATTAAAAAATACGGTGCAAAGGTACAAAATAATTGTGAACCGAAGGTCGTGAACTCCGTTAAAAATGAATAATGGTGAACAATTGTGCATTGTGAATTGTGCATTATTTTGTATCTTTGCAACAAAAAAGTAATGTTAGAGCTTCACGATGTTATCTTAAAACAGCGGCAGCAAGCCGTTTCACTGACCGTCGATGACGGTAAGCTGGCCTGTATTACCGGACCAGAAGGAGCAGGGAAAACCACACTGCTGCGTACCATTCTGGGGCTACAGCCATTCCAGAGTGGTTATATTAGCTTCGATGGTGAGTTGCTCACTCCGCTGTCGGCTTCGTGGTTTCGTCGGTTCATGGGCTATGTTCCCAGTCGCTTGGTGCCCATTGAGGGACAGGACCGTGTTGCCGATGTACGTCGTCTGCTGTTTGGGCTGTCCGTCAACCACCGGCTAAAACAGGAGAAGCCCTCTGAGGACATGCGCCAATGGAGTCAGTTGACCCCGGCAGAACAATACTTGGAGTTATTGGATTGTGTAGCAGTCCAGCAGCGTAAGCTGGTGCTGGTTGATGAGCCTGCCCACGAACTCGACAGCTTGTCGCTTGAGAACGTGGGTAATGCCCTACGCCGTATGACGGCCAGCGGCTCGTCAGTGCTGGTAGTGAGCCGTTCACCGCAAATTATCGAATTGACAAACAACGTAATTCATTTATAGCAATGAGAATTTCAGCAATCAATAGCCGTATTCTTCCCCCGCTGGTTATCTGTGCCATCCTGTTGGTGTCAGTGGCGGGCATCGTCGATTATCTTCTGTTCAAGTGGCTCCTGACAGCGTTCCATCCGCTGCTCATGCTGCCTGTATTGCTCTTCCTGGCTGATGAGGTCTTTGTCGTTGGCCGTACGGGTATGCTTGTTCATTATCATGCCCGCCATACGCAAGCAGGCCTTCGGGAGTTTCTTGTAGGTAACGGTGCCAAGCAGTTTGAGGCACTCTTGCCTTACTATCGGCATGTCATTGCCCGCACGCTCAAGCTTTCAGCCTGGCGCTGGTGCCTGCTGACGGTTATTGCCTTCTTTGCGATGTGCATAGTCCTGCTGTTCGGTGGTCTTTCGGTAGCTTCGGTCGTAGGCTTATTTGTGGGTACGATGCTGTCAATGGTGATTTGCTCCGTCCTTACGCTGCTGCTTTCTGCCTTCATGTACGACCGTATAAACCGGTAAACAAATATAAAAATTTGAGGGCGGCTAATCAGCCACCCTCAACCAACACAAAAACTAAACTAGACTTAACTAAAGCTAATTAGGATTTTCACAAACCCTGAATTGCAGGGCAAAGATACGAATAATATTTTAAATAACCAATATCTTTTTGATTTTTTTTCGTATTTTGTTGCAAAAATCACAATTTTACCGTCTTATTTAACAAATAATGGTCTAAAATAACCATAGCAGCCATTGATTCTACCACAGGAACGGCGCGAGGCAGAACACACGGGTCGTGGCGTCCTTTTGCGGTCAGGGTAGTGGTTTTCCCTTCTACATCTACCGTTTCCTGCTCACGGAGTAGGGTTGCAACGGGTTTGAATGCCACGCGGAAATAAATGTCTTGTCCATTACTGATGCCGCCCTGTATGCCTCCGCTATGGTTGGTCAGGGTGGTGATGGGGGTTGAGGGTTGAGTGTTGAGCGTTGAGGGTTGAGGGTTGAGCGTTGATGCGGGAGTCCATACATCGTTTTGTTCGCTTCCTCGTTGGGTTACTCCGGCAAATCCGGCACCGTATTCAAATCCCTTCACGGCATTAATGCTCAGCATGGCAGCCCCCAGGTCAGCATGCAGCTTGCCAAATTCCGGCTCACCTAATCCGGCAGGACAGCCCATGATAACACAGCTGATAATGCCGCCAATGGTGTCGCCGTCGGCCTTTACCTCCTTGATGAGCTGTTGCATGGCGGCAGCCTTCTCTGCGTCAGGGCAGCGTACGGCGTTCGTTTCGGCTAAAGACAGGTCGTAGTGGCTGTAGTCATGTTCCAGCGCAATATCGCCAACTTGCGAAGTGTAGGCCTTGATGCTGATGCCCAGCTGGCGTAAGGCCAGCTTGGCCAGTGCTCCGGCTACACAACGGCTAATGGTAATGCGAGCTGACGAGCGTCCGCCTCCGCGATGATCACGCAGGCCGTACTTCTGGTAATAGGTGTAGTCGGCATGCGACGGACGGAACAGCTGGCGCATGTTCTCGTAGTCCTGTGAGTGCTGGTTCTCGTTATGTACCACGAAACCGATAGGGGTGCCCGTAGAACGTCCCTCGAACACACCACTAAGCAGTTCCACGCTATCTGCCTCCTTGCGGCTGGTGGTAATGTCGCTCTGACCTGGCCGACGGCGGTTCAGCTCCTGCTGAATGAAGTCCATGTCGATTTCTATGCCGGCAGGCATGCCGTCAACCACACCGCCTATGGCCTCTCCGTGACTCTCGCCAAACGTGGTCAGCGTAAAAATGTTGCCAAACGTATTCCTCATCTCATTCCCTCATTGGTGATTTCAATGACCGCAGTGTCCGCAGCCACTTTCACAGCCGCCTTCACAGTCATCGCAGTTGCAGCCGCAGCCCTCACCGCTCATGTGGTTGATCAGCTGCTGTATCTCCTCCTTGGTGGCCTCGCGGTTCTCTGTTACCAAGCCGCTGAAGAGCAGTGTCTCGCCGGCTAACGGGTGGTTCAGGTCAACCTTCACCTTGTCGTCGCCTATTTCCAGTACGCGGCCCAGGAAGTGGTTGCCGTCCTCATTCTGCAGGGGGATGACGGCTCCCTTATAGATGTGCTCCTTGTCAAACTCGCCGTTTATAATGAATATCTCACGTTCCAGTTCAATGACGCGTGCTTCAACGTACTCGCCGTAAGCCTCCTCCGGGCTCAGCTGAAAGGTAAAAGTCTTGCCTTTTTCCAGGTCCTTGATGTTGTTTTCAAACGCTTCGAGGGCAAAGCCGAAGCCGCTAATGAAGTTGAACGGACGTTCGTGCGTAGTCTGTTCTACGAGGTGTTCTCCTTTTTCATCTACGGTATAGAGTTTGTACTGCACCGAGATGTACTTGTTGATGATGTCTGCCATTTTACTCTTCTGTTTATTGTTTTGGCCGCAAAGGTACAAAATAATTATGAACCGAAGTTAGTGAACTCCGTTAAAAATGAATAATGGTGAACAATTATGCGTTGTGCCTTGAGCATTGTTTTTTATTCGTCTGCTTCATCATTAATGTAACGTTCCATCTCTTCCAACTCGCTCAGTTCGTGCCGCCCTTCATCGTCTTCGTAGAAGAAATGGAAGTCATTCACGTACCAGTCATCGCGTTCAAAGCAGAGATACAGCACCACGTCCTGGTCAGAGAAGTTGTGCACGGTCAGCTTGGCTTTTGCCGTATGGTCGGTAATGTCCGAAATCTCGTTAATACGGTAGCTCCATTCTTCGTCAATGTCCTGTCCTGCCACCCAGTGGTCTCCGTCAATGTAGATAGTGCCTGTCCGCTGACTAATCTTCCTGGCTTCCGCATCTAATTGCAGGTAGGCTTCAGAACAGCAGGTCTTGTCGTCCTGCAGTTCGTAGATGGTCTGCAGGCGCTTACGGATGTAGGCCTCGTTGTGCTTACCGTCATCAGCCTGTGTCGTCACTACTGTTTCTGTTGCAGCATTCGTTGAGTCAGTGTTTTCTGCTGCCGGTTGGTTCTTGTTCTTACAGCCGACTGCCATCATGAGCAGGCAAAGCATCGGCAAAATCAGTCTTTTCATGTTTCCTGGTCTGTTTATTGTTGTAATCTTGGTGCAAAGGTAATAAAAATCGTGAGAAACACCAAGAATAATTCATTTTTTTATTGGGAGAGAAACGGCACTTCTCTTGGAGAGAAACGGCACTTCTCTTGGAGAGAAACGGTACTTCTCTTGGAGAGAAACGGCACTTCTCTTGGAGAGAAACGGCACTTCTCTTGAAGAGAAACGGCACTTCTCTTGGAGGGGAGTTTTTTCTTTATATGGACAGTAAGACAGTAGGACAGTAGAAAACATAAAGTTTTACGCGTACGTACGCGTACGTACGCATGGCTTTTTCCATTTTGTGAAACTCGAATTTTAGTTAAAATGATGTGTTTCCTTTGTCGTTTTGTCTTTTTTTCGTACCTTTGTAACCCTTGTAGTATCTTTAAAGATATTTGGGAAATTATCAGCTGTAATCAAATGAGAAAGTACAAAATATTCGTATCATTGTTGGCCCTACTGGCATTCATGTCAGTAGGCATGGTGCTGACAGCCTGCTCGGGGCACGATGATGACCCGATAGCAGAAGTCATAGTGCAGCCCCAGGACGACAATAATACAGGTACTGAAGAAGATAACGGTGGCGATGCTGACGATGGTGACCACGAAGACGAGCCGGGCACCGACGAGGAACCCGGTAATGAAGAGCCTGCAAAAGCTTATTTCACGGGGGAGGTGAACTACCCGAAGTACCCGCTGCTGAAGAACCTGAACTTTGTGTATCCCTCAAAGGGACCCAAGGGTGAGCCCGTCATGCTTTCTGGCACCATCACCATGAGTCACGACATGACGCCGGAGAAGAAGGCGCAAGGGTTCATCTTGTATAACCACTACACCGTCTGCAGGGCTGATGAATGTCCGTCAAAAGGTAAGCTCGACATGCAGAACATTATCTACCTGACGGCACCCCGCAGAAACTTCATCACCGTGTCGGCCGACTATTACGGCTTTGGTGAGACGGAAGACCAGATGCAAGCCTACTGCATAGCCAGTGCCAATGCGAGGGCTTCTATTGATGCCCTGTTAGCCGCCAAGCAACTATTGGCAGAAAAAGGCTACACATGGGGTGACGTGCTGCTGAACGTGGGCTATTCGCAGGGTGGACAGACGGCCATAGGCGTGCTGAAGATGGTCACCGAAGAGTACCCCGACCTGCATTTCACGCGTACGCTGGCAGGCGGCGGGCCGTACGACCTTGAGGAGACCTACCGTCAGTATCTGGCAGATGGCAGTGCAAAGCTTCCGTCGGCTGTGGTCAGCATTCTCATGGCCTACAACGAATACTTCCAGCTGGGCATCCCTGACGACAGCATGTTCCAGGGGCCGACGCTCGATCATCTTGACGACTGGTGGCTGAGCAAGCAGTACAGCAGCACCGAGATAGACCGACTGATGGGGAGCGGCGACATTACCCAGTTTATTGCTTCACCGTTGTGCGATCTCGATTCCGAAGTGTCGCGCCGTATGATGGAGGCACTGGCCGCAGAGAGTCTTTGTCGGGGATGGACACCACGCAGGGATGAAGACATCTTCCTGTTGCACCATAATGCTGACGATATTTCACCGTCGGTGAACACACAGCACCTCTATGAATTCCTGAAGGCACAGGGCGTGGAGCATGTGGAACTGCAAATGGCCGACTTCCTCTCCTTGGGCATTTCTGAACACGTCAGCGGTGCCGTTGCCTTCCTGACGATGGTGGGGGAATGGATACGTTCTGAATATACGATTCAATATTAGTATTAACTTTAAAAAAAATAAAAGCGATGAAGAAAATTCTGTTTACTTTACTGATGGTGTTACCTTTGGTAGCCAGCGCCCAAAAGGTTTGGGACTTTGGCGACTATAAGGTAACAAAGATTTCCAACCCTGAGAACGGTGAGCGTCAGGCTGACGGACTCATTCCTGGGGGCGACCGTGAGAACAGCTACACCTGGCGACTGGCTGCTCGGGGTGACGAAATTTACATTGCCACCGCCCGCAACATTGCCAGCGCACTGGTCAATATCTATGGCTCTCAGATTACTGCGGCCTCAGGTATGTCGATGGACACGTTCTGGGCAATGATTGATGTCGTGGCCAATGGTGACATTTTGCGCAACGATGTCACCGAGGGTGCCAACATCATCTCCTATAACAGGAAGACGGGTGAGTTCAAGGTTGTATGGACTGGCGGACCAGGCGAGTATCAGCGCATGGCAGTCACCTTTGGCGACAACGTCTATTTCGGTTCTTATTCAGCTGACCAGACCATCTCGCAGTACATTCTGAAAATGGATGCCGAGGGCAACTTTACCAAGGTGTTTGAAAGCAAGGGAACTACAGCCATGCGTGCCAACTGCGTGTATGACGACCACCTGTTTTTTGCCAGTGTAGATGAACGTTCCGAGATAGCTGCCGGCGACCCTGAACCACTGGTCAAGTTGGCCGTATTGCGTAAAAGCAACGACGATGATACGCAATGGGACCGCGTGGCTGACTACAAGGACTTTGGTGACATTCCTTATGACCCCATTCATAGTAGCTGGGCTGGTGCCCCCTTCTGGGAAATGGCCTCTCACAATGGCTATATCTACGCTACGGCTCCCAGCACGGCAGGTTTTGTTATCTTCAAAGGCCGTCCTGCTGAAGGAGGTGAGAGTGCCAACGAGTACGGATGGCACTGGGAAGAAGTGGCTGGTGTTACGAATGGCTTGAATAATCCTGGTCTGAGCAATGTGTCAGGTGGAGAGCCTGGCACCATGCGTTCACTCATTGGCTCTGTCTATGAGTTTAACGGCGAGCTCTATGCCTATAACTTCGACCATGCTTTTGGTGGTGAGGCACAGGCTTTCGTTGGTATGCTACAGCAGCTGACAGGATCTCCGGTGAAGGCCAGCAACTACCTGAGCTATATGTACAACTCGCTTCACAACCCCCAAAAGGTGTGGAAACTCAACGATGCTACAGGAAAGTTTGAGGAGCTCACCGCCTTTACGGCATTGATGGAGGGCACCACCAACGAGTACATCTGGCGTATGGGTGAGCATAATGGAAAGCTCTATGTGGCCACGATGGATGCAGGCATCTTCTATAATTACCTGACGCAGCTCACCAATGGCAGTTTCTTCAATATGTCATCAGAAGAGAAGGCTGCTAAGTTGCAGTACATCTCCGCCGTCATCAAGCTGCTGGCACTGGCCAAGGGTAACGAGAAGGCTGACGAACTGCGTGAGAAGCTGGAGTTGCTGAAGACGCTGCTGGAGCAGTATGTGGAGACCAATCAGATTGATGACGAAAACATGGAAATCATCATCGACATAGAGGGCTTGACTCAGGAAATTCGTACGCTTGTCACTAATTTCCTGCAACAGCAGGGTCAGCAGCAGTTGGCCACTCTTACAGCCATCCTGACCCAGGCTCTCCAGAACCTCCAGAACTTCAGCGATGCGGAGAAAGCTGCCATTCAGGACCTGATTAGCCATCTGCAAAGCGGTGACGTGATGGAGTATCTCCTCGGACAGCTGCAGACGCTTGCGTCTGACGTTTATAACCGTGTTGACGGACAGGGCATCGAGATGTATCTCTACATTAACAATGCCGTAAAGAATAACGAGTGGGGATTCGACTTGCTGCGTACCAGCGACGGTGGCAACAGCTTTGAGGTGATTACCCGCACAGGTTTTGACGATAAGTACAACTACGGTTGTCCCTCATTCCTCAGCACAGAGGAGGGCCTCTATTTCGGTACTTGCAACCCCTTCTACGGTGGTCAGCTCTTCCTGCTGAGCGAGAACGAGACAACAGGCATTGCTGAGGTTAAGAACCTGAAGGACGTTCACGCTGACAGTCCTTACTATAAACTCGACGGTCAGGTGGTGAAGGGCACACCTACAGCTCCGGGCATCTACATCAAGGACGGTCGCAAGGTTGTCATAGACTTCTAAAAACTATTAGATACATTTATTAATAATAAGAGGCGGCTGTTGAGTCGCCTCTTATTATTAGGTAATGTAACAATGTGACAAAACGCAGCAAATGTTAAAAAACTCCAAAGAGAAAACGAATAGGGCATCGTTGACGTATTTTTTTGCTAACTTTGCAGCGTGAAAATAAAAGAAGTGCTGAACGCCCTTGAACGATTCGCGCCTCTGCCCTTGCAGGAAAGCTGGGATAATGCTGGCTTGCAAGTTGGACTGACAGAGACGGAGGTTTCAGGGGCATTATTGTGTTTGGACGTCAACGAGCAGATTGTTGACGAAGCCATCCGTAAGGGGTGTAACCTCATCGTGAGCCACCACCCGTTGCTGTTCCGCAGTCTGAAGCAGATTAGCGGCGAGAATGATGTGCAGCGTAGTGTGATGAAGGTCATTAAGAACGACATTTGCGTCGTGTCCATGCACACCAATATGGATAATGCCGTCGGTGGCGTGAACTTCAAGATTGCAGAGAAGATGGGAGCAAATGTCTGCCGGCAGACATTAGTGTCCCCCTCGGGGGACGAAAGGGGGGCTGGACCCATGGTGGTTGCCGAACTGCCAGAGCCAATGGCTGCCCGTGACTTTGTGCAGATGGTGAAAGAGCGTTTTGGCGTGGCTTGTGCCATGTGTAACGAGCTGTTGGAGCGGCCCGTCAGGAAAGTGGCCATTTGTGGCGGCGCCGGTGACTTCATGTTGCCCGACGCCGTTGCCAAAGGTGCTGACGCCTTTGTGACGGGCGAGATGCACTACCACGTGTTCTTCGGCTATGAACAGCAGATACAGATTTGCGTCATCGGTCATTACCAGAGTGAGCAATACACCAGTGAGGTGTTCCGTGAGATTATTAATAAGGAGTGTCCTGGTGTGCCCACGTTCATCGCGGAGACGAATACGAACCCGATAAGATATATTTAAACCAAGGCCCATGCCCCCGGTTATGGCCTCCCCCCGTAGGGGGATAAGAGGGGGGCTCGATTATGGCAAAGAAAGATCCTATGGACTTGACGGTGGAGGAGCGCTTGAAGACCCTCTACCAGATGCAGACGGCACTCTCGGCAATTGACGAGAAACGTGCGTTAAGAGGCGAACTGCCCCTTGAGGTTCAAGACCTTGAAGACGAAATTGAAGGACTCTCTACACGTATTGAGAAGATTCAGCGTGACATTGACGAGTTCCAGAAGGCTGTCACCATGAAGAAAGGTGAGATTGTTGAAGCTCAGGCCAGCGTGGAGCGTTACCAGAAACAGTTGAACGATGTGAAGAACAACCGTGAATACGACACGCTGTCAAAGGAGATAGAGTTCCAGACGCTGGAGATTGAGCTCTGCAACAAGAAGATTAAGGAGGCTCAGAACCGCATTGCCGAGAAGCAGGAAGAGCTTCGTGTGAACCAGGAGAACATCGAAGGTCGTAAGAATGACCTGGAGGTCAAGAAGAACGAGCTTGACGAGATTATGGAAGAGACGCGTGCCGAGGAGGACAAGCTGAAGTCAAAGGTGAAGGACTACGAGGCAAAGATTGAGCCTCGCCTGCTGGCATCGTTCAAGCGAATCCGTAAGAATGCCCGCAACGGTCTGGGTATTGTCTATGTGCAGCGCGATGCCTGTGGCGGTTGCTTCAACAAGATTCCGCCCCAGCGACAGCTCGACATCAAGATGCACAAGAAGATTATTGTCTGCGAATACTGCGGACGTATCATGATTGACCCAGAGCTGGCCGGCGTTAAGCTCGACAAGCCGAAGACTGAGGAGAAGAAGACGCGCAAGCGCTCTATCCGCAAGACGGTCAAGAAGTCTGAAGAAGAGACGTCAGAACAATAATCGTCAGATAAATGCTGAGTTCAATCAGCAGGAACACAGCTCCGCAGCAATCACCAGTATAGCTGCGGAGCTTTTTGTTGATGAACATATAGAGGAAATACATGACCAGGCAGGGAACGAAGACCACGTACTGCCAGTCTATGAGGTCGCGAAAATAGTAGAGGTAAAGGCCAATGGGCAGCATGCCTTGCAGCGACAGACCGATGGCAGCAGGGATGGACATGCGGCGATAGACCGTGTGAGACTTCGCTGTCTGTTCGTTGCGGGCATAGGGCAACATCATAATAAGCTGCGAGGCAATCATCTTGGCGTAGGGGTCGGCGGCCAGAATGGTGAGTGCGGCCAGCTTGGGCGGCAGCGCACTCAGCGTGAGGTAGAGCAACAGCACGTAGAACACCAGCCCAAGCACACCATAGGTGCCTATGCGTGAGTCTTTCATGATTTCAAGAATACGCTGACGGTCATTGCCATTACCTCCAAACGCATCGAAGAAATCAGCCAGCCCGTCTTCGTGCAGGGCTCCTGTCAGCAGAACCCTTGCCGCTATGGCCAGCAGCACAGCAACAGAGTAGGGGAGACAAAGCGAGCCGAACCAAAGGGTGGCAGCCATGATGCCACCTGTCAGCCAGCCTACCAGAGGCCAGAATTCAACAACGGTCTGATAAGCATCACGATGAGGCTCGTGCAGCCGCCAGAGCGGCAGACGGGTGAAGAAGAGGAAAGCCGCCCAGATGCGGTCATACCATTTAGAAGTATTTAGTGATGTTTGCATGTTCAAAATCGTTCATTTCGTTAATCATTCTTACGGCACTATCGATGATGGGGTAGGCACACAGAGCACCGGTTCCTTCGCCTAACCGCAGCCCCAATGAGAGCAGCGGCTCGGCGCCAAGGTGGTCAAGCATCATTTGGTGGGCGTGTTCGTCGCCACAATGGGCGAAAATCATATAGTCCTTGGCGGCAGGGTAGAGTTGCACGGCAGCCAGCGAACATGCTGTCATGATGAAGCCGTCAATTAACACGATAAGGTGCTGTTCGGCAGCTCTCAGCATGGCTCCGATAGCGGCCACCATCTCAAAACCGCCGAAATAGCGGAGAGGCTCAATAGGCTTATGGGCCTTATTGGCCATATAGGCCTTATAGGCCCTGGTGAGCACTTCACGCTTATGCTGGATGCCTTCGTTGTTGAGGCCTGCTCCGGCACCGATGCAGTCATCGAGTGGAATGTTGCAAAACAGACTTAGCCAGATGCTGGAGGGGGAGGTGTTGGCAATGCCCATCTCGCCAATGCTGATGATGTTGCATCCCTTACTGATGCAGTCATCTACCAGCTCTGAGCCTGTCAGTATGGCCTGCTCGTATTCAGTTTCGCTCATAGCAGGCTCGTAGAGGAAGTTCTTGGTGCCACGGGCAATCTTGCGATGAACGATGCCAGGATAGGGCGTCAGGTCATAGTCAACACCCACATCTACAATGCTCAGGTCAAAGCCATGCTGACGGCAGAACATGTTGACCCCGCCTCCGCCACGGGTGAAGTTAATCATCTGCTGCCACGTAACCTCACGAGGGCTGACGCTGACGCCTTCACGCTCAATGCCGTGATCGCCGCCAAACAGCAAATGGCAAGGGTGAGACAGGTGGGGGGTGAGTGTCTGCTGGATGAGGCAGACCTGCAAAGCCAGCGTTTCCAGCCTGCCCAGCGAATGTTTGGGCTTGTTCAGGTTGTCTATTTTAGCCTGTATGGCAGCTGACAACTCCTTATTCGTGTGTGGTATGTCAAATGTTTTCATTGCTCTTAATCTTAACAGGAATGCCTGACACCATGAGAACAACCTCGTCAGCCTGTTGGGCTACGTATTGGTTCATCCAGCCTTGAAGGTCAGTAAACCGTCGTTGCACGGCATTCTCGCTGACGCCCCCGCTGCCTATCTCGTTAGTAACAAAGATGAAGGTGCCCTCCTGACAGGTAAAGGCATCAAACTCAGCCTTCAGCGCCTCAAGGGTCTCGGCGACTGGTTGTTCTTCAGAGCCGTCGAAGAAGAAGTTTGTGGCCCATAGTGTCATGCAGTCAATGACGGCAACGCGTCCTTCCAGCTGAATACGGCTCAGGTGTTTCTCTTCTTCAATGTTCGTCCATTGGGGGCCACGCCGTTGCTGGTGCTTCAGTATGCGCTGACGGAACTCGTCATCCCAAACGTGTGCCGTAGCAATATAAATAGGTGTAGGAGTAAGGCTCAGAGCCAGCTTCTCGGCATATTGGCTCTTTCCTGAGCGCTGACCTCCTGTGATTAGTATAATACGCTTCATTTGCATGCAAAGGTACAAAAAAACTTGATTTATTTCGCTAAATAGGTGGAATTTGTCAAAAAAACTTGTCGTTTAATGCACTTTTTTACGAATTTTCTTGGTACTTATGTTTTTTTTTATTTATTTTGCACTCGATTTGGAAGATAAAAGATAATTATTAATAATTCCACAAACAAATTTATTAAACATGAAAAAGTTATTTTTGATGCTCGCTGTAGCTGCTTTTTCAGCACAGACGATGACAGCTCAGACTGTTGAAGAGAGCAAGAATTTTGACAACTGGTACATTGGTATCAACGCTGGTGTTCAGGCACCTGCCAAGCATGCCAAGGTACTGAAGAACCTGAACCCCGCAGTAGGTATCCGCGTTGGCCGCTGGTTTACTCCTGCATTCGGACTCGCTTTGGAAGGCCAGGGATTCCTCGGTGACAAGCCTATGAAGGGCACGACCGGTACTCTTAAGGGCTTCAATCTGGAAGGTATGGGTACCGTTAACTTCAGCAACTGGCTGGGTGGTTATCCTGGTGAACCCCGTTCATTCGAGGTATATGGACTTGCTGGTTTGGGTTGGGCTCATGCATTTGGCTTGAAGAGCGGTTATGCCGTTAGCACTCACGATGGCAAGAACGGCCTTACTTCTAAGATTGCTCTTGACTTTACCTTCAACCTGGGTGCTGCAAAGGCTTGGCAGCTCTACATCGAGCCTTACATGCTGTACGATCTTACAAGACAGCTGCACACTGAGTACAATATCAACTCTGCCGTTATTGGTGGTTTAGTTGGTGTTAACTACAAGTTCGGTAACAGCAACGGTACTCACAACTTCAAGATTGCCGAGCTCCGCGACCAGGCTGAGATTGACGGTCTGAACTCTAAGATCAACGAGCTCCGCGCTAACCTGAACGACAAGGATGCTATCATCTCTGCTAAGGATGGTCAGATTCGCGACCTGCAGGCTGCTCTCGACGCTTGCAACAACCGTCCGGTTGAGCCCGTTTATGTAAAGCCCGCTACTGCTACTAACCTCCAGCCCACCGTTCTCTTCCGCAAGGGTAAGAGCTCTATCGACGCTGCTCAGTATGCTCCTATCGAGCTGATTGCTTCTTACATGAAGAATCATCCTGAGGCAAAGGTTGAGATTAAGGGTTATGCTTCTCCAGAGGGTAGCCTCGAGCTGAACCAGAAGCTCTCTGAGGATCGTGCAAATGCCGTTAAGAACGCTCTCATCAAGAAGTATAAGATTGCTGCTAACCGTCTGACTGCTGTTGGTTGCGGTCCTACGGATCAGCTCTTCGAGGAGATTGAGTTCAACCGCGTTGCTACTTTCAACGACGTTGCTAAGTAATTTCCGAAAGACATTTCTTAAGATAAGGAATCTCCGCAGCCCGAGTGGTTGCGGAGATTTTTTTGTGCAATGATTTCCAGAATTGTTTGCAGGAGTAAAGGAAAATGATTACCTTTGCGCAGGAAATCTAAAACAAACGATAACACTACTATGAACAAAAGAAGACTACAAGCAATTCTGCTGCTGTTGGCTGTCACGATGTGCGTAGCAGCTCAACGGAAAGTAATAAACCTGCGTGACTGGGAATTTTCAAGAGATGGAGCAACTTGGCAACAGGTCAGAATACCTCACGACTGGGCCATCAGCGGACCTTTTGACAAGAAATGGGACTTGCAGCGCGTGGCTATTGAACAGAATGGCGAGACTGAGGCCACGGAGAAGAGCGGTCGTAGCGGTGCCCTTCCCTGGATTGGGGAAGGACACTACCGCACCAAATTTAAGACGACAGAGCCTCCCAATCATGTTGAGCTGGTGTTTGACGGAGCAATGAGTGAGCCGGTAGTGAAGGTGAATGGCACGAAGCTGGCGTATTGGGCTTATGGCTACAATGCTTTCCGGGTGGATATCACGACGAGTCTCGTGCCTGGCGAGAATGTCATCGAGGTCGATTTGAACAACGTGGAGGAAAGCTCACGTTGGTATCCTGGTGGTGGACTGTATCGCCCAGTGGAGTTGGTTTTCTATCCTCATGGCTATATTGATGACTGGCAGACCTGCATTCGCACTTTGTCAATACAAGACGGGAAAGCCATGCTGAGCATATCGGCGCTGATTCCCTTTGTGAATAACGGAGAGACGCTAACAGCAAAGATTCTGGACAAGAGCGGTGAGTGCCTGATGCAGCAGAGCCAGCCGATAGGCGAAAGCGGAAGCGTTGTTTTCACTATGGAGATGAACAACCCTCAACTTTGGACACCAGAGACACCTTATATATATAATATGGTACTCGAAACAAGCACCGGTGACTGTACTAAGACCCGTTTCGGCATCCGTACTATCGAAGTGTCAAAAGAAAAGGGTTTCCAGTTGAATGGCGTGTCGCGCAAGCTGAAGGGCGTCTGTCTGCATCACGACTTAGGCCCGTTGGGTGCTGCCATTAACAAAGCAGCCCTTATTCGTCAGATAAAGATGATGAAGGAGATGGGTGCCGATGCCATCCGTACGGCTCATAACATGCCAAGCCAGTGGCAGATGGACATTTGCGACTCGCTGGGTATGATGGTGATGGCAGAGTCGTTTGATATGTGGATATATCCGAAGTGCAAGAACGGCTATGCGCGCTTCTTCAAGGAATGGGCTGACCGTGACATTACAAACCTGGTGTTGCGTAACCGTAATCATCCCAGCATTGTGATGTGGAGCATTGGCAACGAGATTCCCGAACAATGGAGCGATGAGGGACGCGAGATTGCCCGTCATTTACAGGACCTCTGTCACCAGTTAGACCCCACACGTCCTGTGACGCAGGGCATGGACAGGGCAGAAGACGCCCTGAAGAGCGGTTTTGCTCAGGTGATGGACGTGCCGGGCTTTAACTACCGCGTGCATAAGTACGACAATAACATTCGCCAGCTGCCCAAGGGTTTCCTGTTGGGTAGTGAGACGGCTTCTACCGTTTCATCGCGAGGCGTCTATAAGTTCCCGGTAGTGGTTGACGATAATTCGCGCTTTGCTTCCTATTCGCCCAATTATGACCCGACAGCCATTGAGAAGGCTGACGGGCAATGCTCGTCGTACGACGTAGAGTACTGCTCGTGGTCGAATTTGCCTGATGATGACTGGGTTTGGCAGGACGATAAACCGTGGGTCATCGGCGAGTTTGTATGGACGGGTTACGACTATCTGGGTGAGCCTACGCCTTACGATGAATACTGGCCCAGCCGCAGCAGTTACTTCGGCATTTGCGACTTGGCTGGCTTGCCCAAGGACCGTTACTACCTCTACCGCAGCCATTGGAACAAGAACGAGCATACGCTCCACATGCTGCCTCACTGGACTTGGCCTGGCCGTGAGGGAGAGGTGACGCCTGTCTATGTCTATACAGACTACCCGGAGGCAGAACTCTTTGTAAACGGTAAGAGTCAAGGCCGCCTGAAGAAGAACAGGGCTGAGCGGCTTGACCGCTATCGCTTGCGTTGGAATAACGTGAAGTACGAGCCAGGCACTATTGAGGTGGTGGCCTACGATGCCGATGGCCGTGAGGCAGACCGCACTCGTCAGGTGACGGCAGGTGAGCCTGTGGCCCTGAAGCTGGAGGCGGACCGCACGCTGCTGAAGGCCGACGGTGACGATATGGCCTTCATTACCATTTCCATGGTTGACAAGAACGGCACGTTCTGCCCAACGGCCGACGATGAGCTGACGTTCGAGGTGTCGGGTGCTGGCGTTTATCAGGCAGCTTGTAATGGTGATGCCACGAGCCTGGAGCCCTTTACCCAGCCGCAGATGAAGCTCTTTAGCGGCCAGCTCGTAGTCATTGTCCGCACAACGGAAACGTCAGGAAACATCACTCTGACCGTACGCGACAGCAGTAGGGGAAGCCTCAGTAAGACCTTGACTCTGACCAGTCGTTAACTTTGCTTACGGCAAACTACCACTTTGCTTACGGCAAACTACCACTTTGCTTACGGCAAACTATAAGTCCGTCCTGATGAAAAGTTCAGGGCGGATTATTTTTGCTTTTTCGTTTTTTCTTTGTACCTTTGCAGCGGTATGAGTGATAATGACAAAAAACGACTGCTCGGAATGACGTTGGCAGAGCTGAAGGAGGCTGTGCAAGAGCTTGATATGCCTGCCTTTACGTCGAAGCAGGTGGCTCAATGGCTGTACGGGAAGCATGTTACGTCGATAGACGATATGACTAACATTTCGAAGCAGAACCGTGAGCGGCTTGCCGAGCATTACGAGGTTGGCCTCATGGCTCCCATCGTTTGTCAACGCTCGAAGGACGGGACGGTGAAGTACCTCTTTCCGGTGGAAACCACCCAACCCTCCGCTCAACGCTCAACGCTCAACGCTCAACGCTTCGTGGAGACGGTGTTCATACCTGACGGCGAGCGTGCCACGTTGTGTGTCTCTTGCCAGGTGGGCTGTAAGATGAACTGTCTCTTTTGCCAGACGGGCAAGCAGGGGTGGGAAGGCAACCTGACGGCAGCCGACATTCTGAACCAGATATACGCGCTGCCGGAGGCTGAGCAGCTGACCAACATTGTGTTCATGGGACAGGGCGAGCCGATGGACAATCTTGACAACGTGCTGCGGGCTACTGAGGTGCTGACGGCCGACTGGGGCTACGCCTGGAGCCCGAAGCGCATCACGGTGAGCTCTGTTGGAGTGCCGCACAAGCTGAAACGCTTTTTGGACGAGAGCCAGTGCCATGTGGCTATTTCCATGCACTCGCCCATTCACGAACAGCGCCAGCAGCTGATGCCCGCCGAACGTGCCCAAAGCATAGCTGCAACGGTGGAGTTGCTGAAGCAGTACGACTTCACGCACCAGCGCCGCTGCTCGTTTGAGTACATCTGTTTCGGTGGGCTGAATGACCAGCCGTTGCATGCCCGTGAGATTGTCAAACTCCTTGACGGTCTGGAGTGTAGGGTGAACTTGATTCGCTTCCACGAGATTCCGGCTGTTGACTTGCCGGCCTCTGACGAGAAACGCATGGAGTCGTTGCGTGACTATCTGACGAAGCACGGTGTGTTTACAACCATTCGTGCCAGTCGTGGGCAGGACATCTTTGCTGCCTGTGGACTGTTGAGCACGGCTAAACGCCAGGAGCAGTTATGAGGGCAGGGTGGGGAAGTGTATTGTTACTGCTGCTCTGCGCCTGTAGTACTGACATGAGGAAGGAGGAAGGAGGAGAGAGCAGGGAGTGGCCGGTTGCTGACTTGATGAGTCATGTCAGCGTAGAACGGCCTGTTGACATGCAGACAGTTAAGACCGACAGCAGTTTCCTGTGGCTGTCGAATGGTGATGCACATCGTCAGCGTCACTTCTGCCTGTACAGCTATGCGGGCCGTGTACTCGACCCTATGCAGCTGTTGCAGAAACGCGACTCCGTGATGCGCCGTCACGTAAAGGGTGCGTCAGACAGCATTTGGCAGGCGACAGTACGAGAAAGCGTGAGCTACGCCCTGCTGACGTCTGACGGAACAAAGAAACTGGAAATGAAGGGGCTGTGGCAAATGGCCGGTGACGCTATGGGAGGTCCCTTCGTATGCTGTGCAGTACTGGATTCTGCCCGTAGCCGTATAGTTGTTGCCGACGGCTTCATCTATGCCCCGGGAAAGAAGAAAGAGCAGCTGATGCAGCGGATGGAACAAGTAGTGAAAACTATCAATATAAAATAAATACATATTATTATCATGGGAGATAAAAAAATTCGTGTGGCAATCACACATGGAGATACGAACGGTATCGGTTACGAAGTGATACTGAAAACTTTTGCCGACCAGGCCATGTTTGACCTGTGTACGCCAATAGTGTATGGCTCACCCAAGGTGGCCGCCTATCATCGTAAGGCGTTAGACCTGCCTACCAACTTCAGCATTATTGAGAAGGCAGAGGACGCTCAGGATGGGCGTCTGAACATGCTGGCAATGTTCGAGGAAGAGGTGAAAGTTGACTTGGGACAGCCCTCAAAGGAGGCTGGTGAAGCAGCGTTGAAGGCCTTGGACCGTGCTATGTCTGACTACCGTAGCGGTCTTTACGATGTGCTTGTTACTGCACCCATTAACAAGAACACCATACAGAGTGACTTGTTCCATTTTCATGGTCATACGGAGTACATCGAGCAGTCGTTAGGCGAGGGCAAGAAGGCGCTCATGATTCTGATGAACGACACCTTGCGCGTAGCGTTGGTAACCACCCATCTGGCTATCAAGGACGTGGCAGATGCCATTACGCAGGAGGCCATTATTGAGAAGGCTACCATTTTCCACCAGTCGCTGAAGCGTGACCTGAGCATATCCAACCCGCGCATTGCCGTTCTGGCTCTTAACCCTCATGCCGGTGACGGTGGCGTTATTGGTACTGAAGAGGAAACCATTATCAAACCGGCCATCAGCGAACTGGAGAAGGCTGGCATTCAGGCCTTTGGCCCTTATCCTGCTGACGGTTTCTTCGGCAGCGGCATGTATTTCCGTTTCGATGGTGTGCTGGCTATGTATCACGACCAGGGCCTGGCTCCCTTCAAGACGCTGGCCTTGGAGAACGGTGTGAACTTCACGGCAGGACTGCCCATTGTCAGAACCTCTCCTGATCATGGTACGGCTTACGACATTGCCGGTAAGGGCATTGCCGACGAGAGCTCGTTCCGTCAGGCCATTTATGCAGCCATCGACATTTGGCGTAACCGCCAGAACTATGACGAGCCATTGGCCAATCCGCTGCCAAAACTCTATCACGAGAAGCGTGAGGATGGTGAAAAAGCCCGTTTTACGGTCAAGAAAGAGCTGCCGAAATCTTAAAAACTGTCATTTCTGCCATTATGTCAGAAATTCTTTGTAACTTTGCACGCTAAAATGAATAGTTCGGAACTGCAAAGTGTCAAGAACCGGTACAGCATCGTAGGAAATTGCGATGCGTTGAACCGTGCGATTGATGTCGCCTTACAGGTGGCACCAACCGATTTGTCGGTGCTGATTGTTGGTGAGAGCGGTGTGGGTAAGGAGATAATTCCCCGCATTATTCACGACAAGTCGCCACGCCGCCGGGAGAAATATTTTGCCATTAACTGTGGCTCCATTCCTGAAGGTACTATCGACAGCGAGTTGTTCGGTCATGTAAAGGGCTCTTTCACGGGTGCCATTAATGACTCGCCAGGCTACTTTGGCGTTGCCCATAAGGGTACGCTGTTCCTGGACGAAGTGGGCGAACTGCCGATGGCAACGCAGGCACGGCTGCTGCGTGTGCTGGAAACGGGCGAGTACATACCCGTAGGAGCTACTGAAGTAAGGAAGACCGATGTGCGCATAGTGGCTGCTACCAACGTTAACATTCAGCAGGCCATCAGCGAGGGGCGTTTCCGTGAGGACTTGTATTACCGACTGAATCAGGTGCCTGTTCAGATGCCTCCGCTGCGTGACCGTGGCGAGGATATTGTGCTGCTGTTCCGTCTCTTTGCCATGCAGATGGCCGAGAAGTACCGCATGGACAAGGTGGTGCTGACCGACGAGGCCAAGCAACTGCTCATGCATTACAAATGGCCGGGCAATGTTCGCCAGCTGAAGAACATTACTGAGCAGATTTCCATACTCAGCACCGAGCGCATGATTACCCCTGACATTCTGCTGAAGTTTATTCCGCAGGACCAGGAGAGCACCCAGCTGGCTACCATTCGCCGTGAAGGTGAGCACTCGTTCGAGAGCGAGCGTGAAATACTGTATAAGATACTCTTCGAGCTGCGGGGTAATGTCAACGATTTGCGTCGTGACATGGGGATGCTGAAAAAGCGTCTGGAGGACATGCAGGACAAACCGTTGGTGAGTAGCGGCAGTAGTGACACCTCACTGCCTGTGCCGGCTGCGCCTCCCGCTATGGCCCAGCAGCCCATCTATATTCAGCAGGAGGAGCCTTTGACCGATGCCGAATACGTTGAGTTGGAGCATGAACAGGAGAAGGAGAACCTGAACCTGACCGACGTTGGCCGTCAGATGCTGGAGAAGGCACTCGAGCGTAATGGCGGTAATCGTAAGAAGGCAGCCAAGGAGCTCGGCATTAGTGACCGCACGCTCTATCGCAGGCTGAAGCAGTTCGGGCTCGATAAGACGCTGCAGGTTCTCTTGCCAGTATTCATCTTCTTCCAGCTGCTGCTGTCGTCCTGTTCCGTGAGCTATAAGTTCAATGGAGCCAGTATCGACTACACACAGGTGAAAACCATTCAAATAGAGAACTTCCCCGTCCGTTCCGCCTATGTCTGGGGCCCGATGGGACCTATGTTCAATGAGAAACTGAGGGATAAATTCCTCAATCAAACCCGTCTGACAGAGGTCAAACGTAATGGCGACTGGAAAATTGACGGTGAGATAACCCGCTACGACCAGCGTAACAAGTCTGTATCGAGCGAAGGCTATTCAGCTCAGACCGAGCTCTCCATCACGGTGAATGTTCGTTTTACAAACAACAAGAACCACCAGGAGGACTTTGAGCGGCAGTTTACTTCTACATCGTTCTACGAGACGACTCAGTCGTTGAGTGCTGTTCAGGAAGAGAAGGTGACAGAGATGTTTGACGACATCTGCGACCAGATTTTCAATGCAACAGCCGCTAACTGGTAACTGCGTAAACAGGTGAGACTATGGAAATAAGTGAATACATCAGCCATCCTGAGCGCCTTGACAAGGACACCTTGTACGAGCTGCGCTCGCTTCTGGCACTCTATCCCTATTTCCAGACAGCCCGGCTGCTGCTGTTGCATAATCTCTACCTGTTGCATGACTCCACGTTCGACGAAGAGCTGCGCCGTGCCTCCATCTACATCACCGACCGTAAGGTCATCTTCCAGTTAGTAGAGGCAGCCCACTACAAAATACCTGCCCGCCAGCAGGTCGTGGAGAGCAGGCAGCCGGCAGGCAACCGGACCATGTCGCTCATCGAGAACTTCCTCGACTCTATACCAAAGGACGAGGAGGCAGAGCAGCAGAAGCATCACCGCAAGCCAACCCCTGCCGATGCAGCCGTTGACTATGTGGCCTACCTGCTGGAGAGCGAAATGGGGCAGGCGGAGCAGCAGCAGGAGGAAACGCCCCAGCTTCGCGGTCAGGAACTGATTGATAACTTCATCATGCAGGATACCGGGCGCATTGTGCTGAACGAGACACCGGAATATACCCCGTCCGTTTCTTCTGAAGAAGAAAAAGAGGGCGAGGAAGAGTATTTTACCGAGACTTTAGCCCGAATTTATGTTAAACAGGGCAGATATTCGAAGGCTTTGGAAATAATTCGGCGATTAAGTTTGGCATATCCAAAAAAAAATGCTTACTTTGCAGACCAAATTCGATTCTTAGAGAAATTAATTATAAATAACAATAAAAAAACAACAAAAAAATGACACTTTACGCATTATTCGTAATTCTTATCGTGATTGCCGCTCTGCTCATGATCGGCATTGTATTAATTCAAGAGTCTAAGGGAGGCGGTTTGGCTTCAAACTTCGCTTCTTATAACCAGATTGGCGGTGTTCGCAAGACTACCGATTTCATCGAGAAGACCACTTGGGGCCTGGCTGTAGCAATGGTGGTTATCAGCATTGTGTGTGCTTATGTAGCTCCGAAACCTACGGTTGGACGTTCTGTAACTGAGGGTATTGAGGCTCCTGCCGCTAATCCCAACACGCTGCCTGGTTTCGATGCCAGCCAGCAGAAGAAGCAGGATGCTGCAGCTCCCGCAGCTGCTGAGAAGCCCGCTGCTGAAGCTCCTGCTGCTGAGAAACCCGCCGCAGCCAACTAAAAAAAGTCCGTTGAGAGTCTATGAAGTCGGTTAAAATACTGTTATTATCGGTAGTAGCCGCAATTCTTACCAGTTGTGGAACTACCTCTACAGTTCCCATCACAGGACGTAAGCAGAACCTCCTTGTGAGTGATGAGCAAGTGTTGAGCCTGAGCAACCAGCAGTATCAGGAGTATATGGCTTCTGCCAAAAAATCGACGAATGCCACGAATACTGCTTTGGTGAAACGGGTGGGCCAGAACCTGGCTAACGCAGTGGTGAGCTACCTTAATGCCAACGGACTGGGGGCAGAAGTCTCTCAGTATCAATGGGAGTTCAATCTTGTTCAGGACACGCAGATCAATGCTTTCTGCATGCCTGGAGGAAAAATTGTAGTCTATGAAGGTCTGCTTCCTGTTACGCAGGACGAAGCCTCGCTGGCCATCGTCTTAGGCCATGAGATTGCCCACGCCGTAGCCAAGCACTCGGCTGAGCGATTGAGTAATGCCTACCGCCAGCAATACGGCATTCAGGTGCTGGGTGCCGTAGCATCAGGCATGGGAGCCAGCAGCAGCATGGTTCAGTTAGGGCAGATTGTAGCCGGGGCCGGAGGGCAGTTCTTTACGGCTGGCTTCTCTCGTAAACAGGAGAGCGAGGCTGACCACATGGGACTCGTCTTTGCCGCTATGGCTGGCTATGACCCCTCGGTGGCTGTTGGCTTCTGGCAGCGTATGTCGCAGGCTACAGGTGGAGGCTCTTCTTCGCTGCTGAGCGACCACCCGTCGGATGCTGAGCGCATTAGTGACATCCAGAAATGGATTCCCGAGGCCAAGAAGTATTACAGGCCGACAACTGCTGCTACAACGACTACAACAACTACTTCTTCGAAGAAGAAAAAGACGACGAAGACCATTAAGATTAAGTAAAAAGGTAAAGGCGGGCCAATTGCTCGCTTTTACTTTTCAAACTAAAACAAGACAGATAGATATGAACAGACCGACCTTACTGTTATCGTTGGCACTCCTGCTGCCAGCGTTTGCCACTGCCCAGAACAAGGCAGGGGGCATCTCTGCTGAAATGTTGCAGCAGATAAAGCAGCAGCAGACCACTACGGCTGCCGACCGTGCCCTGCACAATGCCATAGCTGCCAACGCCATAGACAACCTGGCACAGAACCACCAGAATGCAGGCGACATTGACGGGTATTTCAGCATCGAGACGAAGAAACAGTCCATTACCGACCAGAAGTCGAGCGGCCGTTGCTGGATGTTCAGCGGATTGAACGTGCTGCGGGCAAACTTTGCCAAGCGTACTGACTCGCTGACTGTTGAGTTCTCGCAGGACTATCTCTTCTTCTGGGACCAGTTAGAGAAGTCAAACCTCTTCCTGCAGGGCATCATCGACACAGCCAAGAAACCCATTGACGACCAGCGCGTGCAGTTCTTCTTCAAGAATCCGCTCAGCGATGGCGGCACCTTCTGTGGCGTTGCTGACCTGACTGAGAAGTACGGCCTCGTGCCTAAGGCTGTCATGCCCGAGACGTTCTCAAGTGACAACACGTCAAAGATGTCGCGTCTCATCGACTCCAAGCTGCGTGAGTTCGGCCTGCAACTGCGTGAAATGGTGGCACAGGGCAGGAAAGCTGCTGACATTGAGAAGTGTAAGACAGAAATGCTGGGCGTCATCTACCACATGCTGGTGCTGACCCTTGGTGAGCCGCCCACGCAGTTCACCTACGCCTTCCGCGACAAGAACGGAAAAGCCATTGGCCAGCCTAAGCAGTACACGCCACAGACGTTCTATGAGGAAGTAGTCGGTCAGCCGCTCAACGGCACATTCATCATGGTCATGAACGACCCGCGCCGCCCATACCATAAGACCTACGAAGTAGAGTACGACCGCCACACCTATGACGGTCACAACTGGAAATACCTGAACCTGCCTATGGACGAGATAGAGCAGCTGGCCATTGCCTCCCTCAAGGACGGCCGCAAGCTCTACAGCTCTTACGACGTTGGCAAGTTCCTGGATCGTAAGCGCGGGCTGTGCGACATTAATAACTTCGACTACGAGTCGCTCTTCTCCACCACCTTCGGCATGAACAAGGCGCAGCGCATCTCAACCTTCGATAGCGGCTCAACCCACGCCATGACGCTGACGGCTGTTGACCTTGATGCTGACGACAAGCCACTCAAGTGGAAAGTCGAGAACTCGTGGGGTGCCACTTATGGTCACGAGGGGTGTCTCATCATGACCGCAGAGTGGTTCCGTGAATACATGTTCCGCCTGGTTGTTGACAAGCAGTATGTCCCCGAGAACCTGCTGAAACTCAGCGAGCAGGCCCCCATCATGGTGATGCCCGAAGACCCGCTCTTTGTAGCTGACGAATAAAAATTCCACAAGCCAATGAAGAAAGCATCTCTCTTACTACTTTCCCTGCTGCTGTGGTGGGCTTGCAGGCCAGCAACGTCACCTGCCGATGCAAATCAGCAGGAGGACAGCCCCACAAACTCTTCCACCTTCTACGACAATTCCAAACCTGCAGACCCCTCAGGGCTGGAGATTCCCCTGACAGTAAAGGGCAGCAAGGGCAAAATTCTGAGCAGGGTAGGCTATACCACCTCCTACAATGCCCAGAACCGCATTCCAAACTGGGTAGCCTGGCACCTGACGGCCAGTCATGTTGACGGTAGGTACAAACGTAATACTCAGGTGTTCCACGAAGACGAAGAAGTCAGCAGCCCGCGTGCCTATGACACTGACTATCGCAGTTCCGGCTACGACCGGGGACACATGTGTCCCGCTGGCGATAATAAGTGGGACAAGAAGGCACAGGAGCAGTCGTTCCTCTTCACCAACATCTGCCCCCAGCGCCATAATCTCAACACCGGGGCTTGGAACGACGTTGAGCTGCAGTGCCGAGCCTGGGCAGAGCGTTACGGAGACCTCTATATCGTCTGTGGCCCAGTACTTTACAACCAGCAGCATAAGACCATCGGCCGCAATAAGGTGGTAGTGCCCGAAGCCTTCTTCAAGGTCGTCCTGCGCCGGGAAAGCCGTCCCAAGGGCAAGGGCTATTACAAGGCCATCGGCTTCGTGTACGAGAATCGCGGGGCTTCGCGCGACATGAGCCGCTATGTCAAGTCAGTCGATGAAATAGAAGAGCTGACCGGTCTCGATTTCTTCTCGTCGCTGCCTGATAATATTGAAAACACGATAGAAAAGAGCGGAAATTTGCGCGACTGGTACCCCCTTCGTGAAATAAAATAGAAAAAAGTAGAGGAAATCTTTGGTCGTTCCAAATAAAAGCATTACCTTTGCAACCGCAATTCAGATGGTGCCCGTAGTTCAGTTGGTTAGAGCGTCAGATTGTGGTTCTGAATGTCGACGGTTCGAGTCCGTCCGGGCACCCAAGCAAGCAAACAAAGGAAATCTTCCGAGAATCCCAGTAAATAAAAGGGTTCTCGGAATTTCAGTTTAAAGGGGACGAGTTCCAACTTTTTGGTCTGAGACCAACTTTTAGGGTCGAAAATCGACGCAAAATCGACGTAAAATCGACGCAAAAATCGACGCAAAAATTTGCAAGATTCAATACCAGATGGAAGCACCCATAATGTATAATTAAAAAATTGGCATTATGGCAACGATTACAACTGAGTTTGGAAAGTTAAGTTCCAAAAAACAGAGAGCAGTTTATCTGCTAGTGAGAGACAAGAAGACGGTAAAGCGCATCATTACCGGGGTTAAGGTTGATGAATCGGAAATATCACCGAAGACCAAGAAGATTAAAAACTTCGAAAAGGCGCAGATTGTTGAAAAACTGAAGTCGGAACTGGCAGCAAAG
>FLNX01002713.1_pt1 | contig 51767 bp, 45 predicted proteins | sample 1140341 | NCBI WGS metagenome assembly FLNX01 (sample SAMEA3878208, study PRJEB12797) | bioreactor metagenome | biome: Moose rumen | place: Sweden | collected 2011-10
AACTATCTCTCATCCATCGTCCGTCGCTACAGCGGTCTGACCGTGATGCAGTGGATCAACCGCCACGTCATCCAGCAGGCCAAACTACAACTAAAATACAGCGACCTGCCCGTCTGGCAGATCGCTGAATCCTTGAACTTCCCCAATCCCTCGTTCTTCTCCAAGTTCTTCAAGCGCGAGACGAGCATGACGCCGGGCGAATATCGAAATCGATAATCTACGTTCTGTTCTCTTATCAGAATGACAGCAGGAGTCAGTTACATTGTTACGGGGTTGATGCCTGTAGATGTGTCCTCTACAACGAGGAACAGAGCCACGCGGAAGCAGACGTTGGGATGGTGATTATTGCCAGGTAACGGGTCGCGGATGGCTGCAGGATAGCGGCTACCGGGGCAGGATCCGCCCATCAGATTATACCCACCGCTGCGCATGACGTAGTTTGAGCCACAGCGCTCCTGCGTCCACTCCCAGTTGTTGCCAGCCAGATCATAGATATTGTTGGCCTTGGCCTGTTCGTAGGCACCGGTGTATCGTCCGTTGGCGTTCGGCGAAAAACTGTCGTCAGAGTAGTTGCCCCACGAGGTGCTGTTCGAGGCCACCTCCTCGTAGGTCTTGCAGCCTGAGTCTATGAGCCACTGCAGCGTGGTGTCCCAGTTGCATCCCCAGGGGAAGAATCCCTGCACGGTGGCGTTGTCGCGGTAGAGGTTCTCACAGGCCACAGTGGCATCCTGTGGCGAGAACTGCACCCAGATGCGCCCGTGGCCTGTGAGAACCTCTACCAGATTGCACAGCAGGCAGAGCGGATGACCGACTGCCGCTACTACCATCCCATGATGCGCGCCGTGGTGCAGGCGTTCCTCTATATGATTGCCGACGTGGTGAACCATCGGGAACGCGATGACGAGAACGAGGGCATGTCGCAGAAGGAGCGACTCTTCAAGCAGTTCGTATCACTGCTCTGGGCCAGCGGTGGCAAGGACCGAAAGGTTGACTACTTCGCTCAGCAATTGTGCATCACCCCCAAATATCTTGCCACCCTCGTCCGCGTGTCGAGCGGAAAGACCCCGTTGGAGATGATCCACCGCTACACCGCCAACATGATAGCCCAGCGCCTGCGCAGTACCAACCTCACCGTTAAGGAAATCTGTAGCGAACTGGAGTTCCCCAACGAGTCCTTCTTCGGCCGTTTCGTCAAGAAGTATCTCGGCTGCACACCCCGCGAGTACCGCAACAAGATGCGACGGACGAGAGCAGATGAATCTTAGCCAACGATACCACTTTACAAAAGGGAATTTAAGTTCATAATGCCCGAAGATTTATTTTTGAATCTTGATATTCCTTGATTAGTGAATGGAATTGATTGGAAAACTCATCATGTTCACGGCACATTAGGTCAAACATCTCTGCACCGTCAAAGTGGCTGAGCACTTCACCCGCTTTTTTCCTGTCTTCCTTCCGTTCTTCGGCTCCCATGACAACGGAAACGGCATCGAAAAATTCCTCGGATGTGTAGCCTTGTCCTGTGTCGCCAGCATCATACAGATTGTTGCCGGTGTTTTCATCTTCTGAGTATTTTATGCTTGCATACAGTTCCCTCACCTCTCTGGGTGTCAACTGGCGGAATACCCCTCTTTGGTCGATAACTATAATAGCAGGAGAAATCCGTTCTATATCTCGCTCCTCATAGTTATTTTGGCTCACGTTCTCTATGGGCATACTTAAAAGACTAACTCTCTAACTGGGGTATTACAGGTTACGAATTAGAAATCTAATTCGTTCCACAAACTGCCTCAATTTGCGTAGTGGTATCTTGCGAACTTTCCTCGATTTTCCCCGACTTGCCTTTTGTTTACGCGCTCTCTGCATTAATTCTCCAAAATCCGTCTATCGTTACAACCTTTTTTCGTAACTTTGGCTCCGCCGAAGTTACTTGCACTCGGAAATGCAAAGAAAAACGCGTTTTTCTTTTGCGTTTCACTCGTTTTTTCGTAACTTTGCCAATAAGATGGCGAACTTACTTCATCTCGGCAAAAAAAGAAACGAGTTTCTTTGTTTTGCTCTCGATTTTTCGTAACTTTGGAAGAAATCGCAGGATTTCTTTGCATAAAGGCGATGCAGAGGATTGAGAAAATTCTGGGTTACGATTTAGAGACCGTACTCAATTCCACATTCTGCTATAAACTGCATCAAAGAACACCCGATGCTGAGCCACCAGCCGTTTTATGACTCGCCATCGGGTGCAAAGGTAAACAATTCTTCTGAAAGAGCCAAATCTATTCACATTTTTTTCTTCTGAGCTTGCTCATCGCTCATTTCATATACTGCGGCATCTTTTGTGGCACCTGCCAGAAAAGTGCGTATTAGGCTACGTCCTATTACCCAATATCTGTGATGTATCGCACACATTGGGTACGCTCACATGAGTTTTCTCAACTCCTCTGGTTCAGGAAGTATACCTTGGTATTCCTTGGGTAGCTCTGAAGACGTGCGATAGGTTGCTACACCCATTGGCTTGTTGATGTCTCGGAATGCGAACTCCACCGTTTTTGAATCTCTGTCCTTGCAGAGAATAATCCCGATGGAAGGATTCTCATGAGGTAGTTTCACATACTCGTCAAGTGCTGACAGATAGAAATTCAACTTCCCTGCATACTCTGGCTTGAACTCACCCCGTTTCAATTCGATCGCGATTAGTGCCTGAAGGCGGCGATTGAAGAACAGCAAATCTATGAAATACTCTTTTTCGGATACAACAAGACGATACTGATTACCCATAAACGAGAAATCACTACCCAATGCCATGATGAAGTTCTTGATATTGTGAACAATCTGCTGTTCTATTACACGTTCATCTGTCTCGTCTGGATCTTCAATGTTCACAAAATCAAGCAGATATTCGTCCTTGAACGAGCGTAATGCCTTACTGCGCAAATCCACATTTGTAATGGTTGTTGCAAAGTTATTGGGCATGTTGCCACGCTTTCCAAACAAATCGTCCTTCATATAATATTTCAACTTGTCGCCATTCCAAAATCCAGTGGCACAATTCACGATATAGAACAATCGTTGCTCTACATCCTTCTTTTGGGCCAGTATCTCATAATGGTTCGTAAAACCAACGGCAAGGAAGGCATCTAATGTCTCTGGAGATAATTCGTCCGTTGTCAATGGACGAATTTCGATATGTCCTTTGTCGCCTATTGGAATGATGCTGTTTTGTAAATCGTCCGCTGACAATGGACGATTCTCGAACATGCTGCACCATGCCTCGTAGAAGATACGCATACGTTTGATGCTGGTCTCAGAGAAGCCCCTTAGTCCAGGCAGTTCCTGTTGCAGCAATTCTGAGATAGTGCCAATAGCATTGCTGCCCCATCTTGCAGCTCTGCTTTGGACGGAAATATACCCACCAATAGCATAGTAAAGAGCCAACACTTCCTTGTTTACTAACCGTGCTGCACGATAGCGACTTTCCAATATCGCCTCTTTTATCGCGCTTACTGCATCGGCGTATGCCGCTGTTATTTGTTTCTGTTCCATATTCTATATAACGTTTTCATAGTCGTCAATATTGTTAATATAAATTATTGCAGCGAGTGGAGAACGAAATCAGTCTTTCTTCAATAGAAAGGGAATTCCAAATGGTAATGAGGTCAGAGTCCTTTATTTCGTCAAATGATGGATAGTCTGCGAATGGAACTCCGTTTTTCTCATATCGTCGTTTGGGCGGTATGCCCGACATTAAAACTAATTCTACATTTCTTGCATCCTGAAAATCTTCTGTATGCCCTATATGATGTATAGCCAGTACGATTAGCTTTCCTCTTTTGGATAGCAGTCGAAACCATTCGTCTATCACTTCTATGGACGTTTCATATGTTTTAAGCATCGTTATTTTATCTGGATTTATACTCATCATAGTCACCCTCAAAAGCATCAGCCAGCCCACTTTCCAAATCTTCACGGCTCCATCCGCTATAGTCTGCATAATCTTCCCAAGGTTCATCGTCTTCCCACCTGAAGCTCTCCTCTTGTCTTCCTATTTTTTCTTTATTCGGTATGTCGCAAAATGATTTCTTGAGTGACGATGCACCTGTATCCTTGCCATGATGCAGTAAGGGAAATATCTTACCTTGGGCATTTGCCACGATGGATACGACAATGTCTTCAGTATTACCTAAAGCAACTTCACCATAGGTGGTTCGAAACGGAAAAAACAACCTCCCTGTCTTAAGGGCGGCTTTAACTTCTATTTTATCAAGGCCAAATTCTTTCTTGAAATCCTCAACTATGTACGTTTTAATATATACGAGACCTGTCAGTGAGTTATCTTTTACTAAAAGATTTGCATCTATTGTGTGCTCCTTGCCGTCAATAGCGACCTTAATGGAATGAATGTAGTTTTCGTTCAGTGTCCAAATATTATCGTATTTCATAGGAAGTACAACTTCACCCAAAGCATTGATAATACCCCATTTCTTTTCATTCTTCTTATTGTACCGCATCACGCGAGCAAAGCCACAACAGAAGACATTGTCGCACCAGGCATAAAGGCCGAAGGGAAATAGCGTTTTGTTTTGTGGATTAATGTATGTATATCTGAATTTATCATCCCGTACAAGCGAGAGTCCACAACTGAAAGGATTCATTTCTATGTATTGTGGTTTGATGACAATGTTTCCCATTTGGTCTTTTGCACCAAATAGTCCATTCTCCTGAAAGATGGTATAATCTTTATCCATTGTAAATACAAGTTATGTTAGAATTAGGCAGCAAGTGTAAAATTTTGTCATAATTACTGCATGTATTTGAAACTTATTCTTCGACCTCAAATAAATCTACATTATAATATTCTTCAATAATTCTTCCCGATATTTTTCTAATTCTCGTATAATCTACTCCTTCATAATATGACAATCCACCATCATCGTCTTCTTTGCATGAAAAATCGCCATATTCTCCTGAATAAATACGAAATAATCTTTCTTCTTCTGTGTCAGAATTATAATTATCGTCTATTGTTACAACTTTTGCAGGGAAATCTACAATTATATCAGGCTTATTGTATCTGCTAATAGCTTTTTCCGCACAACCTGCAATTTCTAAGAATAGAGATTCTGCTTGCTCTCTATACATCATAATAGTTTTATATTTTTCAATAAAAGAATCGATACTATCAAGTATAGAGGAATTAAAAGATTTTCCAGATAAATGAGAAGTTCCGTGACATCCATATTCATCTTCATCAATGTAATCAATGTCTGCAATGAAATTATCCGTATCTATAATGACGCAGTCATACTTGTATCTTAGTGGTACATAGCCTGTATTATCGTCAATGCGTGCTTTAAGTCTATAAAGTGATTCTTTGAGCTTGTTCAAATCAGCTTCATTCTGATCTACATTTTCATTCTCCATAAAAGAGACTTCCTCATTTTTATCAGAATTAGTAAAAATGTTAGACAAATCGACATTATGTTTTTTTATGGACGAATGGCAAATAAGCCCCCAGCCATGTTCTTTATCGAATACAGCATCTGCTTCTTTTAGAACTTTGACATCATTGTTTTTGTAGAATTTAGTAGCCAATTTCTTTGACAGGACAAGCCAATCTTGACCATCTATAGATTTATTTAGAGATATATAGGTTATATGAACATTAGACCCTTCATAGAATTGAGTTTCAGAAGAGCATAACTCACATTTGGCAAGATCAATATTGTAATCTTTTATAAATTGTTCAAATGTTTTTTTCATTATAGGTTATAATTAATTGCTATATTATTAATACTTGGCTGCACCTTGTTGGTCATCCAACGTGAAACAGTACTGATGCTATGGCTCATCTGCTCTGAGAGCCACGTACCTGATCTTTCTTTCTCGGCCAGTACTATCTTTAGCCTGTTATAGCGTTGTTTCTCCATATCGCTTTTAGCTATTCTTGCCCAGCATTGAGCGTTCTGTGCGCAAATATAATCAAAAATATCGGGAATGGGATGATTTATGAACATAAATTAAGAAAAAGAGCAATCTTTCCCTTGCTATAGCAGTATTCCGCAAAGATTTCTGCTTGCAATGCCGTAGAAGGGTGTAGCCTAATACGCACTTTTATGTGGAGTGCCACACAAAGATGCTTGTCTGCTTACTGATGAGCAAGCTCGGTGGACATTAGGGTCTTGTTTCCTTGAATTGTTATTTCACAATAGGGAATTTTCAGAATGAGCCTATTTGAAGATTATGTTGTACCTTTGCCTGCAAATTACAAAAACTAAATAAGACATGGAAGTAGTATCAATTGAGCGCAGTACCTACGAGGAGCTGCTGACGAGCTTCAATAGCTTCGTCACAAAGATGAAGGAGATGGCAAGTAGAGGCAATGAAAAAGGGTTCGGTGATTGGCTTGACAACCAAGACGTGTGCCAAATGTTGAACATTAGCCCAAGAACATTACAAACGCTTCGTGACAATGGGACGTTGGCCTATTCTCAAATCAATCGTAAGGTGTACTATAAGCCTGAGGATGTGGAGAGTATTCTTCATGTTGTGGCTGGTAGAGATAAGAAAGGCAAGATGTGTAATCCCAAAACGAGCCGCCTATGAACGAACTGATAATGCGTCATAACGTTGGAGTGAAGAACGTACTGGAAAATATGAAGGAGGTGCTTGCCCTATACAAGAATGTGATAGGCTGCTATCGCCCGTTGCTTGATGGTGAACGTTATTTGACGGACAGAGAGGTGGCCAGCATTCTGAAAGTCAGCAGACGAACTTTACAGGAATATCGCAATGAAGGCTTGCTACCCTATATATTATTAGGTGGTAAGGTGCTCTATCGTGAGAGTGATTTGGAGAAAGTTCTGGAAAGTTGCTATCATCCTGCATATAAACGATAGGGGAAAAGAAAGATCCGTTAGTAGTTCGTGTGCTGAGGGAATATAACGCAGAAAGACGGATGACAGACTTCCCTAATCATTCGTCTTTCTGCTCTGAAGTTTTAATGCGCCGTTAGTAGTTATGTTCTCTTTATATTCTTGAATGATGCGTTGAGTTTATTGCCGAGCATCGTCAGATCGTTGTCAAGTTTCTGGCTTGTGATTTTAGCATAAATCTGGGTGGTCACGATATTGGTGTGTCCCAATACTCGGCTCACGCTCTCGATGGGCATACCCTTTGAAAGCGCCAAAGTGGCGAATGAGTGCCGGCCACAATGGTAGGAGATGGCTTTCTCAATGCCGCAGGCTGTCATCACCGTTTTCAACTTCTTGCACATCGACCAGTAGTTCATCTTGCCGAAAACCAGCTTGTCTTCCTGCAAGTGCTTATAACGGTCGATAATCTGCAAAGGAACGTCCATCAGTTTCACCTGGAAGGGGGTGTTGGTCTTATGACGTTTGCTGATAATCCACTTGTCACCGTTGATGTCCACGATGTTGTCCGTGGTCAGGTTCTTCACGTCAATGAACGAGAGGGCGGTGAAGCATACGAATACAAAAATATCACGCACGAAGGCCAAATTATCATCCTCAAACTCGTGCGTCACAACAGCCTTAAGCTCGTCCTCAGTCAGGAACTCCCTTTCCTTGCAGTTGGGGCTGATATGGAACTGAGCGAATGGATTACGTGGTATCTTTCCGTTGTAGTGTGCCCTCATCACAACACCCTTCAGCCACATACAGCGTTGCCAGATAGTGGCATTGGCCAGTCCACGGTCTGTGCTGAGATAGACAGAAAAGTCCTTGATGAACTCAGGCGTCAGTTCCAGCATCGACATATCTGTGCGACGGTAGTGCGACTGAATGAACTCTGCCACATCCTTCCGCGAACGCTCCATAGCCCAAAGAGTGCTTGCCGACCTGTCCTTGCCCACACGCTTCTTCTGATTGGTAATGTCCTTATCGAAAGCACTCAGTAGCGTCTCGTACTCGCTGCCAAAGCCTTGATAGGAGTTTCGTACCATCTCTGCCGTCACGAAAGCCTCACGATCCGACAAATGCTGATAATGCTTGATGATCTGTGCCTTGATGTTATTCAGTTCGCGGTTGATCTGCAAAGCCTCCTTGCTACGGCCTTTGGCACAATTGCCCTTTACATCCCACATGTCAAGCGGAATCGTCTTCTTACAACTGAACTGGCTCTGAGTCCCATTAATCGTAACCCTGCCCATCACAGGCACCACACCATTCTTCTCCTTACTCTTGTTCACATAGAACAGAATGTTAAAAGTACTTCTCATGTTTCTTACTCTTTTTAATTTTGGCTGCAAAACTACTATTTCTTTTGGCGTCCATCGCTATGCAAAATATAGCAGTTTGCGGAATAAGAAACGGGCGGTGAACAGTCGGTGAAAAGTGCGCCATTTTGCCCCGATTTGCTTAGTCGAAAAACCAGTATTAGAAACCTGTTTTCGGGTTACGAATTAGAAAACTAACTCCTTCACCAATCCTCCCCAATTTGCTCTCTCCTTCAATTTGAACTTCCTTGTTTTTCCCTTGATTGCCTTTATTTCAGGCCGAATTGCGTTAATCTTCCAAAATCCGTTGTTCTTTACAACCTTTTTTCGTAACTTTGCAAGCGTTTAACGAAAATAACTGAAATGAAAAAACTTTTTGTTCTTAGTTTGACGCTTTGCTGCACGCTGCTGGCTACGGCTCAGTCAGCCCGCGACGACTTCAAGCGCGACACACACTTGTCGGCCAGCAACTATCTGGCCTATCCTGGTCCCACACAGGGCACGCTGACTCCGGCACCCGACGGGAAGAAACCTTTCTACATCAGCCATTACGGGCGTCACGGCTCTCGCTACCTTATCAATGCTGACGAATACAAACGCCCCTACGAGATTCTGAAGGCTGCCAACGATGCCGGCAAGCTCTCGGTACTCGGCAAGGACGTGTTCCGCCGCGTAAAAATGCTGTGTAATGAGTCAGACCATCGCCTTGGTGAGCTGACGCCCTTAGGCACCCAGCAGCACAAGCAGATAGCCCAGCGCATGTTCGAACGGTTTCCTGAGGTGTTCGAAGGTGACGTCACCATCGATGCCAAGAGCACACTGGTCATTCGCTGCATACTCTCTATGGAGAATGCGCTGCAGCAGTTGCTGCTCATGAACCCCCGTCTGAACATTGTGCACGATGCCTCTGACCACGACCTGTGGTACATGAACTTCAAGGACAAAGACCTGATTGCCAAGCGCAGGAACTTCGAGACTGACCGTGCCTATCTGGAGTTTGTTGACAACCACCGCAACTACCGCCGTGCCATGTCGGCACTCTTCAACGATACCGACTACATGCAGAAGAACGTCGATGCATGGCAGCTGAACAACTACCTGTTCAAACTGGCCAGCAACCTACAGAGCAGCGAACTGCACAAGAAGATTACGCTCTACGACATCTTTACTGACGACGAGATTTACAGCAACTGGCTCATTGCTAATGCCCGCTGGTACATAGAGTACGGTGGCTGTGCCCTGAACGGCTCCACGCAGCCCTACTCACAGCGACACCTTCTGAAGCGCATTATTGAGCAGGCCGACTCCTGCATCCGCCTGAAGAAGCCGGGGGCCACGCTGCGCTTTGGCCATGAGACCATGGTGATGCCACTGACCTGCCTGCTGGAACTAAACGACTACGGGCTGCAGGAGAGCAACCTGGAGCGACTGGAGAGCAAGGGCTGGCTGAACTACCGCATCTTCCCCATGGGAGCCAACATCCAGTTTATTTTCTATCGTAAAGACTTTGACGACAAGGACGTGCTCGTCAAGGTGCTGCTCAATGAGAACGAGGCCAGACTGCCACTGCCCGACAAGACGGCTCCTTACTATAAATGGGCTGATGTGAGAGCCTATTACTTAGACAAAATAGCTGCCTATGAGCAAAATCGCCGATAGAAATTTGGTTTTTCGCTCCGTTTACAGTACCTTTGCAGCCTGATATTTAAATAAATAGGTTTTTTAAGACAAAATGGGAAAGATTATTTTGACCGGTGACCGCCCCACCGGAAAGTTGCACTTAGGACACTACGTAGGTTCGCTGCGTCGTCGTGTGCAACTGCAGAATGCGGGCGACTACGACAAGATGTTTGTCTTCATGGCCGACGTGCAGGCACTGACGGACAACGCTGACAATCCGGAGAAAATCAGACAGAACATTATAGAAGTGGCACTTGACTACTTAGCTGCTGGTCTGGAGCCAGAGAAGTGCACCATCTTCATTCAGAGCCAGATTACCGAGCTGGCTGAGCTGACCACCTATCTGATGAACCTCGTCAGCGTGAGCCGCGTACAGCGCAACCCGACGGTGAAGACGGAAATCAAGATGCGTAACTTCGAAGCCAACATCCCGTTGGGCTTCTTCTGCTACCCCGTGTCGCAGGCTGCCGACATCACGCTCTTCAAGGCCACCACAGTGCCGGCCGGCGAGGATCAGGAGCCCATGCTTGAAGTGACCCGCGAACTGGTGCGCCGCTTCAACCAGATTTATGCCCCTGTACTGGTGGAACCCAACATCCTGCTGCCTGAGAACGTCACGGCACGCCGTCTGCCAGGTACCGACGGCAAGGAGAAGATGTCGAAGAGCCTGGGCAACTGCATCTACCTGAGTGATGACAAGGACACCGTATGGCAGAAAGTGCGCTCCATGTACACCGACCCCACCCACATCAACCTGAACGATCCGGGCCACGTAGAGGGCAATGCCGTCTTCACCTACCTGGATGCATTCTCCTGTGACGACGACTTCAAGAACTTCTGGCCTGAGTACCAGAACCTGGACGAGCTGAAGGAGCACTACCAGCGCGGCGGACTGGGCGACATGAAGTGCAAGAAGTTCCTGAACGAGGTGCTGAACCAGTTCCTGGAGCCCATGCGCCAGCGTCGCCACGAACTGGAACAGGACATTCCCGAGATATACAACATTCTGAAGAAGGGCACCGAGCAGGCCCGCGAGACCGCCGCAGAAACCATGAGCGAGGTGCGCAAGGCCATGCAGATAGACTATTTTAACGACACGGCACTCATTATGGAGCAGGCTGAACGATTCAGAAATAAATAACGAATAAGCAATGAGTTATCCAAAATTGACCGCTGCCGAGGCTGCAGCACTGATTAAAAACAACGAGAACCTTGCACTTAGCGGATTTACACCAGCCGGTGTGGCTAAGGCAACAACGAAGGAACTGGCCAAGATTGCTCTCCAAGAGCATGAGGCCGGACGAGAGTTTAAGGTAGGCATCTTCACTGGTGCCTCTACCGGACAGAGCACTGACGGTGATCTGGCAAACGCACAGGCCATCAAATTCCGTGCCCCCTACACTACCAACCCTGACTTCCGCAAGCACGTGAACATGGGTGAGATTCCCTACACCGACCTGCACCTGAGCCACATGGCACAGGAGCTGCGCTACGGTTTCTATGGTGACGTTGACTGGGCCATACTCGAGGTCTGCGACATTGAGGACTGTGGCAATGAGTACCACGCCTTCCTGACGGCTGCCGGAGGCATCAGCCCCACAGCAGCACGCCTGGCCAAGAAGATTATTCTGGAGCTTAACTCGTTCCACAACCCTAACGCCAAATTCATTCACGACGTGTATGAGCCACTTGACCCGCCTTACCGCAAGCCCATACCCATTGTGAACGTCAGCGACCGCATCGGTGTGCCCTATGTCGTCATTCCAAAGGAAAAGCTGGTGGGTGTCGTAGAGTGCAACATTCCCGACGAGGCACGCGCCTTCAAGGACAACGACCCCGTGACCGACAAGATTGGTTTCCTGACTGCCGAGTTCCTCGTTGACGAGATGCACAAGGGACGTATTCCCAAGGAGTTCCTTCCCCTGCAGAGCGGTGTAGGCTCAACGGCTAACGCCATTCTCGGCGCATTAGGCGAGGACAAGCATGTGCCTGACTTCAACATCTACACCGAGGTGATTCAGAACGCCGTCATCGAGATGATGCTCAACGGCCGCGTAAAGGATGCTTCTGCCTGCTCACTGACCGTCTCTAACGACTGTCTGATGCAGGTGTATGACAACATGGACTACATGAAGAACCACCTGACGCTGCGTCAGAGCGAAATATCCAACAATCCTGAGATTATACGCCGACTGGGTGTCATCGCCATTAATACCGCCATTGAGTGCGACATCTACGGTAATGCCAACTCTACACACATTAGCGGCACGAAGATGATGAACGGTATCGGCGGCAGCGGCGACTTCATCCGCAACGCTTACCTCAGCATCTTCACCTGCCCGTCAACGGCAAAGGGAGGCCTCATCTCGAGCATCGTGCCTTTCGTCAGCCATCAGGACTCCAGCGAGCACGACGTCAACATCATCGTTACCGAACAAGGTGTTGCCGACCTGCGCGGAAAAGGTCCCGACGAGCGTGCACAGATTATTATTGAGAACTGTGCACACCCCGACTACAAGCAGCTGCTGTGGGACTACCTGAAGATTTCGAAGATGGGACACCTGCGCCACAACCTGCCTGCCGCCTTTGCTATGCACGACACACTGGCACGCAAGGGCGACATGAAGCTTACTGACTTTGCGGAATACGTCAAGTAAAACCTACTCCTTATTTTACCTTACTGGTAAGGGGCGAACGAATGCCCTTCATACCAGTAAGGTAAGCTTTAGCTGAACCAAAGCGCAGAAACATATCCAGACGTACGGGAAGGTGGTTCTGGTCGTCGGTTACAAAGAAACGGATGATTTCCTTTGTCTCACCGTCTTCGCGCTCCATGAACGAGAAAACCAGACAACGATACTTATTTGAATTGTTCTTCATCTCGATGGTTTCCTTACCCTGATAGACCAGCCACGTGTCCTGCAAGTGGCTTGCGTTAGCTATGGGCAGCGTAATCTTCTGGCCCTTCGTCATCTTCGAAGCATCAAAGTTACGGGCACGCAGATAGATGCTCATCATGTCATAGACGCACTTGCCCGGGTTGGTGTTCTGCCAGTTGTGCTTACCCTTACTGGTTATCTCATGCTGGCGCAGATGGCACTGACCGTCAGGATACGAATACCATATCTCGTCCACATAGTAGCGGTCACCCTCCTTGGCGCCCTTACGATGGTAAAGGGGTGCAAGGTCCATCGTGGTGTAGGAAAGCAGCGTGTCACGCATGACAAACACATTGTCGAGTTTGTTATTGCCACGAGTAATAAGGCTGGCACGGAAGGCATCCTGACCCTTATAGCGCGACTGAACGGTTGACATGGAGGCGGTACCCACCTTTACCCAAACGAACTGCCAGTTGAAATACAGGTCGTACGACAGAAACTCGCCTGACTTGAAGGCGGTATTCTCAATACCACACTGGGCCTGAGCCTGTAATGGCAAGAGAGTGAAAAGACATAACGGCAAAAAACTTTTTGCCACATTCTTTATCCTATTGAGCATTCCATTTTTCATTTCTTCAGCATTTTTAGTGTTCAACGTTTAAATTCATCGGGTATGGGAATACCCATTTTCTCTGCACGCTCTGCGTTACGGTTCTTCAGCTTCTTGGCGTTCTCACCCTTCTGCTTGATGAGGGCTCCCGGCTTCTGCTGCGTAAGTGGCTTGGCTTTGAGGTTCCAGCGCTCAGTGATGTCCCATTTTGCCTTACACTCTATAGCCTCTGGATAAAAGTAGATTTCCTCTGGCTGCAGGTCGGCATCGTAGTCGCCAGTGTCCCAGATACCGTTGCCGTTCAGGTCAACGAACGCACTGAGGTAATAGGCGCCAGGCGTCACGTAGTAGAACTCTGCCGTGTTGTCAACAGGACGCGTCTCTTTCACCGTCGAACCGCTCGTATTCAGCAGCTGTACCACTAATTGTGAGACGTTCTCAATGCCGCTAAGTTTAACGAATAGTGTCGAAAATTCTTCTTCCTTCCGTATTTGTATGCCTTTCTTGATGGAGGTGGAAGTTAGTCCATAGATATCTTCAAAGGCAGCAGAATCCACCTCAAGACTGTACTCCATACCTACTCTCCACTCCGCTCGCAACTCAAAGGTTCGCGGTATGGAGTCCTTTGGTCCGAATTCGAACGGAGCGTTATACCAGAGTGTGTCTATCTTGGTATAAAGATGAATAGCCGATGTGTCGAGACGTGCCAGCGGCTTGGGGAAGGTCACCGCCACGTTCTGGTCAGGAGCCGACGGCAAGGTAAAGCTGGGCTCCATCGGCTTTTCGCGGTAGATGCTGTCGTATGACTGGTTACGCTTCTTGCGCTTCTCCTGGTCCTTCATCCACTTGTCTATTTCCTTCTGCTTCTCCTTCATTCGTTTCTCGTACGACACCTTGGGCACCACCTCTACCGTATCGGTAAAATTAACTAACGCTCCAGTGGAGTCTGAAATAAGATACTGCAGTTCCATGCGCAAGGTGTCTTGATTGACGAGCGTGGTGTCGCGCAGCCAATAGGTGATGGTGTCGCGCTTGGCACTATGCTCAACAATGAAGGCATTGTCGCTGTCAAAGTTCAGACCCTTGATCTTGGGCAGTTCCGGGTTTCCATAGCTGAAGTACATGCGATAGATGTTTGGTTCATTACGCTCCGTCTTGACCAGATAGCGGTTCGTCTGCACATGGGTAAAGGCGCACAGCACGATGTCGTCAGGGAAATAATGAATGTAAGGTATCTGCATGATGCTGTCAATGTGAAGCGAGTCGCGCCAGATGGTGTCCTGACGGGTATCCGGGCGGCACGAGGGTTCAAAGGTCTGGTGCGAGAAAGCTATCATCTCGCTCTGCTGGCTGAACATGTAGTCGCCGTCAGCTTCCTGTAAGGCATAGGCCCTATAGGTGCCCGGGGCCACACCCTTCACCACGAAGTGGCCACGACTGTCAGTACGGGCCACACGCTGCAGCGGCTTTTTCTTGAACACGGTGTCACTCAGGTCGTCATAAAGACCAACCAGAATGCCCTTGATGGGTTCCAGATTCTCTGCATTCAGCACCGTACCGGAAACCTCAAACGTATCAATTTGCTCGCCGGTTGAGAACGTGTAGGTATAGTTACCCAGCGGGTTACCCTCGTTATTGTCAGTAATAGCATCTGAAAAGTCAATGGTGTAGGTGGTGTTTGGCTGCAGAGAGTCCTTCAGTTCCACCACAATTTTCTTGCCTGCACCTTTTATCTCTGGCATTTCCAGCTGGGGCGGCGAGACGATGACCTTGTTGGTAGCATCCTCCACCTTGATATACTCATCGAACTGAATGGTGAATTTCTTCGCCGTCACGCCGACAGAACGGTCGGCTGGCGTGGTGCTGATGATGCGAGGCGGCTTGTCGTCATACCATCCGCCGTCAGGCGAACCCATGCGGGCACAAGCCACGAAAAGTAAAAAGGCAAAAAAGTAAAAAGGCAGAAGACGTAAACCCTTAACCTTCATCCTTATACCTTGAAGCCTGAATAACGGAAATATCTTTCTCATCTCTTTATTCCTTACCTTTTACTTTTTATTTTTGTAAAGCCAGCAGTTGTTCTATTTGCTCACGGTTGTTGCTAAGGCGAGGTACCTTGTTCTGGCCGCCTAACTTGCCACGCTGACGCAGCCAGTCGTTGAAGAGTCCCTGACGAGCCTGTATCAGCTCCAGCGGCTGCAAGGTAATGTCCTTGTAACGCTTGGCTTCATAGTCGCTGTTGAGCACCTGTAGGCGCTGGTCCAGCAATGTGGCAAACTGCTGCAGGTCAGCCGGCGCCTTGGCAAACTCTATCAGCCACTGGTGACGGCATTTGGCATTGACATCCATAAACACGGGTGCTGCTGTATATTCCAGCACCTCGGCACCTGTCTGCTCACAGGCAAAGGCCAGGCCCTGCTCGGCATTATTGACAATGAGTTCCTCGCCAAAAGCGTTGATGAAGCTCTTGGTGCGGCCCGTTATGACAAACTTATAGGGGTTGGTACTGGTGAAGCGAATGGTGTCACCCAGCACATAGCGCCACAAACCACACGAGGTAGATATCACCATAGCGTAGTTCTTGCCCGTTTCGACAGCCCAGAGCGGTATCACTTTTTCTGAACCATTGGCTCCGGCTTCTGAGGGACTGGGCGATGTTTCTATAAACTCATAGAACACGCCATAGTCGAGCATGAGGAGCATCGACGCGTCTGTGGGGTCGTCCTGTAAGCCAAAGAATCCTTCGCTGGCATTATAGGTCTCCATGTAATGCATGTTGGGCGAAGTAATCAGCTGCTCGTACTGATGCCGATAGGGTGTGAAGGCCACGCCACCGTGGAAGAACACTTCCAGGTTGGGCCACACCTCCTCTAAGTGGGTCTTGCCTGACAGCTCCATCACCCTGTTAAGCACGGAGAGCATCCACGAAGGCACCCCCGATATGTTGGTCACGTTCTTGTAGAGCGCTTCCTGGGCTATGCGGTCACGCTTAATCTCGAAGTCGCTCAGCAGGGCCGTCTTCTTCTTTGGCACGCGCACCAGGTTTACCAGCGGGTTAATGTTCTCAATAAGAATGGCCGAGAGGTCACCCACCAGCGAGCCTGGAAGATTATAGTTTGGCCTGTGACTTCCACCCAGTATAAGGGCACGCCCGTCGAAGATGCGCGACTGGGGATTATTACGCAGATAAAGCGCCACAGAGTCGTACCCACCTGCATAGTGGATGTCCTGCAGTCCTTCGCTGCTCACAGGAATGAACTTCGACTTGTCGTTGGTGGTGCCGCTTGACTTGGCGTACCATTTCACACGGCCAGGCCACAGCACGTCACGTTCACCCTGACGCATGCGGTCAATGTCGTACTTGATGTCCTCGTAGGTATTCAGCGGGGTGTGTTTCACAAAGTCATCATAGTCCTTGGCTTGGCCAAAGAGATGATTCCGCCCGTATTCTGTGTCTTTTGCTGATTGTAAAAGCTGTGTCAGCACCTGCCTCTGCAGCTGCTCTCCTTGTGTCTGATAACGCTCCAGATTCTTGACCCGTCGCGCAAACACATGTCTTACTACACTTGTTAAACTCATTTGAAAAAACTATATAGCGGCTGCAAAGGTACAAAGAATCAGCGTGAAAGATAAAGATTTTACTATTTTTTAATAGAAAACACTCATTCTTCACGCAGACGGAAACGGGCTACAAGGGGAAGATGGTCACTAAAACCCCGCTGATAACGGAAACCGTTGTAGGTGCGGCGAGGCTTCACCCCACCGTATTTGGGGTCTTCTTCTAACAGGAAGAGCTGGTCGTTGACATAGCAGGTGTCGAGGTCGGCAGCCAATGACTTGGCCACAAAAAAATGGTCGAGACTGGCCCAAAGGCCCTGAAAGCGGTAAGTGCCACGAGCCCCGTGGCAACCTGCTGCCTGCTTGGAGATGTGGAGAAGTCCCTGCTGCTCCAAGTAGCGCAACGAGGCATCGGCTGCGTAGTCGTTGAAGTCGCCTGTCACCAGGATGCGTGCCTCAGGCGAAAGTGCCCTTAGGGAATCTACCGCCTGCATCAGCCGTTCTGCCACATGCCGTCTGTAGGGTCGCGTAGCCAGCTCACCACCATAGCGGCTGGGCGCATGAACGACGAAGACGTGCAGCGTGTCGCCACTCAGTATGCGCCCGCTGACATAGAGGATGTCACGCGTCGGTCGCTGCTCCTTGAGCGGAGGAATGCGAATGGGGTGATGCTTTAACAGCTGAAAGGAGTAGGGCTGGTAGAGCAGGGCAACGTCAAGACCGCGCACATCGGGCGAACAGGTCATGACGTATTCGTAGCCCGCATTCCGCAAGAGCGAACGGTGGGTAAGGTCGTTCAACACCGAGTCGTTCTCTACCTCCACCAGCGCCACAAGGTCTGGCAGCTGGTAACTGACGGCATCAGGTGTCGAGGAGAGTATGGTACGTCCTATGTTGTCCAGTTTGCGCCAATAACGCCGTGGTGTCCATTGTCGCCCTGAGTTTGGCAGGAATTCTGTGTCGTCCTTCAGAGAGTCGTGCCGGCAATCGAAAAGATTCTCGCAGTTCAGCTCTACAAACGTAAGAAACCCAGACAACAAGAGGGTAGCAAAGGACACCATCGTTATTTACGATTTACGGATTTTCGAATTTCGCCTTTTCAACCTTCGGCAAAGGCGGCAGCCTCAGCAGCGGCGATAATCTCCTCGCGGGTCTTTTCTTCCGGCGTTGCCTTGATGTCGTCCAGCGAGAACTCATCAGCTGACTCCTCTTCAACAGCCGTCCGCTTTGGTGTTTCTTTGTCTTCAGGAACCTGACGGGGGGTGTTGGCCTTGTGCTCAATGATGAAGTCTTCCTGTTGTTCTATGTCAGGCACCATCTGCACAGGCTCTTCCTCCATCTTGGTACGCTGGGTCTTGGCGGCAAAAATGGCATCAATGAATTGCGGTTCGCGGCGAAGGCGCTGTAACGTATCCCTCGACGCCAACTGCTGGCTTTCCTTCTTTGAATAGCCCTTGCCCTTGCAGCCGTCTATACCCTCAATAACTACCACGTACTCAAAGACGGGACTCCCTGTCTCATCCTTCAACTGGCTGATCTGCCTGAAATCCATGCGGACGCGGTTCTTCTGTGTCCACTCCAGCAACTTCGACTTGAAATTGACTTCCTTGTAAGCCACCTTGTCAATGTTGATGAGCTGATTCAGAATGCGTTTCTTCATGAACTTCATGCAAGCCTCGTAGCCACGGTCCAGATAGATGGCTCCTACCAGTGCCTCGAAGGCATTGCCGCCCATGTAGCTGTTGTGCGAGGTGGAATGGTCGCTCGACTTGATTTGCTGCATCAGTCCTATCTCCTGAGCCAGACGGTTCAGCGTGTCGCGCTGCACCAGCTTGGAGCGCGTGTTGGTCAGAAAACCCTCGCGCTTGCCGTCAAAGCGCCGATAGACGATGTCGCCCACCACAGCATCGAGAATGGCGTCACCCAGAAACTCCAGTCGCTCATTATTGAGCGGACGACCCTTCTCGTTACGCTTTGCTGCACTCTTGTGCATCAGTGCCAGCTTGAAGTACTCAATGTTGCGCGGATAGAAGCCTGTCATTTCGTAGATAGCAGAAAAAAGCTCCTTCTCCTTGCGGAAAGGGAGCCTTATTCTATCTATCAGATTACTGTTATTCAGCATACTTAACTTCGTTGAGTTTTCTTTCGTTAGAAAATGCAAACGCTATTTGCATTTTACTTACTTATCCGAAAACTTTTTAAATACTACACAGGCGTTATGACCACCAAAGCCGAAGGTATTGCTCAGTCCGGCACGTACCTCACGCTTCTGGGCCTTGTTGAAGGTGAAGTTCAGATTGTAGTCTATCTCTTCGTCCTTGTCGTCCTCTGCATGGTTAATTGTAGGCGGAATAATATCGTTCTGAACGGCTAAGACGGTAGCCATAGCTTCAACGGCTCCGGCAGCACCCAGCAGGTGACCGGTCATCGACTTCGTTGAACTGATGTTCAGCTTGTAAGCCCAGTCGCCGAAGACGTCCTTGATGGCCTTGGCCTCCGAGATGTCGCCAACGTGGGTTGATGTGCCGTGTACGTTGATGTAGTCAATGTCCTCGGGTTTCAGTCCGGCATCCTCCAGCGCGTTCTGCATGACGAGCTTAGCACCCAGTCCTTCCGGATGGCTTGCCGTAATGTGGTAAGCGTCTGCACTCATGCCGGCACCTACCATCTCTGCATAAATCTTGGCTCCACGGGCCTTGGCGTGCTCCAGCTCTTCCAGTATGAGACAGCCGGCACCTTCGCCCATGACGAAGCCGTCACGGCTTGCACTGAACGGACGACTGGCCTTCTCGGGCTCGTCATTACGCGTTGACAGGGCATGCATGCCGTTAAAACCGCCTACGCCGGTCTCGCAAATAGCTGCCTCGGCACCACCGGCTACGATGGCGTTGGCCTTGCCCAGACGAATAAGGTTGAAGGCGTCAGCCAGCGCATTCGATGACGAGGCACATGCTGAAGAAGTGATGTAGTTAGGACCGTGGAAACCGTACATAATGGAAATCTGGCCTGCTGCAATGTCGGCTATCATCTTCGGAATGAAGAACGGATTGAACTTAGGACCATTCTCACGGTTCACGCCATAGTAGCTCACCTCTTCTTCGAAAGTCTTGATACCGCCAATGCCGACGCCATAGACGACGCCGATGCGGTTCTTGTCCTCTGTCTCTAAGTCCATGCCACAGTCCTTAACGGCCTGCATGGCAGCTATTACGGCCAGCTGCGTGTAGCGGTCCATCTTGCGGGCTTCCTTACGGTCAATGAAGTCATTAACGTTCAGGTTCTTCACCTCGCAAGCAAATTGTGTCTTGAATTTTGACGGGTCGAACAGCGTAATAGGTGCAGCCCCGCTTACTCCGTTGACCAGGTTCGTCCAGGTCTCTTCAGGAGTGTTGCCGACGGGCGTTACAGCACCCAGACCTGTTACAACAACTCTTTTTAACTCCATATTTTGGTGGTTGTTAGGTGTTGGGTGACGGGTGTTTGTCATTATTGAATAAGTGCTGAATCTTGGTTGAAAAATGTTTCAACCAACACCCAACACCTATCACCAATCACCTAAGTGAATTATTTTGCGTTTTCCTCGATGTAAGCAATAGCATCACCAACGGTTCCAATCTTCTCAGCCTTGTCGTCGGGAATAGAAATACCAAACTCCTTCTCAAACTCCATAATGAGCTCTACGGTATCCAGTGAATCTGCACCCAGATCGTTTGTGAAACTTGCTTCGGGCTTTACTTCAGCCTCATCAACACCGAGTTTATCAACGATAATTGCCTTTACTTTGCTTTCAATTTCTGACATAATTGTAATTTTTAAAATGTTAATAATTGATTTCTTACTTTATTATAAATTCTCGATAGCTCGAAAATTCGGGTGCAAAGTAACACATTTTTTGTCATTTATGCAAATAAAATTAAGAAAAAAGCAACCAAACCTGCACAACTACCCCCCCTTTGTGCACTTTTTTTGACATAAAACAAGCATAAATTACACTTTATCGCTCAATATTTCTCGCGCCTGAGCGGATAATTACCTCGTAATTCCTCAAACTTTTCCGGGTTAGCTTTCAGTTTTTCACTATCGCTCATCACATTATAAAGCTCCAGCGGGTTACCACTATATACAAAATCATGGGGCAGCCGGGGGGCTACAATCTTGGGGGGCTGCGGCAGCGAGAAGTGGCGGCACAGGGCTTCCACCACCATGTTGTCGGCATTCACCTTGCCGTCAGCCGAGTAGCCGGCAATGTGGGGCGTCCCTATAAGTACCCTATATAATAAGGTACGCGCGATGTCGGGCTCATGCTCCCAGGTGTCAATCACGGCCCCGCTCACCAGCCCTTCGTCCATTGCCCACAGCAGAGCCTGTTCGTTCACCACGCCGCCACGGCTTGAGTTAATGATGACCGGCTTGCGCTTCAGCTGCCTGAAGAATGCCTCGTCAGCCAGATAGTGCGTCGTGTCGTCTAACGGAACATGAAACGTAATGACGTCCGCCTCACGCGCTATCGTTTCTAATGGCACGAAGGGAGCGTTGAGAGTTGAGAGTGGAGCGTTGAGCGTGGAGCGTTGAGGGTGGAGCGTGGAGCGTGGAGCGTTGACGTTGACGTTAGGGTTAGCGTTAGGGTTAGCGTTAGCGTTGACGTTAGCGTTAATCAATGGCGGGTCGTTCACCAGTACGCGCATGCAGAGCCGCTCCCCCACCCTGCACACCTTGCTGCCAACATGGCCGCAGCCCACCACGCCAAGAGTGGAGAGTGGAGAGAGGAGAGAGGAGAGAGGAGAGCGCAGGTTCAGCAGCACCGACTCCACATATTGCGCCACCGACCCGGCGTTACACCCGGGGCAGTTGGTCCACGCTATGCCGTTCGCCTCAAGCCACTGGGTGTCAATATGGTCATAGCCGATGGTCGCCGTGGCCACAAACTGCACACGACTGCCCCGCAGCAGCCGCTCGTCACAACGGGTGCGCGTCCTGACAATCAGCGCGTCGGCATCCCTCACGTCGTCGGCACTGATGTCAGCACCCTTCTTATACACCACTTCGTCAGCCAGCAAGGCCAGCGTCTCACGTATGTACGGAATCTTATCGTCAACAACAATCTTCATATTCAGCTGCAAAAATAGGGAAAAAGTAGGAAAACACAAAATTTTATTCCTTAATTCGCGCTGATTCCTACCTCATTCTGCACGCTTTTACCTTACCAACTGTTTTACCCTTTCTTGACTTGTGGTGGAATAGTTTATGCCAAGTGTTGGAAAACGTGTAGCAATTTAATTTAAATTGCCCGACAAATTAATCTAAATAGCTGAGCAAAATAAGTTAAATTGCTGCACGTTTTGCAGCAAAAGTCAAAACAATGCTTGGCACTGGGTAAAACAATGCTTAGCACTTGGTAAAGTAAAATCACGCATTTAGAATAGACAAATCATGCATTTTGCATAGTAATATCTTGCAGGTTTTAGAAGAATTGGCTACCTTTGCACTTGATATGAGGAAGTTTAGGCCAAACTCCACTCGGAGTTAGCTTTGGTTATATCAACCCTAACGTTAAGGTTAATTTGGTGAAATATTGGTCGCAAAATGGGATTCATTACTCTGGTTGTTGATATTCCAGCTCATCAAAATGAGTGAAGCCTGACGCTTCCAGCTTTTGGCGACTCAAGGAAACGTCGGCAGGCGTGTTGTAATGAGGAATGAGCGGAAGCCGAATGAGCACCGCCTCGGGACTGACGTGAGCAGCAAGCCACTCCAGGTTCTGAAGGACGCGGTCGTTGCCAATGCCTGTATAGGAACGGTAGATGGCTGGATTCATGTCCTTGATGTCAATTATCCATTGGCTGACGAAAGGCGCAACAGCCTCCACACGCTGTAAGGGAACATTAAGACTGGTTTCTATGGTGACAGCCCACTCATGGGGCATCTGACGGGAAAGCTCAACCAACATGTCAGAACGTAGCAAGGGTTCTCCACCGCCAAAACAGACTCCGCCACCTGTAGCACGGAAATAGAGGTCGTCCTTCTGCAACTTAGCCATGATGTCAGCAGCCGTCATCACACGCCACACCCCATCAGGTGACAGGCATTGCGAGTTCAGACAATACTTACAATGCAGTGGACAGCCGTGAAAGGCCACCAATGTGGTAACACCAGCACCATCAACCGTCAGCCGATGACGACAGATACCTATCAGCGGAGCTTCATGTGGCATTGCTTACTTCGATTTAAAAGAAATGGGAATGTTATATCTTACTACTGTAGTTTTTCCACCTGTTCTGGCAGGCACCCACTTGGGCATCAATTTGGCAACACGCAGCGCTTCGTCATCGTAGGGCTCACCTATACTCTTTACCACCTTGAAATCGCTCAGCGAACCATCTCTTTCTACCATAAAACTAATAACTACCCTACCCTGTGCACAACTCTCACCTTCCGGATAACGCAGGTTGTCCTCTATAAATTTTGCCAAGGCACTATTGCCACCGGGAAATTGCGGCTGAGAATAAGGCACTTCTCCGTATATCACCTGTTCATCTTTCTTTATAGGAGTAATGGTGTCAACAGGTGCGGGCATCTTTCCCCTGACAGCTTCTTCCACTTCAGGTTCCGGCATCTCCATCAGACCATCCACGTCCTCTACATCACCTGCCAGCTCGGGCTCGGTTATTGTGGTATCGTTCTCACAACCGTTAGGCAATTTGTTCTGTCCACAGGCTGTCAGCGACGTCATACTGGCAGCAATGCCAGTCAGCACCACAGCCTTTCCCAACATACGACGTATGACTAACTGTTGCTCCAAATACTTCACTTCAGCCTCGCAGGCGGGACATGTGCCTGCACACGGTCCTTCATGATGACACTCATGCGGTTCATACTTGATCTCATTGGCTTTTGCAATCTGCAGACGCACAGCCTTCAACACATTACATGTTCGCTTTCCTTTTTCCATAACGCTAATAGTTTAAAGTTTGCTGCAAAGTTACGTAATTATTTTCAATCTCACAATAGTAATGACCATATTGACACAACGACGGGGCAGTAAACACTTGATAATCAGATGAACCAAAGAAAATAAAAACGGCATGTTGACACAAGCGCAAAAAGGGAAAAGTAAGGAAAAGTCTATAAAATATATGAAAAAACAGAAGTTTAGTTGGTTAATTGAAAAATTTTACGTTACTTTGCAAATTACAAATCAAAAAGAATAAATCAAAAAGAAACATGGCATTTACCCAACGTGCAAATGAAATCTTTCGTCAAGTGATAAATGACTACCACCTGACTGATAATATTGATACGCCTATCAGAAACCCCTACGAGCGCGACTCCATAGAGTACAGCCTCTACCTGAAGTGCTGGATTGACACCGTACAGTGGCATCTGGAGGACATTATACGTAATCCTCACATTGACCCTGAAGAGGCTTTGGCACTCAAGCGGCGCATTGACCGCTCTAACCAGGAGCGCACAGACCTGGTGGAAGAAATAGACAGCTATTTCCACAAGGTGTATGAGGACGTGCAGCCGGCTGCCAATGCCCGCCTGAACACAGAGAGCCCGGCATGGGCCGTTGACCGCCTGAGTATTCTGGCGCTGAAGATTTATCACATGCAGGAGCAGGTAGAGCGTAAGGACGCTGACGCTGACCATATTGCCCGCTGTCAGGCCAAGCTCAACGTGCTGTTAGAGCAACAGGTTGACCTCTCGACGGCTATTGACCAGTTGCTGGACGATATTCAGGCTGGACGAAAGTACATGAAGGTGTATCGCCAGATGAAGATGTACAACGACCCGAGCACGAACCCGGTGCTGTATAAGGTTAAAAAGTTAAAGAGTTAAAAGGTTAAAAGGTTAAAAGGTTAAAGAGTTAAAAGATTAAAGTTGAAGCACGATCATATACTCATTATTCGTTTCTCTGCTCTCGGAGACGTGGCCATGACGGTGCCAGTGGTCTATTCGCTGGCACAGCAGTATCCTGAGCTTCGCATCACGATGCTCAGTCGGCCGTTTGCCCGTCCGCTGTTTGAGAACTTAGCGCCTAATGTCAACTTTATGGAAGCTGACATCAAGGGTGAATATCATGGAGTAAAAGGCCTGAATACGCTTTACCGGCGACTGGTGGCCAAGCAGTTTACGCACATTGCCGACCTGCACAGCGTGCTACGTTCAGAATATCTACGCATGCGTTTTAACCTTGGACGTTTCAAGGTGGAACACATTAATAAGAACCGTAAGGGGAAACGCAGGCTTGTTGCCCAGAACAACAAGCAGTTCGTACAGCAGCCAACATCGATACAAAACTATTTGGACGTCTTCGAGCGGTTAGGATACCCTGTGAAGCTTTGCTTTAAGAGTATCTATGGTGAAGAAAAAGGCAGCCTGATGCAGCTGCCTCCCATCTTTGAGACCAAAGAGGAGGGCGAACAATGGATTGGCGTAGCCCCCTTTGCTGCCCACGAAGGCAAGATTTATCCACCTGAGAAGATGCTGGAGGTAATCCGTCAGTTAGCCGCCAAGTACCCTAAGGCACACCTGTTGCTCTTCGGACGCGGCGAGCGTGAGGAGGCAGTCTTTCCCCATTGGTGTCACGACGTACCACAATGCATCAACGTCAGCCTCTATACGGAAACGCTGCGTGAAGAACTCATCCTGATGAGCCACTTAGACGTCATGATTTCTATGGACTCAGCCAACATGCATTTAGCCTCGCTCACGGCTACTCCTGTGGTAAGCGTCTGGGGAGCCACTCATCCGTATGCCGGCTTTATGGGTTATAACCAGTCAGACGATAACGCCGTACAGCTCGACATGCCCTGTCGTCCGTGCAGCATCTTTGGCAATAAGCCCTGCTTCAGGGGCGACTATGCCTGTATGAACGATATTCAGCCAGAGAGCATTGTAGCGAAAGCAGAAACTATTTTAAATAGATAAATTAATTATTCACTAAACAAAGAACATTATGAAAAAGTTTGTTTGCGACGTTTGCGGTTATGTTTATGACCCCGCAGTAGGTGACCCTGACAACGGTATTGAGCCAGGCACAGCATTTGAAGACATTCCTGAAGACTGGGTATGCCCGGTTTGCGGCGTTGGTAAGGACGAATTCTCAGAAGAGTAAGAGCTGAGAAGCGAACTTCCAGATGATGATGCCAGCCGTTACGCTGACATTCATGGAGTGCTTGGTGCCTAACTGTGGTATTTCCAAACAACCATCGCAGGCATCAACCACTTCCTGATGAACACCTTTTACTTCGTTTCCTAATACCACAGCATACTTCTTTTCCTTTGAAGCCGTGAAGTGTTGCAGCTTCGTGGAGTGTTCCACTTGCTCAACGGCTAACACCTCGTAACCTGCTTTCCTGAGTTCTTCAACAGCTTCGAGTGCTGTATGATAGTATTTCCAGCTGACAGCATCCTCGGCACCCAGTGCCGTCTTATGAATCTCTGTGGCCGGCGGTGTCTGACAAATACCACAAAGTGCGATGCCTTCTACACGGAAAGCATCGCAGGTGCGAAACACACTTCCTACGTTATACATAGAGCGCACATCGTCTAACACCACCACCAAAGGCAGTTTTTCGGCCTCACGATATTCTTCTATCGTCAGCCGCTGCATTTCTACAGTCCTTACTTTTCTTCCGTTCATGGGTGCAAAGGTACGAAATTTAGTTCATAATTCATAGTTCATAGTTCATAATTTACTGTTGATAACTGTGTGGATAACTTGTGAATTTAAGAACAAAATACCTAGACGACAATATGCATAAAGGGATATGAACATAATTATTCAAACGTTTTACGTAAGTTTTCCACAAAAAATGATGGGAAAAAGATATAAACTTATTAATTTTGCACCAGAATTGAGAAGTGTGGAAAAACTGATTACTTAATTGTAAATCAATAAGTAAGTATAAACAGACGTAGTGAATAACACTAAACCACGGGTGAATAAACAAATACGCAAGGAAAAGGAAGAAAAGTTTTCAACGTATAAACACCCTATCATACAACTCATTTCTAATTTTAAAAAAAGAAAAATAAAAAATAATAAGTATATGGAGTTGAAAAAGCAGTGGATAGAGCAAGGTTTCATTAATGAACCGGCTCCTGAAGGAACAGATTTGAAAGCGGAGATTCGCCGCATGTGTGAAGAGAAAAATGCCATTATCCTGGCTCACTACTATACGCACGGAGAGATACAAGACTGTGCTGATTTCATTGGTGACTCGCTGGCTTTGGCCCGCAAGGCGGCTGAAACGGATGCGAAAATCATTGTGATGTGCGGTGTTCACTTCATGGCTGAGACCTGTAAGATTCTTTCTCCTGATAAACTGGTGCTGTGTCCTGACCTGAATGCAGGCTGTTCGCTGGCTGACTCTTGTAAGGCTGACGACCTGAAGAAGTACAAGGAGGAGCATCCTGGCTATCAGGTAATCTCGTATGTTAATACGACAGCTGCCGTCAAGGCGCTGACCGATGTGGTTGTTACCAGTGGCAATGCGAAGAAAATAGTTGATACGTTCCCGCAGGATGCCAAGCTCATCTTCGGTCCTGACTATAACTTAGGCAGCTATATCAATTCTATTACTGGACGTGAGATGTTACTCTGGCAGGGTGGTTGTCATGTGCATGAGCGGTTCTCAGTACCCGAGATTCTGAAACTGAAGCAGCAGCACCCCGAGGCATTGGTACTGGCCCACCCCGAGTGCAAGGGACCGGTGTTGGCGGTAGCCGACGTGGTAGGCTCTACAGCCGTTCTTTTGAAGTATGCCATAGAACACCCAGAACAGGAGTATATCGTGGCTACAGAGGCCGGAATACTGCACGAGATGCAGCGTAACTGCCCCACTACCCTCTTCTACCCCGTTCCGCCTGAAGTAAGCGAAGGTTCAATAGGCTGTCATTGTAATGAGTGTGACTACATGAAGATGAACTCTATGCTGAAGATTTACAATGCGCTAAAGTATGAATGGCCGACCGTTGAAGTTGACGCAGAGATAGCCAAGGAGGCCGTTAAGCCGATAGAAAGAATGCTGGAATTGAGCTGATGGTATCTGTTATTGTTCCTGTTTATAACTCTGAGCATACGATAGGAAAATGTATTGAGAGTATATTGTCTCAAACATTTTCTGCCGTTGAATTGGTGTTGATAAACGATGGCAGTACGGACAAAAGCGGCCAGATATGTGATGACTATGCGTTGAGGGATGGCCGTATTAAGGTCATCCACCAGCTGAACAAAGGAAGAATAGCAGCCCGCTGGGCTGGTGTGGAGCAATCGGAAGGCAACTGGATAGCTTTTGTGGATAGTGACGACATGTTGCCAGAGACTGCTATTGCTGACCTGTATGAAAAGGCAGACGACGATACGGACATCATCTTAGGGAATGGTCAGAAACTGCCTAATGAGCATCGTGAAGTTATTCCTATGGAGGAGTTCCGTCATAAGGCAGTATCGGCAGAAGGAACCATTGGTGTCCCCTGGGGCAGTCTTTATCGTCGTAGTGTGATAACAGCTTATCTTTTTGATCTGTCTCGCAACGTAATCAGCGGCGAGGACTATATATTCTGGCTGCGCCTGGTGTTCAGTACTAACAGGCCAGTCAAGGTGGTTTATAAGAATGTCTATACGAAGAGTGAAGACCGTACTTCCGGTTATTTCAAATGGACAGCAGCTTATGCGCAGATGCTCAATGAGCTACGTATAAGCTCCATTCCTGAAGAACAAAGAAGCAAGTATGCTGCCGACATGCTGCATGACCGCATAGCCAACCTCTTTGACGTTGCCGTCAATGAATCAAGAACCGGCTGGAAGCACAGCCAGTTCTATCAGGACATTCTGCATGACACCACCTTATCGTTCAAACAGAAACTGTTTCTCAGCATTCCCTCGTTGTGGGTGAGAAAAAGAATAGTAAGCCATTAGTGACTGATGGCATATTTCTTTCTATTCTTTATGATAATTCCTTTCTGATGATTATTGACAGGTTGTCCATTTATATTATATATAGGTGTAGTGTTTTGTTTTTTAATCACATGATTGATAGCTGTTGACCCTTGATAATTGAATACATTATTATCAAGATATTGAACATGATTTGTAATCCAGTTTTCAATATATTGATATTCTAAGTCAAAATCAATTGTAGCATTAAGAATATCGCTGTCACCTGACCATCTGTTTTGTTCTCTTTGTGCAGCTCCACTATTTTTTAGTAATTCATAATAAGAATAGTATCTATTTATGAGGTCTTGTGTGGAGAAATAGCTGTTTCTCAGTTCTTTATAACGTTCTGTAACTTTTTGGTTAAAATTCTCAACATCCAAATCTTTCAGTCTTTCAATGACATTAAGTGCATTACCAACATGAATATCGGGAGCAGATAAACCATTTCTGTAATAATCTAAATAGTGAGAACCAACTGTTAAGTCTAAGTCCCAAACTGCAAAAGTAATTTTCTTATCAGTTATTTTGTCATAGACAGCCCAGTACATATTCTTTCCAGTATTGTCAAATCCGTTTAGTAAATTAATAAACAGGTAATAATCAATAAGTACTGGTATATCAAAATATTGACTAATCTGACTTCTGAACTCGTCATCGCTGCTATTAACTACAAAATTAATAGCATTCCATAAGGTACTATAGTCAGTCTCAGGCAAATCATCTAATTCAGGATATTTTGCTTCAAACACATCCCATGTAGGCTGACTATTGTCATAAGTATCAGGTAAATCGTACATCATAGAACTTCCAAATCCTGTTGACTTCCATAATGTGCCATGAATAGTGCCATTACTTTCAAATTTCTTCAGTTTCATTTGCTTTCTGTCTAAGCATTCTGTAAAACTGTATATGCCTATATATTCATTATTGAGGAATACTTCTACAATTTCTCCTCTTACACCTGACATAGCTTTGGATTCTTGCTCAATATAATAAGGCTTTACAGAAAAATCATTCCAGAGATCAGTAGCTATTCTATTCCGTAATCTGAATATATCAGCCTGTCCTGCATCCAATATCCATTTATTATCATTACGCATACCGAAAAAGCTATAATCTTCGGAAAACTTTATTTTATAGTTTCTTTTGTGTTTATCAGCTGTATTGGTTGAACCTCCACGCCATTTCAGTTTTCCATTTAAATGCTCATAAACAGAACCATCAGGCATATAAAACGTAACTGTTCCATTTTGATAATCATATCCGAATTCACCTGTTAACTGTATTATAGGAAGAAAAGTAAATGTTACGTAGAAGTTTTCTACTGGATACATTTTGTTAGCCTCTATATGATTAAAGGTATATTCCTTTCCATTAATAGTTATTTGTTTGTCAGTACCAAAGTATGATTCTGGAATACTGATAAGCATCGTATTCGTATTACTGTCCAAAATACCCCTTTGCGGAAAAACAGCAGTATTTAAACAGAAAAGCAGGGTAATAATAAATAATACTTTCATATGGATTTTTATATTTGTTATGTCGGAATGTCTTAAACCGATTAACCCCATATTTTATTAATGAACGGTTAATTCTCGTACGTTTAATTAATTTCCAAAGTAATCGACGTCTTCTTTTATTTAAATATTGGAACATATTGAATAATGCGTTTTGTTAATGATGATATGATGATCGAAGAAAAATAGCAAATTGTAACAAGCACTAAATAAATGATAACAGGATATTTGAAACCATAAATAAAGTCCCGGAAAAGATAAACACTAAAGAAAGTATGCGTCATCCACATCAGCATGGAGTGACGTCCTAATTTGTATAATAATGTTTTTATATGTTTCTGTAAGGGTACTTGCAGGAACAGGTAAATCATGAGAAAAGCATAAATACCGTCAGCTATTGTCACCTTGAACAGGCTCTTTATGCAGAACAATATGACAATAAACAATAGACATAAGCTGGGTCGAAAGGTAATGATTTTGTCTTTGTTTTCCAACAGTCGGAATAGTACTATGCCAATCGAAAAGTAGAATGAGAGAATAACTAAATAGACAGGATGAATAAGTAACACACTAAGTATGCGGTCTTCAGGCAGATTATTTCCTATGTGTCTGGCTATTAAGAATATAATACCGTAGATAATGAGCGTAACGACTATGTCTCTTTTCTTTTTAAGATGATATACAAAATGGATGATGTAGTAAGACAAAAGGCTGATAAGGGCATAGGGAAACAAGAACCATATCTCTCCGTTATAAGTACACCAAATACCTGTCAGATTACTTGCAACATGTAACCAGGTATTAGGATAAATAGAAGGATTAAGAAAACAGCCAATAGGAACAAAAATGAGTAGTACTACCCAATAATGAATGTATAGTTTCAACAGTCGCTGACTCTGATTTTTCACATTCAGACGATTCTGCTTGTACAAATAAGTAAGTCCGTAACCACTCAGAATGAGAAAGAATGACACAGGGTAACAGGCATTGGCAATATAAGACACAAGCGGCTTATCATGAATAATAATTAAGGGGGAGCATAGTTCAGTAAGTTCTGTAATGCCAAGCAAATGGTACCACAGCATCATGAGAATAGCAATGCCCTTTATAATTGTACTTGTCTCCTTACTCATCTTTTTATGATATGATTAATAAACATAGAAGCCATAATGATAAAGAACGGCATGAAGGGAATGTGGAAACGGGCTTCCCCATGACCAACAAACAGCAGTAGAAGCGTACCTAACACGATAATGCTGATGGGCAGCAGACAACTCTCTTTACGAAAATACAACAGGCTGAGCAAAGCACAAACGAGCATACCGTAATAAACAGCCAGATTGAGACATGTTAACCATTGTACGGCTGAATAATGCGGGAAGTATTGTATTAAGGTTTTCAGGCTCACTTCCTCGTACATATACTCCTTTTGGGCCTTGTCAGGAATAAAGGCGCACATGTTGACATTATCAGAAACATAGGTATCAAGCAATTTGCGAGGCATCTGGGCCACGTATTCCCTTGGGTGGTCCTGTAACCAGTCAATGAAAAGTGACTGCCATGCTGAGTCTTTTTGACAGACATTCCAGTCGGTTCGGTCACGTACAGCTATTGTCTCAGGCGAATGGTCAGACGAATAGTCCATCAGCGCCATCCATCCTGTCTTGGCCTGGTAGAGAAAGAGGCCTGTACGATGGTATGTCATACCTCCCAATAATACGATAACAACCAGAAAACCTGCGATAGGGCGTAGTGCAGCCTTTCTTTTTTCGAAGAAAAAGACATAGATAACGGCTGCCAGCAGAAAGACAATGCCCATAGGGCGGAACCAGTTGGCTACGGCCATGAGTGCGCCCCCTAAGAAATATTGTCTTTTAACCAGACACAGGCATAAGCCTGACAGGATGAAAAACATGAAAGGCAGTTCGCTCAAAGTGGATGTTGCCTCACCGTAGTTAGCTGGATAAACAATGTAGAGAACAAGGGCAAAAAGTGCTGCCTTGTTGTTAATGAGATGTCTTGTAAGCAGATAAACGAACCATGCAGTAGCTCCTTTCATCAGTGCGTAAAGCACAAAAAGCGGAGTAACTGAATGAAACAGTTTCAACGAGAGCGCAACAGCATTAACAGGCCCTATGTTCCATAGAAATGGGTATTCGTTCAGCAGCGATGTGAGTGGATAGGGCTCTCCTTTCTCTAAGCATTGTCGGGCAAGCAGTATGTAGCCTTCGCTGTCAGGATATGGGGTATAGCCAAATACTAACAGAATAACTAACTGCAGCAGCGTAAATGCTGCAATCAGTATGATAATAGTTAGTTGATGACGGCTATTTTGCATACCACTCCTTTATCTCCACTACTGGTGGCTGTCACTACCATATAGACACCACTGGCCACACGCTCACCATTACGGTCACGACCGTTCCACGTAAAGACTCTGCCTGTGCTCTTTCCCTCGGCCACTAAGGCACCGTTGGTAGTAAGAATCTTCACGCTGGCATCGTTGCTCAGTCCTGTGACGGTTATCAGTCCGTTATAGTCAGGAGTGACAGGATTCGGATACGCATAGACATCGTCCTCGGTCATTTCATTAATAGTTCCCTTAATGCCACTCATGTACGAACAAAGCCCCTTGTCGGTTCCAATGAAGACCTCACCCGTTGCTTCGTTAATGGCTATAGAGCCTATGATGTTGGAGAGCAACTGACTATTGTCTGTTGTGAAGTGGTGTATTTCTTTCATATTGTCGGCACTAATAACATAGACGCCATTGCCGTTGGTTCCTATCCATTTTTGGCCGTCATTATCAACCATAATGCTGGTGACGTGAACGCCGGCCAGCAGATAGTCAGCATAGTTTGTTCCGTCATTACGTGGTACTTTTACTTGGGTGAAAACCATTTCACTGGCTTCTTTGCCAATGTTTTGCTTGTCAATGACCAACGGTCCGACATCAGTTCCTACCCAGATGTTTCCCTGCTTGTCTTCTGCCACGCAGGTGACACCATACATGCCTTCCATTTTGGTGCCGTCCTGATTGGTAAACGAAGTATATGCCACAGCAGCATCAGTAGAGGGTTGATAACAAATAAGTGCCGGTTCAATAAAACGGTCGTTGCAAGCCCAAAGAATACCTCGGCTGTCAAACATGGCATTCACCATGTTGTCGTACGAACGACCAGCAGAGTTTTGAAATTCCGTTTTATGATGATTGATCCATTCACCCTCACTGGTGATTTCAAAAAGAGATGTAGTGGCACTACCACTATTCAGAACCCAAAGGCTGCCATTATTGTCAAAGATAACAGACTCAACCATTGTGTAGTTCTTTGACTGGTGACCCAATGTAGCATTACTTTGTAATTCACTATTATCATAGTTATACTCCTTGACAAACTTACCCTCTTTAAACTCATAGAGTCCTACCCTACCCGATGCAAAGACATGAGTAGTATCGTTGGGGTCAACGTCGAGGGAGGCAATATCCATATACCTATGACCAGTAATGGCATTTAAATCGTCTTGATAAATGTGCCAGTCTGTGCCGTTCCATACTTGTACACAACCTGTTTTGCCCGGATCAAATGAACCTGCCAGTATTCCATCACAAGTGTAGAGTTTGTTATATTTATACCGCATGAACAGGGTGTAGTTATACTTCGGCCCTCCCGGATTCAGGGTCTGCACGGTTTCCAGGTACTGGTTGTAGTCGGTGCGGTCTTCGTTGAAGATGGAGGCATCATACTGGGTGGTTAAGGTCCAGTTATTGGGGTCCAGCAGGTTGCTGGAGAGGGCGCAGGTGAGGACCCGTCCGTCACTTTGCTTGGCAAAGATGGCATCGCCCGAAATGGCTACCTGACTGATGTTGTCATTGAGGTTATAGCTCTCGCTCACCTCAATGCGGTCCATATCTACTTTGACCACGCCGAAACCGCAGGCCAGATAGGCGTATTGGTCTTTGATGTAGATGCTGTTCACCGTCTTGTTGGCCGTCATCGATTTCTGGTAGAGGTCGCTCAGGTTGATCACTTCCCCACTCTCTTCCATCAGGTCAATGTTCTGGTTCTGATAGATGATGATGAGTCGTTTAACGGTAGGGTTCCACTTGGTGTGGGTAATGTAGGTGTCACTTAGTCCGTTTACCTTGTCGAAGGTGGTGATTGACTGGTCACTCAGGTTATAGCTGTACAGGCCGTTGCTGGCTTGTACGAAGAGCACGTTGCCTGTTGAGCTGATGTTCTGCACATCGTGATAGGCCATATAGTTACGCCAGGTGCCTATTTGACCATTGACATTTAAAGGTAAAAAGGTAAAAAGGTAAAAAAGTAAGAGACCTGACAGGTATTTGACCAGTTTCTGCACGGCACGGGCCCGGTGGCTGATTTGGTTCTTCACGTCAACTCCCAGTTCGGCAAAGGTGCCTTCATAGCCGTCGGGTTTGAAGACGGGGTCGTAACCGAAGCCTTTCTCACCTCGTTTCTCACGAGTAATCTCACCTTCTACAATGCCTTCGAAGAGGTGGGTGTCAGGTTTTGGATTCTGGGTGATGAGGGCTATGACGGTACGGAAGCGGGCCTTACGGTTGTCTTCATCGGAAAGTACACGCAGCAGCTTACGGGTGTTGGCCTCGCTGTCGTGTCCTTCGCCTCCGGCATAACGGGCTGTGTGAACACCCGGCTGTCCGCCGAGTGCATCAACTTCCAGACCAGTATCGTCGCTGAACACATCCATGTGGTAATTGTCATAGACGTACCGGGCCTTCTGTAGGGCGTTCTCTTCGAGTGTCTCGCCCGTCTCAGGAATATCCACGTTACAGCCAATATCCTTCAGCGACAGTACTTCAACCTTGTCGCCTAATATGCCTCGTATTTCCGAGAGTTTATGCTCGTTGTTCGTTGCAAAAACTATTTTCATGCTTCTTCTCCTTCAATGTATTTCTGCATATCTTTCCGCTGATGCTTGATCTTCACCTTCATCTCCTCGAAGCCTTCGCCATAGACACCGATGACGCTCGACTGGCTGACGAATGCGTTGGGGTCAATCATCTTGATGAGACGGAAAATGTAGATGCTCTCGTTCTTACGGGCCAGGATGCAGAGCACCTTCATCTTCTTGCCCGTGTACCAGCCGTGTCCGTCGAGAATGGTGACGCCATGATTCATCTCTGTTCCAATGGCGTTGGCTATCTCCTGCCATTTCTCAGAGAAAATCATGAACTGTACTGACTGCCGGCGCATGTTCATGGCATAGTCAAGCACATAGTTTTCGATGGCCATCACACAAAAGCCGAACATCACCTTGTGGGCTCGCTCAATATAGTCGCCGAACTGTGGGAAGAACATACACGACCCGATGATGCAGAAGTCAGCGGCAAAGAGCACGGTGCCCAGCGAAACCTTGCTGTTGTACTTGTTGACGGTGGCCGCAATGATGTCGGTGCCTCCCGTTGAACCGTTATGAGAGAAGACTAACGAGAGGGCCACACCCGTGATGACACAACCAATAATCATTGACATGAACTCCTGGCCTTCGCCCAGCAGCATGATGGGTAGTCCGTTAGGCTGCTTGGGAATGATGTACTGTGCGAACATCAGCATGAAGTAAAGGGCGAAGATGGCGTAGATGGTCTTCATCATGAACTTGAAGCCCAGTGCGTAGAGTGCCACCACCAGCAGTATTCCGTTGATGATGATGTAGGTGTTCTCCAAGTGGAAGCCCGTAGCGTAGTAGATGATGGCTGACAGACCGGTCACACCACCGGCTACAATCTCGTAGGGCATGAGGAACACCGTGAAGGAAATGGTGTACATCAGGAGTCCAAGGGTTATGAAAAGATAATCCTTGAACTCGCTCCAGTATAATTTATGATCAACTGTCATTTATTTCAGAACAATGTTCACCATGCGCTTCGGTACGATGATGACTTTTACTACTTGTTTACCTTCTATGTATTTGGGCGTCCGTTCGTCAGCCATGACGTCAGCCTCGATGGTCTGGTTGTCAGCATCGGCAGCAAACTCCATGTCGAAACGGGTCTTGCCGTTGAAGGCCACACCCATGCGGACACTATTCTCAACGAGGTATTGCTCATCCCACTCAGGCCACTGGGCATCGCAAACGCTACCCTCGCCTCCCAGTATGTGCCAGAGTTCTTCAGCAATGTGCGGCGCAAAGGGAGCAATGAGAACGGTCATCAGGCGGAACAGCTGTGTGTTGTGACACTTCAGCTGTGAGAGTTCGTTGACGCAAATCATGAAGGCAGAGATGCTGGTGTTATACGAGAACACCTCAATGTCCTGACTCACCTTCTTGATGAGCTTATGCACGCTCTTCATCATCTCCTTCGAGGGCACGTCGTTGTTACGGGGAGCCGTCACCAGGTTCCAGAACTTCTTAAGGAAGCGGTGGCAGCCGTCGATGCCATTAGTGTCCCAAGGTTTCGACTGTTCCACAGGACCGAGGAACATCTCGTACAGGCGCAACGTGTCGGCACCGTACTTCTCGACAATCATGTCGGGGTTGACAACGTTGAACATCGACTTTGACATCTTCTCAATAGCCCATCCGCAGATGTACTTGCCGTTCTCCAGTATGAACTCAGCGTCAGCATATTCCGGACGCCAGGCCTTGAAGGCATCAATATCGAGCACATCGGCCGACACGATGTTCACATCAACGTGGATGGGTGTCACCTCGTACTTGTCCTTCAGACCCAGGCTGACGAACTTGCCTTTGTCTTCACCCTCGTTCTCAACGCGATAGACGAAGTTGGAGCGGCCCTGAATCATTCCCTGATTGACGAGTTTCTTGAATGGCTCGTCCTCGCAGATGTAGCCTGAATCGTACAGGAATTTGTTCCAGAAGCGTGAATAGATGAGGTGACCTGTGGCGTGCTCCGTGCCTCCCACGTAGAGATCGACGTTGCGCCAGTATTCGTTGATGTCCTTGTTGACGAGCGCCTGGTCGTTCTTCGGGTCCATGTAGCGCAAGTAGTAGGCGCTTGAGCCGGCAAATCCCGGCATCGTGTTCAGTTCAATGGGGAAGACAGACTTATTGTCTATTTCAGAACAATCGACCACCCGGTCAAACTTCGTGTCCCACGCCCACTTCTTGGCGCGTCCCAATGGGGGTTCTCCGGTTTCCGTCGGCTTGTATTCATCAATCTCTGGCAATTCAACGGGCATGCATTGCTTCGGAATAGCGTAGGGCATGCCGTCCTTGTAATAGATGGGGAACGGCTCGCCCCAGTAGCGCTGACGTGAGAAGATGGCATCGCGCAGACGGTAGTTCACCTTGACGCGGCCAATGCCCGTCTCCGTGATGTACTTCTTGGTGGCTGCAATAGCCTCCTTGACGGTCAGGCCATTGAGGGAGAAGGCCCCTTTGTTTTCGGAGGCGGTGCCTCCGCCTACAGGACTGTTGCACATGATGCCCTCCTTGGCGTCGTAGCTCTCTTCTGAGACGTCGGCACCCTCAATCAGCGGGATGATGGGCAGGTTGAAGTGCTTGGCAAAGGCATAGTCACGGCTGTCGTGGGCAGGCACGGCCATGATGGCTCCTGTGCCGTAGCCAGCCAGCACGTACTCTGCTATCCAGATGGGTATCTTCTCTTCGGTAAACGGGTTGATGGCATAGCTTCCGGAGAACACGCCCGTTACGGCGTGGTCCATCTGTCGCTCACGCTCTGTGCGCTTCTTCACGTAGGCCAGGTATTTCTCTACTTCTTCTTTCTGCTCGGGGGTGGTGAGCTTCTCAACCAGCTCGCTCTCGGGAGCCAGCACCATGAACGTTACGCCAAACATGGTGTCGGCACGTGTGGTGAAGATGGTAAATTCGTTGAGCGTTGAGTGTTGAGCGTTGAGTGGATTAGCTACCTTGAAGACTATCTCGGCACCTTCTGAACGGCCTATCCAGTTGCGCTGGGTCTCCTTCAGCGACTCAGTCCAGTCAATGGTGTCAAGACCGTCGAGCAGACGCTGGGCATAGGCGCTGACACGCAGACACCATTGGCGCATTTTCCGCTGTTCAACTGGAAAGCCGCCACGGACGCTGACGCCGTTCACTACCTCGTCGTTGGCCAGCACGGTGCCAAGTCCCGGACACCAGTTAACCATCGTGTCGGCCAAGTAGGCTATGCGGTAGTTCATGAGCACCTCCTGCTTCTTCTTCTCTGAGAAGCTGGCCCAGTCGCTGGCTGTGAAGTGCAGCTCCTCTGTACCCAAGGCTCCACAATCCTCCGTACCCATCAGCTCGAAGTGCTCAATGAGCTTGATCATGGGCTGCGCCTTCTGCGACGACTGGCTGTAGTAGCTCTTGAACATACGCTGGAAGGCCCATTGTGTCCATTTGTAGTAAGCAGGGTCACAGGTACGCACCTCACGGTCCCAGTCGAACGAGAAACCAATCTTGTCCAATTGCTCACGGTAGCGGGCAATGTTCTCGTTGGTAGTCTTCTCGGGGTGCTGGCCTGTCTGTATGGCGTACTGCTCAGCCGGCAGTCCGTAAGCGTCGTAGCCCATCGGGTTCAGCACGTTATAACCCTTCAGCCGCTTGTAGCGGGCATAGATGTCGCTGGCAATGTAGCCCAACGGGTGACCAACGTGCAGTCCTGCTCCGCTGGGGTACGGGAACATGTTGAGCACGTAGTATTTCTTTTTTGAGGGGTCTTCCACTACGCGATAGGTACCATTCTCCACCCATCGCTTCTGCCATTTCTGTTCAATCTCTTTGAAATTGTATTCCATTGTCTTTGATTTTAGATTTTTCTAATTTGCTTGCAAAGATACGATTAAGTGGGCAAAGTACAAAATAAATTTATTTATTTTTCATCCGCTTCAGCCTTTTTCCACTTCGTGTTTGCGGGCGTTTGTCTAAATAAGCCTAAAAAATTAACACTTTCTTTTCTGATGAAATAGAAACGGGAAATGCTTCTTTTTGCCTTCTGTTGGAGTTTGCACGCAGAGAAGTGCCACTTTGCCGTAAGAGAAGTGCCACTTCTCACCCTGATATGTGCCACTTCTCACCCTGAAATGCGGCACTTCTCACCCTGATTTGGGCCGAAAAACAGGTCAAAATGGCCTAAATCGTGGTCTAAAATGCACCAAATCAGCTTGCTTTTTGACCCCCTACCCTGCCCACTCTGCGTATCTTTCTGAATGATAATTGGTTAGCGAAAACGGCAAAAAACCGACGTATTTCACTCCCGAGTACCAGTTGCTGACCTACACGCTCGTTTTTTGGCCTTTGTTATTTAGAATTTAACAAACTGAAGACTTGTTAACAGTTTGGTCTGTTCTCCACTTTCTTTCCCAAAACAGCCCTATTCTGCCTCTTTTACATTTTTATTCCTTAAATATTTTGGTCGTATGGAAAAAAAGGCTTAACTTTGCAGCAATTTCAATAAAATAACTCATTCTAACAATTAAAACTTAAAAACTTATGAAAAAAATTTTACGCGTTTCATTAATGGCCCTGCTGGCTGTGTTCGGCATGGGTAATGCAATGGCACAGGGCGTCGAGATTAACTTCGATGACGACTATGCTACTTTGTTCCCAACCCTGCCTGGTGTTTCGCAGAGTGCAAATGCTAATCAGGGAATTGAAGCTTCAAATGATGGTGATTTCACAGAAGCAACAACATCAACTGCCGTAAATGGTTTTACAGTTACTGTTTCTGCAAAGGATGAAGGTTCAAGTATTGCCAACCGTATTTGGGCTGCTCCTCCTCGTCTCCGCATGTACTCAGGTACCTTTACCGTTACGGGTAGTGGCATTAAGCAGATTGAATTCGTTGCTTCTACCAATAAGTTCAACCTCAGCACGACAACGGGTACGCTGACTGATAAGGTTTGGAAGGGTAATGCTAACGAGGTAGTATTTACCGTAGGTGGCAATACTCAGCTGAACAAGATTGTCATTAATGGTGAAGATGTTACTCCCGAGCCCGTTGATCCTGTTACTACTACAGGTTCCGGTACGCTGGCTGACCCCTACACTGCTGCCGATGCTATTGCCGTAGCAAGTGCTCTGGCCTCTGGTGTTAACTCTGATGATGTTTATGTAAAGGGTAAGGTTTCTACTGTTAAGTATGCTTTCGATGAAGAGCATGGAACGGCTACGTTCTTTATCTCTGACAACGGAGCAGCAGAAAACGAGTTCCAGTGCTATGCTGTCTATTACTTGGAGAACAAGGCATGGGTAGAGGGTAACACCCAGATTGCCGTGGGTGATGAGGTTATCATCTATGGTAAGCTGACGAACTTCCAGGGTAATACTCCAGAAACAGTCAGCAAGAAGGCTTATATCTATTCGCTGAACGGCCAGACTAAGAACGAGGTTCAGCCGGAGCCCGTCAGCTTTGTTGGCGATGGTTCAAAGAACAATCCTTACCTCGTTTCTGACGTTCGCCAGATGACGGAGGATATCTATCCCACAGAGAAAGTTTGGGTGAAGGGTGTTATCATCGGTTCTGCTTCCAGCAAGACAGCTCTGAAGCCCGAAGGTGAAGATGTTGTAAGCAACATTGCTATTGCCGTAAGTGCTACTGCTACAGAGTTCACTCCTGTTGAACTGAAGTCTGGATCTGCTTTCCGTACTCAGCTGAACCTCGTTGATAACCCTGGCAACAAGGGTAAGGAAGTGCTGCTGTATGGTACGATTACTAATTACTTCAGCACTGCTGGTGTAAAGGATCTTGAAGAGGCTGTTATTGATGGTCAGAGCATCACTGGCATTCAGAACATTACCGTTGACGACGTGAACGCTCCTGCTTACAGCTTGGACGGCCGTCGCGTTGACGTTAACTTCCGTGGTGTTGTAATCAAGAACGGCAAGAAGCTTATTCAGAAGTAATAAGCGGTAAGGTGAGCTGAGGCGGTGCCTCAGCGTACAGGACACAAAAAAAGAGGGGCGACGCTCCTCTTTTTTATTTCCCTTGACAGATGGCGGCAGCAAGGTCATTAAGATGAAGACAACGGCGGCGCATGTCTGTCAGCCGTTCGTTCTGGAAAGGGTAGGGGGCCAGCATCAGCAGGCGCCCTTCCGCACATGCCTCAAGGTAACGGGGCTGCGGCTTGAAGTAAGGCGAGAAGCCCTTCAGCAGTAGCACAATGAGCGGCACGCCAGCCGCCATGCAGGCAGTAGCAATCTCCCTTTCGCCAGGACTGATGCAGGGTGAGACGATGACAGCCCCTTCGCGCCCTGCCTGCAGGAACTGCTGCTTCTGCTGTTCTATCTCCCAAGGATAGAGGTGGCGTGAGCATTGCACCTGTAGCTTAACGGGGCGGTCTAACAGGAAACGGTTGCCCATGGCCGCCATAGGGAGGCCGGCGGCGCTGATGGTGCCTAACTGGGTGAAGTACTCGGGGTGCTGACGCTTGAGCAAGAGACGGCGCGGGTTGTCGTCGAGATAGGCCAGCCAGCGCTGCAGCTGTCCCTGCCTGAGCAGGAGGCGGTCGTTGTAGCCAGGCTCCCAAAGGGTGCCGTGGGCGGGGTGCTTGGGGGATTTTGGCTGAGGCGGTGCCTCAGCGTACTTGACGGGTGCCTCAGCGTAGTTGACGGGGGGCTGGGCGTACTTGACGGGGGAGGGGGCTGTGGGCTTTGGCGGTGCCGGTGTGTGGGCTTCGAGCTGGCGGGCGGCCTGACGGGTGCCGGTCTTGAAGCCATTGATGACGTGCCCCAGGTGGCGCTCTATCTTCTCTTTCACAAACAAGATGCCATGAATGTGGTCTGGCATGATGCAAAGTTTGATGGGCTCTATTTGTGGATAATACTGAGCTATGGCCTGCCAACTCCGGTCAACGGCCTGGCCTAATGGTGACAGCGTTACGTGGGGTGAGTCTTCACCTTCCCTGATGTCTGGGTTTCCTTCCAGCGTTCCCAGCAAAGGCTGTCGTCCCTCAATGGCCAGCGTCACCATGTACAGGCCCCGCTCCGTGTAGTCCTTCTCTTCGCAGCGGCGCTTCATAGAGGGCTTTTTGCCCTGTGCCCACTGCCTGTGACTATTGTCTTTTTGCTCCATTTTTCTCTTTTTGCCCACAAAGTTACGAATTATTTAATAAAAATAATTACCTTTGCATACAAATTAAAAAACGGAAGGCTATGGCAAAGAAAGATAAAGAGCTGACCCCAATGATGAAACAGTTTTTCGACTTCAAGGCAAAGTACCCCGAAGCCTTGCTGCTGTTTCGTTGTGGCGACTTCTATGAAACCTATTGTGAAGATGCTGTCATCGCTTCACGCATCCTTGGTATTACGCTGACAAAACGTAACAACGGGGCAGGCGTGAAGGGCGACGAAATGGCTGGTTTCCCGCATCACGCCCTCGACACTTATTTGCCAAAGCTCATCCGTGCCGGCAAGCGCGTGGCCATCTGCGACCAGCTCGAAGACCCCAAGCTGGCCAAGAAACTGGTCAAGCGCGGCATTACGGAGCTGGTGACGCCTGGTGTTGCCATGAGCGACACCGTGCTGAACTATAAGGAGAACAACTTTCTGGCGGCCATACACTTCGGAAAAGGAGCCTGTGGCGTCTCGTTCCTCGACATCTCGACGGGTGAGTTCCTCACAGGCGAAGGCACCTACGACTACATAGAGAAGCTGCTCACCAACATACAGCCCAAGGAGGTGCTCTATGACCGCACGCGCAAGCAAGACTTCGAGCGCCTGTTTGGTACCCGCTACTGCACGTTCGAACTCGATGACTGGGTGTTTACTGACCAGACGGCACACCAAAAGCTGCTGAAGCACTTTAACGTGAAGACGCTGAAAGGCTTTGGCGTGGAGCACCTGAAGAACGGCATCATTGCCAGCGGTGCCATTCTGCAATACCTGGAACAGACGCTGCATACGCAGATAGCCCACATTACCCATCTTTCACGCATCGAAGAGGAGAAGTACGTGCGACTGGACAAGTTCACCGTGCGCTCCTTGGAGCTGTTAGGCACCATGCAAGAAGGAGGCATCTCGCTGCTGAATGTCATTGACCGCACCGTGTCGCCCATGGGCGGCCGACTGCTGCGTCGCTGGCTGGTGTTCCCGCTGAAAGAAGAACGCCCCATCAACGAGCGGTTAGACATAGTGGATTACTTCTTCCGTGAGCCTGAGTTCCGCCAGTGCATTGACGACTCCTTACACCAGATAGGCGACTTGGAGCGAATCATTTCGAAGGTCGCCGTAGGGCGCGTCACGCCTCGTGAGGTGGTACAGCTGAAGCGGGCACTCATGGCCCTGCAACCCATTAAGACCGCGTGCCAGCATGCCCAGAACGAAGCGCTGCGCAGGGTAGGGGAGCAGCTCAGCGTGTGTGAGACGCTGCGTGACCGCATAGAGCGTGAAATAGTGAACGACCCGCCGCAGCTCGTGCAGAAGGGTGGGGTCATCAAGACTGGCGTGAACAGCGAGCTTGACGAGTTGCGCAACATTGCCTACTCAGGCAAGGACTACCTGCTGAAGATTCAGGAGCGCGAAGTGCAGCAGACGGGCATCTCGTCGCTGAAGATAGGCTTCAACAACGTCTTCGGCTATTACCTCGAAGTGCGCAACACCTATAAGGACCAAGTACCTGCCGACTGGGTGCGCAAGCAGACGCTGGCACAGGCCGAGCGCTACATCACCCAGGAGCTGAAGGAATACGAAGAGAAGATTCTCGGGGCCGAAGACAAGATACTCGCTTTGGAGGCCAGGCTCTTTGGTGAGCTGGTGGCCTCGATGCAGGAATACATTCCGCAGATACAGATTGACGCCAATCTCATTGCCCGCCTTGACTGTCTGCTCTCTGCTGCCAAGACGGCCGAGGAGAACCACTACGTGCGGCCCGTCATAGACACTACCGACGTCATTGACATCAAGCAGGGCCGCCATCCCGTCATTGAGCAGCAGCTGCCCTTAGGCGAGCATTACGTGCCTAATGACATCTATTTAGATACCGACCGACAGCAGATAATTATCATAACAGGCCCGAATATGGCCGGTAAATCGGCACTGCTGCGCCAAACGGCACTCATCGTACTGATGGCGCAGATAGGCTGTTTCGTGCCCGCAGAGAGCGCGAGAATAGGTTTGGTGGATAAAATATTCACCAGGGTAGGGGCTTCCGACAATATTTCGCTGGGCGAATCCACCTTTATGGTGGAAATGACCGAGGCATCGAACATCCTCAACAACTTCAGCGACCGCTCGCTGGTGCTCTTCGACGAACTGGGGCGCGGCACCTCTACGTACGACGGCATATCCATTGCCTGGGCTATTGTGGAATACCTGCATGAGAACAGCCGCGGCAAGGCCCGCACGCTCTTTGCCACCCACTATCACGAGCTGAACGAAATGGAGAAGCACTTCAAGCGCATCAAGAACTACAACGTCTCGGTGAAGGAGGTTGACGGCAAGGTCATCTTCCTCAGGAAACTGGAGCGGGGTGGGAGTGAGCACTCCTTCGGTATCCATGTGGCCGAGATTGCCGGTATGCCGAAGTCGATAGTGAAGCGGGCGAACGTCATCCTGAAGCAGTTGGAGGGAGCGTCCCCCGACCCCTCCCAAGGAGGGGAGCTGCGTGTCAGCAAGCCGACAAAGGAGATTACTCAGAGCCGTGAGGGTATGCAGCTTTCGTTCTTCCAGTTGGACGACCCTGTGCTGTGCCAGATACGTGACGAGATACTGGGGCTTGACATTAACAACCTGACGCCCGTTGAGGCACTCAACAAGCTGAACGACATCAAGAAAATAGTCAGTGGTAAATAAAACAATACTCAAACCTCAAACTTCAGAACCATCTTACAGCCTGCTGTATAATTACTGTCAATGTACAGCTGGTAGCCAAGCAGGTCGGCCATCTTCTTACACATGGTAAGACCAAGGCCCAGGCCTTGCTTGAACTGATTAACCTTGAAGAAGCGGTGGAAAATGTTGGGGTGTTCTTCTTTGGGAATGCCGATGCCTGTGTCTGTAATGATAAATGCCAGCGTGTGCAAAGGTGCGTTGTAAGCCGAGCGCAGTTCCACAGAGCCCTTCTCGGTAAACTTCATGGCGTTATCCATGAGTTGGTTGAGAATCTTCTCCATCACCTTGCGGTTGCTCTTGAAGGTGAAGCCCTTGGGCACCTCGTTCACGTATTGCAGCTCAAGGCGGCCGTTATTCAGTCGGTGAGCCTCGTCCATCACCTGGTTGCAAAGCTCCTCGCAGACAATATCGTCCTCCTTGTCGTACTGGTTACGGCTCTCGTCCTGTGCCACCTCCAACAGTTCGTTGACAATGTTGGTAATCTCGTGCGTGTTCTTGCTGATGGCGTTCAGCATTTCGTCGCGTTCCTTCTCATTGAGCTGGTAAGAGGGGTTCGTAATAATCTGTGCAAAGCCGGTAATGACATTCAGCGGGGTGCGTATTTCGTGGCTCACCTGCTCGATAAAGGCAGACTTCATGCGGTCTGACTCCTCAGCACGGTCGAGGGCCGACTCAAGGTCCTGGTTCTGCTTCTTCAGCTGCTGGTTGATGCGACGATACCAGATGCTCCACGCCATGTTGACGGCAATGATACCCAAAAGCAGCAAAATGACGATGACCATCCACAGCTCGCGCTCCTCGGCAGCCTGCTGGTTAATCTTGGCCACGTTCAGCTCGGCATTCACCTGACTGATGTTGTTGTAGAGCATGTCGCTGTTCAGCGAGTCGCGGTAGTCACGGCGCTTGTTGGCCTCTGAGACGGCCAGACGCTCGTTGCCCATCATTTCATAGATCTTGATGCGGAAGTCAAAGTTCTTCAGGGCATCAAAGTCTTGGTTGGTGGTCTTGAGCAGTTCCAGTGCCTCGTCATACTGGCCGTTGAAGGCCGCAAGTCCTATGTTCATGGTCTCCACGCCGTACTCGTCCAGGTCGGCATGTTCTTTGATGAACTGCTGAAACTCGTCGTAGGTTTTCAGGAACGTGCGTCGGTCCTCGCGGAAGAAGCTGATACCGCCCTTCAGGGCAAGATAAACCTTGTAATAGTCGGGGAAGTGCTTACAGAGTGCTCCGAATTTCTCGTTCCACTCCCACGCTTTGTCAGCTTCGCGCACCATCTTCAGCGATGCCAACCGTGAGTAGATGCTCATCAGCGACCCTGTGTCGGCTGGTGCAATGTTGTTAATGGCCTGTTCGTAGTAGTGGTTGGCCATGCGGTAGTTGCCGCGACTCTCGTAGATGGTGCCCATGGCCGTATAGACAATGTGGTACTGCTTCTGGTTCTTCTGCTCCATCTCCTCCAGTATCTCGTCCGACTTCTTGATGGCCGTATAAGTCTGGCCGTTCTCGGCGTCGTAGAGCACCTCGTTCAGCCGTATCTTGTAGTAGGAGTCGGTCTTGCCCTTCTGCAGGTAGTAGTCCTTCATCTGTTGGGAGGCCTTGTAGAACTCCTCGGCATCCTGACTTCCGTAAAGCCGGAAATAACGTTGGTAAAGACTGTTGAAGGCCGTGTCCTCCTGCGCCTTTGCAGGGCAACATGATAACAGACAAATGGCAAATGATACTGCTATCATCCATCCCGTCCTGATATGTTTAATAGTTGTCAGCATAATTCCTTAGGCCGAACGCCGCAATCCGCGCCACATGCTTATTGCTCCAATGATGATGAACGGAATGCTCAGCAGCTGGCCCATGTCGAGCGGCATGCCTGCCTCGAAAGCTACCTGAATGTCCTTGGTGAACTCAATGAAGAAGCGGGCGGTGAAGATGTACGTCAGACAGAGTCCGAAGAAGAACCCCGTGCCCACCAGCTGGGGCTTCTTGCGGTAGATGTACCAGCCAATGAAGAAGAGCAGGGCATAGGCTATGGCCTCGTAGAGCTGGCCCGGGTGGCGCGGCATGCTGTCAACACGCTCGAAGATGAACGCCCAGGGCACGTCGGTAATCTTGCCGATGATCTCGGAGTTCATCAGGTTGCCCAGACGAATAAACGTGGCGGTGGTGGGGGTGGCTATGGCTATGAAGTCGAGCACCTGCCAGAGCGGCATCTTGTAGTGCTTGACGTAGAGCCAAAGGGCGAGAATAATGCCTATGGTGCCGCCGTGGGAGGCCAAACCCTCGTAGCCCGTAAACTTCCAGCCGCCGTCAGCTAAGAAGTGAATGGGCAGCAGCATCTCAATGAATCCCTTGACGCTGGTCAGGTAGAGCTGCGGCTCGTAGAAGATGCAGTGGCCCAGACGGGCACCCGCCAGTATGCCGATGAAGCAGTATATGAACAGCGGGTCGAACAGCTCGTCCTTGATCTTCTGCTCCTTGTAGAGTTTCTTCACAATGAAGTAGGCCAGTGCCAGGCCAATCATCCAGCACAGGGCGTACCAGCGTATCTCGAACGCTCCCACATGCAAGGCCGTGTGGTTGGGGTTCCAGACGATGTAGAGGAGCCCACCCCCAGCCCCTCCCCAAGGGAGGGGAGCCTGGCTGCTGGTGAGCAGAAGGGTATTTAAAATTGTATTCATTCTTCTTGATTATTTGTATGTCTGTTCAAGCCCCTCCCTTGGGGAGGGGTGGGGGTGGGCTCTTACACATTAAACCTGAAGTGCATGATGTCACCGTCCTGCACCACGTATTCCTTGCCCTCTACGGCCAGCTTTCCGGCTTCGCGGACAGCAGCCTCTGAGCCGTACTGAATGTAGTCGTCGTACTTGATGACCTCGGCACGTATAAAGCCCTTCTCAAAGTCGGTATGAATGACACCGGCGCACTGCGGAGCCTTCCAGCCCTTCTTGTAGGTCCACGCCTTCACCTCCATTTCGCCGGCGGTGATGAACGTCTCAAGGTTCAGCAGCGAGTAGGCCTTCTTGATGAGGCGGTTCACGCCACTCTCCTCCAGGCCCAGCTCCTCCAAGAAGAGCTGCTTGTCCTCGTACGACTCCAGCTCGGCAATGTCCTCTTCCGTCTTGGCGGCTATGACCATGGCCTCGGCACCTTCCTCCTTCGCCAGCGCCTCCACCTTGCGGGTGAAGTCGTTACCGCTCTTGGCATCGGCCTCGCCAACGTTGCAGACGTAGAGCACGGGCTTCGAGGTCAGCAGAAACAGGTTGCGGGCGCAGTCCTGCTCCTCCTTGCTCTCAAACTCCACGATGCGGGCATTCCTGCCCTGCTCCAGCACCTCCTTATAGGCTTTCAGCACCGTCACCTCCACCTTGGCGTCCTTATTGCCGGCGGCGGCAGCCTTCTCGGTCTTGGCCAGACGGCTCTCAATGGTCTCCAGGTCCTTCAGCTGCAGCTCCGTGTCGATAATCTCCTTGTCGCGGATGGGGTCAATGGTACCGTCCACGTGGGTAATGTTCTCGTCCTCGAAACAGCGCAGCACATGGATGATGGCATCCGTCTCACGGATGTTTCCAAGAAACTTATTACCCAAGCCCTCGCCTTTGGAGGCACCCTTTACGAGTCCGGCTATATCTACTATTTCACACGTGGCAGGCACGATGCGTCCGGGATGCACGAGCTCGGCCAACTTCGTCAGCCGCTCGTCGGGAACAGTAATCACCCCCACGTTAGGTTCAATTGTACAGAAAGGAAAATTCGCTGCCTGAGCCTTTGCGCTCGAAAGACAGTTGAACAGGGTCGATTTGCCTACATTAGGCAGTCCGACAATACCACATTTTAATGCCATTTTTCGTTATAACGTTTATAATTTGGCGACAAAATTAAACAATTATCTGCGGATTACAAAATAAAAACTTGTTTTTATCAGAAATAATGTTTACCTTTGTACCGTTTTTAGAACTAAACTTAATGGAAGATGAATATTTTGTTTAACAATTAAATACTTTTACATTATGCAATTTTTAGAAGCTGTACAAACGTGTGTTGTTAAGAAGTATTGCGACTTCAGTGGTCGTGCTTCGCGTTCTGAATTCTGGTGGTACGCCTTGGCTTACCTCGTCGTCAGCTATGCCTGGTCATTCATCGTGGGGCTGCTGACGGGCGGTGCCGTTATGATGAATACCGACGGAACCTTCCACTTCGAGGCCATTCAGCTGTTAGGCTACATTCCCAGCCTGGCCCTGCTGCTGCCTACACTGGGCGTGTGTGTTCGTCGTCTGCACGACGTTGGCAAGAGCGGCTGGTGGTATTTCCTGAACTTCGTCTGCTGTGTAGGTTCGCTCTACCTGCTCTATCTCTACATCCAGGACAGCGAGGGTGACAACGAGTACGGACCCCGTCCGCAGAACTAAATCAAAGCACATAGCAAAAAATAATTAAGGCATCCCTTCTTTAGGGGGTGCCCCAATTCTTTTTGTTACGTCTATGCTTACTTCCTGCCAGTCTCTAACCACAGCTGGAAGAAGCGGTCGTAGATGCTGTAAACATTGTTGTCATGAGTAATGAAATCCTTTTCCAGAAGACCTTTTACGGCAGAAACCACAGAGCTGGTAGAAGGAAGATGGTATTTGTGGACAAACTTTCCACCAGAGATACTTTTTACCTGCCCTTCTGCAGCTATAGCCAGAAACACGTTGCGTTGCTTCTCTGGCATCTGGCGCAGCAGCTCCCCGTAATATGCAGACGACAACTGCAGATAGGTGTCAATGGCCTTGTCAATCATTTCCATGGTGCAAGTCTCGGCCTTCGGTGTGAGCATATAGAGCATGTTCATGATGCGTTGCACATTGGCTGTTATTCCATCAAAACGCTGATATACAGACGCTACAACGTCATAGGATATTTGTCTGTCACCGTTCTTGGCAAACTGGGGTTCTGCAAAAGCCCAATAGCGGTCTAAAGGTATGGGCCCAAGGCTCATGGGCACCACTGACTGGTAGAAAGGACGTGAAGGCGACAGGAACATCTCACTCATCAGGTGACGCTGGGAACCGGCAAATACAAAGTTTGCGTTCGGGCATTGCTGAATCTGAGTACGCAGGGAGGCTTCTACATTCTGGTTGTCATTATAATAAAGAATCTGCTGAAATTCGTCTATGGCGACGAGGCAGTGTTTCTCTGCCGTACGCAGATAGGCGAAAATCTCATCGAGGGTCGTTTGCGGAGGCACCATCGCCCCGACACCCAAGCCCCATTGGGGATTGCCGTTGATGTCGAAGGTTATTTCGGAACGAATGGACAACAACGTGTTCAAAAATCCCTCCCAGACCTTTCTGCCTTTTGGCTTTAAGGCGTCGAGGATAGATTTTCCAAACATGCTGACGAAGTCACGAAAAGAGTTGGTGGCATAGATGTCGATGAGAAAACAATAATAGTCCTTTTCTATGTTTTCTTGCTGGAAACAGTGCTTCATCAAGTCTGTCTTACCCACACGGCGTGGCGACATCAGTGCAATATTATTACCATTGGTCAGCAGATTGGTCAGCATTGCCGTTTCGTCCACACGGTCACAAAAGTATTCTGGTCCGGCATAGCCATTCGTTACAAAGGGATTGTCAATCATATCATTGCTATTTTGCTGCAAAGATAGTACTTTTATGGTAATTATCAAAAAATAATTATCAAAAAATGACAATTTTCGGGAAAGCAGGCCCACTTTCCACCCTTCTTTGGTTCACTTTCCACCCTTCTTCGGTTCACTTTCCACCCTTCTTTGGGCCACTTTCCACTCTTCTTTGGGCCAAACAAGGGTGGAGAGAGGCTTGCGTTAGGGTGTAGTTTGGTGCAAACCACGACTCTTCCCTTCCAAAAATTTATTTTTGTTGCAACAATGCCACCTTTGCAACAGTCGCTGACAATCAGCCTGTTACGCGTGGCATTATGGTGGCAAAAGTGGCAAGAACAGGCGATTTTAACACTTTTCACGTCATTTTTGGAGCCGAAATGCTGTTTTTTTTCATCGTTTTTCTTTCTGTTTTCTTCGATTTTCTTATAAGAAAAATTCATCGTTATCCCCCAACACCTACCTCTAACTGGCTGAAAGGCCGATATAGACTGTGTTTCAGATGAGGTAGGTGTTGCCCTATCACCTACCTATGACCTACCTGACACCTACCTCAACACCTACCTTATGAGGTAACAAATTGGCTCGTAAATAGCATGGTTTGACTGTGAAAGTGGCGCATTTAGCCAACTAAGTGGCGCATTTAGGTAGTGAAAACGGCACTTTTACTACGGCAAAGTGGCACTTTGAGTAAGGAGAAGTGCCACTTTTTTTGGAGAGAAACGGCATTTCTCTTGGAGAGAAGCGGCATTTCTCTCAGACAATGGTGACTACCATTTTTTGTCCTTCATTTCGTAGGTAGGTGTTGAGGTAGGTCTTAGGTAGGTGTCAGGTAGGTGTTACGGCAACACCTACCTGCTCCCAAACCCAGTGTACATCGGCATTTCAGACGTTTGGAGGTAGGTGTTGGGGAAATTTAGAAAATTTGCATGCAGTCTTCATCATCCTCGAAGATGTCCT
>FLNX01001126.1_pt1 | contig 51564 bp, 36 predicted proteins | sample 1140341 | NCBI WGS metagenome assembly FLNX01 (sample SAMEA3878208, study PRJEB12797) | bioreactor metagenome | biome: Moose rumen | place: Sweden | collected 2011-10
CCTGATTTATCCAGTGACATTTAATGTCTACCTACTGATGAGGACCTCTATCGCGAATATCATTTGGAGCAGGTCGATACAGACTATCAACAGCTCGGATATATGAAAGCATTCCACTCGTCACATTTATGAAGAAAGTCCTTGCATCCCGGGAGGCGTCCATATATGGATAAACACCAGTGGCAACGATATCATTGAAGAGTTCATGGGCTTCATTCAACCTGATGACACCGACAAAATGCAGGATCTCCTGGACGGAAAGACCATCACTGTCAACGTGAGGAAAGCACTATGCTACGGGGATCTGCAGTGCCACAACATCAGCGACTTCTGGACTTTACTGCTCTACACCGGCTATCTGACCTACGATCCCCGTCACCGCACCGCGAACAAAGACGAGTACCTCCTGTACATACCTAATGAAGAGATCCGAGACTGCTTCCGTACCAAGATCAAGGATTTCATAGCGGATAATCCGGTTATGAAAAACACCACCAGTGAGCTGATAACGGCCATGTTCGAGGGTGATGCCGGCACCATGGAGAACAGGCTCAACACACTGCTGGCCAAGTACGTTTCCGTAAGGGATTTTGCCACCAAGGCTCCCCGGGAGAACTACTACCACGGATTCATGAACGGTCTGCTGGTGAACGGGATTTCCCTAATTGAAGAGCAGAAATCCAATGCTGAGTCCGGAGATGGCTACACCGATCTGATCATTCTATCCGCAGCCACAGACCGGATCGCAATACTGGAGTTGAAGACTGCCGAACGGAAATTTGACGACAGGATCTCCAAGGCAGAAAAAGCCGTAGAGCAGATTGTCAGCAACCGCTATGCCGAGCAGTTTATGGACAACAAGACCATCAAGGCAGTTTATGCCTACGGGATCTGCTTCTACAAAAAGAACTGCTCCGTCCAGGTGCGGCGGCTGAAATAACCCGGGTCCTCCTGTCAGACTCTGCCCCATCCCGTTTCCCGTCCGCAACAGACTCTGCGGCCCCAACTCTCCGCAGGAACTGGCTTGCGCCCCAGATCTCAACAGCAGTCTCTGCATTCCTGACTGCCAGTTCACAGAAGAGCATGGCTGATCTTGGAAGAAGGCGCACCAGCCCCTAATATGGGTGGGAACCAGCAAAGATCGGCAGACAGCAAGAGCAGCCTCAGGAGGTGCCCGATGATCACAAGCCCAGCAGATCCCATGAACAAACCGGAGCCGCGTTCATTCCGCCCCTCCGGCACCATCCTCACCCTGCTCTTTGCCGCCCTGGTGACCGTCTCCCCCTGCCAGGCCAGGAACGCACCTGATGTGTCCGATCAGGCAACTTCGGGGCAGGAGCAGTCCCAGCCCGCAACCAGGAGCAGCAGCCCCGCGGACGCCAGCGGCTTTGTCCTCCTCAGCGACGCCGTGCCGGATGCCATCCTGGAGATCCGCTACTATTCCACTTTCAACTTCACCGGCAGCCGAGTTGACGGCTACCAGGAGCCTGTAGCACTGCTGACCCGGGAAGCTGCCGCAGCCCTCAGGAAAGCCAGCGATGAACTGGTGTCCAAAGGATACCGGCTCAAGATCTTCGACGCCTACCGGCCCCAGATGGCAGTGGATCATTTCGTGCGCTGGTCCGGGGACACCAATGATGTGGCCATGAAGAAATACTTCTACCCCGAACTGGACAAGTCCAGGCTGTTCCCTGAAGGTTACATCGCAGCCAAGTCAGGCCACAGCCGGGGAAGCACCGTGGATCTCACCCTGTTTGACATGAAGCTCCAGAAGGAGGCTGACATGGGTGGAACCTTCGACTATTTTGGCAAGCTGAGCCATCCAGACTACCGGAAGATCACCAAACAGCAGTATGACAACCGCATGCTCCTGCGCCAGGTGATGCTCAAACACGGGTTCAAGCCCCTGGCCGAGGAATGGTGGCATTTCACCCTGAAGGATGAACCCTACCCCAACACCTACTTCACCTTTCCGGTGTCCGCCGGCTCCCTGCAAAAACCGGCGAACTGAGCCGCACCATGTTCGGGACTGCGCTCCGCTCATGGCGGCCAGAAGATATCGCAGCACAGCCCGATCTCCGCTCATGGCGGCTAGAAGATGCCTCAGCACAGACTGGGCTCCGGATCCGGGATGGGAAAAGATGATCTGCCATCCCCTTCACATCAGGGACTGCCGATCTTAGATCTGAGCAGGAACAGTATTGCGCCCCTGATCGTCCCGGATCCTTCTTGATCCACGGCTGACAGATTAGCTTACAGTTTGCAGTTCACATCAGAAGAGTCCCTGGGAGATTGGATGCAGGCACCTCAGCCCGCAAGACAGATCAGCCCGTAGGATGAGACAAGATGGGAAGAGCCGGAAAAGCTCTCCAGACAGCAAGATCAGCACTCAGGAGGTGCCCGATGTTCACACCCTCCGCAGATCCCATGAAAAAGCCGGAGCAGCGGTCAGTCCGCCCCTCCGGCACCATCCTCACCCTGCTCTTCGCTGCCCTGGTGACCGTCGCCCCCTGCCAGGCCAGGAACGCACCTGATGTTTCCGATCAGGCGTCTTCAGGACAGGAACAGTCCCAGCCCGCAACCAGAAGCAGTGGTCCTGCCGACGCCAGCGGCTTTGTCCTCCTCAGCGACGCCGTGCCGGATGCCATCCTGGAGATCCGCTACTATTCCACCTTCAACTTCACCGGCACCCGGGTTGACGGCTACCAGGAGCCGGTGGCTCTGCTGACCCGGGAAGCCGCCGCTGCTCTCAGGAAAGTCAGCGATGAACTGGTATCCCAGGGCTACCGGCTCAAGATCTTCGACGCCTACCGGCCCCGGATGGCCGTGGATCACTTCGTGCGCTGGTCCCAGGACACCAGTGACGTGACCATGAAAAAATACTTCTACCCCAATCTGGACAAGTCCATGCTGTTCACTGAAGGCTACATTTCCGCCAAATCAGGCCACAGCCGGGGAAGCACTGTGGATCTCACCCTGTTTGACATGAACCTCCAGAAGGAGGCGGACATGGGGGGAACCTTCGACTATTTAGACGAATCCAGCCACCCGGACTTCAGTAAGGTCACCAAGCAGCAGTATGACAACCGCATGCTCCTGCGCCAGGTGATGCTTAAGCACGGGTTCAGGGCCGCGCACACGGAATGGTGGCATTTCACCCTGAAGGAAGAGCCCTATCCCGATACCTATTTCACCTTTCCGGTGGCCACTGACTCGATCCAGAAGCCGGCAAACTGAGCCGGATCCACTCTGATCTGAACTCCCCTCCCGGCAGTCCGATGATGCCGAGATCCGCAGACAGGACCTGATTTGATCTGATCTGCCTGCTCTGCTCCAACTACTAAACCGGGACTCGCTCCCGGTTCAGTTGTCTTTGTTCAGTTGTCTTTCATGAATGGCTTCACGAAAAACCGATCGATAAGGCTGCACAGGATACTCCTCCTGGTGCTGTCCAGGGTTGAAAACAGCTCCACAATATCCTCACAGTCCGAGGCCCGTCCCACATTCCAGTTGTAATACAGAGGGTACTGCAGCAGCGCCACCCCGGCCAGTTCATCCAATGTGATGCGGCTCATTTTGCGCCGCTCCCAGGCCGCCAGGGCCTCCGGTGCCCGGCACCTGACGGCGATGTCATCCGTAAGGCCGTACCCAGCATAGAAGGGCATGCCGTAGCAGACCACCTTCTTGCCCCGGAGCAGAGCCTCAAAGCCGGAAAGGGAGGTGATGGTGTGCACCTCATCGGCGGCCTCAATACACTCAATGCTGGTGTACTCCCCGGTGATGATCCGATCGGCATACCGTGCTATGTCCTTCCGGGTGAGCCGATCAGCTCGGTTGCCGCTGAGCACATCCGGGTGCACCTTGAAAATGATGAAGGCCTCGGGATTGAGCCGCCGGACATCCTGCAGGAGCCGGAGATTGTCATAGCCGCAGCCTCCCCGCCGCAATGCGGCGTCCCCGGGAACCTGGGCCGGCACGAAGATCACCTTCTGGAAGATCCGCTCCCGGGTCTCCTGGCGGCGGACATGATCCTTCAGATCCGCCACATTGGCCAGAAAACTCCTCTCAGGACAGCGGTAGTACTTGCTGATCCGGTTCTCCACAATCTTCCGGCGCAGCTTGGCACCCCGCTGGGCCAGCTCATCCCGATCCTTCCGGAGGCACTGCTCCCGGACCAGGATCTCAAAGCGGGAAGGACTCTTGGGATCATAATGGATCCCCTGATCATCCCACACCAGGGAATAGGGATAGTAGAAGTCGGTGCCCAGCCCCAGGGACCGGACGAAGCCGTCCTCAATCATGAGGATCCTGATCCCCGGCTGGCGCCTGAGCTCGGCAATGCTGCGGCGCTTCTCCTGCCCCCGGACAGAGGACGCCCAAAAGGCGGCGGTGATCATCTCACCGCTGCCGGCCGCTGCAGCCGTCAGGGAGGGCAGACGCCGCAGGAAGGACTCCCAGGTGGTGAAAACGCAGTCAAATCCTGGAAAAAACCTGGCCATAAACCGTTTTTTCCAGAAGGTCATGTCAAGTAAGAAGATCTGCTTCATCAGAAAAGCTCAAACAAAAAACACCGCAGGCTGAATCATGCAGATCCGCCTGCTGACAGGGACAACTCCGGCAGAGTACGGCACCCCGGCTCACACCCCCTGCCCAGCCACCCCTATTCCGTTCCATACCGTACCGTTCCGCTCCGTACCGTACCGTTCCGTACCGCTCACCGCAGATCCGGAGCGCCGCCCCGGGCATCAGGATCGTCTGCCGGAAAGTTCCGGAACTGTCCCCGGATGCGGGAAAGCGGGCCACGGCCAGAAAACCAGTCCTGCTTCAACTCCAACTCCAGTTCTATCTCCATCTTCGGAAGCCCGGCAAAAAAGAGACCCGGAAAACACCCGGGGACGACAGCAAGGAGTGTGCCTGAATTCCGGGCCGACAGCAAATCCTGCCGTCACAAGGATCTCTGGCTCCGGCTCCCGAACTGCAGTCTGCAGCGGGAATTTAGGCTCTTCCGGTCCCAGAGCAGTTCCGCCAGCTCTCCCCGTCACAGAGCCGGCTCACAGGTCTCACGGCTCACGGTCGGCGCAGTCAGTTCTCCCGGCTCCCCGCACCTGCCCCATGGAAGTCCAGTCCCTCCGCCACAGCACAGCACAGCAGACGGATCTCCTCCTCAGAGGCCACAAAGGGCGGCATCAAGTAGATCAGGCGGCCAAAGGGCCGGATCCAGACTCCATGCTCCACAAAGAACTTCTGCAGAGCACCCATGTCCACCGGATCCTTAAGCTCCACCACTCCGATGGCACCCAGCACCCTGACTTCGGCCACTGTCGGATGTCCGCCCAGGGGCAGCAGTCCCTGCCTGAGCCAGCCCTCAATCCGCCGCACCCGCTCCTGCCAGGGGGAGGACAGCAGCAGATCAACGGAGGCACAGGACACCGCCGCCGCCAGGGGATTGGCCATGAAGGTGGGGCCGTGCATAAGCACCCCGGCCCGGCCGGTGCAGATCCCCTTCATCACCTTCTCATTGGTCAGCACCGCCGACATGGTCATGAAGCCCCCGGTGAGGGCCTTGCCCAGGGCCATGATATCCGGCACCACCCCGGCCCAGTGGCAGGCGAAGAGTTTGCCGGTGCGGCCGAACCCCGTGGCGATCTCGTCGAAGATCAGCAGCACCCCGAAATAGTCGCACAGTGCCCGCACCTTCCGGAGAAACTCGGGATGGTAGAAGTACATTCCACCGGCACCCTGCACCACCGGCTCCAGGATCACCGCGGCGATCTCCTCATGATGCTCCCGGAGCACCTCATACAGTTCATCACAGCAGGCAGGATCCCAGGGATCCCCGAAGCGGCAGGATGGACGGGAGATGAAGAAGTTGGGGGTGAGGAAATCCCGGTAGATGGAATGCATGGATCCTTCCGGATCTGTGACGCTCATGGCCCCGAAGGTGTCCCCGTGGTAACCGCCCCGCAAGGCCAGAAAGCGGGTCCGGGTACCCTTGGGACACAGCGTGCCCTGGCACTGCAGGGCCATCTTAAGGCTCACCTCCACTGCCACCGATCCGGAGTCCGCAAAAAACACATACTGGAGGGGCTCCGGCGTCAGCTCCACCAGCCTTGCGGCCAGCCCGGTGGCACTGGCATGGCGGATCCCGCCGAACATCACATGGGACATTTTCCGGATCTGCTCCTCTGCGGCATGCTCCAGTTCCGGAACCCCGTAACCGTGAATGCAGGCCCACCAGGAAGACATGCCGTCCACCAGGCGCCGTCCATCCCGGAGAAAGAGGGAGCACCCCTTGGCGGACACCACCTCATAGGTGGGAAGAGGGCTGGTAAGGGAAGTGTAGGGATGCCAGACATGGCGCAGATCAAACTGCTCCTCCTTCATTGCCCCGCCCGCAGCGGCGGATCCCAGATCTGGCAGTGAAGCCATCAGAATTCATCCTCATGCAAAAAAAAAAACGAACAACCGGAAAACCACAGCCAGTCAGGCAGGAGGTCCAGGCCAGACCTCATGTTCCTGCCAGAGACCCAGTCCCGGTCCCTGCCCTCGGCCTCTCCCGCTCAGGTCCGGAGAGGCGCCATGCGCCCCCTCCTGGCAGCCCCAGCCACCAGAATGTCAGCAGCTCTGTGTGCCGGTGCAGCTCACGCTGCCGAAAAAGCGCATAGCCAGGATCAGCAGGATCACCACAGCAGCAAACACCAGGATCCGGATCAGGAGACTGTCCTTCCGGATCCGCCCCGGTCTCCCGGCAGCGATCTTCTCCTCCTCCTGATCCAGCCGCCTCCTGCGCGCCCCGGGATCCAGTGCCGGTCGCGGCTCTGCACCCTCCTGGCCGGATCGGGTCACCGAAGCTCCCCAGGAAACCTTGGGTGCCGGACCGGAGGATCCCCGGCCCCTTTTCCGCCTGCTCTTCCGGGAGCCGGAGGTGTCAACCGGGATCACCGCGGGAAAGAGTTCCCCTGAAGGCAGGAGCACCGAGGTGCGGTGGGTGACATGGGCCACCATGTCCGGGCGCGCCATCTTCAGCACCGGCGGAAAGGTCTCATAGGAAGGAATGAAAAAATAGGCGTAGCGCCGGTAGTCCGGCGGCAGGGGGAGGGTGCAGATGGTCTGCATATCGGTGTGGGTCAGCTCCGCATAAAGCCTTCCGGCAAAAAGCATGAGCCCATCATTGTCCACAGAATAGGACATGACATGATCCGGCAGGCATTCCAGCAGCTCGGTGATCCGGTGGCCTTCATATTCAAAGCCCTCCTGTCCCGGAGGATGGCTTGCGCCGTCATCCTCCTCCCCGGCCAGGAAGATGATGAAAGCCCCCTTCTCCGACACCTTCGGCCGGTGATACATCCGGTCAAAGGATCCCCCGGGGCGGCCCACCAGCAGATCCCGGTCAGTAAAACCCAAGAGATCCGTGAGGATCAGGAAAAAGTCATCGGGGGTCTGGAGGAAGGTCTTGTAAAAGCAGTGGAAGAGAAAATTGTCGTAAACCTCGCCCCGGACCAGGGGCTCAGCGGCGGCGGCCTCCTGGCAGGCGCCTGAGCCCTCCATAAAATCCACCTGCCCCACATTGCCCCGGGCAACAAAACCCGGCGCCAGGGCGGTGAACTCCGCATTCATGTGCTGGATCCCGTAGTCGTGCTGCGGGGACGGGTAATCCAGGACATTGTCATCGTCGTGGATCTGGGGATGGATATACTTTCTTTTCATCTCATCTCGCAACGCCTGCCCGGGCCTGTGGCACTTCCCCTCTGCCCTCCCCGTCTTCCCGGCTCATGATCACCGGAGAGAAGGCGGCACCGCCTGACTCTGGGATCTCCGGCACCGGCACCGGCGCCGGCACGATCCGCAGCAGATCAGGAAATTCCCCAGCGCCTTTGGGCATCAGAGTCTACGGAGATCCGTCAGCATCTCCAAGAGTCCGTTAGAGTCTCCGGGGCAGGTCAGCCACGCCAAACGGCCTTCAGAAGTTCCCGGTGCAGATCAGCAACACCGATCGTCCGTCTACATCAATGGACTGGTCCCATGTCAGCAGTTCCGGCACACATCAGCGGATCCTGCCTGTCATCTGCCGCAGCTGGTGAAGGACAGTGTCACCAGCAAGATCACCAGCAGCAACACGCCAAAGTAAACCACACATCCCATGCGGCGCAGGATCACCTGACCCTTGGACTGGAGCAGCAGATGCTCCAGGGGATTGGCCCCCTCAGGGATACTCCCGGGGGTGAACGGAACTCCCATGATCCGGCTGATCACATAGGCACAGCGCTCCGTCCGGCTCAGCTCCAGAGGCGGCAGGGCATCCAGAGAGGGACGGAACCGGGAGACAAAATGCTGCGTGCCCTCATCAGGGGGCGCTGCCAGCAGGTGGGCAACATCGGCACCGCTCAGTTCATAATACAGGCGGGCCGCATAATCCAGCATCTCCCGGGCACCCAGGGGAAAGGAGATCACCTCATCCGGCAGGCACATCAGCGCCTCGGTGACAGCAAAGGAATCCCGGACGGGGATCTCCACCGCCGCCTCCGGCCCGGCCTGCTTGCCACCCTCACCGGCAGATCCGGCGGCGGCAGGATCCATCTCTTTCTCCGGCGCGGCACCCGCACTGCCATCTGGAGGGGTTCCCTGCCCCGTTGCCTGCTCATGCCCGGAGGCTTCCGGCCCGGAGACAAAAAGGATGAAGGCACCCCGATCGTATTTCATGGGGCAGACAAAAAGCCGATCCCCGGGCTTGCCCTCAGGACCGATGAGCATGTCCAGATCCCTGAAGCCCAGGCGCTGCACCAGGAGCTCCGGCAGGAGATCCCCGGGAGTCCGCATCAGTGTTTTGAACACGCAGCAGGTCACCAGCAGATCTGCCTCGTCACCCGTGATATTCCCGCCCCGGCCTGCCTCACTGCCGGATCCCTCCAGGAAGTCCACCTTGCCGGCACTGCCCTGGCTGGCGAATCCGGGAGCCAGGGCCGTGAAGGACGCGTCCATGTGGGACACGCCGTAACTGCAGCCGGGAGATGGGCTGTCCAGGAACTGGGTGGCGCCCTGGGGATCAATATGCAGGTATTTTCTCCGCACTGACTGTCTCCTTGATGCTTCCGGGGGTAAGGGCGGGGATCACTTGATCAGGATCAGGGACTTGTCCCCGTTGTCCCGGCTCATAAGCTTGGATCGGATGTACTCCTCCATCATCAGGGAGGTCTTCTCCGTATCCCGGCACTTGAGATCCACATTGGTGGCCAGATCTGCCAGCCATTCGGTCCATTTCTCCTCACTGCGCACCTGGGGCATGCTGGCGAAGATCTCCCGGCTCAGGGATCGGTTCATGTACATCACCATCACCAGGGTGTCCACGATCTTGTAGTCAATGCGCAGCCGCAGCTCCTTCTCGTCCACATACCGGGGCTCCATGATGGTGCCGTCCCGGAAGATGTAGTCACCGTACTGGTTGAATCCCAGGGGCAGGATATCATAGTTGCCGTTGCACACGGCGGCAATGAAGTGTCCCACAGAGGCGGTGAGGACAAACCAGCCGAAGTCAAAGCGCTTGAGGATCATCAGGGACAGGTTGGTGTCCATGAGATCTGTGGCGATGTTGGCAAAGTTGGACTGGATGGCCACCTCGTTGACGGCGTTCCGGAAGGCATCAGCCACCATCTTCTCAAACACCGCCCGGGCGGACTTGCCTCCCATGGTGCCCCGGGAGCCGTTGTGCTCCTGGGCGGCAATGCCGTGGACCACCGAGTCCACGGAGGATCCCGCCCGGTCAAAGGCCGATGCCAGGGAGCGCACGGCGGCGTTCACCGCCACCCGGCTGCCCTCCCGGGAGTACACCGCCTTGTCCGAGCCGTCCGCCATGGCGGCAATGACCCAGCCGTAGATGTTCTCCGAGGCGCAGTCCGCATTCCTGGGCAGGCCGTTGTTGGCATGGAGCCGCCCCCGGATCCCGGCCATGAGCATCACCTTCATGGAGGTCTTGGACTCATTCACATGGACCTGGCTCACCGATCGGAACACGTCCGGCTTGTAGAAGCTGATGTCGGTGGGGGTGGGGATGTCATTCCAGGTGATCTTCACCGCGTCATCCACCCGGAGGATCACGTTCTTGGACAGCAAGAGCAGCTTGGATCCCCCCAGCCCCTTGGAGCGGTAGCGGATCTTCAGCATGAAGCGGCCCTTCTGGTTGGGCACCCCGGAGAGGATCTTGGTGTGGTTGTTGTAGGTCAGGCCCAAAGTGTCATGACCGATGACGTTCTCAATCTCAATGTCCTGGAACACATCATTGAAGTTCACCCGGTAGGTCTGCTCCAGGTTGGCCCCGGGCAGCTGGGGCACCCCGTCAGAGCTCTCGTTCTCGTCCATGCGGCTGTCCTTGGCATCAGGCACCCGGATAGTGAGCTTGGCGTTCTTGCTCACCTTGATCATGTCCATGGGCAGACGGACATTGATCAGGATGCTGATATCACCCACCTGGCTGGGGAAGCCCCGGATGCAGGAGGAGGACTTGCTGTAATACAGGCCGCAGGAGTCCAGGCCGATGAACTGCAGGGTGCAGTCCGTGGGGAAGATGGCCTTGAGATCCAGGTTGTACTCCCGGTTGATGATCCCGTCGGGCAGGATGATCTCATCCTTGTCAAACAGGAACTTGTACTTGTTGTAGAACCGGGGATGCTCGTTCTTCAGCTTGTTGACGCTGGCCTTCAGCCGGTTGATGGAGTTCTCCGACCGGATGAACAGGTAACTGGCCTCCCCGCCGTCCCGGGTGCGGATGGTGCTCCGGGGCCGGTTCTCATAGCCCAGGCGCACCGACACCAGCTCGTCCAGGTCACTGGAGAAGAAGAGGCAGCAGGAGTCGGTGATCTTGTAGGACTCCCCGGTCTTGGTTTCCGTGCGGTACAGAGCGTCCTGCATGAAGGACAGGCTCACGTTGTTCACATACCAGTTGCCGTTCTCAAAGGAGATGTAGGCCTCGGTGGCAAACTCCTTCTCCGAGGTGAACTCCAGGGGGCGCCGCTCAGCGGCCAGGAGCCAGCTGCACAGTTTCTTGCCATTGAAGCCCACAAAACGGGTATTGGTGAGGGCGTATTCTTCCTCCCCCGAACGGCGGTAGAAGTAGAACACCGGCAGGGGCGTCTGGATCCGGGTGTGGCAGAAGGGGCATTCCTCCACCCCCTTGTCATAAACAAACCAGCCGTGCTCGCAGACCATGCTGGTGCAGGGCACCAGGAGCTCGTAGGTGTTCACCAGGGCGGTGGCCCACTCATCAGCCCGGGGGCGCAGCTTGGGGTTGTGGAGGCCGTCGATGAAGGCGCGCTCAAACAATGTTTTGAGATAAGGGCCGCACAGGGTGTAGGGGGTCTTGGCGGGATCGCCGCACTCCCGCTCCGCCGGGTACAGATCGCTGACCTTCACCCGGTTCTCAAAGTTAGTGGGGTGCTCGATAAACAGGGCCCGCTCCCCCATGATCATCTCCTCGTCCTCGTCGGGATCCAGGTCGTAGACCTTGCCCCCCTTCAGGGGATGGCGGTTCAGGAGATACATGTAGATCAGGGTGGCCAAGGCATGGCAGTCGGTGTCAATGCTGGGCAGGACCCGGGCGGGATCTGTCAGGGACAGGTGCTGGGTGGCAATGACCTCCGGGGCGATGAAGTCGGAGGTGCCCATGACCTCGGGGTTGAACTTGCCCGTGACCACCAGGCCGTCCAGATCGATAATGGAAATCTGCCCGGTGGGGGGATCAATAAGCACATTCTTGTAGGACAGATCCGAATGGGCCAGGCCTGCGGCATTCAGGCGCTTCACTGCCTGGGCGATCTTCTGGCAGGCGATCACATAGCCCTTCCAGTTGCCCCGCTCCCTGGGATCCAGGAAGCGCTGGTTGCGGATGGAGGAGAACCACTTGCCCTCCTTCTCCTTCCCCCGGATCCCGCCGGAGTCATTGTCCTCGCTGCCGTAGCGGAAGAAGAAGCAGCTGCGGTAGGTGGGGGACACCAGGCCCACCCGGTTGTTGTGGATCAGAACCTTGGTGGGCCAGCAGTACAGGGGCTCCCAGTAGCGGCCGCCCTCATTGTTGAAAATGCTTTCCCGGTAGGGACCCACAATGGTCTCCAGCCGATCCAGGAGCTGCTCCTGATCCTTGGAGGAGTTCCGGTAAAAGGCCACCACATAGGACTTGTCCGGGCTGAAGTAGACGTCCTTCATTTCGCCCTTGCCTATGATCTTGGAGTCCTCATACTCCACTATGGTTCCGTCCAACGCCTTGATCTGTACTATCATCCCTGAAGCACCATCTGCGGCGGGGTCTGTCCCCGCTCCCTATATCCGCAACAAAACCAATTAATCCGTATCCGCTAACCGGCTGATCCGTATCCGCTGATCCCCATCCGCCGGCAGCCCCGCACCGGCACCGGTCAGAGACCTGATCCCGTGTCAGTTCAGATCCCGCCAGGACAGGAAGCGACGATCCGCCGACTCCGGAAAAAAGCCCCAATCAGCCCTGCCCTGTAAAAACGATCAGGAGCCCCTGCCCCGGGATCCTGCTCCCAGGATCCAGTTCACCGGTCCCCGTTCCAGGTACTCGTTCCCGGGATCCATCTTCCGGTTCCCGCTCCCGGTTCCCCGTCACCATCTGGGGCACCTTCACCCGGCACCGGGATCTGACCGCACCCTGCCATGACCACAGGATCAGATCAGTCCCAGGGGATCCTTATCAGAACACCACCGCCAGTGTGCGGTCGTCGTGGTTGCCGATGGACCAGAACTCCAGGTACTTCATCAGCTGCTCCCTAAGCTCGTCATTGCAGCCGTAAAGGGAGACCTCCCCGGCCAGTTCCCGGTAGAAGTCCAGCCACCGGCGGGAGTCATGGAGGTTCCGATCGGACTCGAACTTGGGATCGCTGACCCCGTCGGTCATGAGGATCAGGGCGTCAAAGTCCCGCACATAGTTCACCAGGATCCGGCGCCGGATATTGTCCTCGGAGCACACACCTTCGGTGGTGACAAACCTGGTCTCGCCAAAATACCGCCCCTCGTCGGGATTGCAGAGGATGGCGGCATAGCCCTCATGATCGTTGATCATGGCAATGGCCCCGTCCCCCACATTGTAGGTGAAGACGATCCAGCCCCGGGGGCAGCGGCGGAACACCGACAGCAGGCAGGTGGTGGAGAAGTCGTAAAGCCGGGCGCCTTCCACTGATCCGGCGGTCTCCTCAAAGCAGGCAATGGTCCGATCCAGGGCGGTTTTCAGGGGCTTCACCATGATCTCGGTGCAGTTGCGGATGAAGGCATTGTCATCGCAGTCCTGGGCATAGGTCTCCACTGCCCGGAGCACCTCGGAGCTGAAGGAAGAGGAGGAGAACACATCGCTGAACACCGACTCCATCTGCTCCACCAGCACCCGGGAGCCCTCCCGGGAGTAGCGGGCTGATCCGGCCCCGTCAGACACCACGCACATATACCAGCCGGTGGCCTCGTGGAAGCTCAGCCGGAAGTCATCGTCCCGGGGCTTGCCGTCATAGGCGTGGGAGCGGCCCCGGACACTGGCGGCGGCGACGTTTTTCAGCCCCCGCATCCGGTACATGTCCACGATCAGGGCCGCGCTGTCGCTGTTGGCCTTGGGAAAGGGCAGATCGGCGGGGGGATCCACATATTTCCACAGGGTGATGACCTTCAGGTTCATCAGCTTGGAGAAAGGGGATCCCTTGATATTGAAGGAGATGGTCAGCTGGAAGGTGCCCAGATGGTTGGGCACCCCCTCGATGGTGAAGGTCTCGGGATTGTAGTGCAGGCCCGCGTCCTCCAGACCTGAGATCTGGAAGGATCCCAGGGCCGACTCCGGCACCAGGTTGCGGACGTTGTAATAGTAGGAGATGTTGACAATGGCCTGCTCCAGCTCGCTCAGGCTCAGCAGCCGGAACAGTTTGGCATCCTGGTTGTCCCCGGCCTCCGGGCGCTTGCGGTCGGCGGCCCGTCCCCTGAGCAGGCTGTAAACCAGGGCGTTGGCGCTGGTCTCCTCCTGAGGCACATCCGGTGCCTGCACGTCCAGGGTCTCCTGGGCCACGCAGACATTGTTCTGCCTGACGTCATCGCCGCCGGACAGATCAAACTCATTGCCTGGGATGTACAGTTCACTCATGATGGGATCCGTGAACCTCAGCCGATGGTGCGGTTGATGTCAACGCCCACATCCGAGGAGCCGAAGAAGGATCGGCGGCCGCAGTGGGGGCACACATTCACCTGGTTGTTCCTGACGCACAGCACACCGCCGCAGCTGCAGATGCCGATGGCGCTCTCATTGCCGCAGATGGGACAGGTGGGATGGCCGTAAAGGTGATCGGTGTTGACCCTGAGGTTCTCATAGCCGTCGGCGGACAGGGAGAAGTAGTTGTCATCCACGGGATAAGCGCCCTCCAGCTCATAGGCAGTGCTGTCCTTGGAGGACTTCTGGTATTTGATGAGATAGTAGTTCCGGGTGGTCTGACACCGGGAGAGGATGACAATGTAGTTGTCGTCCACCGTCACGGCGTTTTCCTTCTCCTCCACCTTCTTCACCACCGAACTGTTGACCACGCTCAGGGAGCTACCGTCGTGGCGCTTCTTGGCCACGCTGCGGCTGGAGGAGTTGATGGAAAGGGTGATCCAGTCAAAGAACTGCTCAAAGGACTTGGGATCGGTGTTCTCCAGGCGGTACACATTGTCAGTGAACTGCCTCAGGTACCTGGTGTCCATGGTGTTGCCCATGGCCACGGCCACACACAGCACCGACTCCCCGTACTTCTCCCGCCAGATCCGGGCGGCGTCCTCGGTGCGATCTGTGGGGTTGCCGTCGGTGAACAGGAACACAATGGGACGCCAGTCACCCTTCTCCTCATAGGTGTTCTTCTTCACACACTTGTCGATATCGTCCATGAGCATGTAGAACACATTGCCCAGGGAGGTGCCACCCCCCACCGGCAGCTTCACGGAGGTCAGGCGGTAGATCTCCTCCATGGACAGGAGCTTCACCGCCTTGCCAGCAAAGGCGATCACCGAAAGCACCGTGGTCTCCAGGGCATAGGGGCTCTGCTTCAGGGTCCTGATTATGGTGGCAATGCCCTCCTCCACGCATTTGATGGGCTTGCCCACCATGGATTCGGAACAGTCTATGACCAGGTATATCGGCAGTCGGCGCATACGTTCTCCCCTAAGGTTCCAGCGGTGCCGCCACGCCGGATCTGACGGGCAGATCCGGCACCGGACGGAGACCGGGTTCCTCTTGTGCTCTCTTGATTGCTTTTGGTGCTGTTGTTTTAGTTGTAATGGTTATCCGGCGGTGACGATCAGCAGATGCCATGTATCCGGGCACAGATCCGTGACAGTCCGGCTTCTGCCCTGGCCCCCGGGATTAATCCGGTGCTGCTCCGGAAGATCAGTCCGGGCAGGATCCGGAGGATTAATCCTTGGGCACGATCCAGTGGATTAATCCCGGATCCGGCTGATTAATCATTTTCAGAGGATCAGATCGGAACAGTCAGTTCCGTACTTCCAGCATCCCGCCGTCAGACTCCGTCTTCCTTCATCCAGTTTGCCGGGACCATCCGCCGGTCTCCAACTTTCAGGATCAGTCTGCCGGCCTCCCGATCCCCCGATCCGCCAGCCACCTTCCCCGCAGGCCGCCTCCCCGGGATCCGCACACGCTCCGGGAAAGACGCCTTAAGGTCACCCTCAATAGCGCTGTGGGATCTCACCCAAGGCACCCTGGGGGCTCACTCAAAAGCACCCTGGGGACTCCATCAATGACGCCGCAATGTCTCACTCGGCGGAGTTCAGAATATAGTTCAGCAAGGTGTTGCTGTCGGTGGTGTCCAGGCTCACCACCGCATCGGAGATGTTGGACAGCCAAGGATCCCCCTGGTGCACCGTCTGTCCGGCGATGCACACCACCAAGGCCCCGATGTTGCGCTTCCGGAGCTCATAAAGCCCAGCCCGGTAGTCATCTGAGGGCTCCCCGTCCGTAAGGACAAACACCACCGGCCTCCAGTGGTTCCGGTAGTCGTCAACCTTGGTCTCCAAATCGATCTCCTGGGCCACCAGGTTGAAGGCTGCCCCCAGGGCGGTACAGCCGTAGATCTCCAGCTCCGGCAGCACAAAAGAGTTGATATCCGTCAGGGGCACCCTGGTCTTGGCGGTGTCACCGAAAGTGATCACCGACACCAGGACCCGGCCGAAGGTGGACTGGTTCCGCACCAGGGTGGACACAAAGCTCTGCAGTCCGTTCTGCATGGAAAGCATGGCCTCGCCCCGCATGGATCCCGAGGCATCCAGCAACAGATAAATGGAAAGATACTCCATGCCCTTCACCCTCCTGTGGTGCAGCTCCCAGGCGCCTTTTGCGGTTTCCGGGGGAAACGGATCAGCCTGCCGGCGATCCTCCTCTTCCCGTCACTTCTTCCCGGCGGCGCTGCCGCTGTCCTGTCCGGCCTCACCGGCGGCAGCCCCCGTCTCCAGGAAGCGGGTCCGGTAACTGTCTGCAATGGACTCCACCAGGCCGTCACTAACCAGCACATCCAAAGTGCGCTGGAGCTTCCGGATAATGCCCCGGTCAAAGCTGGGGCCGAATGCCATGACCCGGTCGGCGTCGCAGCGGTGGTTCTCCAGGTTCACCGCGGCGGGGACAAAGGTATGGCGCTCCAGTTTGTGGGTTGCCATATAGTAGGCGGCCTCCCACTCACTGGCCACCACCACGTCCAGTTCACCGCTGAGCAGTTTGCCAAACTGGATCTCCGGATCGTCGGAGTAATCCTTCACGATCAGGGGATCATCATCCAGCTCGTCGAAATAGGAAAAGGTGCGGATGATGCCCACCACATGGGAATAAAGGTGAGAGTACTTCTGCACCGGACGGGCGGCATCGGACTTCTGGTAGACATACTGCCGGATCCCCGCCATATATGGGTTCTTCAGCCTGGGGAAGCCGTTGGTGTCCGCCATGTGGGTGCTCATGCCGGCCACGGCGTCGATATTCTCATTCTTCAGATCCACCAGGGCCCGGGAGGCGGGCATGGGCTTGAACTCAAACTTGAACCCCGACTCCCTTCCCAGGGTGCGCACCACGTCAATGTCGATGCCCGTCAGCTGCTCCCCGTCATCCTGGAAGAAGTTCCAGGGTCCCTCCACCGGGATCCCCACCACAAACACATCCTTGGCCAGAACGGGGGACGCCAGGACGGTGAACACCGCCAGCACTGCCGCGCACAACAGTTTTTTAATCATGGACAAATTCACAAGTTCTCTGAGGATATCACTGCCGGGATTGCCTCCCCGGCACAGATGGAAAAAAGGGCGCGCCGGAGGCTCCCGGATCTCTCCAGGGACCTTGCAGATCCGGCCCGGAGAACAGACGGCACCATGGCCAAAGCCCCCTCCGGGGGCGGCCGGTGTTTGGCCGCTGCTCGCTTTTTCAATTATAATTAATCACACTTGAGTTTGGGGACGCCGCGTCATGATTTTGTTATCTGCCTACCGAAAAAGGGGAGCCGCTGCCCTGGCAGCCCTGGCGCTCCTGGCATCGGGATGCGGCCCCGGCAAGATCATCCACCGGGACTATGAGACCCAGAACGGGGTGATCTTCTGCGTCAACTCCACGGTGTCCAACCTGGATCCCGTGAGCAATGAGATTAATGTCACCTCGGTGACCCTGGCCCAGAACGTGTTCAACCGCCTGGTGCGCTACGACTCCGCCCAAAACACCTTCCTGCCGGAGATCGCCTCCTCCTGGACGGTGTCCGAGGACGCCTTGGTGTACCGCTTCACCCTCAGAGATGACGTGAATTTCCACTCCGTGCCCTGGTTCTCCCCGGCCCGGAGCCTCACCGCCGATGACGTGGTGTTCTCCTTTGAGCGGATCATGGACTACACCGCCCCCGCCGGGGACGGATCCGAGGCCGCCGCCGCCCTGACCCGCAGCGGCTACGATATCCTGGACTTCCGCCACCTGTTGCGGGTCCGGCAGTATGTGCGCTCGGTGACCGCCGTGGACCGGCACACCGTGGAGTTCCAGCTGGTGCGCCCCTGGCCCTATTTTCTGGAGCTGCTGGCCAACACCAACTGCATCATCAGCTCCCGGGAGTTCTACGACTCCATTCCCGACTCCCCCAAGAAGGAGGACTACTTCAGGAACCATCCGGTGGGCACCGGCCCCTTCCGCCTGGCCTCCATGAAGTTCAACGATCACATCATCCTGGAGCGCAACCCCTCCTACTGGCTGGATCCCGCCCTGCCCCGGCTCAGCAAGCTGGTGCTGGATATCACCCCCAACCGGGCCGAGCGCATGAACAAGATGCTCACCGGAGAGTGCATGGTGAGCAACCAGCCCAGCAAGGCCGTCAGCGCCACCGGGGGAACTGCCAAGAACTTCTCCTCCCTGGGATCTGAGACCTACGACGCCACCATGATCTTCTTCAACACCTCCCGGATCCCCACCAACAGCCCGGATGTGCGCCGGGCTGTGGCCTCGGCGATAAACCGGGAAGTTTACGGTAGCGTCCTCTACCCCCATTCGGCCATGCTGCCCACCAGCATGCTTCCCTTTGACGTGACCTTCTTTGCCACGGTGGCCCACCAGGAGACCGCCGCCGCCGCCCGGCTCCTGGCGGAGAAGGCGCCCCAGATCCTCCGGCGCAGCGGCATTGTCTATGTCTACATTGAGCGCAGCAGCAGCCGCATGGGCTACAACATCTCCCGGCTGACCCAGCTCCTGCGCAGCGACCTCAGCGCCCTGGGCCTGCATCCCCGGGTCCGGGAGGTAGACGCCCGCACATTGTCCCGGATCGCCGCCCGGAACGCCTACGACATCATCGTCACCCGGAACATCTTCCCCATCAAAATGCCCCTGTACAAGCTTCACGCCATGTTCCAGTGCGTGGACGGCCGCCCGGCGGGGGGCAATTACTCCGCCTACTGCAGCACCGAGCTCCAGGAGCTGCTGGACCGCAACAAGTACCTTAAGCTCAAGGACATAAGCCTGGAGGATCTCCAGGCCATCAACGCCCGGATCGAGCGGGATCTGCCCATGATGACCGTGAGCATCGCCAGCGACTACTACATCTACCATCCCGCCCTGGCGGGGATCCGGCGCAGTGCCAACCACGGCCTGGACTTCACGGAGGCGCACCTGCTGGCACCATGATCCTGATCCTCCTGCGGAAATCCGCAATGCTGCTACTGTCGGCGGTGATCCTGCTGCTGCTGACCTTCTGGTTCCACGTCCGGTCCAATGATCTGGGGGATCAGGATCTGTTCCTGCGCTTCCTGATCTACTTGAACCGGATCCTGCGCCTGGACTTCGGCTTCTCCGCCCAGTCCTCCCGCCCGGTGTCCGGAGAGTTTCTGGAATACGGCGCCGCCACGGCGGAGCTGTGCCTGGCAGCCATGATCCCCTCCCTGGCGGCGGGGTTCTTCCTGGGCTGCTTTGCCGCCCTGCACAAGGATCGCTGGCTGGACAGCGCCATCACCAACTCCAGCATCATGTTCTCCTCCATCCCGGTGTTCTGGATCGCCCAGATCTTCATCGCCCTCCTGGCGGTCAGGGTGGACTGGATCCCCAGCAACGGCCGGATCAGCCTGCTGTACAGCACCGAGCAGATCACCGGCTTCATCCTGGTGGACACCCTCCTCCGGGACGGCTTTGGGGACTCCTTCCTCAACGCCCTGACCCACTTCATCCTGCCGGTGCTGTCCCTTTCCATCCTCCCCACCACGGAGATGATCCGCATTGTGCGCAACTCCCTGTACAGCGTCATGCAGCAGAACTACATCAAGGCCGCCTTCAGCCGGGGCTGGAGCTCCTGGTACATCATCTACCGCCACGGGCTGCGCAACGCCATGCCCTCCATCCTGGCCCAGTGCGGCTCGGTGCTGTTCCTGACCTTTACCTCGGTGATCATTGTGGAGAATGTCTACAACTGGCCCGGGGTGGGCACCTGGATCATTGAGGCCATCCGCAGCGGGGACGTGAATGTGGTCAACGCCTACCTGGTGCTGGTGGGCATGCTCTTTGTGGTGCTGAACATATCCCTTGAATTTGCCGCCGATCTGTCCATAATCTACCTGAACCACCCGGGCCGGGGCCGGAGCACGCCGTCATGACCGGAAGCAGCAGATCCCCAGGGACACGGAGGCGCCATGAGTGAGGAAAAGGACACATCCCGGGGACAGGGATTCATCCAGGTGCTCCACAGCAACTGGATGGCCTGGTACGCCATGTGGTTTCTGGTGGCCTACTTCCTGCTGGTGGCCGGATCCATGGTCTTCATCGATCTCAATCCCTACGATCAGCAGACCATGGACTTCTTCCGCCCGCCCCGGATCTCCTTCTCCTTCAGCCAGGGCTTAAGCAAGTTCATCCTGGGCACCGACGATCTGGGACGGGACGTGTATGCCCGGCTGATCTACGGCGCCCGGAACACCTTCCTCTACGCCCTGGCGGCGGCGGTGATCTCCTCCCTGGCCGGAGGGCTGGTGGGGTTCCTGAGCGCCCTCTATTCCAGCCGGCTCCTGAACATCATCCGGATCCTGGTCTCCTCGGTGCGATCCTACACCCCGGTGATCCTGGCCTTTGCCATCATCACCGTCCTGGGACCCAGCCTCAAAAACGCCGCCGTGGCCATCGCCGTGTCCCTGATCCCCCGCTTCACCCTGATCTGCCATGAGATCACCACCTCAGAGATGAAGAAGGAGTACATCCGAGCGGTGATGCTGGACGGGGCCGGCACCCTGGCCATGTTCCGCCTGTCACTGTTCCCCAATATCCGGGATGTGCTGATCATCCAGTTCACCAAGCATTTCTCCATGGCCATCCTGGATCTGACGGCACTGGGGTTCCTGGGACTCAGCGCCGAGGCCCAGGAGCCGGAGCTGGGAAGCATGATCGCTGAGAACATGGACATGCTCTACACCGGCAACTACTGGATCATCGCCATCCCGGGTGTGGCCATCATCTCCTTCGTCATCGCCATCAACATCCTCAGCGACGGGATCCGCAACGCCCTGCACCGGGAGAACCTCTGACATGGCGCTGCTGGATATCAGAAACCTCTCAGTCCGGGTGGGGCCAGGCAGGGACGCCCTGACCGTGGTGGACCGGATCAGCCTGACGGTGAACGAAGGCCGGATCCTGGCCCTGGTGGGGGCCTCGGGCTCCGGCAAAAGCCTTTTGATGCAGGCGGTGATGATGCTCCGCCGGGACAACATCTCCTACTCCGCCGACCGGTTCAAGCTGGACGGTGAGGATCTGCTGAAGATCCCCTCCCGGAAGCGGCGCCGGATCATCGGCCAGAACATCTCCTTCATCATGCAGGATCCCCGGCAGAGCCTGGATCCCACCATGAAGATCCGGGATCAGATCTACGAGGTGATGCCCCGGATCCCCTGGTACCATGTGCTCTCCCGGCTGAAGAACTTCTTCCGCCGCACCCGGAGCAAGACCGCCGCCGCGCTGCTCCACCGCAGCGGGATCCGGGATCATGAGCGGATCCTGGGATCCTACCCGGCCCAGCTGTCCGACGTGGAGTGCCAGAAGATCATGCTGGCCATTGCCCTGGCCTCCAAGCCCCGTATCCTGCTGCTGGACGAGCCGGTGGTGAACCTGGAGACCGCCTCCCGGCTCCAGGTGCTGAAACTGCTGGACCGGTGCGCCAAGAACGACCGGACGGCGGTGGTGGTGATCTGCAACGATCTGGCCTCGGTCTACAACTTTGCCGACGAGTTCGCCTTCATGTATGCCGGTCAGATCGTGGAGCGGGGCAGCCGGGACCGGATCCTGAACAATCCCCGGCACCCCTACACCGCCTCCCTGATCCGCACCATGCTGGAGCTGGGACGGAACGGGCGGCTCAAGCGCTACCTGCCGGTGCTCAGCGGCAAGCACCCCGACTACCGCAGCATGCCCGTGGGCTGCCGCTTCGGCGCCCGGTGCCGCCGGGCCCGCCGGGAGTGCAACCGGGATCCGGAGATGATCATCAGCAAGAATGAGCAGTACCGCTGCCATTTCCCCCTGGAAGACGGAGCACTTTACGAGGATGAATAGCGGCGATCCCCTGATAAGGCTCAGCGGAGTCTGCTACCGGGAGCACTCCCCCTGGTTCAGCCGCCTGTTCCGGGCGGAGTACATACTGAAGGATATCTCCTTCAGCCTGGAGGATGGTGAGTCCATGGCGGTGGTGGGGGACGAGGACAGCGGCAAAAGCGAACTCATCGCCCTGATCGCCGGTCTGCTGGAGCCCACCCGGGGCCGGATCCTGTACAGCGGCCAGACCGCTGCCGCCAATCCCCGGAACCGGGCCCGGAACTTCCGCATGATCTTCCAGGATCAGGAGACCTCCCTGAACCGGAAGCTCAGGATCCGGGACATCCTGCAGATCCCGCTGCTCATCAACACCGGCATGGATCGCCGGGAGCGGCTGGAGCGCATCGCCGACACCCTCAACCTGGTGGATCTGCCGGAGAGCATCGCCGGGCGCTACCCCTCAGAGCTGTCCCACGGACAGATGAAGCGGGTGTCCTTCGCCCGGGCCCTGATCCTGAACCCCCGGGTGATCCTGGCCGACAAGTCCATCAGCTCGTTCGATCCCAACCTTAGGGCCCATATCTGCAACATGCTGCTGCGCCTGCAGAAGGAGCGCCGGATCTCCTCCATCATCACCACCTCGGATCTGGATCTGGTCCGGAACATCAGTGACCGGCTGCTGGTGCTGGATCGGGGGGAGATTGTGGAGTTCGGGGACACCCGGAAGATCCTCAGTGCCCCCCAGAGCCCCACCGCCACAAGACTGCTGATGAACTACTACAACGAATACCGGTGCGATGCGGATCATGTGCTGGAGCGGGGGAGAAAGGCCGTGAAGCACCACGAATTTTAGACACCCCCCTGTGCCCGGATCCCCGGGGATCTGCCGGAAAGCAACAGGAACCCACCCATGAACCAGGATAACAGATTCAACTTTCTGCACCGCACATGGATCACCATGATCGCCATGCAGCGGTACCGCCGGCTCGGTATCTTTCTGATCGTGGCCTTGATCTACTCCGGTCTGTACTATTTCGCCGGTACCGGCGGCCGCAGCCTGGAACAATTGCTGGTGGCACCCAATCCCCTGGAAGCCCTCCATTTTGTGAGTCTGGCCCTGCTCATGGCCTGCATCTACCTGGCCGCCGGCTGCCACCGCAGCGCCGCCTGGGTGAAGATGCTGCTGATCATTCCCACCATTGCCGCCTTCATCCTCCTGGAGATCCTGCTGTCCGGCAACGGTAACTTCATATTCGATCTGGCAGGATCCAGTTTCTCCGAATTCACCGGCCTGCGCACCGGCACCACCATGATGACCATCACCTGCTACCCGGTCTATTTCCTCATTGCCGGTTACTGCACCTTCATGGCCTGGATCCTGCGGCGGCAAAAGGCCCGCCTTGCCGGCAACAGCGACCCCAAGGACGTCGCCCTGAAGTTTAGGGATCTGTCCGGGATCAGTTTCCAGACCGGCACAGACAGCCGGGCCCGGCCTGGTGCCGCACCCGGCGGCGCCGGATCTGAAAGCGGCAGCACCGGGCCGGATGCCGGAGAACAGAGCGGCCCCGATCAGGATGGTCCGGATCCGGCCCACGGGGCCACCGCCGAACTGGATCTGGCCCTGGCATCCCTCAGGCAGTCCTCCGTCCATGGGGAATTTCAGTCCACAGCCCGGGAGGACTTCCGGGATCAGGATCGTCTCCAGACGGCAGGCCGCAAGGACAAGTCAGCCCCCGCCGTTCTCCGCCTGATAAGCTACGCCGCCTTCCGGGGGATCCAGTCCCAAGAGCTCCGGGAAATCTGCCGGGATGATCTGGCCGAGCGCTTCGGACTCACCACCGATCCTGCCGCCTTTGCCGGCGAGATGGCCAGGGCCCAGGGCATGACTGAGGATGAGTTCATTCAAGGCATTGATGAGCTCAGCCGCCAGATCCCCGACGAACTGTTCCGGAAACAGGCCTACTGCGCCCTAGCGGAGGCGCTGTTCTATGACGAGGAGATCACGGCCGCCGAGCATCTGCTCCTTTCCCGGATGGGACAGGCCTTCGGACTGAAACTGGCAACCGCAGCCCGGATCCTGGACTCCCTGGGACGTGCCGCCAACCTCCGCTTCAGCCTGGCATCCCATGCCTGGCTCCCTTACGGCGCTCCCGAACAGCCAACAGGCGGCAGCTGGAGCGGATATGGCAGTGCCGGCACCCGGAGCGGATCCGGCAGTGGTTCAGGGAAATGGCAGCAGGGTGCCTGGGGCGGCAGCGGCACGGATGCCGGCACAGGCGCAAACGCCGGCAGGAAGACCGGCACCGGAGAGCAGAGCCGGAAACAGGACAGTCAGACCAGAAAGAAGGGGCAGTATGTGCCCTATGACGATCTCCGGAGCGCCTACACCACCCTTCAGCAGCACCCCACGGCCACCGACGAAGAGCTCCGCAAGGCCTATATCCGCATGGTTGCCCGCTACCATCCGGATCGGGCTGCCGCTCTGGGCCTCAGCGAAGAGGAAAAGAACCGCTACAAGGAGACCACCCAGCGCCTGAACGGCGCCTGGGAGCTGATCAGCAAGGCCCGGGGGCTCTGAGTCTGCGCCCCGGTGCCGGGCCCTCCCGGGAAGGATACAGCCGGCCGGATCCTGCCGCCGCCAATGCACCCCCGGGACACCATGCTGCACCAAAAAGGCCCCGGATCTGATCCGCACAAGATCAGATCCGGGGCCTTGTCCGTTACGTCCCCGGCGGTTGAACAGCCGCTGCCATCAGAGCACGTTCCTGAGACGGCAGAGCCGGGGATCACCGGATCCGGTGCGATCTTCAGTCCGGCAATCCCTGACAGTTCTCAGAGGGCACCCTCACTTCCGGACATGATCCAGTGCCTGGCTGAGATCTGCAATAAGATCCTCAGGATCCTCAATGCCGATGGTCAGCCGGATGAGCTCCGGACCGATGCCGGCCATGCGCAGCTGCTCCTCTGTCAGCTGGCGGTGGGTGGTACTGGCCGGATGGCAGGCGCAGGAGCGGCTGTCACCGATGTTCACCACCCGCTTGAACAGCTTCAGGGCGTCATAGAAGCGGATCCCGTCCTCCAGTCCTCCCCGGAGCCCGAAGGTGAGCATGCCGCTCTGGGAGCCCTTGGTGTACTTGGCTGCCAGACTGTGGTAGCGGTTGTCCGGAAACTTGGCACAGTTCACCCAGGCCACCTGGGGATGGGAGCGGAGGAAATCCGCCACGGCAAAGGTGTTGGAAACATGCTGGGCCATTCTCAGGGACAGCGTCTCCAGACCCACCAGGATCAGGAAGCAGCTCAGGGGCGGCAGCACGGCGCCGGTGTTCCGGAGGCCCACAGTGCGGATCCGGGCAGCATAGGCGGCACTGCCGAAACTATCAGTGTAGATCACCCCGTGATAGGACTTCTCCGGCTCGGTGAACTGGGGGAATTTCTCCCGGTGGGCCGTCCAGTCAAAACGCCCGCTGTCCACCACAATGCCGCCCATGGTGTTGCCATGGCCACCGCAGAACTTGGTCAGGGAGTGCACCACCACGTCCGCCCCGTGGGAAATGGGCTTGCACAAAGCCGGGGAGGCCACGGTGTTGTCCACCACCAGGGGAATGCCGTGACGGTGAGCCACATCGGCAAGAGCCTCCAGATCCACAATGTTACCCGCAGGGTTGCCAATGGTCTCACAGTAGACCGCCCGGGTATTGTCATCAATCAGACGCTCAATGTCTTCTGGACTGTCGCTGGCTGCCAGACGCCCCTCAATTCCCAGATCGGCAAACACCGAGGTGAGCAGGGTGAAGGTGCCGCCATACAGCTGGGGCACCGAGACAATGTTCTGCCCTGCCTTGGCAAGGTTCAGCAGCGCATACTGGATCGCCGCCTGCCCTGAGGAGGTGGCCACTGCCGCCACACCGCCCTCCAGCAGTGCCATACGGCGCTCCAGAATATCGGCAGTGGGATTCATGAGCCGGGTGTAGATATTCCCGGGCTTGGCCAGGTTGAAGAGATCAGCAGCATACTGGGCGTCATCAAACTCATATGCCACCGTCTGGTAAATAGGCGGCACCACCGCACGGGTGGTCTTCTCGGCGGTCTCGTAGCCACCATGGATCTCAAGGGTCTTGTCCTTCATTCAGTTTCTCCTTATTGTTCTGCGGATCCGGAACTGCCAGATCCGTGTTTCAGTTAACAACCCGCCAGGCATGAGCGGAAAGACGCAGAGTCTGGTATGAGCTAAATAATCATTATCAAAGACTGCTGCGTAACATAGCAGCAGAGCGAGAGTACAGTCAAAAATGGCTGTTCTGCAGCAAGAATCGTGGACTTTAAAGCGAAAGCATGGTAAAGCCTAAACAACAATGAATTGGGACATTCTCCGATCCTGCAACCATTTTTCTAAAAATCCAGTGGCATGATGCTTTGTTGCTTCATCCGTCGGCTCAAGTGCTGATGACTCGCAAAAAAAATAATAAAATTCATTCAGACGAAAATACGATGAGTCAAAACTAAATAAACTCATACTTTCGGTCTGATGTTCGAGCGTTCGTCACAATCTAAAAAAATCAGGTCCGATAAGATCTCCGGGTTACCCATTCAAGTACTCAGAAATGTAGTTCATAATGGTAGCATGTACCGAAGCTCGAATCGCAACGAATATAATTTAATTAAGGCCATCAGCTCTTGCATTTTTCACCTTATCCCTAATTTTTTGTACAATCTTAAATACTGTAGTACACGAATACATTTCAGAAAATTTTAAATTTTCAGCTGTGAGATTATTATATCTTTGCTTGGCAATGCTCAAAGCTCTTTGTTCATTTCCTTTCTCGAATAGGAGACGATACAATTGAGGATCCGATTTTGAATAATCACGCAAAGTATTTTTCTTGAAAACTCTACTAAATTCCGACCAACATTTTTTTGACTCAACGAATGTGTGCATCTCTTCAAAATAGGCAAACATCCAAATCTCAAAACAGGAATTTGACCATCCGACATTAAGGCCCGATTTTTCAGCATCAGAAATAATCTTATCAAAATCTGGAACTCGATCTCTATCAAAAACAATCCATCCTTCTCGAAATTGTGGATCCTGATTCAGAAGTTCAAGAGATTTATCAATCAGCTTCTGTGTTTTTATATTCGAAACAACATCAATTCTAAGATGATTTTGAATTTTCTGAGGAAAAGACTTATACAAGCCCTCAAAATAACACTTTTCCGTCGCCTCAGTATCAGTGATAATAAGATAGTATCCAAGGTCTGTTTGTTTAACAGGTGCACCAAGGCGGCGATCTGGCAATTTTCCAGTTCGGTTCTTTCTTGACATATAATCATCCTTTTTTCAAATGTTCGGACGTTTTTCTTGACAGTACAATGTTATCTAAAACAGGAATACCTCCGAATTTACCATGCAGATAATCTTCTCCGTATCTCGTACTGTTAGTTTCAGAGAAATCACCCAAAGAATACAGTTCAGATCTTCCCTCAGAATCCTTTTCGATAAACCAAATTTCATCTTTTTTAAGAAGATGATCATAAAGCTGCCAGGCATCATGAGTAGTGAAAATAAGCTGTGCATGATTTTCATTGACTACAGGATTTAAAAAAATCTGTAAAAAGCATCTTACCAAGAGCGGATGCAGCCTAGCATTAAGTTCATCGATAAAGAAAACTCCGCCTTTATCAAGAACAGATTTCAGTTCAGGATACAAAGCAAACATTTTAAGCGTTCCTGCTGATTCACTAGAAAGCGGCAGTTCAGCCATTTTATCAGAACCTTTTATCTTATGAAGAGTGCTGATTTTATAGATCTTATCCGTTTGGTCATCTTTGCTGGCAACCTCTTCAATTTTGAAGCTCCGAATATGATTATCAAATGATGAAAAATATCTGATAACATCACTCTGAATCTCCTTGTCACCTATAAAGCCATCAGGCAATTTATGCGACAACACATAGTTTGACAAAGGATTTCCGAAGTCAGTGAATTCATTTGCTAAGAACCAGTCTCTGATTACTTTACATTCATCAACCTTGAGTTTTGCTCCTAAAGAAACAACCAGAACCTGAGGTTCCAAAGCAATCTTAATATTCTTTCTGCTCTCTATAGGCAATCCTGTAAGATCCAACTCATTATCTTCACCTCCTCTGTAAAAAACCATCGATGATTCTTCACATCCTGAATTACGTTTATTAAGCCATTCTTCCGTAATTCGGTTTGAGTCAACACAGAATCCATAGTTATATATCACTTCAGTATCATTATTACTTACAGAAAAATATACCTCAAAGGCAGATTCTTTGTTTGCTGTTTCCGCATCGAATAAAAACGGGGTTGGTGCATGATTTTTGTAATCTTTCATTCCATCGCCATACGCAAATGAATATACTACATATTCAGACATATATTCAAATGCGCAATACAAGTTTGACTTCCCGCTGGCATTAGCTCCATATATAGCAGCTAGTGGCAATATCCTGTATCCCTCAATCGAATCCGAATCGCATGTAGAAGCCCGCAAATCCAAACAAGCCTCATCTTTAAAAGATTTGAAATTTTTAAAGCTAAATCTTATTAACATACAACACCATTATAGTTATTCGTAATATACAAATCCTTTTAAGAAGAACATCCAACAGAAGGAAGGATACCTAATTCAACATAAACGTAGATTTGCAAAAGAACTTGAAACGTTCCAGAGCTTAACCGAAAATTGACTCGAAAGCGCCTTCTGTACAACATTTTACAAGATTTTCGTCATGCCATTAAACCCGTCCCTCCTCAGGAACACGAGATGTTTTTTACGAGAAAGTAAGGTAGGTGATGTCGACCGTGAGCCTTCAGGTTCAATGCAGTGAAAACTTGGGCTGACCAGCTCGGACCTCTCGCCTGACTGAAATCCTGACCGCCTGAAAATTGCTGACCGGACTTACTGCCAGGGGTACTCAGCGGCACCAGCATGGTTGTAAGGTATAATCATAGAGCCGCTTTCGAGATCACCCAGATCCCTGACCGGCACCCTCCATACAGTCCAGGAACAGCCATGGAACAACACACATCCCCCATGCCCGGCAGGAACCCCGAAGCCGATCTCATGAGTCCTGCCGCCCTCCGAGGCACCAGTCGGAACTTCCTCCTGCTCCAAGGACCGCCGGGCCCATTTTTCAGGCGGCTGGCGAGCTGTCTTGAGGGCATTGGCTGCCAGTGCTTCCACATCTGCATGAGCGGAGGTGATCTCCTGGACTGGTTTCCCTGGAGAAACTTCCGGCTGTTCCTCAGATCCGGAAAAGCCTGGGAACCTTGGTTCCGGAAAGTGCTCCTGGACTGGCACATCACCGACACCGTCCTGTGGGGCTGCCAGGGATACTACCATGAGGGGATCCTGAAGATCTGCCGGGAGACCGGAAGCCGGATCTGGCTCTTTGATGAGAAGGATCTGCCCCCGGATCAGATGCGTCTGATCCAGGCAAACAACCCTGATCTGGATCTGGATCAGAACCTGGATCAGGCTCAGAACCAGAGCCCGTCAGAGACACAGGATCAGAGGCGGACTCACCGGGGTTCCAACAGCCCCGCCGGCACCGGAGCCGCATCCAAACAGATGACGGACACATTATCTTCTGCGTCCAGGACTGTCCAGGACAGCCAAGCAGCCACTGCCCAGGCTCCCGGAAATTCAACGCCAGAAAAGGCTCTGTTTCGGGACGTTCTCCGGCACACAGCCGGAAGGATCCTGATCTTCCCCCTATTCCCCTTCCACCGGGAAGAGCGCAAGATCATGACCCTGAAGGGACTGCTATCCCTTAGGCGGCAGTCTTCCGAAAGCACACGGAGTCCAGAGCCTGATCAGGAGCCTTCCTCTACCAGCCGGCAGCCTTCACCGGAGACCGGCTCCGATCTCATCACCGGCAGCATCCACACCGGAGCCGGGCTCCCCGGGGCCATTGACAGCGTCCTTAAGATCATGGGCTTTGGCGGGATCAGGCACTGCACCATCCTGAGCCGCGGGATCCGCCGGATCTCCGGCCTGCCCCTGTTCCTGGAGGAGATCACCGCGCCCTGCGTGGTGGGCTGGGGACACAAGAAAACCGCCGCCCGGGCCAGGAAATATGCCCGGAGAAAACATCTGCCCTATGTGGCCCTGGAGGACGGGCTCATCAAGTCCGTGGCTGAGACCTACCGGGACAGCGGGGAAACACTGCTGTCCCTGGTGCTGGATCAGGAGGGGATCTACTATGACGCCACGTCAGGCTCGTCCCTGGAACGCCAGATCCGGGATCTGGACTCCTGGTGCACCCAGGAGCTCCGGCTCCGGGCCCGGGAACTGATCCGCCGGATCGTGGAGCACCGGATCGTCAAGTACAACACCCTGCGGTCAGCCCGCCCCGTGCCCGCCTCCCTCCGGGATCTTGCGCCTTCGGAAGACCGGGTGCTGCTCATTGATCAGACCCGGAACGACGCCTCCATCAGCCAGGGCCTGGCCAGCAGCAACACCTTCCGGATCATGCTGGCGGATGCGGTGAAACAGTTCGGGGCAGACAATGTGTTTCTGAAGGTGCACCCCAATGTGGTCAAAGGAATGGCCCGGGGGTACCTGGATCCCGGAGAGGTCCGGCGGATGGGAGTTACGGTGCTGGCGGAGGAGATCAACGCCCTTGACCTCATGAGCCATTTCCGGAACGTGTGGACAGTCACCTCTGGCACCGGCCTTGAGGCCCTGATGAGCGGCTGCCGGGTGAGGTGCTACGGAGTGCCTTTTTATGCAGGATACGGACTGACCGAGGACATGCAGGAATGTGCCCGGGACAGAAGGGGAAAGCTGCTGGGCCGCAACTTGACCCTGGAGGAACTGGCGGCTGCGGTGTTCTACCGTTACAGCATCTTCATCAGCCCCATGACCCGCCAGCGCTGTACCCCGGAGGAGGCTCTGGACTACATTCTGTCCAGGAGAAGGGAAGCGGCGGGAGACACCGGATCGGAAACCGCCTCCTGAGGCGGGAACGCCGGAAGATGTCCAGAAGGCAGCAAGTCTGCCAGCAGCCGCCCACCGCCGCCGGTAACCAGCTCAGACCTTTAAAACCTTGCCGGACTTGTCCGGGAATGCTGACGGGATCTGCCGCTCCGGCTCATGTTCACAGCGGAAAAAAGCCCCGGGAGCATTCGCTATGCAAGGGAATCTTACCCCGGATCCTGACCGACTTCAGGGCTTCCGCCTTCCGTTACCACCCCTACTGGATCCCCTGCTGCTGCAGCAGAAGGAGCATCCTCTGCCCCAGCCCCGGGTTCCCCGGAGGCCTTTTCAGCACCCTGGGCGCTGTCAGCACCGTCCGGGAGCCCGGGATCCGGTGCAGATCCAGGGGCGGATGACAGGGGTGTAAGCACCTCCTGAACCTCGGCAGCAGGGGGAGTCCCGGATCCAGATCCGGCATCTGCCTTCTCAGCAGATCCGGTCTCAGGAGATGAGCCGGTTCCTCTCAGCGGGAGATCCTCGGCAGCCATACCCCGATCCACTGGCTCCTCCTCTGAGGCGTCGATCACTGAAGGGGCGTCATCCACTGCAGACAGTTCCTCCGGAGGCGGGAGCTCAGCCAGATTTCTCTCCGCTGACTCCACCGCCTCGGTGATCTTCTTTTCATCCGTCAGGCACTTCATGCCCCCGCCAGGGCATTTCATTCCCAGGATCGCCGCCTGATGCAGGGATGTGAGCATCAGGAACATGTCTGAATTGAAGTAGTTCAGGTTCTCCATGCCGCTGGCCAGTGGATCCTCCAGATAATTGAGCATCTTCTCCTTATAGCGGATCCAGGCGATCTCCATGTCCTTGAGCTCCAGCCGGGCCTCATCATCAGCAGTGGCAGCCATGACATCCTTGTACTGGCGGTTCAGGGCGTCATCGATCTCCATGACGGCCGCCTCCCTGAGCTGATCATTCCACAGGAAGTTATGGGAAAGACCAGTCTGATAGGTCACCAGATGCTCCAGGGAATAATGGAGGTACTTCTCCCCCCGGACACTGACGCATCCCAGCTCAGAAGCCTTGCAGCCGTAGCCCAGAGCCATGAGGTGATACTGGAGGTTCACCAGGTGCTCAGCCTCAGCAGTCTTTTTGTTCCGGAACCGGATCAGGTAGTTTTGAAGCCTGGTGCTGTAGTCATTCCACAGGGACGCCAGATCAGCAAGCTGCTTGGAGCAGAAGGAGTTTTCCAGGCAGTTCTTGGTCAGATCCTCCATTCTGGTTTCCAGATCCCTGGTCCACAGATCACTGAACCCCTTAAGGCACTTGGCAGCATTCTTCTGGGAACTGCAGAGCACTGCGGGAGTGGAGACGTTCTCAGAATAGTCCACCTCGGCAGAGGCCGCACCGGGCAGGAGAAAAGTCAGCAGGGAAAGGGCGGCAGAGGCGGCCAGCCTGGAAACAGCAGGATTCATCGGCAGATAACCTTGAGTCTGGTGGCACAATTGTCACTGCGGGTTCACCGCACATGACCATCGCAAAAAAGAATAGCACAAAGAGACTCAAAAAAGCACCGGACACCGGCGCATTCCATGATCTGCACAGCGGATCGTGCATTACGGGATCAGATCCAGAAGTAAACCGCAGCGGGAACAAAGGCTGCGGGAAAGGATCGGGGAAATAAAGGGAACGTCCAGACGGTCAGTCAGAGGACCTCCCCGGTCCGGTAGCACTCGAAAATGTAACCGGGGTTTTCATAATAGAAACTGCTGTTGTAGTCATCAATCAGCGGGCTCACAAAGGAATTATAGACGTCCATGAGAACATCAACCCTCGCCCTCTTTTCCTCAGCCGCCACCATCCTGATGAGACGCATGTAAACCTTGCCTATATCCCAGATGGTGGGTATGGAATACAGGCACGCTCCCACATTGTCAAAGGAGCCAACTGTGAGGTCCGACTCCCGAATGAAGTCATCAGCAACCCGGTCCAGGTTGTCACAGTGGTAGACATCTGCCAGATCGTAAATCCGGGCAATGTTCTCCCTGCCCAGTCCATTGACCACAGCGGAGCGCACATTCCGTGTCTTCCGGGAGATGTAGTCAATCAGGGAACAGGTGAAAAACAGATCATTGTCCTCCCGGGACATTCTTCCTTCACCGACCAACTTCACACCTCCTCCCCAGCAAATCCGCAAGAGTCCCGCACCGCCAGGTCAGCAGAGCTCCCCAAATGAAGCCTTTGCGGCAGGCTTGCTGGAAGGGAGGCAAATCCCGGAAAGACGCCCGGCAGCTAGCCAGAGCCCGGGGTGAATCCGGCTCCAGTCCCCCTCCTGCCAGCATTCTGCGGCTTTTCCGGAAGCTGCCGGGAAGACATCTGCGCCGGCTCCTGGCACTGACACCTGAACTGAACTGAGCTCACCCCGGATCGGCAAAGGGTGTTCCCGGCGCCGTCCGGGTACGGATTGCCGATCCGGCACCAAGAAAAAAGCCTTTCCTCAGAAGCGGGGAAAGGCCACGATCTGCTCCCTCCCATCAGGCTCAGCCTGGTGCAGGAGGATGCGGCATAAGTCAGAGAAACTTACTTCAGAAGCTCGGCGATCTGGGCGCTGATCTCCTCCACCGGACGGGATCCGTCAATGGAATAGAACTTGTTCAGGCCCTTTTCCGCATCCCGGGTGTAATAGTCAATCAGGGGCTGGGTCTGGCTGTGGTAAACCTCCAGACGCTTGAGAACTGTCTCCTCCCGGTCATCGTCGCGGATCACCAGAGGCTCGCCAGTGACATCGTCAAGACCTTCCTTCTTGGGAGGATTGTAGATGACATGGTAGGATCTGCCGGAAGCCAGATGCACCCGGCGGCCGCTCATTCTCCTGACAATAGACTCATCAGGTACATTCAGTTCCAAGACACAGTCCACACCGATGCCGTTTTCCTTCATGGCGTCAGCCTGGGCTATAGTGCGGGGGAAGCCGTCCAGAAGGTAGCCCCCGGCACAGTCAGCCTCGGCGATCCTTGCCTTGATCATGCCGATGATGATGTCATCGGAAACCAGTTCTCCCCGATCCATCTTCTCCTTGGCCTTGAGCCCGAGCTCAGTGCCCTTCCTGACCTCAGAGCGCAGCAGATCGCCAGTGGAGATCTGGGGAATGCCAAACTTCTGCACGATGAACTGCGCCTGGGTGCCCTTGCCGGCACCGGGGGCGCCCAACAACATAACTTTCATGGGTTTGCCTTATTTACCAAACAGAAAAATTTACCAAACAGAAAAAAGGGGAGATCATCCGGGGATTTCCCGGGTGTGACCGGGGATCATCAAGAGAACCGACGCCAGAAAGCATTCCGGCACCTGAGCCGGCTTTCCTGTACCAGCAGGATCCAAAACGGGAGATCAGCGGTCTGAAAACCTGAAGGATAATAGAACAACGATCCTGATTAGTCAAAGCAAATCACCCTGCCGCCACCCCGCCCGGAAAGGCTTTCCCCGGGGGGGCAGCCGGAAAGGAATGAAAGGAAGTGCCGCCACCAGGAAATCCGGACTCCAGACGTTTGAAGCCAGGCGCCCGGAATAAAGGAAATGGCAGCAGCAAGACGGCCTGGGTCATCAACCCCGGAAGGCAGATCCGGCATAAAGCCGATCCGGCTCCAAGACCGGCGCCGCCGGCAGAAGATCAAGGCCGCCAGCAGAAGATCAGAAGGAATGACATCAGATGAGGGAACCTGGATCCCGCCAGGACAGTTCCCGGATTTCCGGCAGAGGACGAAGATCTGCCGGACGATGCCTCAGACCGCCAGGAACCAGGAGGGAGAACAGCATGGAAACAGGATCGATCCAGGCCGGACACCCTGCCCAGGTTCAGAACATAGCCGCCTAATGCCGGGGCGCCCGGATCTCGCCGAAGAGCCGGTGACGCATCTCGTAATAGGCCTCCTTCTGCAGGTACATCTCGTGATCGGCCTTTTTGTAGAGCTGCTGGAAGGGGGTGGTGCGGCTGTCAGCATAGCCCACGGCAAAGGTGGCACTGATCTCCGCCGTGGTGGCCGACCGGGGAACCGGCTTGTCCTGGATCTCCGCCAGTTTCTGGATGATCTCCTGGGCGTTGTTCAGATCCTTGCCGTGGAGCAGGGTGATGAACTCATCGCCGCCAATGCGGAAAATGTCCGCATCATAGCCGTCAAAGACTGTGCGCAGTTTGCCGGCCACCTTCTTGAGCAGTGCATCCCCCGCAGTATGACCCCGGCTGTCATTAATCTCCTTCAGACCGTTGGCATCGATGAGGAACAGACCGATCTCCGAATCCAGGCAGGTCTCAAAATAAGCCATCTGCTGATCGTAGGCCACCCGGTTGCCCAGTTTGGTGAGACCGTCGGTGCGGGCCCAGAAGGACAGGCGGTTCCGCAGCGCCCGGTTGTCAAGGTAGGAGGACACCTCACGGCAGAACATGGCAATGGCGGTGAGGATATCCGGCTCAATGGCGGAGTTCTGGGATTCCACCACCAGCATGCCGTCCCCCTCCTTCATGGTCAGGGGGAAGCGGTAAAAGCCCTTCTCGTAGTTGTAGCTGTCCCCGGCGGGGATGTTGTCAAAGGCCGGCACAATGGTGGTGATGGTGTTGAGTTTCTCCCGGGACTCCCCCTCCATCTTGTACTCAAAGCAGAAGTTCCGCTTGAGGTTGAACTCCCGGAGGCTCGCACAGAAGATGGCAAAAATATCCCCAGGCTTCAGCTCATCCTTCAGCATGGTCCGCTGGTTGATGATCACATTGGAGATGTTGTTGCAGTTGTTGGACAGCTCCAGGGCATTCTGCAGGGAGATGGTCCGCTCCTTGACCTGCCGCTCCAATGTAGCGTTCATGTCGGCCAGTTTCCGGTTCACCTCCGCCGTCTCATTGTTGGCCCGCTCCAGTCCCAGGTTCTTCCGCTCAATGTCCCGCAGCTGGCTTAAGATTGTGTTCTTCATGTCATGGAGCAGCCGGGCGGTCTTGTTGAACTCCCAGATCACGAACTTCTCGGAGTAAATCTTGTTGTTCATCTCCAGGCGGTTGATGAAGGCGAACAGCTGACCGAAGGAATGGAGAATAAACAGGAAGCAGATGATCAGGGCCAGGGCGATAAGAGAGCTGATGAACACATTCTTCTTCACCTGGGAGACAATGGAGTCCAGGAGACTGGTCTCGATCTGATCGGCGGGAATGGACACCGACACCCTCAGGGTGCACAGCAGCTGACTGTTGATGGTCCGGATATCCAGAGTCTGAAAACGGCTGAGATAGCCGTCCAGATCATAGAGAAACTTGTTGCTGATCCGGATCAGGGATCCGGTGTTGGAAAGGGAGGACACCTCGGAGATCAGTTTGATCACCGGGATATTAGCCACCAGGAAGCCCTTCACGTCATAGACCTGCTGGAAGGGATCGAAGGCCACCACCGGATGGACATAGACCATGGACAGGATCTCGCCCCCCAGTTCATCCCGGGTGTCCGCAAAAAGGATATCGCCGCTGACGTTCTGGAAATCCCCTGTGCGCTCGGCAATGTTTTCAAAAGCCTCAGTGAACTGGCTGCTGGAGGTGGGAATGAACCGCAGGGGATTGTCGGTGATCCGGGCCATGGTGCGGCCGGTGTCATCCACCAGCAGCACATCCTCCACTATGGGGGCCCGGCTCCGGATCACCGCCAGATCATTCATGATCCGCATCTGATCGATGCGGCCGTTCATGGCGCTTTCAACCGACTCCCGCCCGGCGGTGAAATGAGTGACCTCCACGGCATGCTGCACCAGGGTCTTGATGTTGTTGGCCACGAAGGCCTCTTCCATGTAGAGTTCCCGGCCCACATTCTGCTCCGCATACCTTCTGAACTCCTGGTAGTAACTCAGGCAGAAGTAGCAGATGGAAATGCAGAATACCACCAGCGTGATGAACAGCAGATGCTTTATGCGGATCATGCGTAGTTTCCAGTACGATCCCGGAGGGGCGGTCCCCCGGGAAGCGGGATCAGGATCTCTGGACTGGGGCTCTGACTGCGGTCTTAGGGTCCCTTCCGGCGGAAGTCACCATGCAGGCTCAGAACAGACGGTCCAGGATCATATTAGTATGATCGGCCCGCATGTGGCAAAGAGATAAGGGCCAAAATGACCCTTAATGCCAAAAATATTTTCTATCCATGAGCCCTGTCACAGTCCCCGGGGCGTTTCCCCGGAGCCCGGCAGGCAATCTCAGATGATATTCCGGATAAGGATCCCCAGGATCAGCAATGGGAGCAGGTAGCGCACCAGCACCCGGAAAGTGCTGAACATGGCAACCTTGAACATCCCGCCGCTGGAAAGTTCATCCAGCACATCCTCACTCTTCATCTGCCAGCCCACGAAAAGCGCAGCGCCCAGACCCGTCAGGGGAAGCACATAGTTGGAGGTGATCATGTCAATGAAGTCGATGAGGTTCATGCCCCCGATCTTCAGCACATCACTTAAAGGGCCCATGGACAGGGAGGACACGGCGCCGATGACAAAGGCAGATCCGGACACCAGGGCGGCGGTTTTCTTCCGGGAAAGCCCCATCTTCTCAGAGATGAACGCCGTGGCCACCTCATAGAGGAACATGGCCGAAGTGACCGCAGCCACAAACAGGATGAAGTAAAAGGCCACGGGAATGATCCAGCTGAGCACCGGGCTGGCGCCGAAGGCGGAGTTGAACACCGCCGGCAGGGAAATGAACACCATACCAGCGCCCTCAGCCGGAGAGGCTCCCGCCACGGAGAACACCGCCGGGAAAATGATGAGGCCGGCCAGGATCGCCACAAAGGTGTCCAGGAAGCTCACCGACACCGCCGCACGGGTGAGGTTGGTGTCCCGGGTGAAATAGGAGGCATAGGTTACCAGGCCCATGCCAATGGAGAAGGAATAGAAGCACTGGCCCAGAGCTGACAGGCACACATCAGAGTTCACTTCACTGATCCGGAAGTCAAAGAGGAAACTGTAGCCGGCGGCGGCCCCGGGCATGAAGGCGGCGGCCACGGCCAGCATCATCATGATCACAAACAGCGCCGGCACCAGAAGTTTGGAGCAACGCTCAATGCCCTTCTCCACACCGGCCACGATGATGAAATGGATGATGCCCATGGTGACAGCCAGAAACAGGATGGGCATCCAAGGATGGGAAATGAAGCCCGTAAAGTAATTCTCGTAGGCCTTGGACTCTGCTGTGGCCTGGACCATGAGATCCGAGAGGCTGCCGGTGAGGCTGCTCCAGAAATAGTACAGCACCCAGCCCACGATCACAGCGTAGTAGCAGAAGATGGCATAGGCCACCAGGGAGGAGCCGTAACCCACCACATTCCACCAGCGGCGGGAGGAGAGCGCGCCGTAAGACCGGGCCACATTCACCCGGGAGCGCCGGCCGATGACAAACTCGCACATCAGCATGGGAATGCCGAACAGCAGGATGATGACCAGATAGACCACCAGGAAGGCCGAACCGCCATTCAAGCCCACCTGGGTGGGGAACCGCCAGATATTGTCCAGGCCGATGGCGGATCCCGCCGCCGCCAGGAGACCTCCCAGCCTGCTGACAAAAATCGCCCTTGAGGGACTGAGTCCTTTCTGCTCCATCATATCCTCCTGTTCTTCCTCTATCTGCTTCTGTTATTCGATCAATCTGTTGGCTGTTCGGCCCTTGCGCTTGCTCTTCTTATTACTCTTGCGCTCCTGCGCTGATCCAATCTTTTCCCTCCGGTCGGGCATTAGGGCGCCTTTCCAGCTGGGCAGGTGCCTGGGATCTTATCTCCCGGGAGCCGGCCGGCTCATTTCAATAGGGGTAAGGAACATCAGGGGAGAAGCTCTGGGTAACCGCAATTCCGGGTGATTTTAGCACGACAGGGGCGGCAAAACGCCACCTTCGTTCAGTTCAGACACCAAACACCCCGGATTTCACCGCAAAAACGCCGCCAGGATCACGGCAAAAGGGGCAGATCCCCGGAAAAAAGAGTGCCCGGAAGACCGGGGTATGCTCCCCGGAAGACACCCGCACCCGGGGACCTGCTGGGAACTGGAGTATTCCAGCACCTGATAGGAAAAGTTCGCCCTCTCCCAGGGCCCCGCAGGGGATCAGGATCCCCCCGCCCGGATCCTCCGGAAGGCTCCGGATCATGCTGCTAGAGCCGGGCTGATCACTTGATGTCCAGGGACGGTGCCAGTCCGCAATTCGGGGATTTTGTTGTGCGGCTCCGGTGATTTTAATTGCGCTTTCTGCTAACATAGCGCCAAATTGTCAAGGCATGAAAAGAAAGCAAGTCACAGGATAAATATGCTCATAGGATTCAGCGCAGAAAATTTCAAATGCTTCAGCGAAGAGATCAGTGTCAGTCTGATCGCTGAGAAACAGGATCGGAACTGCTTCAGCGTAGGCAGGGTTCCGGTGCTCAGCCACATTGCCCTGTGCGGCGGCTGCGGCAGCGGCAAAACCTCCCTGCTGGACGGTCTGTCCCTGATAAGCTCCATGGTTGCCCTGGGCCGTCTGCCTGAGAACTCCCGCAGCTGGTACTGCCGGTCTGACAAGAAGAACCGCACCCGGGACACTGTGCTGGAACTGATCTTTGCCCGGGAAGGCATGGTCTACTCCTACGGCGTCAGGGCGTGCCTCAGCACCGGCGAGATCTTTGAGGAGTGGCTCAACCAGCTGGATGACAACGGCTCCTACCAGCTCCTGGCAGGACGCGACCGCAACCGGGCCGCCAGCCTTGCCCGCCGGGATGAATTCACCCGAGACGATCAGCAGCGGTTCAGAATGTACGCTGAGGATCTGCCCTCGGATCAACTGCTGCTGTCCAGTCTCATGGGTCTGGAATTCAAGGAGGGCTCCGGGCTCACCCTGCTGAAGGATATCGGACTGTTCCTGTCCACCATGACCGCACGCCTTGACTGCTCGGCTGATCAGGATCTCAAGGTCAAGATCAGCGCTGACGATCTGGGATCGGTGTTTTCCCTGGCCGGGCTCCTGTCCCAGACTGATCTCTGCCGGGGCACCGTCCGGAACCACCTGCCTGCCCTGCCCTGCTGTGTGACAGCTGAGGAGGCCGCAGATCTGGTGGAGGGCCAGGGGATTGTCTGCATCCGTCACGGACGCCTGATCCTCACTGCCCGGAATGACTCCGGCATTCCCGAAAGCTCCGAGATCCTCTTCACCCAGCCCGGCGGTGCCCGCCTGGGCTTCGGTGATCTGTCCGGCGGCGCCGCCAAACTCACCCGCCTGGCCATGTTCCTGTCCGGTACCGAGAACCAGGTGCTGCTGGTGGACGACATTGATGATCATCTGGGACTGGATGATCTCACCGGCCTTTACAGCGCCATCGAGACCGACAGCAAGAAGAGCGGCCGCCAGGTGGTGTTCACCACCCGGGACAGCGAGCAGAACACCCCGGTGTACAGCCTTGCCGGTCAGAATGTGTTCCACATGGTCCGCCAGGACGCGCACTACTTCCTGATGGAAACCCGGCAGCAGGGTGGCGAGTCATCCTACCTGGATGACAACTTCGGACCGCTGTTCTCATCCCAGGATCGGGAGCAGCCCGCCGGAAACACCGGCGAGAAGGACAACGCCCGCCAGAGTGCCCAGGAGTCTGAATTCACCAGCGAAAACGCTTCTGACGAATTCCTTCATGAGGAGGATGTGGCAGAGAACTACCACTCCCTGGCCGCGGATCTCCCCCAGGCGGCTCCCCTGGATGATCGGGAGTCGGAAAGATGGAATGACGGCTCCGGAGTTGACTTCCCGGCTCCCGCCCAGGAAGAGATCCAGAGCACCGAAGGCGCATCTGATAATGCCCCGGAGAACGCCGAAGGCCGGGGACGGGCCTCCAACCGTGGAAAGGGCCAGCGCAAGGGATCCCGCCGGGGTCAGGAGCGCGGATCCCGAGGACAGGGCCGGGAGCTGACCGGATCTGCTGACAGTGCCGCACCTGCCACCGAAGGATCCACTGCCGATCCCGTGGATGCCTATGACAGAGCTGAGCCCTCGGCTCAGGAGTCCTTCCAGACTGCCGGAGACGATGCAGCCGCCGATCAGCCCGTAGCTGACGCCGCTGCCGACAGCAGCACTGAGGGCGCTGCCCCCAAGCCCCGGCGTAGCCAGAGACGCACCAAGGGACAGGTCCGCCGCAGTGCCCAGCAGGAAGCCGGATCTCCGGAAACAGTTGCCCAGGAGCAGATCCCGACCGGATCTGAAGGTGAGGCCCCTGCCCCGGTGAGTGAGACCGCACCTGCTCCCCAGGAGACACCGGCAAACCCGGCTCCTGAAGCAGTGGAAGCAGCACCTGAAGCCCCAGTAGTTCAGGCTTCTGAGGTTCCCCAGGAAAGCGCCGGTGAGTGAATCGAACCATCGGTAAAAACTGAGATCAGTTCATGAGGTGATGTCCTGAAGGCGGTGAAGAGAGGCGCCGTAAACCTGCGCCATTAAGCCAGTTCACTTGAAGCCAAGGCATCCCCATAACATGATCAACCAAACGCACCTCCGGGTGCGTTTTTCATTTCCGGTGACTGATCCTAAAATGCCTGGAAAAGGAAAACAGCCCTCACGGAAAAAGGGAAAGGAGAAAGGCTTGGGAATTTCCCGTGAGAAAGATCTGCGGCCGTTTTTCTCAGCACAGAGGACAGGAAAGCCAGAAAAAAAATATGCCCTCAGAAAGAGGGCAAAATAAACAAATGGAGAAGAAAAAAATTATGAAAGCATCATGATTTTTCATAAACATAATACCATGATTTTCCAGTCTGTCAAACCGCATCCGGAAAAAGAAGCATTAATGACTGTCAGATCACAAAAATAAACTGAAAAACATCCACGTAAAGGGCGGCAGCCATGATATGAGGGCGCCAAACCCGCCCAAAACCTTGTGAGCACCAGCCGCCTCCCCAGGATCAGCACCCCCAGGATCAGGCCGTAAAACCAGGCCGTCTCCTGCCTGAGCCAATGAGTCCCGGAGCACCAGCCCATGGAGTTCTTCCGGCCCAGAAAGTTCTTCCGTCTCCTAAAAACAGCAAACCCTCCGCAAAGGGAGGGTTCTAAAGTTACTAGCGGATGATCCCTGGGGGGGATCGTCAGCTCTTACTTGGCCAGCAGCTTGTTCATAAGCTTGATGAAAGATGCCGGATCATCAATGTTGCCCTGCTCTGCCAACTTGGCCTGGCCCAGAAGCACATTGGCCCAGTCCTTGAAGGCGTCCTCATCGGTCTCATCCACAACACGCTTCACCAGAGGGTGATCCATGTTGAGCTCCAGGGAGTACTTGGTCTCAGGAACAGGCTGTCCCATGGCCTTGAAGATGTTGGCCATATGGGCACCCACAGCGTTTTCAGCCAGGACGCAGCAGGGAGTGTCAACCAGACGGGTGGACACCTTGACGTCGGTGACCTTGTCGCCCAGGGCATCCTTGAACCTCTTGAGGGTGCTCTCGAACTCAACGGCCTGCTTCTCAGCCTTCTCCTTGTCCTCCTGGTTCTCCATGTCACCCAGTTCCAGATCCATGGCGGCGGCGGAGATGAACCTCTTTTCCTTGTACTCGGTCATGTGAGCCATGAGCCATTCATCCACCCGGTCCCACATCAGCAGAACCTCGATGCCCTTGCTCTTCAGGGCCTCCAGGTGAATGTTGTTGGCCACAGCGGCATAGCTCTCACCGGTCAGGTAGTAGATATGCTTCTGCTTCTCAGGCATTCTGGAGATGTAATCATCCAGAGAGACAGTCTGCTCGCTGGAGTTGTTGGCAGTGGAGGCAAACCTCAGCAGCCCCTCAATCTCCTCCCGGTTCTCATAGTCCTCAGCCGGACCTTCCTTCATGGTGTTGCCGAACTGGATCCAGAACTTCTTGTACTTCTCAGGATCCTCCTTGGCCATTTTGGTCAGCATGCCCAGAACACGCTTGGTGCAGGCCTTCCGGAGCTGGGAGGTGATCTTGTTGTCCTGGAGGATCTCACGGGAGACATTCAGAGGCAGATCGTTGGAATCCACCAGACCCTTGACGAAGCGCAGATACGTCGGCATGAACTGCTCAGCGTCATCCATAATGAACACCCGCTGGACATACAGCTTCAGGCCGTGCTTGTTCTCACGGTTGAAGAGATCATAGGGAGCCTTGGAGGGGATATACAGCAGCGAGGTGTACTCCAGGGTGCCCTCAACCTTGTTGTGGGCCCAGGCCAGGGGCTCATCGTTCTGGTAGGTGCCGGCAATGCTGTTGTAGAAGTTCTTGTAGTCCTCGTCAGAGACATCCTTGGGGTTCTTGGTCCACAAAGCAGTAGCGCTGTTGATCTGCACCCACTTCCAGATCATCTTGGGAGGCTTGGGATTGCCCTCCTCGTCCTTCTCCTCAGGAGCATCCTCATCCCGGACTTCCTTGTAGATCTCCACGGGAATGCCGATGTGATCGGAATACTTGGAGACAATGTCCTCGATCTTCCAGGTGCTCAGGAACTCAGTCTCGCCGTCCTTCAGATGCAGGATCACCTCGGTGCCCCGGTCAGACTTGTTGATATCGCTGGTCTCGAAGGTGCCGTCACCCTCGCTTTCCCAGCACACAGCCTGATCAGCGGTAGCGCCGGCGGCGCGGGATCTCACTGTGACCTTATCAGCAACGATGAAGGAAGAGTAGAAGCCCACACCGAACTGACCGATGAGCTGGGAATCCTTGGAGGCGTCGCCGCTGAGGTTGCCGAAGAACTCAGCGGTGCCGGAGTTGGCAATGGTGCCCAGGTGCTCAATGGCCTCAGCCTTGGTCATGCCGATGCCGTTGTCGGCGATGGTGACGGTCTTGGCATCCTTGTCAAAGCTGATGCGGATCTTCAGGGTGGGATCGTCGTCGTAGAGGGAGGGGTCGCTCAGGGCGTTGAATCTGAGTTTGTCGCAAGCGTCAGATGCGTTGGAGACAAGCTCACGCAGAAATACTTCCTTGTTGGAATAGAGGCTGTTGGCCAGCAAGTCCAACATCTTCTTAACTTCGGTCTGAAAAACGTGCTTCTCTGCAGTCATAAAAACTCCTGTAAACATATATCCGATCCGGAGACCGGCACCACATACTTCCGATTAACTACAGCATATATGTGGACGTCACAGGAGGTTTTCAAGAACGAATTTACAAATTTTTTCGGTTGGAGAAGGAATAGGTGAGAGTGCCCTCGTCCATGGAGTCCAGTTCGCTGCCCACGGGGATCCCCCGGGATGGTGTGGTGGCGGTGACTCCCAGACGCTGGGCCAGGCGGGCGATCATAAAGGACGTCATGTTGCCCTCAACCGATGAGTTCAATGCCACAATAACCTCCTTGAAGGAGCCGGTGCGGAGAAGTTCCTCCAGCTGCCCCATGCCGATCTCCTCAGGGCCCATGCCCTCCAGGGGGGAGATCCGGCCGTGGAGGACAAAATAGGTGCCCTTAAACTGACCGGTCTGCTCAATAATGGCCACATCTGAAGGGGACTCCACCACACACAGCACGTGCTCATCCTGGCGCTTGACGCTGGCACAGATGGGGCAGATCTCCTCATCGGAGTAGTTGCGGCACCTGCTGCAGCGGCGGATGCCACTCATGGCGGCGGTGATGGCGCAGGCCAGATCAAGTCCCCGGGACCGATCCTGCCCCAGAAGGGCAAAGGCCATGCGCTGGGCGGTTTTGCGGCCCACACCGGGAAGGTACTGGAGCTTGGAAATAAGCTCATCCAGCAGGGGACTGTATTTCATCTGTGTCTGACCATGATCCGGGATCAGAACATGTCCATGAGACCCTTGGGGATGGGAAGACCGGCGGTGGCCTTCTCCATCTTCTTCTTGGACTCCTCGCCGATCTTGCCGGCGGCATCATTGAAGGCTGTTGCCACCAGATCGGCCAGCATGTCCAGATCCTCATCCTTGAGGGAGGGATCCAGGGTGATCCGGCGGACCTGATGGGCCCCGGTGAGCACCACCTTCACCAGCCCGGAGCCGGACTGGCCCTCAACCTCCAGCTTCTCAATGTCCTCCTTGACGGTCTTCATCTTGTCCTGCATCACCTGTGCCTGACGCATGAGATTGCCCAGATTACCCAAGCCTCCGTTGAACATATTTATTTCTCCTCTTTCTTAATGATGTAGATGTTATTCACTTCAGGAACGCAGCCCAAACTGCGGCAGATGCGGCTGAAAGGCTCCCGGCCGCTGAGGCTGGCAAGCTTCTCCTCTCGCAGATGCTGATAGCAGACTCCGGCCTGGCCCTGGGGGGAGGTGACAGGTGCCTGCTCATCATTCACCAGGATGACATTGGTCCCCAGTTGCTTCCTCAGACCGGTCACATGCCCCTCAGTGAGCATGCCCCGATCGTTGGATGACAGGTGGATCCGGATCTCGCCGGGGGTGATCTCCGCCGTGGAGCGCTGGAGAACCAGCCTCACATAGGGCTCCTGGATCCGCTCATTGATCAGATCAAGCCAGGGATCCCGCACCAGGGAAATGGCGTCCTCCAGTCCGAACTCATTGTCCACTGCCACCCGGTAATTGCGGCGCCGCCGCTCCAGCATCAGTGAGGCACCGGATCCCTGGCCTCCGGACTGAAACTCACCTGGATAGCCGGGGCCGGCTCCAAAGGGAGGCGGCGGTGCCGGAGGCTCAGGGACCGGAGGAACATACCACTGATCGGCGGGTGCAGACACAGGTCCGAATCCGGGAACCGGCATCTCCGGAGGGATCATGTTCTGGGATCCGGCGCCAGCCGGGAAGTCCGGCTGGGGGACTTCCGGCACATTTCCGGGGACAGGAATGTTCTCGCCGGATCCGGGAAAGCCCTGGGAGACCGGCTCAGCACCGGGAACTCCGGGAACCGGCGGAGGCACGGGAGCGCCACCTGCAGGAGCAGGAACGGCGGCAGGGGCCTCCATGGCTGCCGGCTGGGAAACTGGGGAATTTGCGGCCGGGGTGCTTTCCGGGGAGGAAACAGGCGCCTCTGGTGCCGGAACGGGCTCCTGATCTGCTGCAGTAGCGGTGCGGCGCCTTCTGGTCCGGGCCGGTGCCGGGGGCGCAGCCTCTCCGGATGACGGAGGCACCGGTGCAGCATCACCCCCAGGGGCGCTGGCAGTTTTGCGGCGTCTGCCCCTGCCCGAAGGCGCAGCAGGAGCCGGTGCGGGCTCGGGTGCAGCCGGGCTTTCCGGCGTGGTCACGGGCTGCTCAGCACTGGCAACTGCGGCCGCAGGCTGCGCCGGGGCTCCGGGACCCGGAATATCCGGGGAGACGGCAGGAGACGGTGATCCCGCAGCAGGTGCTGGAGACACAGTCTCGGGAGCCGGGGCAGCAGCCGGTGGCACGGGAGCATCAGGAACGGTGGCCGGTACGGCAGCCTGGGCTGGAGCCATATTTTCAGGAGCAGGAGCCGCAACCTGCGGCACTGTGGCAACAGGGGGAACGGAAGCCGGGGCGGCAGCCTGGGACGGCGTCATATTTTCCGAGACCGGGGAAGAAACCGGCGGAACAGAGGTGTCTGCCGGAGCAGCAGCCTGAACCGGAGCCGGGGCATTACCCGGGGCCGAAGCCGGAACGGCAGCCAGGGCCGAAGCAGGGGCAACATCCTGGGCCGGCGCCATATTTTCCGGGGCCGAAGCCGGAGCGGAAGCAGGGGGGACAGAAGCAGTTGCCGAGCCAGGCTGAACCGGAGCAGGAGCAGCAGCCTGAACCGGAGCCACAGTTCCAAAGCCCGGAGCCGGAACCGGAACCGGCGCTCCGGTTCCCACAGAAGGAACGGCAGGCACCATCCCGGCAGGAGGCTGGGCTGTCTGATCCGGGAAGCGGAGCACCGGCAGATCGGGAGCGGCCGGTTTGAACTCCTCGGGGCTGACCGGGGAGATATTGGCCACCTGAACCGGGGTCTCCGGCATGTCATCCTGATCTGGCAGGATCTTCATTTTTTCCGGCAGGCCAATGATCTTGAAGTTGCTGTCCCAGGGAACATCCAGGGGATCCGGCTCCTGGGTCATCTCAGCCATATGCCGGAGGAGTTCATCGGTCTTGGGATCTCCGGTGGAAGGCATATCCACTGCCCCGCGGCGGGAGGCGGGAGCGGAAACGGGAGCCGGACCGGTCATCTGAGGTGCCCTGGCAGGGTAGCCAGCCGGAGCAGGGAACTGGGACGGCAGCGGTGACGGGCCCAGCCCTCCTGGCTGGGGAAAAGCTTGACCAGCCGGAGAAAACGCCGGCTGAGCCTGCGCCGGGGCCGGCATCTGAACCGGGGCATCTGACGGCACCGTACGGGCGGCCTGGGGAGATGTCACTGCCGGGGACGAGGGGATCCGGCTGCCGGATCCCTGGGGCACCGCTGCTCCGGCTCCCTCCCCGCGGGTGCTGTCAGCGCCCGCCGGTGCCTGGAAGGGAGCCCGGGGAAAAGAACCCGGGGCACCACCTGAAGGAGGCTGCTCTGGAGCTGCCCCCGGGGATGCTCCTGGCACCGCCAGGGGGAAGGATCCGGTGAAGGCCATGATCCTGAGAAGCACCATGTCCATGGCCGCCCTGCCCGAGGGGGCGAAAATAAAGTCCCTCTTGGCGTTCAGCAGGATCTGATAGTAAAGGTGCAGAGTGTCCAGGGGCAGATCAGATGCCAGGGACGCCAGCTCTTTCATGTCATAGGTGTACATGTTGACACCCGTGCCGCCAATGACAGCGAACATGCAGATCTGATGAACCAGGGAAATAAGATCGTCCAGCATGCGCCGGTAGTCCGGGGAGTAGGAGTCGATGCTGTCCAGGATCCGGTACATTTCCGCACCCTGCTTCCGGTACACCGCCCGGAGGAGATCCAGGTAGAGGCGCCGATCCAGGCATCCCAGCATGGACAGCAGTTCGGACTCCCGGAGGGAATCTCCGGAAAGGGCCACCGCCTGATCGGTTATGGAAAGGGCGTCCCGCATGCTGCCGTTGCCTGCCTGGGCGATAAGGCGGAGGGAGCCGTCATCATAGGCGACATGCTCCAGATCCAGGATCTTCCTGAGCTGGGACTCTATCTGGGCGGGGGTCAGGGCCAGCAGCCGGAGCTGAATGCAGCGGGAAACCACTGTTGCCGGGATCTTCTGGGGATCGGTGGTGGCCAGGATGAACTTCACATGCTCCGGCGGCTCCTCCAGGGTCTTCAGCAAAGCATTGAAACTGCCGGTGGAGAGCATGTGCACCTCGTCGATGAGGTACACCTTGTAGCGTCCGGAGGTGGGCTTGTAGTTGACATTCTCAAGGATGGTCCGGGTGTCCTCCACCTTGGTGCGGGAGGCGGCGTCAATCTCAATGAGATCCACAAAATTGCCGTTCTCCACCTCCCGGCAGGTGTCGCACTGGCAGCAGGGATGACTGCTCACCCCCTGCTGGCAGTTCAGAGCCTTGGCGAAGATCCGGGCCAGGGTGGTCTTGCCCACCCCCCGGGTTCCGCTGAGAAGGTAGGCATGATGGAGTTTGCCGGAATCCAGGGAGTTCACCAGGGCGGAGAGGACCTCCTTCTGGCCCACCATTTCGTCAAAGCTGCGGGGCCGGTATTTCCGGGCCAGGGCCTGATAAGCGCTCATCGCTACTCCCCCTCAAACTCAATCAGGCAATGACTTTCCACCCCCAGATCCTTGAGGGCTTTCCTGCCGGGCAGATCAGAAAGGCAGATGGCAAAGCAGGCCTCAGTTACCTCGGCGCCCAGGGATCTGGCCAGCTCCAGCATGGCGACAGCAGTGCCGCCGGTGGCCAGGAGATCATCCACCAGGAGCACCCGGTTCCCGGACTTCACCGAGTCCCGGTGGCACTCCAGGATACTGGAGCCGTATTCTAGGTTGTACTCCCTGCTCACCACTGCCCGGGGAAGTTTGCCGGGCTTCCGGACCATGACAACCCCGGCACCGATCCTGGCGGCCAGGGCGGCGCCGAAGATGAACCCCCGGGCCTCCGCTGCCATGATCTTGTCATACCCCCGGCCGGAGAACCGCTCTGCCATCCAGTCCACCGCCAGGGAAAAGGCCCGGGGATCCTCGATCAGGGAGGTAATGTCACGGAAGATGATCCCCTTCTTGGGGAAATCAGGAATGGCCGTGACCGAACTGATGAGATAGTCGAGATCTTCCTTGTTCATTGAGCAGGACTCCGCCGCACTGAGAAAAAGCAAACCAGAAAATGGACAATGGGCCCCAAAACCAAAGGCCGCAAGCCAAGTAAAAACAGGCCTCATTCTAGCATAAAGCCCGGGGTTCTGCATGAACGGCGGCAGGGCGCAACAGAACACACAATCCCCCGGGAAATAGACCTCCAGCTGGAGATCCCACATTCCAGGATCCGTCAGGCAGGTGGCTGCGATCCCCTCTGAGCGGCCCGGGGCAAATTGCGTTAAAATGTGTGCATGATTTGGTCATGCCAGGGAGGCACAGATGAACCTTAACTTTAAGTTGAGTTTTCCACTTTCCAGGGAAGCCGGCTCTGGCCAGACCTGGGAGATACTGACGGAACAGGCGCAGTACGGACTGCAGGCAGTCCCAGGGAAGACCGAGGAGAAGGGAAAAAGCAAAGCAAAGATCCTGACCCCCGAGGCGGTCATGGTCATGGAGGCACTGAAGGCCAAGGGGCTGGAAACCCCCTTCACCATCACCGATCAGTCACCCCAGGAGAAAAGGCAGGAGATTGCCGGACACATAGCCGCCATCATGAAGGTCCTGGGTCTGGACATCACCGATGACTCCCTGGAGGGAACGCCCCACCGCATTGCCAAGATGTACGTCAACGAGATCTTCTCAGGCCTGGACTACAGCAACTTTCCCAAGATCACCCTGATCGAGAACAAGATGCACGTGGACGAGATGGTGAAGGTGCAGGACATCACCGTCACCTCCACCTGCGAGCATCACTTCGTGATCATTGACGGCAAGGCCAAGGTGGCCTATATGCCCAAGAGGAAGATCATCGGGCTGTCCAAAATCAACCGGATCGTCCAGTTCTTCGCCCGCCGGCCCCAGGTACAGGAGCGCCTGACCCAGCAGATCCTGGTGGCCCTCCAGACTCTGCTGGAGACGGAAAGTGTTGCCGTGACCATCACCGCCACCCACTATTGCGTCAAGGCCCGGGGAGTCAAGGACGCCTTCTCCAGCACCACCACCACGGCCCTGGGCGGATACTTCAAGACCAATCCCGCCTCCCGGCACGAATTCCTCACTGACGACTGAGCCCGGGGATCGCCTTCCTTCCCCGGTGCCGGAAACCCGGAACGCCCGCCCCAAGGATCCGGGGCACCGGATCTCAGGGGCGGCACAGGGAGAGCCGCTGCTCCGCCTCCCGGCGCAGCAGCTGCTGATCCGCCGCCGGCAGATCTGAAGACCAGAAGGTGAGCAGCCGGCAGTTCTCCCGGCCCTCCAGTTTCCCGGAGATCTTCACCCCCCGTCCCCGGACATGGGACAGGCAACCGGAGAAGTCTGTCAGATCCTTCCCCTCCCGGATCGTCACGCCGGATCCGCAGAATTCCTTCATTTTGTCGGGTACACTGCTCTTCTCAGCATCCACATCCACGTCCCGGTAGATCTTGTACCCCAGCATGTCCTCCCTTCCCGGCCGGACATAGGTCCGGGCAGTCAGCACACGTCCCGTCAGGGGGTAGTCAATGGTGGGATAAAGCAGAAAGCCCGCCTCCAGGATCTCCCTGCCCGCCCACTCATCAAAATCATCGGAAATGCAGTCCTGGACGCAGAAATGGGGATCAAAGACCTCCCCCAAGATCACCGAGGGCATGTCCCGGTCATATAACATGATCTGTACCTGATCCTGCTCCGGGATCCGGCTGTCAAAGGCGGTGAGGGTGTAATACGCAGGATCCCTGAAGTCCGCCGCACCGTGGTAGTTTGCCCCCTCCGCTGCGCACCGGGAGAAGATAAGGGAGTCAACACATTCCCCCAGACAGCAGTACTCATCGCACTCATCCGGATCACCGCCCCACCCGGTGTCCCGGATCATTTCCGCTGCGGGGCAGCCCATGAAGCCGGTGAACAGCTCCCGGATCCAGCCCGGATCCTTCCCCAGAACAGTCTTCGCCTCATGGGCCACCGGATACATGCGGTGATCAGATGCCCGGATCAGGTAGCCCTTGGCACCGGTCTTCCGGTGGGTGAAGATCCGGCCGTAGAACATGCCCGGGTAGGATCGGTACAGGGGGCGGATCTCATAGTCCTGCTCCAGAGTTGCCTCGGCGGTCCAGGGCTCGGTCCAGGTCTCATCCCCGTCTCCGGCGGCTGATGCCACCGGCAGGATCCCCGGCACCGTCAGCAGAAGCCCCGCCACAAAGCCCCATGCCAGATAAGATCTCAGCCTCATGTCCTAACTCCTTTCTCTCAGCCCAAGTCACCACGATCGCATGCCCAAGCAGCCGGATCACGAAAAACCAGCCCAGGACAGCCCGGATCCCATGCCCCGTTCCGGAGTTTAAAACCTGATCGCCGCCCGGGCCGCACCCTGTCAGGCATGTCGCTGACTTCCTAAATTGTCACAGATCCTGCTCACAAGATTTTCTGCTTTTTTAGTGTTTTTGCCCACAGTATTGTCCCTGCTTTTGAGATCAGGAATGTCAGGAGCACCTGCTCAGC
>FLNX01000137.1_pt1 | contig 51369 bp, 27 predicted proteins | sample 1140341 | NCBI WGS metagenome assembly FLNX01 (sample SAMEA3878208, study PRJEB12797) | bioreactor metagenome | biome: Moose rumen | place: Sweden | collected 2011-10
CAGTGGCACAGACACAGACCTGACAAACTATAATATAAGCGATCTGCAGGCCCTGCAACTTGAATCCGTAGGCAATATCGATGAGCATGTGGGCCTCTTTATGGCGAACAAGAACGGGCAGTTGCCACAGGTAACCAGCACTTACCTCTTCGATACTCCGGAACAAGCCAAGACGGCAGAGGGCACTCGCCTGACCATCGAGGTGGAGCGTGCTGCTGCCAAGGTGAAGTTGTCGAATGCCATCCCAGCCGGTACTGCCCTGTCGAACATCACCCTGGTGGGTGGCACCCAGACGCATCCGCTTATCCATAAGATGAAATGGATGCTGAAACAGTATAACAGCGGAGCCTTCGCCGTGGGCGGCGGCGCGACTGCCACCGCCGTGCCAAGCAATGGCTTTGCCGCCAAAGACTTTACCTATTTCCACCAGCATGCGCTCGAGAGCGATGATGTTGTCTACGTCGGCCCCAACAACAGTAGCACCAAGACCCAGGTCGTCGTGGAGTTGCAACTGAAGGACGGCTCGTTCCTGCTGGGTGACTGCTTCGTATTCAGTGCATGGGACAACAACAAACTCTTCACCAATGTTGAGGCTCTGAAGGACTACTATAAGAGCGGATGGGAATCGCAGAAGAGTGGTTACTCTGCTATTTCCGACAAGTCTGCCGATGCCGTGTTCCGTAACCTTAAGGTCACCATCGATGCTAACGATCAGGTGGTGGTGACGCTGACCAATAGCGACTTCACTGCAGATGAGCAGACGGCGTTGAACAATCTGGCAGCCACGCTGAACACCTATACTACTTATTTCCGCGACGGCAAGATGTATTATACTTATACACTGGGCGATCTCGCCCGTAACAACGCCTATAACCTGAGCCTGGTGGAAGAGGCTGCTACCGATACGCGTCAGGTGACGGCCACATTTAAGTTCGACCAGGGAAGCAGCAACACTACGGCTACTTTCAGCAATGGCACTGCCAGCCTCTTCTCGAACAGCGGTAGCGTGACCTTAGGCGGGAATCTGACAATCCAAGGCACAGACGCCTCTATCGGTCAGACGAAGATACAGCCGGAGGTGCAGCATTATGCAGGCGATGCCAATGAAACAGACTACATAGAATTTATGATTGACCCCGTAGATGGCTGGACATTTACGCCGACCAGTGTGTCGTTCAACACCACACGCTATGGCACCGATGGCGGCTTGCTCGACATCAGTTGGGTGAACAGCGGCGGAGCGTCGACAGTGTCTTTGGCAACCGAGATTAATCCTCAACGTAACAACGCTACGCCCAATGTGACCAACTGGAGTAGCACTGTTACGGGGGCCACTCCGGGTGAAGGCAGTTGTGGCCTACGTATCAAACTCTATTCCTTGGGTAACAACAAACAGGTAGGCTTCTCCGACATTACCATCAATGGGACGCTGAGTCAGGACAGTGGCATCTCTTCTCCGCAGAAGAGTATCAGCGGTGTCGGCCGCGCGGCACCATAGAACAATAGAATATAGACAATATGCAAGATATGACGAAAATAAGCAAGAGACGGTTGATAAATACCTTATTTATCATTTGCCATTTATCCATTGGCGCATCACTGCTGACGGCCTGCTCGATGATGCGGGAGGACCGTAGCGACTGCCCTGACTGTCGCAATCCGCTGCGCATCACCCTGCGCTACGACTATAATATCCAGCGTGCCAATATGTTCAGCGACCACGTGGAGGAGGCTACCGTCTATGTGGTGGATGAGGCTACTGGCACCGTCATCGACACTCAGACGGCTCAGAACACCTCTCTCTCACAGCCGTTGCGCGACCCGTCGTTTGCCTTCAACTTCGAAGGATTGGCTGCTGGCAAGTACCGTCTCTATGCCACAGGCCGTTCCAAAGCCGACAGTCCTATCAGCATCACTACGCCTGACATCGCCGAGAGTATGAGTAAGTTGCACTTCTCGTTGCCTACCAACAGTGGTGGCCCTGCTGGCGTATCAGAACCCAGCATCGCTATTCCTGCCCTGCGCCTCGATACAGTTTGGAATACGCAGGTGCCTGTCAGCATCACCGTGCCGGAGAACGAGCCTGTGGAGGCTACGGTTGGCCTGATGCGCCTGACCAACGATCTGAACGTCATCGTGTTTCGTCGCGATACGCCTGCCGATAACAGCCATGATCGCTATCAAGTCATCGTCACTGATGAATACACGGGTCTCGACGAAAACAGCAATCCCAGCGAGTTGCATCCCGTCGTCTATAGCCCCTTCGCTTCGTGGACTACCGAAACCCAGGTTGACAATGCCGACGGGGATAGTTATGTTGCTGAGCGAAATGCGCACTACGACCTCTCGCTTGCCCGACTCATCAGTCACGATGATGCCCGCCAGAACCCGCGCCTCATCATCCGTAGCCGGGAGTCTGGCCGTGATATCGTGAACATCGACCTCTGCTACTACCTCGCCCTGGCCCGCACCTACTACGAACTGGAGCACTACGGCCAGCAGGAATACCTCGACCGCGAATACGACTACCGCCTCGACTTCGGCATCGAGGGGTCAGGCCCCAGCGAGACCTGGAAATATATGACCATCTCGATCAACGTACTCTCCTGGAGCCTCCGCATACAGAACGAAGAACTGTAACCTCACAAAGTGTCAGACACTTTGTGAGGCCGCAGCCGCGCTCTTTGACTTATTGGAACCTGCAACAAAAAGAGTAATCACTTGGCATCATTACAAATTCGTTGTAATAGCGTTACGGATTCGCTGTAATTGTATTACAATGGCAATGTAATAGCATTACAATGGGAATGTAACTGCATTACTTCGTGTCTGTAATGATGCCAAGAAGCATCATTTATACCGCTATGGAGCAACCTTTCTACTCCCGTGATCTCTCTAAAGTTGTTGGTTTCAAGTCTATACGAGCCACAAGGGACATAAGTCCTATGATATGAACATTAAGAAGACAAAGATATATGAATATGACGAAAATACATACGGCCCTTAGAATCCTCCTGCTGCTGATATTGGCGGCAGGAGTGAGCGGGGCGTGGGCGCAGGGCACTGTGCTCTATTCACAGGACTATGAAAGTGCGACAGATGCTTCGTCGTGGGCATCGAAGAATAATACAATCACTCCAACCCTTGTAACTGGAGATGCTACATACGGGAAATATATCAATATTGCCCAAGGTGGAGGTACAGGACCAAGATCAGCCTATACACTATTCTTCGCAACAGGTAGCAACATCTACGGCAGTAACAATCAATACAGATTACAGTTCGATGCAGCCCTCCATCCAGCACAAGGCAACTTTGGGGATAATACCTTGGTGTTATATGGGGAAAGCTCTGCTATTCCCAACGGCAACGCAGAGTTCACCAGCACAAACTATCTTTTCAAATTAACTGGTGGAGCCAACTATGGTACTACGTATACAGTAAATGGCGACAATAGCAGCGCAACATTTACAGATAACGTATGGTATCATTTTACGGTAGACGTTGACAGGACAAACAGAACGGTAAAGTATAAAATCACTCAGGGAAGCACAGAAGTCTTTTCAGGTAACTATACAGTAGGCAATGACGCCAATATGAATGTGCAAGGTATTGTTGTGGTCCTCGGTAGAGCCAACTCAAATGCTAAAATCGACAACATCGTCATTAGCGACGGTATATGCCCATATACCGTGCAGTCGGATGGTGGCACGGTGCTGGGCCAGGGCTCGGCCTTTGTGGGCTCTTCGGTGTCGGTGCCTGTGCCGCGCTTCGAGGTAAGGAACAACTCGCTGTATGAGATGACGAACTTCAGCGGCGACTACTATCATAAGGTGTTCACCGTGACGGCAGAGAACCAGGTGGAGACCATCACCTACAACACCACAAGCAACTATAATATTTACTACTATACAGAGGCCGAGGATATCTCTAACGCGAATGTCGGAGGCGGAAATAGTACGCGTGTATCCATGGGCTTGACTGGATATACCAACAACAGCACGGACTACAAGGAAGTGACCATTCTGCCTGCTGGCAGATACAAGATAAAGGCATACGCCACAAATAGTAACAATGCAGCGAAGACAGTTAACTTCAAGGTTGGCGACGATGTGGTCTTTTCATTTGTGAAAGAAAAAGGAGTCCTGTCTGATTTTACCTCGGATGAGTTCTCCATTTCTGATGCCTCTACACTCTACTTTGCTGCAGACGGCTCTATGGGTGGTGGCGTTGACAACTTTTACGTTCAAGCCATCCTCGCTTTCATGGAGACGGGTGCCTCCTACACCTTCGGCAGTGGCACACAGGATATCAGCACTCGCCTGATGAACGCCACGGGTGCTTCGGTAACATATGAGTCAAGCGGCCCCGGTGTAGCCACGATTGACAACGATGGCGTGCTGACGCTCGTAAAACCTGGCCGCACTACCATCACCGCCAAGGCAGGTGGCTACGCCGCCAAATACTTGGTCACTGTGCGGGCTACTTCCAATGCCACGGGGACGCTCAGTTACAATGCAACGACACATATTGAGTCGTTCACCCTGAGTGGTTCGGGTAACTTCGATGAGGAACAGATGGACGGCCAGCGCATTACCTTCGAAGTGGGCAATGCCGACGAGGTGCAGTTTGTTGATGCCGAAAAGGGCCTTTACGTCATTGATAACAATGGCTACTCACACGTCTTCCTACAGAACAAAGGCAATACAGGACCTCCTATCATGGGCAGTTATTACGCCTTCACACCTAAATTCAGTGGCTACCTAACCATCACCGCCACGGCCACAGCACAGAACGGCATCCGTTTGGTAAACGAAGAAGGTACAGTGGTAGAGAAGATTGCTTCATCGAATGTTACCACATCGGAAAAACCTTACACCTTTACTACCAAACTGCGTGCCAACCAGACCTACTACGTCTATGCTGAAACAGGAGTAATGACAGGTAGGGATACTGATGGATGGCCTACCCTCTACCTGAAGTCGTTCTCTTTCGACTCCACGCAGTCTGAGAGTATGACTATCAGCATCAGCGATCTGCTTTATCCCACGGTGGACGGCGGTGTCACCTCGGCCAACAACCGTCTGGACCGTACCATCCCCGGCTTCAGCCTGACCTTTGGTGGCGGCGACGGCACTACGGTGTACAATTCAGACCGCGTGACCTTCCACCAGAACGCCTCCGGCGTGGGGCAACTGACGATAACACCGCGACTGCTGAGCGGTGCCGCTGTCGGCGACGTGGTGTTCACGGGTGTCACGCTGAACTACAGCACGCTCTCCACCGCCACCAGTGCCCGTATCAATGACGAGAGTGTAGAGATGGCCTCGGGCACTTCATCTGTTTCCCATACCCTTGCAGCCACCTCGTCCACGCTAATCATTAAGTATGGCAGCGACACCGACAACAACAGTTTTGTGCTCATAGGACTGACCATCCATTACGCCTGCCCTGGCCAGGGTAACCTCGACGAAGTGCTGGATCTGTCGAAGACAGTCACAAACCTGACCTTCAACCAGAGAGAGGCCTATGTCAGCAACGGACACCCCAAAGCACAGACGGGCGTGTTCGTCACACCCTCCAGCCCCCAGGCTTACACCAATGGCGACTACTTCAACGGCCTGCTCACCTATAGCAGTGCAGACCCGTCGGTTGCCACCGTCGCTAGCGACGGTACTGTGACGATGTTAGCCACTGGCTATGGTAGCCAGGCCACCATCAGCGCACAGTTTATGGGCACCGACTACTTCCTGCCTTCGGCAGTGGCTACCTATACCGTCATCAGTTCTGTGCAGTTGACAACCACTGGCTATACCATCGAACATGTCAAGCGTGGTATGGTGGTGGAGGCCGTCATCAGTAGTGACGGCACCACGGTGCTTGACTTCGCAAACACCATCGCCACCAGTCAGCAAGTAACAAGTGCCGACGGTCAGTTGGTAACTACCTACGCCTTCGACAACGACGGCAGCAACGATGAGTTCAACGTGGTCATCAGTTACGTGTCGGGAGCCAATGCCTATGTCTACAGTGCACGTGCTTATTACAAGAAGCCCGAGTTACGCCTGAACTATGTGCCTCAGGCGGTTTACAACCATCACGGCAACTGGACGGATGCCACGTTGCAGACGCGTTTTGCCAACAACCAAGATGTCGTCACGTGCTTTGACCTGGAGGGTGAGCCGACATTTACGGCACTCTTCGAGGGTAACGACCTGGTGAACGAGTTCATCGGGCCGTCAGCCGGCAGTACCTATACAATATCTGGCAACATTATGTTTGTCACCAACCCAGCCAGCACACCGAAGGCCACCGTGCGTAGCACTGGTTCCGGGTCGGCGATTACCGACGCCACCGTATCCGTACCGGTGACGATGCGCTCTACGGCTCTGGGCTATGACCCCACCGATGCCAATAATATGGCTGTGGCCAACCTGCCAGTCATCCCCTTCCCCTACACCTGGGATCTCACGTCAGGTTCCTTTGCCAGCAAGACGAAGGCCTTAGAGTTGGAGCGTGTTACCGATGATGGTGGTGCATACGTGCTCTTAGGGCCAGGCAGTGTGGCAGTGCACGGCATAGCCATCGTTGCTGGTCGTGAGAGGCCAAAGACCAATTACGAGATAGATCCAAGTCTGCCCAATTCGCGCTTGCGCATACCGGTGATGGCAGGTATGAAGGTCAGCGTGACCAGTTATGGTGCCGAACGGCGCGTGACGGGCGGTGGCTATCCACTGCAGATTACCAACGTCACCGACACACGCGGCTATGCCACGGCGACTATGGAAATACTGACGGAGAGCAACACGCAGGACTTCTTGGCTAAGGATGACGGCTATGTGGAGATTTACAACCGTTCGGATGTCAATGTCTATATCACCAGTATCACCGTGACGGCTCCAGAACTGATTTTCGAGGACGGCACCACGCCGAACGTGAGTAGTACGGCTACGTATGAGAACCGTGTGCTGAATGCCCCTACGGAGGCTACCCTCACCTTCGACGATGATGACAGCAGCAATGCGAAGATAGCCACTCGCAATATGGGCACCTATACATTCCAGACAAACGCTACGGGCGATGTCGTGGTGACAGCCACCACAGGAGCGACAGCCCATGGCATAGAGCCCTGCTGGGGACAGTACACACTGACGCTGAAGAACTTTTACTTTGCCCCCAGCACCATCACACTTAACCACAACCAGTCGGCCGTGTCGTATCATGCCAATGTGTTTCTGGCCTATGCCAAACTCTACTTGGGTGGCGTGGAGTGGAGTATGCTGAGCGATGAAGAGAAGGCGAAGATCAGTTTCTCAGTGGCTGCACCGTCATATATTGACGGTGATACAAACCGGCCTAACTATGCCAAGGGCATCGTTACCGAACAGAATAACATAAATGACCCGTATGTTATGGAGGTGCGTAACGACGGCCAACTCATCATCACCGCTGTCTACCGTGACGATGCCGGTACGGTGAGTACGGTGAAAACGACGTGTACGGTGAATATCAATTTGACGAACTATTCGGGCTTCAAGTATCCAGCACCTACAGTGGCTGCTGATGAGAGTACCTATACGTTTGGTGCTACAGACTCTCAAAACCCATTGGATGCTACCACATATGCCAACACGGTCTGGTTCTATGCCTACTATATAGGCAAGGACAGTAACCAGGAACTGATATACGGACCGGTATCTCGTTCTGCTACCCTTACTTTGGACTTGGCAACAAAGGGCTCTGGGGCGTATTGCGTCGTCGCTTCCGATGCAAACTACAATCCACTGGCCTCATTCTTCCTGACCAAGGCCTATCCTGTCACCAAGACCCAGTCACAGAGTTGGGACTTCCGCAATGGTTTGCACAACAGTGCAGGTTCATACTGGCACGAAACGAACGCGGGCGGTGAGAACCTTTTCCAGCAAAATTACAGTGACTGGACTCAGGGTATGCCCACCAATCGAGGCAGCGACTATCGCTATTTGTGGGCAGTGAACGGCAATAACGGCTTTATCATCCGTGAGACGGCAGGCCTGCTGGTCATTGCCGATGCTCCCACCTGCGACCGTTCCGTGACAGGTGGCATCTACTGCGACGGTCACTTTGGGGCCTATAGTGGCGACACTTATAACTACGTCTATCCCAATATTGGTCTGCACCAGTCGACGCTTATCATTCCCCGCCTACCGAAAGGAGCCTACGTGGCCGTGGCTTGGGACCGCACCAGCGACGGCGATGGCAACACCGTCGTCTTGGAGAATCTGCTTGACTTAGAGGGTAAGACAATCGATGAGATTAAGTATGGCGGTTCCGTGCGTCTGACGGGCACAAATGCTGGCAACCGCCAGGGCTATTATACCTTCCGTGTAGCCAACGACGGCAACGTTACCTTCACGCAGAACGATAAGGGCACCTCGCGCATCGTGGCTATCCATGTGTACTACGGTAATCCCGACACCAGTGTCAATGCCTCCGACGATGTGTACTACAACCTCAACGCCACCGAAGAGTTCAAGGGCTCAGGTATGACGCAGAAACTGATGGCTTACGCCCGTGCCAATGAAGACGGCTCGGCTGACGTTGGCAGTGGGCTTGTGGAGTTGGATGGCATACTGACCACTGGTGGTGAGGTGACCAGCCAGTGGTTAACGAACTACTTGAACTTCTCTGCCCCTAATGGCGTCGCGGAGTTCAAAATGGTGAATCAAGACGTGACGCTTCACAATATGACAATGGATATGTCGCAGACCTACTTCGACTCAGGAAACGGAACGTATGCCGTGCCAGGTCTGTCGTTCAATGGTGCCTGCTGGGGCAAGGCTATTATGAGTGTGGGCGTGCGTGATAACAACGGCTATCTGGTGGCCTACCGCCAGTACCGTTTTACTGTGGGTATCCGGCCAGTTATGCAGTACCCGAAGACTTGGGACTTCACTCGCTACTTCGACAACGTGACGGCGAAGATAGAGGACTCACCTATAACGGTTCTCAACACAACAGCCGGGCTGAACACCAAGAATAGCCTGGCAACGAATACTGGCTATGCAAAGACTACCATCAGCGAGAGTAACGGTGTGATAGATACCGATCCGACACGCACCTGGGACACAGACAATACCCTGATGCGCAGCAGTGGCGTCGAGTCATACCTGCAGTATGGCTACAACGAATATTCGTCGTATTATGTCGACGATGCTTTGCTTGTCTGCAATCTGGGCAAACGTAATGATTCGGGATTCATTCTCGAGGAGACACGTGGCCTGGGCTTCAGCATCGCCCCAGATGACGAGAGTGACACAAGCAAGAAGTTGCAATGGGTGATGCCGGGAGGCACAGTGGGATATGGTGAAAACTGTAACCTGACGCTGAACGGTACAGTGACCATCGCTGCTATCGGCGAGACATATAAGGGCTACTATGTGTTCCTCAGGAGCAGCCGACCGCCCGATGCCTATTCCGATAACCTGAGGAAAGTCAGTAGCGGTGACTACCAAGGCATCGTGAGCAATGATGGGCAGTATGTGTTTGAGGTTCGCTCGGCCAGTGACATGACTATGACCTTCAACAGCGATACTCAGATATATGGTATTGGTGTGACCAACATCAAAAAGGATGCTATGCACCCCGTAGGCGGTATGGGATGGGCTACGGAGAGCCGCGACGTGGACATAGACTACACACTGACGGACTATTATACCAAGCACGCTTTGAGGACTTACGAGGTGAAGTACGACAGTTATGACCTGAATACGGCCACTGTCAAACTGACCGAGGTGAAAAATACTGCAGCCCAGACCTACGACAGCAATACGTACTTTAAAGATCATGGCTATATACCACAAGGCACAGGTGTTGTGCTGACCGAGTCGAATGTCAGTGAGACGGCAGCCTACAAAGTCCCCCTGTTCGTACCAGCCATCACAACCACGCATGAGGCTGTTGTGTCAGGGGAGAATATGATGCACCCCAATCTTGTCGCCAAGGTGTACAACCAGGAGCAGGAGGGGGATTTTACCAGGTTCCTGTTGACTAATATCCATTGGACGTTTGCCAAGGACGGCACACTCTCCGAAGAAGAACCCGATGGCCGGAGAATCGTAGAGACCGATGCCGCAGGCTTCTATCGCCAGCATGTGTGGACGGCTTTGTCGGCCACGGATAATGCGGCGAAGAATACAATGGCCCCAAATTCTGCCTATTTGTTGGTGCCTACAAGTCAGTTGCCCGTCGCCGTCTGGAATAGTACGGCCAGTTCTTCGCGGAGACGGAACAGTATTGCCATCCGCTTCGATGACATAACGGACATCAATGGCACGCGACTGGATGCAGACGTCCAGAACAAGACTGGCTGGTATACCCTGAATGGCGTCAAGTTGAACGGACAGCCCACGAAAGCGGGACTGTATATCTGCAACGGGCGGAAAGTCGTGGTGAAGTGAGGAGTGAATAGTGAAAAGTGAGAGTTTTATTTGGTGGTTTGGCTGAAAAGTTGTACTTTTGCATACCAGAAGACTTTAACTATAACTATTATGAATAGGAAGAACCTCTCACGGAGCCATGGGGGAAGTGCGGTAGTGATTCTGCTGATGGCTATGATGATATTGGCAGGCTGCGGCAGGCAGGAGGCTAAATATATAATAGGTGTGTCGCAGTGCTCGGAGGACATCTGGCGGGAGAAGCAGAATGCGGAACTGCGGATGGGTACCTATTTCCAGGACGGCGTGGAACTGCGCTTCGCCTCGGCCCTCGACAGCGACCAGCGGCAGATCGAACAGATAGACAGTCTCGTGGCCTCGGGCATCAACCTGCTGATCGTGGCGCCGAACCAGGTGGCCACCATCTCGCCCGCCATCGACCGCGCCTACGACCAGGGCATCCCCGTCATCGTGTTCGAACGTAAGACCAACTCGAAGAAGTACACGGCCTTTATGGGGGCCGACAACTACGAGATGGGCCGGCTGATGGGCGAGTTCATCGCCTCGCGGCTCAATGGACGGGGCAAGGTGATGGAGATCGTGGGCCTGAAAGGGTCGTCGCCCGCTATCGAGCGCGACAAGGGCTTCAAGGAGGCCATCGCCCGCCACGCCGCCATCGAGGTGGTGGCCACGCTTCAGGGCGACTGGACGGAGGATAGCGGCTACAAGGCCGTGAATGCCTATGAGGGCGACCTGTCGGGTGTCGACTTCGTGTTTGCTCAGAACGACCGTATGGCCATCGGTGCCCGTAAGGCGTTGAGTGAAAAACAAAAAGTGAACAGTGAAACGTTTCCCAGATTTTGCGGTATCGACGGACTGCCGGGCGAGGGTGGGGGCATCCAACTGGTGCGCGACTCAATCCTCGATGCCACCTATATCTATCCGACGCACGGCGACCAACTGCTGCAACTGGCGGTGGATATCCTCGACGGGAAACCCTACGAGAAGGAAATCCAGTTGATGTCGGCCCTCGTCACCCGTGACAATGCCCGTGTGCTGCTGATGCAGAACGAAGAGACTATACGCCAGTCGAAATATCTCGACGAGTTGCACGAAATGGCCGACTCCTATCTGCAAGAACTCGACTCGCAGCGCACCATCACGCTGCTGGCCATCGGCTTCATCGTGCTGTTGCTGGCCGTCATCGTGAGCATCTATCTCTATTTCCTCCAGCGTGCCCGGCTCCATCAGGAGCGCACGAAGATGGAGCGTGAGCAACTCGACTTCTACACCCAGGTGAGCCACGAACTGCGCACGCCGCTGACCCTGATCGAGGGGCCGTTGGCCCAGTTGGCCGCTACCAAGGAGGTCAAAGAGGCTGGTGCCGAGGCTTCGGGGCTGTTTGCCATCCTCCAGCGCAACACCCACCAACTGACCGAACTCATCAACAAGATGTTGGACGTGCAGGCAAGGGGTGCCGTCGGCTTGCCTGAAAGCAACGCCCCAGAGATGGTGCTCAACGCTCCTCCAGCCCCCCAGCCCTCTGACACAGGGGGTATGGCCACGGTGCTGATTGTGGACGACAATGCCGATATCCGGGCCTATCTGCGCAGCATCCTGCAAGACCGCTACCAAGTGAACGAGGCGGCCGACGGGCAGCAGGGCCTTTCGCTGGCCAATGAGATCGTGCCCGACCTGATTGTCAGCGACGTGATGATGCCCGTGATGAACGGCCTGGAGTTCTGCCAGCGCATCAAGGGCGGCACGGCCACGAGCCACATCCCCGTCATCCTGCTGACGGCCCGCGCCCTCAGCCAGCACCAGATAGAGGGCTACGAGAGCGGAGCCGATGCCTACATCACCAAGCCGTTCTCCGCTGAACTCCTTCTGGCCCGTATCGACAACCTGCTGAAGAGCCGTCATCAACTGAAGGACTTGTTTGGAGACAGGAGTCAGGAGACGGGAGACAAGAGTCAGGAGACAAGAGACGGGATACAGGAGACGGGAGACCAGAGTCAGCAGCAAGGTAATCTACAGACTCCTGACTCATCATCTCAAGACTCCTCAAAGATTGCCTCTTCAAAGATTGATCCCTTCTTGCTGAAGTTGCGCGACTTCATCGAGGCGAATATGACCGACAGCGACCTCAGCGTGGAGACCATCGGTGCGGAACTGGGCCTCTCTCGCGTGCAATTATATAGAAAGGTGAAGGCCCTGACAGGCCAGTCGCCAGTCGAACTGCTGCGTGCGGCCCGTTTGCACAAAGGGCGCCAGTTGCTCGAGACCACCAACAAGACCATCTCCGAAGTGGCCTACGAGGTCGGCTTCTCGGCACCCAGTTACTTCGCCAAGTGCTTCAAGGACGAGTTCGGCGTCAGCCCTTCCGATCTGTAGTCGCAGGATTGCATATTTTTCGAGAATTAATGCAGAAAAGTATCGGGAAATGTTAAATAAGTACTAAAAATGACGGCAAAGCGAACAACATTCAGGAAAAATCACTATATTTGCAGTGATTACTAACTATAAATGTATTTGCTTATGTCAACTAAAGGAAAGGAAAACGAAGACGAGTTGAGACTCGACAGCGTAACTGCCGACAATTACTCACCCGAGATTGAAACATCCATTTGGTACAATTAACCAACCATTTTGAAAGCGTGCTGAGCCCTCCGGAGTTCAGCACGCTTTGCGTAGGGTGCCCCAGCAGGTAGTGCTGGAACGAAAACGAGCAAAAATCGTTCATTTGCTCGCAAATTTGTTACATTGCAACAAATTTTTAGGCCAATGAACGATTTTTTCACTCCTGCGAATCAAATCTTGACTACTTTTGCAGCAGATTTAATTCAAAATGTGTACTAACCCTTTAAAAGTTCAACAATGATGAAACAACTGAAACGTTTGTTTTTGAGTCTGACGCTCATCTTGGCGAGTACAATAATGTACGCGCAGACAGAGATCAGCGGCACGGTGATCGACGCTACGGGCGAGACCGTCATCGGAGCCACAGTGATGGAAAAAGGTACGTCGAACGGAACAGTCACCGACTTCGACGGTAACTTTAAGATCAAAGTGAAGGAGGGAACCATTCTGGTTTTCTCGTACATCGGTTTTGAGAAACAGGAACTGCCCGCCAAGAACGGTATGCAGGTGACGATGAAGGACAACGCTGCCGAACTGGCCGAAGTCGTAGTGACCGGTTACCAGGTGCAGCGTAAGGCCGACCTGACAGGTGCCGTGGCCGTTATGGACATGAAAGGCGCCAAGAGTGAGAGCGACCCCAATATGCTGAACTCAATGCAGGGTAAGTTGCCTGGCGTGAACATCGTGACCGACGCTGCCCCCGGTGGCGGCGGTGCCTCGATCCGTGTGCGTGGTATGAGTACGGTGAACGGTGCCTCTCCCCTCTACGTCATCGACGGTGTGGCTACGACCGAGAACCTGAACTCCCTGAACGCTGCCGACATCGAGTCGATCCAGGTGCTGAAGGATGCCTCCTCGGCTTCTATCTACGGTAGCCGTGCTGCCAACGGTGTGATTATCATCACCACCAAGAAGGGCAAGGGCGACAAAGTGTCGGTGAACGTGAACTACACCGCCTCGCTCAATACGATTGCCAAGCAGTACGACGTGCTGAATGCCCAGCAGTGGGGTGAGGCCTACTGGACGGCCAACAAGAATGCCGGCCTGACACCCTCGCACCCCTTCTACGGCAACGGTGAGACGGCCCAGTTGGCCACCTATCTCGATGCCGACGGCAAGGTACACTCTGCTGATACCAACTGGCAGGACGAAGTCTTCTCCTCGGCCTGGACCAACAATCTCTCAGCCAGCGTCTCCCAGAGTGGTGAGAAAGGCTCTTTCCTGCTCTCCGGCAACTACATCAACCAGAACGGTCTGATGAATAACACGTTCTATCGCCGCTATACCGCCCGTCTGAACTCCACCTATAATATAAGTAAGGTGTTCAGCGTGGGTGAGAACCTGATGATCGCCCAGTGGAACGACCGTGGCTACGGCACCGGCGACGACCGCGGCATCCCCTACACTGCCATGCGCCAGTACCCGGCCATCCCCGTGACCGACAGCGAGGGCGTCTACACCAACCCGATGGTGCTCAGTGGCTCGGACATCTCCAACCCCGTCCACGAACTCTACAACGGTCGTGACAACTCCAACGAATCGTGGCGCATCTTCGGCAATGCCTATATCGACATCAAGCCCATCGACGGCCTGACCCTGAAGTCGAACCTCGGTATCGAGCACACCCAGTACTTCAACAAGAACCTGGGCCGCCGCATCCAGCCCTCTGATATGAACAGCGTGAGCCGCGCCTACGGACAGGGCGACACCTACACCTGGACCAACACAGCCAACTATATAAAGACCTTCGCCGGTGTCCACCACGTGACCGCCCTCATCGGTTCCGAGTTTATCAAGTATCGCTCTGAGGACCTGAACGGTTCGAACCGCGACTATGCCTTCGAGGACGTCGACTATATGCAGATTGGTGCCGGTGGCGGTGAGCAGGCCGTCGGTGGCGGCAAGGCCGAGTGGGCCCTGTTCTCACTCTTCGGCAAACTCGACTACAACTATGCCGACCGCTATCTCGTCAGCGCCACGCTGCGCCGCGACGCCACCTCCCGCCTGCACAAGGACAACAACTCCGGCGTGTTCCCCGCCTTCTCTGCTGCCTGGCGTGTGTCGGAAGAGAAGTTCTTCCCGCAGAACAACGTCTTGGGCGACTTGAAGGTGCGTCTGGCCTGGGGACAGAACGGTAACTCAGCCATTAGCGACAACTACGCCTACTATACCCGCTACGCCTACAACCTGCGCCACGGTTCCTACGACCTGAACGGCACGAACAACAGCGTGGTGCCCGGTATCGTAGCCGCCTCCTCAGGTAACCGCAACCTGAAGTGGGAGACCACCACCCAGACCAACCTTGGTATCGACGCCAATCTGTTCAGCGGTGCCCTGAGCCTCTCGTTCGACTACTTCTGGAAGAACACCAAGGATATGCTGACCATTCCCCCGACACTCTCCGTGGAAGGTGAAGGTGCCGCCATGTGGATGAACACCGGTGAGATGAAGAACAACGGTTGGGAACTGACGATGACCTACCGCTCACCGCAGTACGGCGACTTCTCCTGGAACGGTACGCTGAACGTCTCGCAGTACAAGAATGAACTGGTGAAGTTCAACGACGTGGTGACCTCACAGGGTGGTGACTACCGCCTGATGGTTGGTCAGCCGATGGGTGTCTACTACGGCTACGTCTGCGACGGCATCTTCCAGGACGAGGATCAGGTCTCGAACCACGCCATCCAGCAGGGCAAGGGCGTTGGCCGCCTCATCTTCCGCGACATCGACGGTAACGGTGTGGTCGACGATGCCGACCGCTGCATCATCGGCGATCCGAATCCCGACCTTGCGCTCGGTCTGAACCTCGACGTAAACTACAAGGACTTCACCCTCTCAGCCTTCTTCTCCGGCGAATTCGGCTTCGATGTCTACAACACCACACGCCGCCAGTTGGAGTTCATGCACTACGGTGGTGGCTCCTCTACCAACCACGGTGTGGACATCCTCGATGCCTGGAGTCCCACGAATACCGGCAGCGACATACCTGCCCTGACGATGGTCGACAACAACAACGAGACCCGTATGTCGAACTACTTTGTGGAGGACGGCTCATATCTGAAACTGAAGTACCTGAAACTGGCCTATCAGTTGCCGAAGACGGTCGCCTCTAAGATCTACGCCTCTAACATCAGCGTGTTCGGTCAGGTGGAGAACATCTTTACCATCACCAGTTACAAGGGTCTTGATCCTGAAGTCGTGCTCGGCGGCTATGGCGCCCGTGTCGACAGCGGCCTCTATCCCCGTGCAAGGACATTCACCCTCGGTCTGAACCTCACATTTTAATGCATAATGCATAATTCATAATAATTTCAAAACCATAAGAAAATGAAACAATATATTTTGAACATAAAGAAAACAATGCGCAGCCAATTATGCATTATGCATTATGCATTATGCATTGCAGCCACTGCCTTCACTGCTTGCAGTGACCAACTTGAACTGGCTCCGCAGGGAGAGTTCACCGCAGACCAGTTGACCGACGAGTCGATCGAAGGTCTGATGTCGTCAGCCTATCAGGGACTGGAAGCCCACTTCTTCGATGACAACAACGCCGCCTTCGCCGGTCCGATCACCAACTGGGTGTTCGATGTCCGCTCTGACGATGCCTACAAGGGTGGTGAGGGCATCTCGATGGAGGCCAATATCCACCAGTTGGAAATCTCGAATATCTCCAGTGACAATGCCACCTGTCTGAACAAGTGGGAGAACAACTACCTCGGCATCGCCCGTGTCCACAAGGCCATGCAGGCCATCCAGGATGCCGGCAGCGTCAACGAGAAGGAAGCCCTGCTCGGTGAGTTGAAGACCCTCCGTGCCTGGTACTACTTCGACCTGAACCGCATCTTCAAGAGCATCCCCTACTTCACGGAGAACGACGACCCGAAGACCGTGCCCAACGGCAACCTCTCTCGCGACGAGATCTATAGCGCCATCAAGGCCGACCTCGAGGATGCTTACAACAATATGGCCGAGACTCAGGCCCAGCCCGGACGCTTCACGAAGTATGTGGCTGCCGCCCTGCTCGCCAAGGTGAACGCCCAGACCAGTTCTTGGAGCGAGGTTGAGAAGTGGGCCAATGTGGTTATCAACAGCGGTAAGTACCAACTCTACGACAACTTCGGCGACATGTCGAAACTGGAGTTCAACAACCGCAAGGAGAGCATTATGGCCATCCAGTTCTCTACCGCCAACGAGAATATCCACGTGAACTTCTGCAACCTGCTGAACACCACGCGCTCCGAGGGTAATATCTTCGGCTCTGGCGACGACTTCTTCCTGGCCAGCCAGAATCTGGTGAACGCCTTCCGCACCGATGCCAACGGTCTGCCTTATCTCGACGGCACCTTTAACAATGTCCGCGTCACCAGCGACTATGCTGGCAGCGTTGACCCGCGCCTCGACTTCACCGTGGGCCGCATCGGCTATCCCTTCCGTGGACATACTTACACTGAGGGCTGGTGCCGCGACTACAACACCTACGGCGAGTACTCCGGCAAGAAGGGACTCATCGATCCCAACTCCAGCGATATGGTACAGGGCTTCCCCTGGGGTGCCTCCGGTCTGAACTTCATCCTGATCCGCTATGCCGACATCCTGCTACTGAAGGCAGAGGCCCTGATTGAGCAGGCTTCCGGTAGCAATGCCGCCACCGACGACAAACTCGTGGAGGCCCGCAACATCGTGAACCAGATCCGCCAGAAGGCTGCCCGCAGCATCGACGGCAACTACTATCCCGTCGACCTCGACCCGGGCAAGGCAGACTACTACGTCGGTCTCTATCCCGAGGACTGGGACGGCAATCTCGCCTGGACTAAGGACCGTGCCCGCATGGCCGTCCGTATGGAGCGCCGTCTGGAACTGGCTATGGAAGGCCAGCGCTGGTTCGACCTGCTCCGCTGGGGCACTGCTGTCGAGACCATCAACAAGTATATGCAGGAGGAATCCAACCTCCGTCCCTACTACGCTGGTGCCAGCGTGACCGAGGATGAACTCTACCTGCCGATCCCCATCTCGCAGATTGAGAACTCTAATGGACTGTACAAGTAAAAATGAAAGAATGAAATAATGAAAGAATGAAAGTTATGAAGACTATTAATAAATTCATCTGTGTAATCTGTGCAATCTGTGGCTTTACTTCCTGCTCCGATGTGGAGTACGAGGCAGCCAAGTACAGTGAGGCCGTGACGAACCTCGTGGCCGACTATGCCGACGGCAGCCGTCAGGTCACCCTCTCTTGGCAGAACCCCACGATGCAGGGCCAGTCGGGCATCCAGATCATCAAGGATAACGACGACGTGACCAACATCGACGAGGTCATCAGCAGTTATCTCATCAAGAAAGCCCCGACGAATGTCGACGTAGCCTATACCGTGAAGGCCCGCTACAGCGACGGCCGTGTGTCAGAAGGCCAGACCGTGCGCTTCAACATCTTCTATGAGGTGCAGAAGGGCGGTAACCAGATTGCCATGCTCGTGCCCAACGACTACGAGCAGAGCGCTGACGAAAAGGACGCTGTGGCCTGGTTCCAGAAGAACTATGTCAATACCGGCAAGGGTGTGCTCGTTACCCCGAACACGATTGACAACCTCGACATCGAGAAGCAGACCGCCTGCTGGGTGATATGCGACCGCATTGGCGTGGAGCACGGCTGGCAGAACCTGCCCGGCGGCCTTGCCTCCGCAGAGACCATCAACGCCCTGAAGTCGTTCACGGCCGACGGTGGCAACCTCTTCCTTACCAACCACGCCACCCAACTCACCGTGGCCGTGGGCCGTATCGCTGAGGCATACGCTCCCGGCATCTATGGCAACGGTGAGGGCGGTGACAACGGCGACGTGTGGGGCTCACAGCCCATCATCGGCAACACCGAGGGCCAGATCTACGACCACAGCGGCCACGACATCTATCGCGGCATGACCTTCACCAGCGGACTCTACGAGCGCTCCATCTACTGCTTCGAGGGAGCCGGCGTGAAGGGCGACCACAACTGTATGTGGGACCTCAACGCCTACGGCCTGGCTCCGGAGCCGAATGTGGTGAAGGCTTGGGAGGATATGACCAACTCGACCGTCCTTGGTACCTGGAACCACGTGGTTGACTACTGCTGCGCCGGTATCGTCGACTTCGCCCCCACCAGCACCTTTGCCGGACGCATCCTCGCCGTCGGCCTTGCTGCCTACGAGTGGAACATCGGTGGCACCAACCAGTATCAGGATCAGTTGGAGAAGTTCACCAGCAACTGTCTGAAGTATGTGGCCGAGCCTGCCGAGCAGAAGGTGGCGATGCTCGTACCCAACGACTATACCCAGAGTGCTGACGAGAAGGACGCCGTCGCCTGGTTCCAACAGAACTACGTCAATCAGGGTAAAGGTGTGCTCCTGACACCGGCCACCATCGACCAACTCGACATCGAGCAGAACCCGATGTGCTGGGTGATGTGCGACCGCATCGGCGTGGAGCACGGCTGGCAGAACCTGCCCGGCGACCTCGCCTCGGCAGAGACCATCAACGCCCTGAAGGCCTTCACGGCCGACGGTGGAAACCTGCTGCTCACCAACCACGCCACCCAACTCACCGTCGCCGTCGGCCGTATCGCTGAGGCTTACGCTCCCGGTATCTTCGGCAATGGCGAAGGTGGAGAGAATGGCGACGTCTGGGGCTCGCAGCCCATCATCGGCAACACCGAGGGACAGATCTACGACCACTCTGGCCACGACATCTACTGGGGTATGGACTTCGTCAGCGGACTCTACGAGCGCTCCATCTACTGCTTCGAGGGAGCCGGCGTGAAGGGCGACCACAACTGTATGTGGGACCTTAACGCCTACGGTCTGGCACCGGAGCCTAACGTAGTGAAGATGTGGGAAGACACCACCAACTCGCACGTCCTCGGCACCTGGAACCACGTGGTTGATTACTGCTGTGCCGGTATCATCGACTTCGAGCCTACCAGCACCTTCGCCGGACGCATCCTCGCCGTCGGCCTCGCTGCCTACGAGTGGAACATCGGCGGAACGAACCAGTATCAGAACCAGTTGGAGAAGTTCACTGCCAACTGCATCAGTTATCTGAAATAAAAACTCTTCCCTGAATCAAGGGGACAGGTCCATGATCTCTCCAAGGAGAGCATCACGCGACCTGTCCCCTTGATTCAGTTGATTTATGACCGCTGCTTACGTATTTCTGAGGGCAGCACACCAAACTCCTTCTTGAAAGTCTCACGGAAATGCGCCATCTGGTTGAACCCCGTCATCATCGCGGCCTCGGTCACATTGTAATCGCCGCTTTCCAGCAGTTTATAACAGTAGCGTAGTCGTTGCTTGCGCACATACTCCTTGGCCGTGAGACCTGTCAGTGCTTTCACCTTGCGATAGAAAGTGCTGTGGCTCATCGCCATCTTGTCGGTCAGGAAAGCCATGTCTATGTCCGTCTGCATGATGTTTTCTTCTATCGTCTGATTCAACCGTTTCATAAACTCCTGGTCGAGTGTTCCGAGCGTGGTGTCCTTTGGCGTATGCTCACCTTGGCTCAGCAGTTCGGCCAGCCGCCGGCGGCTGGTCAGCAGGTTCTTGATCCGGCTTGCCAGCAGTTTGGCGGTGAAGGGCTTGGTCAGATACGAGTCGGCACCGCTCTCGTATCCCTCCTCCTTGTCCTCGTCAGAGTCCTTGGCAGTCAGCAGGATGACTGGTATGTGGCTGGTCCGTATGTCGTCCTTCAGTTGCCTGGTCATCTGGATTCCGTTCATCTTGGGCATCATAATGTCGCTGACGATGATGTCCGGAATCTGGCGGGTGGCCAGTTCGGCGCCTTCCTGTCCGTTCTGCGCCTGAAGGATGCGGAAGTCCTCGCCGAAGGAATCAGCGATGTATTGCCGGATGTCGGCATTATCCTCCACGATGAGCAGCAGTGGCAGCAGTTCCTCAGTCTCCGCCGATTCTTCTGTCTCCTGACTCCTGTCTCCTTTCTCCTGACTCCTCTCTTCCGACTCCTTGTCCTCCTTATGCAGTGCATTGGGGTAGGTGTTGTCGATGTTGAGCGAGAACGAAAACCGGCTTCCCTTGCCTTCCTCGCTCTCCACTGTCAGTTCGGCTTCGTGCAGGTCGGCCAGCGATTTCACCAAGGCTAGGCCGATACCGGTGCCCTCCGCCTGATGGCTGCCCTTGGCCTGATAATAACGGTCGAAGATATGGGGCAGTGCATCCCGGGCGATGCCATAGCCGGTGTCGGTCACGCTGAGGCTGACCTTGTCCTGCCCATCGGAGCAGACGCTGACGATGATGCTGCCACGCTCGGTGTACTTGAGGGCGTTCGACAGCAGATTGTTGAGTACGGTCGTGATGACTTCCGAGTCAAAATAGACCGCAGGCAGAGGCTTCTCTATCTGTTGTACGATCACCACCTCTGGATTGCGGTTCAGTTCCTTGTAGTTCAGTACGATTTCCTCTATAATATGTCCTATATCGCCCTTGGCCACGGTGAGTCGCCGGTTCTGCGTTTCCGTCTTGCGGAACTCCAGTATCTCGTTGATCAGGTCGCGCAGCCGACCAGCACTCTTGTAGATCATTTCCACCTTCCTGCGGCTGCCCGTTGTCAGGCTACGGTCGGCCACCAGATCCTCCAGCGGGCCGAGAATCAACGTCAGCGGCGTGCGCAGTTCGTGGGTGATGTTGGTGAAGAATCGCAACCGTTCTTCGTTCAGTTCCTGCTTCTGCTGACTCTCCCGTCTGGTCATTTCGAGGGAGTTGCGTAGGGCGATGCGGCGCTTATATTGCTGAATGATAAGGGCGACGGCGACGATGGCAATTGCCGTGTAGAGCACATAGGCCCACCACGACAGCCAGAATGGTGGCAAGATACGGATGCTGAGTTGGGTAGTGGTAGCCTTTTCCCAGTCCTGGCTCCTCCGTTTCGCCCGTAGCACGAAGGTGTAGTTGCCGGGCCGCAGGCTTCTGAACGTCACCTCATCATTGCTTCCGCCCGGATACCACTTGTCGCTGAGTCCCTTCATCATATAGGTGTATTCCACATCGTCCGCCTGTGCATAGTCGCTGACGGTATAGGCTATTTGCAGCGTGTTCTGCTGATAGTTTAAGGTAAGTTTGCTGTCTTGTGAGAGCGGCTGGCTCTCTGATCCGCTGAACACCTCGCACCTGACAATCCTGACGGGCGACGTTTCCAGGTTTGTCTCTGTTTCTTCCGGCTGGAAATATAACACCCCATTGGATGACCCGAATGCGATGCTGCCATCAGTCAGGATGGCTACGGCTCCCTCCATATATCCGTTGGCATTTAGCCCGTGCTGCTGGCCATAGTAATAGAATCGCCCCGCAACTGTATCCAGACAGGCAATGCCCGTGTAGGTGCTGGCCCAGATCCGGCCCAGCCTGTCCTGCTGGATGGCTCGTACCTGTCGGTCTTTCAGTCCGGCCTTTGCATCATAGACGGTGAAGTGTCGCAGGTCTTCCGTGTCAGGTATCCGTATCAGTCCTTCGCTCGTGGCCAGCCACAGTCCACCCTGTCGGTCGGCCAGTGCATGGTTGATATTGTTCGAAGGCAGCCCTTCGGCCATCGTCAGTCGGTGTGCTGCCATCGTCCTGGTGTCAATGATGACAATGCCCCTGCCCTGGGTGGTCAGAAGCAGACGTGTAGGAGAGAGGCGGATGAAACTGGTCACGGGAGCCATGCCTGCCAGCCGGGTGATGGCATCCTGATGGGTGACATGCCCGTTGTCATAGATACAGACGCCGTATTCTGCACCAATCCAGATGCGTCCGTCGGCGTCTTCCATAAAGGAGTGGATGTCGCACACGCCATAGCCGATGTCAATCGATTCGAAGGTCTGCCGCCGGGTGTCGAACCGGATGACGCCCTCGTCTTCCATGCCCATCCAGACGTAGCCTTGACTGTCGGTCATCAGGCAGCGGGCAAAAGAGTGTACCCTGTGCTTCATGCCATTTACCTTCCAGCAGTGCACTTGTCTCCTGACGCCTGTCTCCTGACTCCTGCTCCAGACGCTCAGTTCATCCTCGCTGCCTACCCACAGATTGTCGTTACTATCGCTGGTAATGCCGTAGACCCGCCTCGTTTTCGAGTCAGGAGAGATGAGTGTTTGGAACAAAGGCTTGTGCCAGGGAATGAATTCCACGCCCGTGCTGTGATTGCCGATCCAGACGTTCTGATATTCATCCTGCAGGATGCAGCGGGTGTTCATTGAGGAGGTTTCCACCACCGAGCCATCGTCTTTCATCACACCGCCTACGTCAGTGGCCGCCCAGAGTTGTCCGTTAGCCATCTCTCTGATGTCGTACACATTGGCGTTGGTGAAAGTCTTTGCCAAACCTTGTGACTCAGGGCCTATGAAGGCTTCAGAGGCTGGGTCAAAGCGAGTCAGTCCGCGGTCTGTGCCGATCCAGATCCGCCCCTTGCTGTCTTTCGTGATGCGCCTCACGTTGTTGCTGGGCAGTCCACCATCCCCGTCCTTTCCGGCCTGGAAGCGGCGTGGGGCCTTGGCTACCCCCCTCCTACAGGAGGGGCTGGGGGAGGTCACCCCTTTCAGATCTATGATGCTCAGGCCATCCTTGCCGTGGCCGATGTAGAGGTGCCCTTTTCCATCGTCCAAACCGCATCGGTTGCCGGGCAGCGACACGGGCAGTGTGGTCACCTGGTTTGTACTCAGGTCAAGATGCTGCACTTTCCCGTTTCCGAAGATGAGCCAAACGCCCTGCCGATGGTCGTCGGCCATATCCACCAGACTGTGGTTGATCAGTTTGTCGCCGTGCAGGGCCAGACCGAAGCGCCCGCTCGTGCAGTCGTAGACAGCCAGTCCCTGTTCCGTCCCTATCAGTATCCGCAGGTTGTCGCGATCATAGAACAGCGACAGGATCTTGTCGTTGCCGGTGCCTAATTGTTCGCGCCGATAGACGTTGACCGTACGGCCGGCGATGCGGTTCAGGCCGGCTTCCGTGCCCACCCACACATTGCCATCGCCGTCGAGAACCATAGAGAGGACAAAGTTGTTTGACAGCCCCTCCGAACTGTCGATCAGTTTGTGGGGAGAGGCCATAGCCACCAGTGCGCTTGAAGATAGCAGTAATACGATCAGGAACTTATTCATGGACGCTATTGATAGTTGTTACTTTCTTCTGCAAAAATAGCAAATATAAATAAGGTGGCCAAATATTTTAGCATATAGTTTCTCGTCAAATCGGCTATTGACGAGAAAATGGATGGTAAAAGACGAAAAACTGTCTGCCGAATGACGCAAATGTTTTCTACATTTGCAGCAGAATACCATTACGTTATATTAGGGTTAGTAATTCAGATTCATACACATTAGTTAGGTTAGTTCAGGATAGGGTTGGTTCTTTTGAGGTAAATGGATTGTTTGTCAGGACGTGAAGTGATTCCACATTATTAACAAACTATAAAATTAAGTAACATGGAACAAAGAAAAAGAACTAATCAGAATGGCCGCTGCCGGAAATGGCAACGCCTTCTCTTCCTTGTCCTGATGGCCGTCTGCCCGGCAATGGCAATGGCTCAGGGAAAAGTGACAGGTAAGGTTGTCGATGCTAATGGCGAGCCTGTCATTGGTGCCAGTGTCATCGTGAAAGGAACCTCGACGGGCGCGGTGACCGACTTTGACGGAAACTTTACCATTCCGAGTGTCCCGGCCCGGGGAAGTCTGGAAGTCTCATACATTGGCTTTAAGACCCAGACCGTATCAGTGGCCGGAAAGACGCAACTCAACGTGACGCTGCAGGAAGACCGCCAGTTGCTCGATGAGGTGGTGGTCGTTGGTTACGGTGTTCAGAAGAAGAGTGACGTGACCGGTGCCATGGCCAGCGTCACCTCCGAGGAACTGAACGCCCGCCCGGTGAACAATGCACTGGAGGCAATGCAGGGCAAGGCCGCTGGTGTAGACATCACGACGAATGAGCGTCCCGGACAGTTGGGTAGCATCTTGATTCGTGGTCAGCGTAGTATCGGTGCCAGCAGCGCTCCGCTCTACGTGGTGGACGGCGTGCCCCTGATGTCGGCATCGGCCATCGAGACACTGAACCCCCGCGACATTGAAACCATCGACATCCTGAAGGATGCCTCGGCAACAGCCATCTACGGTTCGCGAGGCGCCAACGGTGTCATCCTCGTGACCACCAAGCAGGGTAAGACGGGTAAGATGAGCATTGACTACACAGGTACACTGACCGTCTCAAACATCGTGGACCGTTCGCCGTCGATGAGTGCAGCAGACATGGTGCAGTTCCGTCGCTGGGCTGCCTATAACCAGGACCCCGAGCAGTTTGCCAATCCCAACTCGCCGACGATGGCCAACGATGAGAAACTCTTCGATACGGCTGAAGACAACCATACCTCCTGGAACAACATCAAGCAGGGTTGGGCCGGTGGCAGTTGGGATCCTTCACGGGTGACCAATACCGACTGGACTGACTTCGTGACCCAGACCGCCATTTCGCATGAGCACACGCTCGCCATCAGTGGTGGTACGGACAAGATGAATGCCTACGGTTCATTCGGATACCTCTCAAATAAAGGTACGCAGAAAGGCCAGTGGTACGACCGCTATACAGGCAAGGTGAGTGTGAACATCAATCCCACGAAGTGGTTCTCGATGCAGGCCAGCATCAATGGTACCTGGGCAGAGCAGGACTATGGTATGTCGACACTCCAGGGCCGTAGTGGCAGTGTGCCCGATGCTATCTATGGCACCGCCAAGCAGATCTACAACTTTGCCGTACCATACGACGAAGACGGTACTGTGCTGACGCATCCGGGCGGCGAAACGACGGTCTACAGCATTATGGACGAATGGAACCACTCGCAGCAGAAGTCACAGACATTCCGTGCCCTGGGTAACTTCTCGGCTACTGTCAACTTCGGTGAAATCCTGAAGCCGTTGGAGGGTCTGCGCTATAAGATTAATTTCGGCCCCGACTTCCGCCACTGGCGCGAGGGTGTTTATATCGACGGCTTCTCGTCGCACAAGGTTGACCAAAAGGGTAACGAGGGTACGAACTACTCCCGCTTGCAGAACCGCCGCGACTTCTCATGGACGCTCGACAATATGATTATGTTCGACCGCACTTTCGCAGAAAAGCACAAGGTGGGCGTGACGTTGCTGCAGACCGCTTCGAAGTGGAACATCGAGAATAGCAGCATCAAGGCTGAGGGCATAGAGAAGGACAGTTATCTCTGGAATGCGATGGGCACCGTCGACGTGACGGATGCCACGAAGAAAGTGGCCATCGGCTCGGGACTGACAGACCGCCAGTTGGAGTCGTATATGATCCGACTGAACTACGGCTTCAACGAGCGTTACCTGCTGACCGTCTCTGGTCGTTGGGACGGTGCCTCGCAGTTGGCCGACGGGCATAAGTGGGACTTCTTCCCCTCTGCAGCCCTGGCATGGCGCATCGGTGAAGAGCAGTTTGTCAAGAACCTGAACTGGATAAGCAACCTGAAACTGCGTCTCGGCGTGGGTGTTACAGGTAACTCAGCCGTGGATCCCTATAACACGAAGGGTGACATCACGGGCATCTACCTGCCCTTCAATGCAGCCGACGGCAAACTCTGGAACGTGCTGGGCTACACCACCAACGAACCTTATTATTCAGGCACACAGTTGACGATGGCTAACCCGAACCTGGGTTGGGAGAAGACCACACAGTGGAACGTGGGTATCGACTACGGATTCCTGAACAGCCGCCTCTTCGGTAGCATCGATCTCTACTGGTCGAAGACCAACGACCTGATTATGTCGACCACCATCCCGACGCTGACCGGTTTCCCCAGCACGCTGTCGAATATCGGTAAGACCAAGAACCACGGTATTGAGTTCACGCTGAACGCCATCCCCGTGCAGACGAAGGACTTCCAGTGGGAGACCGACTTCAACATCGCCTACCAGAAGGACGAGATCGTGGAGTTGGCATACGGCAAGAACGATATGGTGGACAATGGCTGGTTCATCGGTGAGAGCATAGCAGTGTATTACGGCTACGAGACGGACGGTCTCTGGCAAGATACGCCAGAAGATCAGGCAGAGATGGCCAAGTGGGCAGAGAAGGGCACCAAGTTCAGCCCGGGTATGGTGAAGCCGGTTGACCAAAACGGTGACTACGAGATGAAACAGAACGACGACCGCGTGATCCTGGGCCGCAAGAACCCGACGACCACGATGGGATGGACGAACAACTTCTCGTGGAAGGGTGTTGAGTTGGGCATCCAGATGTTCGGACGCATGGGTTATATGTTCAACACCGGCGGCGAACCCGAGACAGCCCATGCCAACCAGCGTGAGATAGACTACTGGACACCAGACAATACGGGTGCCGAATATCAGAAGCCGATCCTGGCACAGGCCACATCGGGTTCGCAGGATACATTCTCTGGTAATCTTGGTATGAAGAAAGCCTCTTTCCTGAAAGTGCGCAACATCTCGCTCGGCTACAGTCTGCCGAAGCAGTTGCTCAATCAGGTATCGCTCTCCCACGCGAAGATATATGCACAGGTGATCAATCCGTTCAGCCTGAAGCAGAGCGTCAACGGATTCGACCTTGACACTGGCCGCACCTACTTCAACCGCAGTTTCGTATTCGGACTGGAAGTGGGATTCTAATGAAAAATGAAATAATGTAATAATGAAATAATGAAAATTATGAAATACAAGAGATATATCATAGGTGGTCTTCTCGCTACGACACTTGTTGCTGGTACGACTTCTTGCTCCAGCGATTTCCTCGACGAGGAACTGACCACGAAGTATTCTACGGACTACTTCGACACAGAAGAGGGTTTGGAGGCACTGGCCGTTTCGCTCTACGGAAACATACGCTGGCATTTCGGCTACGAGTGGGCATACGGTATCACACTCTACGGCACCGACGAGTTCACCAGCGGTAACGACCTGACGTCAGATGCCTGGAACGAGTACGACACACGCTTCGGCCCCTCCATTGCGGGCACGAACCGCAACTGTCCGCAACCACAGGATTTGTGGAATGAGGTCTACTATGGCATTGCCTCGTGTAATACCATCATCGCCAAGGCCGACATCATCAAGGACGAGACGGTGCGCAATCGCTGTCTGGCTCACGCCTACTTCCTGCGTGGCTACAACTACTACAGGCTGACCGCCCAGTATGGCGGCGTGGTGTTGCAGTTGACGCCCGTCAATGATGTGGTACGCAATTTCACCCGTTCTTCCGAGCAGGAGTGCTGGGAGCAGGTGATCAGCGACCTGCGTCAGGCCTACAACCTGTTCAAGGGTGAGGAGTTCACTTATGGTAAGGGTATCACCTGGACGAAGGCCACCGCTGCTCACTTCCTGGCCAAGGCCCTGCTGTTCCGTGCTTCAGAGCGTTGCGACGGCTTCAACAGCACGACGAAGGAGGCTGACCTGAGAGAAGCCATTGAATGTTGTAACTATGCCATCGGTGCCCGCAAACTGTCATCGAACTATAGCGACCTGTATGCCAACTGGACGGGCGTGGACTGTGCAGTGGAGCAGCAGGACGAGATACTGATGGCTGCTGGATTCAATAACTCCAACTCTACGATCGGACGCTACGGCAATCGCACCTATAACTACTTCTGCCCACAGTTCTCTAACTTCAGCAACGGCTGGGTAAAGCGCGGTGTGTGGATCGGCGATATGGACTTCCAGCGTTGCCGTCCGACGGAGTACACCTATGCAGCCTACGACCACGTGAATGATGCCCGTCTGTGGAAGACCTTCAAGACTGTGTTCGGCGTGAATAATGTGGCCGACAAGAGCAAAGGAATCGAACTGGGCGATCCCGGCATCGTGATGATCCTCAACACGAAGGATGACCACACCTACGACGGCTATACCTTCGGTGCCAATAAGCAGGAGCCGACCTTTAAGGACGATGCAGGCCGACTGCCCGAATGGCGCGATGGACAGCGTCAGACGGCTACCTCGGGCGAACTGACCTCCACGCCGGGACAGTGGATTCCCAACTCGTCGGTGCTTTATCAGAACGGGCAGTATGTGGCTCCCACGTTTATGACGCCGGGCTACAAGTACAGCAACTTCTTCGCCGGCATCAACAAGACCGTCGACGGTACACGCCAGGCTGAGAAGGGCGACTCCTTCCGCGACGTGATTATGGCCCGCCTGGGCGAGACCTACTTGATGCGTGCGGAGTGCTATGCCCGTCTGGGTGACTACGACAAGGCCAAGGCCGACATCAACGTGATTCGTGCCCGTGCCCAGTGGCAGCAGGGTGAGAACCGTTCCTACTATGTAGACGGCTCGAAGGCCTTCGAGGGTAACGGCCTGAATACTGGCAACGCTGCTACGATGTATACGAACTCCAACCTCTGGATGAACACCTACTATCTGTCGAATCCGCAGCAGCCTGTCACGACGGAGGCTTCAGTGCTGACCAACTGGACGTGGGACAACCTGCCTGCCGAAGACGAGGCCATCCTTGCCAAACTTGGTGTCAGTGGTCAAAAGGAGCGTGCCATCCAGTTCATCCTCAACGAGCGTACCCGTGAGTTGATCGGTGAGTGGCAGCGCTGGGAGACCCTCTCGCGTACCAAGACCCTCGTGCAGCGTGCCAAGGCATTCAACACCGAGGCTCAGGCCGTACAGGACAAACACCTCTATCGTCCGATACCCCAGTCGTTCATCGATGGCTTGAAGAACGAGGACGGCTCTGACCTGACTGACGAACAGAAGAAAGCCTGGCAGAACCCGGGATATTAAATAGACATTATAACACGTTAGTTTAGTTAATTGTTAATTTGTAGTTAGTACTTTTGGTGGAGGCTGGGTCGTTGATGACTCAGCCTCTGCATTTCCCCATTTGACGGGAAACTGTCGCAAGATTGATGAGTTCCCGTATTGGTGGTATGGAGATTATTTACTATCTTTGCAGCCAGAAATTTAAAGTATTGCATTATGTTCAAACGGATATTATCAGTTATGGCCCTGATTTGGGCCGTGAGTAGTGTGTCGGCCCAGCCGGCGACGGTGCCCGACGAGAGCCTTAGTCGGCACGACTTTTTCTATGCCGGCCAGAGCAAGCAGCGCCGTATGTTCATCGTGAAGGATGGACAGGTCAACTGGCGTTATAAGGACGAACTGAAGCGCGGTGAGATCAGTGATGCCGTGCTGATGTCGGACGGACATATCCTCGTGGCCCATCAGTTCGGTGTGGCCGAGGTGGATCAGGACGGCCAGACCGTCTGGCGTTATGCCGCTCCCGAAGGGACGGAGATCCACACCATCCAGCCTATTGGTCGGACGCACGTGGTATTCATTCAGAACGGGAAACCGGCGAAGGCGGTCGTGATGGCGATTCCTGATTGCAAGATCGTAAGGGAATTTGTGCTGCCGACGAATGAGAAGGGATCCGTTCACGGCCAGTTCCGCAATGCCCGGCTCTCATCGCGGGGCACGCTGCTGATTGCTAATATGGCCCTCGGCTGCATCCACGAGTATACTTGCGACGGCAAGGAGGTAGACCGTTGGACGGGCTTCCTGCCCTGGTCCGTACAGGAGATGCCGAAGACGGGCAATCTGCTCATCACGGGCCGCAAGGGACTCATTCAGGAGATCAACCGTCAGGGGCAGACCGTCTGGCAACTGAACACGACCGACTACGGGGTGACGCAGCCGCAGAAGACCGTGCGGCTGAAGGACGGCGGACATCTGATCAACAACTGGTATAACGAATGGAACAAGGAGCCGATGGACACGGCCAATGCCCCCGTGCAGGCCATCGAGGTGGACAAGGACGGGCGACTCGTCTGGCAGTTGAAGGCGTGGCGCGATCCTGATCTCGGCCCCTCCACGACGATCCAACTGTTGTCGGAGGCCGTCAACCGCAATCGGATGTTCTTCGGCGAGTTCAACGCCCAGGCTCCCAAACTCTTCGTCGGTCCCAATGAGCCTATCGGTGTGGGCAAGGGCATCCATCCGGGACGCGTGGCCTGGATTCACGCACCCGGCGTGGCTCAATGGGACGGCAAGACCGGTCTCTGGGTGGAGGATCGCTGGAATGACCAGGCGAAAGCCGACGCCATGATTCCTGAGGCCGTGAAGCAACTGACAGGGGAGACCTCGACAAAGAAGGCCTGGCAGGCATTGTTCAAGCATTTCAATAAGACGGCGGTGAGTACCAGCCGTCCGCACGGTCGCGGCAACCGAGGCTACAGGAAGGGAGAGATGATCGCCATCAAACTGAACCTGAACAATGCCATCACCCACCACGACACCATCGAACTGAACTCGTCGCCCTTCGTGACCCTTTCACTGGTCAGGTCGCTGGTACGCGACGGTGGTGTCCGCGAGCAGGATATTGTGCTTTGCGAACCCTCGCGAGCCATCACCGATAGTATATATAATAAGGTACATAGGGAGTTCCCCGGTGTGCGCTTCATAGACAATCTCGGTGGCGACGGCCGCGAGAAGTGTGAATACTATCCTGAGCAGATTGTCTACTCGACAGACAACGGCAAGATGGCTCGCGGCCTGGCGAAGTGCATCGTCGATGCCGACTACCTGATCAACTCGGCCCTGCTGAAGACGCACAACGGCCCCGGCGTGACGCTGACCTCGAAAAACTGGTACGGCGCAACGGACATCAACCTGCTCTGGCGACAGAATGCCCACAACAACGTGAGCCAGGACAAGCGTCACGGCAAGCCACAGTACAAGACCTTCGTCGACTGGATGGCGCACAAGAATATGGGACAGAAGGCCCTACTCTACCTCATCGACGGCACCTATGGCTCACGCGACGTGAACGGGGCGCCCAACCCAAAGTGGATGAAGGAGCCCTTCAACGGCGACTGGGCCTGTTCACTCATCGTCAGTCAGGACGAGGTGGCCTGCGACGCCGTAGCGATGGACATCATCATCAGTGAGTGGCCTGAGTTCGGTAGCCTGAACTACTGCGACGAGTATCTGCGTGAAGCCGCCAGCATCCCCAATACGCCCAGCGGCATGGTCTACAAGCAGGACGGCAAGCCGCTGACGGAGCCCCTCGGCCTCTTCGAACACTGGAACAGCGAGCATCAATACACAAAGATTGACTTGAAGTATAAGAAATTATGATGAAGAGAGTGATAGCCCTGGCGGCTATAGGTTGTTGGCTGTTGAGCGTAAGTGCTCAGGTTAGGGATGCGTTTCAGGATATACTGCCTGTTACGGATAAAGCCATGATGCGCTCACTTAATGGTGAGTGGAACCTGAAGGTTATCGAGGGGATTGACGAGCGTGAGGCGTCAGTTCTTCCTATGGATGAGACGTGGGGGAAGATTCCCGTGCCGGGCTGTTGGGAGCAGTATGGCTTCTGTAAGCCGAAGTACGACAGTCCGAATCCGCTGACAGGCTATTACCGCACGACATTCACGGTGCCGAGTGAGTGGCGGGGGCAGCGCATCGTGCTTCGCTTCGACGGCGTGCTCTATGGCTACGACCTGTGGATCAATGGCAAGGCGGTAGGGTCGTGGCGATCTGGCTATAACACCGCACTCTTCGATATCACGGACTATCTGAAGGCCGGCAATCAGGAACTGGCGATGCGCGTGATCTCGCAGTTCCCTGGCAGTGACTTCGACTACAACGACGACTGGGCGCCCAACGGCATCTTCCGCGACGTAACGCTGATGGCGGTGCCCAAGACGCACCTCTCCGACCTGACTATCCTGCCGAAGAATACAGGTGAGGTCAGCATCGATGTGAAGATTGCCAACGGCAATAAGCAGACAGCCGTTACCCACGAAATTCTGGATGCGCAAGGAAAGGTTGTTGGCAGCACCAAGGTGGAAAAGCCCCACCTCTGGACGGCAGAGACACCTTATTTATATACCCTACGCACAAAGTTGATGCAGAAAGGCAAGACGCTCCAGACCTTCGAGCATAGGTTCGGCTTCCGTGAACTGACCATCGATGGAAAGGTGTTGAAACTCAACGGACAGCCCATCAAGTTCCGTGGTGTCACCTGCCACAGCACAGACCCCAAGACCGTCAAGGTGATCAGCGACGAGTTGACACTAAAGGATATGAAACTGATGAAGAAGGCCTCGGTCAACTACATCCGCACCTCGCACTATCCTCGTGAGCCTCGCTTCTATGAACTGGCCGACTCGCTGGGTTTCTACATCATCGACGAGGTGCCTTTCGGCTATGGCGACAAGAACCTCTATAAGAAGGAGTTCTATCCCGTACTCCAGCAGCGGGCGCAGGCTACTATCCGCCGTGACAAGAACCACGCCTCGGTGCTCATCTGGAGTCTCGGTAATGAGAACCCGCTGACGGACATCTGCCAGCAGTTGGGTGACTACGTGAAGACGGAACTCGACACCTCGCGCCCCATCTGCTATCCCCAGGTGGGCAGTTACTTCCGCAAGTTTAACTACGACTTCCCCAAGGTGGCCGACATCTATACGCCCCACTACCCTACCACTTCGCAGATCGCCGGTTTCTACCAGCGCGCAGACCGTCCTGTCATCTTCACCGAATATTGCCACACGCTCGGCATCTCGCTCGAAGACCACGACCGTCAGTGGGAGATTATCGAGCGTACGCCGGGCATTGCCGGAGGCTCGGTCTGGGAATGGGTAGACCAGGGTATGCCCTTTACGAATGCAAGTACAACAGGATTCGGCTACGAGGAAAAGGTCTATACCTCTGCCAGTGGCGGCTTTGCGATGTTTGGCAACAAGGGTACTGACGGCATTCTCTATGCTGACCGTACGCCACTGCCCAATTACTATGAGTTGCAGCGCAACTATGCCCGTGCCTTCGTAGTCGACAGTATCCTGACGACAGCCGACGGCACACTGCGACTGAATATCACGAATCGCTATGACTTCCTCAATCTGAAGGATAACGTCACCTTCAGTTGGACCTTTACCGAAGACCGTGACACGATTGCCCAAGGCGCTTTTTCCCCCGATTGCGCCCCTCATGCTTCCGTCCCATATACATTGGTATTGCCAACGTCTCCTAATGCCTCCCGGATTAGTCTACTCTGCTTCGAGATAACTGATGCTCAGGGCCATACCTTCCTTCGTCAGTCCATCCCCGTGAATCCTGTCGACATCACACCACGACTACTGGCAGGTCTGACGGAAAAGACCACCGACCCGATGACATTAGTGCAGGACGGCATTCTCGTACGTGCTGGACGAAAGGCCACACTGGCTGAGACGCTGAAGGTGGGCGACAAGCGACTGAAACACTATCTGCTCCCCCTGTCGGCTGACGGCAGTATGGCAGGCAGCATCAAGACTGACATCAAGACAGAGGCCGCAGGTAATGCCATGCATTACACTTTCTCGTTGACTCCAGATACCACCGATACCTTCCTCTCTGAACTCGGCATCGCCTTCCTGCTTGACCCTCAAATAGACCGCGTGCAGTGGATTGGCAACGGCTATCTGCCCACCTATCCAGGCCGTTTCCGTGCCGGACGTTACGGTTTCTGGGCCTTGCAGCAGGGTGACATCTATTTCGAGGGGAACCGTAGGGGTGTGGATGCTGCCTGGTTGTCGGACAAAGACGGTAATGGTCTCCTGCTTGTCTGCAAAAATGGTAACGTCAATTTTGAACAGACCGACCGTGGCATTGTCCTCACCTATAATGCCGCCGTCGCCGGCGAAGGCCCGAAGTTCGCACGCACCGCCTTCCCCGTCATCGCCAAGGAAGTGGGAACCGTCAGTGGCGAGTTTTGGCTCTATCGCACAGATGCTGGCAAAACGCCCAAACTGCTTCGAACCCTCTTCGATGCCCCGCAGACGATTCCAGCCCCCTTCCGTCCCTTCGAGACACAATACGACACGTATCTGATGAAGTTCGATGACATCATAGAAAAATGAAGAGAAAACAGGGTTCAGTTAGAGGACAAACTGAGGGCACCTGTTTTGAGACCTTCGGAGGTGGCCGACAGCGTCAGCGATGAGGCAGTGTGACCGCTCTGGATCAGCACCTGTGCCAGACCGTTGAAGGCGGGAATCTGGAATTCCTTGCAGTTGATGTCCTGCGGATGGTCGGGACCGAGATAGGCAGGATCGCCATTACCGACACCGATGATGCGGGCATCGCCTTCGAGGCGGAACGTCAGCATCGGGCAGGCATCGGGGACAATGCGGCCCTTGCTGTCCTGAATCTCGATGGTGACGACTGCGACATCATGACCATCGGCAGTGAGCATCTGGCGGTCAGCCTTCAGCACCACCTTGGCGGCGGGCTTCGTGGTCTCAAGGGTCTCGGTCAGGATGCGACGGCCATTCTTATAGCCCGTGGCCACAACCTTACCCGGCTGATAGACAGCCTTCCACTTCAGGTGACCATTCTTGGGCATTGTTTGGCGACCCAGTTTCTTGCCGTTCACCGTCAACTCCACCTCGTCGCAGTTGCTGTAGGCCCAGAGTTCTATCTCCTCACCCTCGTGCCCCGCCAGATTCCAATGCGGGAAGATGTGGAGCGTCGGCTCGTCAGTCCACCAAGACTTCAGATACCAGGCCTCATCCTTCCAGAAGCCGCAGTAGTCGAGGATGCCGAACTCGGAGTCAGTGGCGGGATAAGCGAGGGGATTCGGCTCGCCGCGATAGTCGAAGCCCGTCCAGAAGAACACACCAGCGCCCCAGGGACGCTCGGCATAGAACTGCCAGCCGCGCTCGATGACGTTCTCCACGTGATGGTAGGTGGTGTCGCGGTTCATACTGACCATACGGCCGGGGGTGGTATTAAAGTAGACACCACGGGTGCCGCAGCCCGTCGTTTCCTCGGTGCCGACGATCTTCCACGACGGATTGGCCTGTTTCCGCTGGTCCACACTGTTCTGCATAATATAGTTGAAGCCCACCACATCGAGGCCTTTGATCATCTCGCCGCCACCGGCATTGGCGATGGTGGAGTGGCGTGTCGGGTCGAGCAGACGGGTATATTCACGCATCGCCTCCGCCACACGACGGCCCTGCACGGTGTTCTCCATGCCCCACTCCTCGTTGCCGTCGCTCCAGAGGATGACCGACGGGTGGTTGCGGTCGCGCTTAATCATATTGGTCAGCAGCCGTTGATGCTCAGTGTTGATACCCGATAGGCGGTTCTCGTCGATGACCAACATACCCTCGCGGTCGCAGATGTCGAGCAGGGCGGGTGTCATCGGATTGTGGGAGGAGCGATAGGCATTGCAGCCCAACTCTTTCAGTCGCTGGATGCGCCACAGCATCAGGGCCTCAGGGATGGCCGCACCGACACCCGCATGGTCCTGATGCATATTGACGCCCTTCAACTTCAGCGGCTTGCCATTCAGCAGGAAACCACGGTCGGCGTCGAACTCAACGCTGCGGATGCCGGTTGTCGTCTCATAGACGTCTGTGACCGCGCCATCAACCGTGACGGTCGTTTCCACCTTATATAAATAAGGGTTGTCAGGACTCCAGAGGTGCGGATTGGTGACGTCCATCTGCTGTTTGCAGCCGAGGGTCTCCTTCGGTTTCAGCGTCAGCGATTTAGTTTCACTTTTCGCCACCTCGCGACCGTCGGCATCCAAGAGGCGCTGGCTCACCTGACAGGTCTGTACCGACAGCGAACTGTTGTTGATCTCCGTCTCGATGGTGAGAGATGAGAGGTCACTGTAGACGAAGGTGCCGAAGGGAGCCACGCTGACGGCTGCCGTCTTCACGAGCCAGGCATCGCGATAGATGCCCGCCCCCTCGTAGAACCAGCCTTCTTCGAGCGTCGCGTCGGCACGGACACAAATCAGGTTGTCGCCGCCATAGTTCACGTATTCCGTTATGTCGTAGACCTGCGTAGCATAGCCACTCGGCTCCGTTCCCATATAGAAGCCGTTGAACCAGACGCGGGCATTGCGGAAGATGCCGTCAAAGCGGAGCGAGAGATGCTTGCCGAGGTCTTCGGCGGGGATGCTGATGGTCTTGCGATACCACCCCACGCTGGTTTCGGGATAACGGTAGCCCACCGTCTTATAGCCGTGGGAGTGGCTGGCAAGTGAGTCGTAGGGTAGGGTGGTCACCCAGTCGTGGGGCACACGCACCTCCTGCCAGTCAGAAGCATCGAACTTCAGAGAGTACGGTCCCTCGTTGTGGATGGAGTTCGCCTTCGTCAGGTAGTTGAAGTACTCCGTGCCGCATCCAAAGTCCTTCTTCGGATCAGCCGCATTTCCAAAGGCAAACTTCCACCCCTCGTCGAGACGGATGCACTCCCTCACACTCTGGGCATCTAAACTGGCTGTGGCCACGACAGCCATCATCAAGATAATCAGTCTTTTCTTCATCATAGATCTTTGTGATTATGTTAATAATTTATTTCCCTATTCTATATTGTTTTGGCGTGAGTCCCTTCATGCGGGTGAAGAAACGGCCAAAACTACTTTGGTCGGAGAAGTTAAGGCGCTCGGCGATGGCGGCTATGCTGAGGTCGGTCGTCTGCAGGAGCCATGAGGCCTCCATCAGCAGCATCTGGTTGATGTAGTCCACCACGGTACGGCCCGTCACCTGTCGGACGATGCGTGAGAGGTGGATGGAGGTGATGTGGAGCCTGTCGGCATAGAAGCAGATGTCGTGATGCGCGATGAAGTGCTGGTTCAGCAGCCGCATAAAGGCGATGAACAGTTCCGTGGTACGCTCGCTCACCTGCCCTGGGCCGATATTCTGGGCCATAGCGTCCATCAGGTCGAGCACAAACTGAGTGAACAGCGTGCGCAGCGCCTCGTGCAGATAGCGATGGTTGGAGTGCTGATAGCGGATGATCTCGAGCATGTGCTGCCAGAAGTGGGCTGCCTGCTGCTCGTCGAGGTGGATGATGGGGCGTCCGAGTTCAGAAATCGGCTGATAGGCCGTGTGAACCACATTCCGCACACTGGGAATCTCGAGCGCCGCTTGCTCGTCAATCATCAGACAGACAGAATGATAGTTCTTCGAGCCGTTGATGATTCGGATCTGCACGCCAGGGGAATAGATCATCAGGTCGCCCTTCTGGAGTGTCAGCATCCGGCCATTGTAAAGCAGTTCCAGCCACCCGTCGTGCACCAGTGTATAAGAGTAGCCCGACAGCGTCTCCTGCATCTGGTTGGTGAGAAACGTCAGGCGGGTGTTGCTCTCTGAGCAATACAACTCGTCGGAAACCACGTCGTCGGACGGCATACCGAGAACGGATGTCAGGAAATCACTTAACTTATACATATCGGGGGACAAAGGTACGAATAAGCGAGCAAAATGCCAAATTTTATTTGAACATTTTCGAGCGTGAGTACCTTCGACCGAAGGTCAAAGGTATAATAAATAATGTGAAAAACCAAGGGGAAATGCAAAAATGTTTGTCTCGGTAGAATTTTTGTTTGTTTAGGACAGCGATTGAATGCTGAATAATTCGTAATTTTGCAACCGATTTAATTTATTAAAAACTTAAAAAGAAGAAAGAATTATGACTAAGGAAGAAGCATTGAAGCAGTTTGCCGCACTTGGCGCTGCTTGGTTTGGAAACAGTAAGCAACATTTTGCCTTCTCGGCCTACTGCCGTCTGCAAGGCTGGAATAAACTGGCCGACAAGTGGAAGGAAGAGGCTGAAGAAGAGTGGGAAGAGGCAGAAGAAGTGCTGCAGCGTCTGGTAGAACTCGGCTGCAAGCCTGCTGATCTGCAGGAGGCTATGAAGACGCAGGAGTTCCCCTTCTATGACGACCCGAAGCAGCAGTTAGAGTCTGACTACTCGCCCGAAGCCCAAGGAGCCATCCAGATGATGAGCGAGATGGCTGCTGCCTTCTCTGATGACTATCCCACGCAGAAACTGCTTTATAAGTGGATTGACGGCGAGAAGGAGCACGTGGCTTGGATGGCTCAGTACCTCAACTACATCGACAAACTGGGCTACGAGAATTTCCTCACAGCAATGATGTAATCTACAAACTACTACAACAATATGAAAGAGAAAGTATTACAGGCCATGCGCGAGGCTGGCAAGCCCGTCTCCGCAGGTGACGTGACGAAGGCACTGGGTGCCGACCGCAAGGAAGTAGACAAGGCTTTCGCCGAGTTGAAGAAGGAGGGTGCGATTGTATCGCCCGTCCGTTGCAAGTGGGCTCCGGCTCAGTAATCAATTTTTGGCTTCGGTAGGTGCGTAAGCACTGCGACGCTTATAAATTTTTTCTTCGACAGGGAGGGGTAGGCCAAGTGACTGAGCGCCAGCGCTGAAAGACACCAAGCCTGCCTCCCCTTTTTATTCACCTAAAACATTTACGACTATGGCAAAGATGAAATGCCCCTGTAGATACGTCTACGACCCCGAAGTGGGAGATCCCAAGCAGGGAATACCTCCCGGCACCAAGTTTGAAGACCTGCCCGACACCTGGCGCTGCCCCCGCTGTAAGCGCAAGAAGGAGAAGTTTGTACCCGTAGAAGAATAGTAATATTAACATAAAAACGATGAAGACAATGGAAGCAGCAAAGAAAGTATTCGATTTCCTGGAGAAAGCAGGAACGTTTTATCTCGCAACAGTTGAGGGCGACCAGCCCCGCGTACGTCCATACGGAGCCATGCTCTACTACGAGGATAAAATCTATATTATGGCCTTCGGTAAGACCAATGCCACCCGTCAGATTGCCCAGAACCAGAAGGCAGAGATCTGCGCCTTCAAGGGTCAGACGCTCCGCATTGAGTGCAAACTCGTAGAGGACAACCGTCCTGAGGTGGGTAAGGCACTCGTCGATAAGATGCCTGTGCTGAAGCCCGCCCTCGGTGAGAATGGCGAGAATGGCGTGATGTACTATCTGAAGGATGCCAAGGCCGACTTCTTCAAGATGATGGAACTGGTAGAGACTGTTACATTCTAAACCCTTCGGCTATGATTATCAAAGCAGTAAAATTCAGGGAGAACGGTTTCTATACCCAGCCCTTCGCTTTTGGCGGTGAGGAGGGAGCCGATAAGTTCGACCATAACATCCGCTATCGTGGCAGTCTGCAGAACTATCTGATTGACACGGGTTCGGAGGTCATCCTCGTAGACACTGGTCTGCCCGCAGGCTTCCCAGAAGAGGTCGTCGACGAGAAGGCGATGGCCTATACAGGCAAAGACATTTGTAGTTATATGGATGCGCTGGCTGCATTGGGCTACAAGCCTGAACAGGTGACTAAAGTTCTGCTCACCCACCGCCACGGTGACCATAGCGGTGAACTCCGCTCGTTCCCCAATGCGAAGATTTATGTGGGTGCTGACGAGACGCAGGCTGAAGAACTGAAAGGCCTGACGAACGTGGTGCCTGTCACCTATACGGACGGCCCCTACCACAACTTCCCCGAGACGCAGAAGATCTGCGACGGTGTGTGGTTCATCAAGGCTAAGGGCCATACCAATGGCAACAGCCTCGTGATTGCCGAGAGTGACGGACTCTACTATATGTTCGAGGCCGATATCACCTACGTCGATGAGGCCCTATATGAGAACAAACTGTCGGTGGTCTATGATGACCTGCCCGCAGCCCGCGAGACATTGGACAGAGTGCGTGAGTTCGTCCGTAACAATCCTACGGTCTATATGGGCACCCACACCCCGCAGGGCTATGAGAACTTGGAGGCCAAGCGCGTGATAGACCTTGACAATCCCGTGCCGACCGTCCTCGCAGAAGTCGATTTCTCCAAGCAGGAGGCTTCCGGCAAGTACGTCTGCTCCATCTGCGGCTATGTCTACGATCCGGCTGAGCACGACGGCGTAGCCTTCGAAGACCTGCCCGACGACTGGCGGTGCCCACGCTGTAAGCAACCTAAAGAAAAGTTCAATAAGGCATAAATGGCATTAGCAATCGGACTACTCATCCCCTTGCTGGGAACCATGCTCGGGGCGGCATTCGTCTTTCTCATGCGAGACGAGATGTCGCCCCGACTCCAGAAGTCGCTGCTCGGCTTTGCCTCGGGCGTGATGGTGGCAGCCTCCGTTTGGTCGCTGCTCATTCCTGCGATGGAGATGGAAGAGGGTAGGGGAGCATGGTCGGTATTCCCTGCCGCCGTTGGTTTCCTGTTGGGTATGGGCTTCTTGCTTCTGATTGACGAACTGACGCCCCACCTGCACATCGGCACCGACAAACCCGAAGGTCCCCGCTCGCATCTGTCCCGCACGGCGATGCTGGCACTGGCTGTCACCATCCACAACCTACCTGAAGGTATGGCCGTCGGCGTGGTGTTTGCAGGTGCCGAGAACGGTGCAGCAGGGCTGTCATTAGCGAGTGCCCTGGCCGTCTCTATCGGTATCGCCATCCAGAATGTGCCGGAGGGAGCGATTATCTCCATGCCGATGCGGGCAGCAGGCAACTCGAAATGGCGTTCCTTCATCATCGGCAGCCTCAGCGGAGCGGTCGAACCCATCGGTGGACTGGCTGTGGTATTATTAGCCTCGCTGATGACACCCGTGTTGCCTTATATGCTGGCCTTTGCTGCTGGCGCCATGTTCTATGTCGTCGTAGAGGAACTCATCCCCGAAGCCTCTGAGGGTGAACACTCCAATCTTAGCACCATCGGCTTTGCCATCGGTTTCGTACTGATGATGGTGCTCGACGTGGTGATGGGGTGATAAATATAAAAATGGGAAGTGAGGATATTATACTAAAAAATAATGTTTTTCTTTGGCAGAATGGAGATTTTATTGTATTTTTGCACTGTCAAAGTAGAATTGTTGTTGCTTTTATGAAATATCCGATAGGAATACAGAACTTCGAGAAGATGCGACGTGAGGGATATGCTTACGTCGACAAGACTGAACTGATGTTCAAGATGGTGTCTGAGGGCTCGTATTATTTCCTCAGTCGCCCGCGCCGTTTCGGCAAGTCACTCATGATCAGCACGCTGGAGGCGTTCTTCTCTGGAAAGAGAGAACTGTTCGAAGGTCTGTATGCCAGCACCGTGGGCTGGGAGTGGAAGGAATATCCCATCCTGCACCTGGACCTGAACGTAAAGAAATACGAGACGAAGGAAGACCTGGAAAAGATTCTGAACCGACATCTGGAACAATGGGAACAGCGGTATGACAGTCCGTATGCCGATCGTGACCTGGAAGAACGCTTCCTGCATGTTGTGGAACTGGCTCACCAAAAGACGAATACGCCAGTAGTCATCCTTGTCGACGAGTATGACAAACCGCTGCTTCAGGCTATTGACAATAGAGCGTTGCAGACCGAGTACCGTAATACGCTGAAGGCTTTCTACGGTGTATTGAAATCATGCGATGCCCACATCAAGTTTGCCTTCCTCACTGGTGTGACCAAGTTTGGCAAGGTAAGCGTATTCAGCGACCTAAACAATCTGATAGACATTTCAATGTTACCTCAATACAGCATGGTTTGTGGTATCAGTGAGGAGGAGCTACGCAAGAACTTTGATGACGGCGTCATAGAACTTGCCGCAGAGAACGGTATGACGAAGGATGAATGCTATGAGCGGTTACGGCTTGACTATGATGGCTACTATTTCAATGAATACTCAAAGGTGGGCGTCTACAATCCTTTCAGTCTGCTCAACACGCTTTCCTTTAAGGTCTTCCGCGACTACTGGTTCGAAACGGGCACTCCCTCTTTCTTGGTCTATCAGTTGAAGAAAACGTGCTATCCCTTGGAGAATATGACCACCGAGGAACTCTCGACCGACACGCTCAACAGCATTGATATCATGGACGAGAACCCGTTGCCGTTGCTCTATCAAAGTGGCTATCTGACACTGAAGAGCTACGACGAGGAGTTTGACTCCTACATTCTGGGGTTCCCCAACCGTGAAGTTGAACAGGGGTTTATCAAATATCTTCTGCCGTTCTATACACCCAAAACAGACAAAAAGAGTACGTTCGCAGTCTCTCAGTTTGTAAAAGATGTCCGCAATGGCGATGCAAAGGGCTTCATGCACCGTCTGCAAGACTTCTTTGCCAACGGCGACTACCAGGTGGTGGGCGACACCGAGAAGTATTTCCAGAACACACTGTATGTGTTCTTCCGACTTCTGGGCTTCTATGTCAATGTAGAGCGACACACCAGTAATGGTCGAATGGATGTGCTGATACAGACACCCGACTATATCTATATCCTTGAACTAAAGGTGAACCAGACGGCAACTGCAGCCTTACAGCAGATAGAAGAAAAAGGCTATGCCCTGCCTTTTGCCTCCGACTCTCGCCAACTGTTTAAAATCGGCCTCAACTTCTCGACAGACACCAAACTAATTGATGACTGGAAGATAGTATAGATTTGTTATCTAATAACATTCAATCATGTACGATCAGATTCGGGAAGATACCCTCTTCATCATATTATACACAGTGGGGCGAGCACTCCAACCTCAGCACCATCGGCTTTGCCATCGGTTTCGTGCTGATGATGGTGCTCGACGTGGTGATGGGATAAAAGAACAACTAATAAATAATGGACACAACAAAATTAGACTTAGCAGCCTACATGAGCGGCAGCATCAGCCGTATTATGGCAAAGGCTTACAAAAATGTACTGTCGAATCCCCGCGAGGCGAAGTTTGCATTCCGTATGCAGCAGTTGTTCGCCAAGTCGGAGAAGCGACGTAAGAAAGTGAAGGAGCATGAGGACATCGACATTCCGCCGTTCCTGATTAGTAGTATATCAACCACCTGCAACCTGCACTGTAAGGGCTGTTATGCCCGCAGCAACGGCATTGCAGAGGATAGTGAGGCCGAACGCAAAGCCACCATCACACCAGAACAATGGAAACAGATATTTACCGAAGCCGCCGACATGGGCATCAACTTCTCGCTCCTGGCGGGCGGTGAACCAATGATGCGCAAGGACATCCTGGAGGCCGTGGCCGAGGTGAAGGATATGATCTTCCCTATCTTTACGAATGGCACACTGATCGGCCCCTCCTACCTCGAATTCCTGCGTAAGCATCTGAATATGGTGCCCATCATCAGTATCGAGGGTACGGCGATGGGAACGGACGAGCGACGCGGTCAAGGCGTGTTCCGCCGCGCGATGCAGTCGATGGAACTGCTGAAGCAGGAAGACCTGTTCTTCGGCACCAGCATCACCGTCACCACAGAGAACTACCGTATGGTGACCTCCTCTGAGTTCATCGACCAATTGCGCTCCTACGGTTGCAAGATTGTGTTCTTCATCGAGTATGTGCCGACGGAAGAAGGAACAGAGCATCTGGCTTTCACCGACGAGCACGTCGCCGAGATGGAGCAACTGTTAGAGCAGCGACGTGAGGAATATGCCGACATCATCTTCCTCTCCTTCCCCGGCGACGAGAAAGCCCTGGGTGGTTGCCTGGCCTCCGGTCGGGGCTTCTTCCACATCGGCCCTGACGGTTCGGCAGAACCCTGTTCCTTCTCACCCTTCAGCGACAGCAATGTGGTAGAGTTGGGCCTGCGTGGTGCGCTCCAGTCGCCCCTGTTCCGAAAAATCCGTGCTTCCCGTGCCCTCGGTTGGGAACATACCGGCGGCTGTACGCTCTTTGAGCATCGTGAAGAGATAGAATCAATGATTAACTAACACAATAAACCACTAAAGAAAATGACTAAAGCAATTCGTTATTACAGCAAGTTCGGCCACACCCGCAAGATGGCCGCCATCGTATCAGAGAAAGTAGGCGTACCCGCCGAGACCATCGAACAGCCTATCACGGAGTACGTCGACGTGCTCTATTTCGGCTCAGCCGTCTACGCTGCCGTAGTTGACTGGCGCGTGAAGAAGTTCATCAAGACCCTCTCGCCCGACAAGGTGGGCCGTGTCATCTGCTTCTCGTCGGCAGCCATCATCGAGAGCAACTATCCGAAGATCAAGGCCCTCTTCGAGAAGCAGGGCATCACGGTTGATGAGCGTCAGTTCACCTGTCGCGGCTCTATGGGCCCCATCCAGGCCGGCCATCCCAATCAGGCTGACCACGAGGCCCTGGCAAAGTTCATCGAGTCCACGCTCTGACTCCGCCTTACGACTCCTTCCGCCTGAATCGGGCCTTCAGCCGTTTATAGCCCTCGACACCAAGAATCGTCAGTCCACCGTACTGGCAGGTCTTGGCCAGACCGAAGAGAATGGTCCAAAGAATGCCCTTTGCCGTTGTGCTGATGGGCAGCAGCATTTGGGCAAAGGAGAGGATATAGAATGGAATACAACACAACAAGACGATGACTCCAGTGCGATATGACAAGGACTGGAGCCAGGTCTTGACGGGTTGTATGAGGCGCAACAGTTTTTCTTTCATGCTATTCAATGCTCTGAGCGATACTCTCTAAGACGTAATCGAGGATCTCATCCGTGTGAGTCTCAGAGATGAAGTTGCCCTCAAACTGAGAAGGACTGACGTAGATACCACGGCTGAGCATACGGCGGAAGTAGCGGGCAAAGCGCTCCTGATCGCTACGCTTCGCATCCTGGAAGTTACGGACGGGCGCATCGTTAAAGAAAAGTGTGAACATCGAGCCACAGCGGTTGAGTTGGATACCCTTGCCTGCGATGATCTCCTCGAGTCTGGCGATAAACCGATCACTCCTGGCCTCTAACCTCTCATAGAAGCCAGGGGCCGAGAGTTGGGTCAGCGTCTCGATGCCAGCAGCCATCGCCACAGGGTTGCCGCTCAGGGTTCCAGCCTGATAGACAGGCCCCTCTGGTGCCAGTACCTGCATAATGTCTGCCCGTCCGCCAAAGGCGGCAGCCGGGAAACCGCCTCCGACGATCTTGCCGACGGTGGTCATATCGGGCGTGATGCCGTAGCGCTGCTGGGCACCGCCGCGGGCAAGGCGGAAGCCGGTGATTACCTCGTCGAAGATCAGCACGGCACCGTGCTTCTCGGTGACTTCACGGGTGGCTTGCAGGAATTCCTCAGTGGGCACCACCACACCCATATTGCAGGCGACAGGCTCCAGAATAAGTGCCGCCACCCGGTCGCCGTTAGCAGCGAAGTAGGCGCGAAGTGCTTCCACATCGTTATAGGGTAGCACCACGGTGTATTTCACAAACCCATCGGGCACACCGGCAGAGGAGGCGTTGAAAATAGTAGCAACGCCGGAACCTGCTGCCACCAATAGATGGTCGGCATGGCCGTGATAATTGCCCTCGAACTTCACGAGGATGTCCCTGCCTGTATAGCCACGGGCCACGCGGATGGCCGACATCGTTGCCTCGGTGCCGCTGTTGACAAAGCGTAGCCGCTCCATCGATGGAATCGCCTCACGCACCTTTTCGGCGAGGGTGGTCTCGGCTTCGCAGGGTATGCCGTAACTGCTGCCGCGCTGAATGGCCTCTATGGCCTGTCGACTGACGGCAGGATTGTTATGTCCTAAGATGAAAACGCCCCACGACATACAGAAATCAATGAATACGTTACCGTCGATGTCGGTCAGGTAAGCACGGTTAGCCTCTTTCACGAAGAGCGGGGTGGTGCCTACACTGCGGAGTGCCCTGACGGGGCTGTTCACCCCGCCGGGGATTACCTTCTGCGCCCGTTCGAACGCAGCGGCTGACTTGATTCGTTCGTTTATGCCCATCGCTGCATATACTCTTTAGCGTAATAACTAATGATGTACTGCGCACCGGCACGCTTGATGGCAATCAGGCTCTCGAACACCACGCGCCGCTCATCGAGATAGCCGAGTTTGGCGGCGGCCTTGAGCATCGAGTACTCACCGCTCACCTGATAGGCCACCATCGGGATCTGTGGGAAACGCGCCACACCACGGGCAATCATATCAAGATAAGGCATAGCGGGCTTCACCATCGTCCAGTCGGCACCTTCCTCAATATCGGCAGCAATCTCCTCCAGTCCCTGGTCGTGGGTGCGGTAGTCCATCTGATAGGTCTTGCGGTCGCCGAAGGCCGGGGCAGAGTCGGCGGCATCGCGGAACGGGCCATAGAAGGCCGAGGCATACTTGGCGGAATAGGCCAGGATCTTACACTTGTCGCGCAGCCCGGCCTCACGGAGTCGCTTGTCGAGCGCCTCGATCTGACCGTCCATCATAGCCGAGGGCGCCACGAAGTCGGCACCTGCCTTGGCGTGTACATAGGCCATCTCTGCCAACAGCGGCAGGGTGGAGTCGTTGTCCACATCGTGGTTGCAGAGCAGACCGCAGTGGCCGTGACTGGTATATTCGCAGAGGCAGACATCGGTGATGACGCACACCTCGGGCTGGGCGGCCTTGATGGCCTTAACCGCACGGCAGACGAGCGCATCCTCAGCGTAGGCCAGTGAACCGCGCTCATCCTTCTGCTCGTCGGCGATGACGCCAAAGAGCAGTACCTTGTCGATGCCGAGCGTATAGACCTCCTTGACATCCTCCACGAGCGTGTCGATGGAAAAGCGGCAGATGCCCGGCATGGTGGCAATCTCCTCTTTGACACCCTCCCCCTCCACGACGAAGTAGGGGTAAATAAAGTCCTTGACATTGATGGATACGTCGGCGTACTGGTCGCGTATCTCCTGCGTTAAGCGATAGGTTCTAAATCTTTTCATAAGTTTTGTTCCTTTATTGTCGGTTGTAAATTCTTCATAAGATGCTTCCTTTCGAGAATATCGCCTTCAGGTCGTTGCGGCCTTTCCTGGCGGTTACGGCCAGTCGCCCTTGCATCGGATGGGTGGCGAAAGGCAGGATCTCTGCGATCTCCCCCTCCATCCCGAGACGTTTCAGGGCACAGGTAGCCACGATGGCGGCGTCCATCTGCCCTGACCTCACCTGCCGGACCCTGTCTTCGATACAGCCACGGATGCCGACGATCTCCAGGTCGGGGCGCAGGGCCAGCAACTCCCGACGGCGCAATGGCGAACTGGTGCCGATACGGCTGCCCGCAGGCAACTGTGCCAGCGTCAGGTTGTCACGGCTGACGAGTGAGTCGGTCTTGTCGAAAGCCTCGTACAGGGCAATCACCTCCAGGCCGCCGTTCAACTGCTCCGGCAGATCCTTGGCAGAGTGGATGGCCACGTCGGCCTCTCCCTTCAGCAGGGCCAAGTCGAGTTCACGGGTGAAGATGTCGTCGGGGGACTCGCCGTTAAGCAGGGAGATCGACAGGTTCTTGTCGCCCAGGGAACTGACGGTATTGAGCCTGTAGGGCACTTCCGGCAGGCGTTGCATCACTTCCTCCACCTGCAACTGCGACAACTGGCTGCCACGGGCCACGACGCGGACGGTGCCGTGGCTACGGCGACGGGCCATAATGTCGCGCAGCAGCCCGATCTCTTCCTCGATCATCAGTTCGGCCTTGGCAACCTCCTCACTCCTGACGGCGATGTTGTCCTGCATCTGCCGCTCCACGTCCTGAAGGTTGTAGAGTGTCACGTTCTCCAGGTCGTTCACGGCAGGGTCGATGTCGCGGGGGAAGGCGAGGTCTATCGCCAGCAGTTTCCTGTCAGGTGACAGGTCATCCTTATAGATGACGGCGTGCGGGGCCGAGGTGGCGCTGATCAGGATATCCGTCTTTGGCAGGTAGTCGTGCTTGTCGGCAATATTAAATACGTCGATGCCGAAAGGCTCTGCCATCTTCCTGGCCTTCTCCATCGTGCGGTTGGCTAGGAACACCAGTTTGGCTCCCTTGTTCTGGAGAAACTTGATGATATCCTCCGTCAGTTTGTTGACCCCGATAATCGTGATGCGGGCATTTGTCAGGTCAATCTGCTCTTTCTCTATGATCTCGATGGCGGCCAGGCTGTGGCTCACGGCTCCGTGGGATATCTCCGTCTCGTTGCGTACCCGTTTGCCGATCTGCAGGGCGCACTCGAAGAGTTTGTGCAGTCCGGCAGGCAACTTCTGCTGCTTGCAGGCTGTCTGGTAAGCCTCCTTCACCTGTCCCTGAACGGCGCGCTCGCCGACGATGGCCGACTCCAGGCCGCAGACAACCCTGAACAAGTGGCGGGCCACTTCGTCGGGCACGTCACCATCACCGTAGTAGAGTTCCACCCTATTGCAGGTTTGCAGAAACACCGATGCGCCGGCCTCCTCTCGGTGAAGCCGTTTGAAGTAATCCTCGCGATCGGTTAACGACGTGTTCTGATGACTGATTGACTTATACTGTATCATACTACTTAAAATCGGGTGCAAAATTACCTTGTTTATTCTACTTATGCAATACCATATTTGGGTGATATCCGTATACCTACCATTGGGTATTTTTTATCCAGTCCACCAGGAAGCGGACGTTCTCGAAAGGGGTATCGGCCAGTACGCCGTGGCCCAGGTTGACGATCCAGCGGGGGTGTTCACGGAAGAATGGCTTAAAATGCTCCATTGTCCGTGCAATCTCCTCCTGCGGGGCAAAGAGCAGGTGCGGGTCGAGGTTGCCCTGCAGCCCCACCTCCGGGTGTACCATCTGTCTGGCGTCTGTCAGTGAGGTCTGCCAGTCGATGCTGACGAAGTCACACACCTCAGGCGTAATCCGTTTCAGTCCACTGCCCAGTCCCTTGGGGAAATAGATCAGCGGAATGCCCATCGAGCGCACGGCATCGGTGATGCGGCAGACGGCTGGCAGGAACAACTCCGCATAGACGTCAGTAGGCAGCAGTCCCGCATGGCTCTCGAAGAGTTGGAAGGCGTCGATGCCGTGTTCTATCTGTCGGGTGGCGTACTCGATGGAGAAGTCGGTGACGATATCTATCAGCCGGTGCGTCTCCTCCCGTCGCTCATAGAAGAACTTCTTGGCTTCGGGGAAGGCCTGTTTCGTGCTGATGCCCTGCAACATATAGCAGAGCGTGGTCAGCGGTGCCCCACAGAAGCCGATGAGCGGCACGCGACTCTGCTCTACCACACGGTCGATGGCCTGATAGACATAGTCGAGACTGTCCGGCTGCGGCCTGAGGTGCTTCAGCGGCTGCTGATAGCCAGCCAGGGGATGCGGGAACCGGGGGCCTCGCTCCGTCCACTCTATCTCCATCCCCATCGCCATCGGCACCGTTAGGATGTCGCTGAACAGGATGGCGGCATCCACGCCCAGGTCCTCCACGGGCAGCATCGTCACTTTGGCAGCCAACGCTGGCGTGCTGATCAGTTCGGAGAAGGCGTATTGTTCCCGTAACTGCTGATAACGGGGCAGCACACGACCGGCCTGCCGCATCAGCCAGACTGGTGGACGGTGGCACTCCCTGCCGAGTAGTGTGTTCAGAAATACGCTCTCCATACTTATGCGCTGTGAATGATGTCGTTGGCCGTGTCGACAGCCTGTTTGATACGATGGGCCATGCCTATGCCGTCGCGCAGGTTGCCGGCAATGGTCAGGCCACGATATGTCCGCTGTAATTTCGCGATGGCTTCGAAACGTTCACTTGAAGTTATCTCATACTGAGGGATGGCCCGCTGGTGGCGGAAGATGCGGATGAGGTCGGGCTTGACCTGTTCAGGGAACTTCAGCATCGAGTGGAAATATTGCTCCACCAGCGCCGTCAGTTCATCATCACTCCGCTCAAGCAGTTCTGCATGTCTGACACCACCCAGGAAATAGGAGAACAGGGCGCCGCCCTCCGGGGCACGCCCCGAGAAACAGGCGGATGGATAGAGGATGCCAAGCACCTGCTGACTTTCGCACGAGGGCACCAGTCCGCCAAAGGCCTGATAGTCGCCGCCCAGGGCATCGCGCACCCCCACACTGACCTCCACCACTGGGGCATAGTTGAGGTTGTTCAGCCGCCGCATGGTTTCTGCATCCACAAAGGGCAGCAGATCCGGCAGACAATAGGCACCACAGGTCGTCACCACTTGACGGCAATCGATGGTCAGCGGCTCGCCTACCTTATTTATATATGTGGCCTGCCATCCGCTTTCCGTTGGCTGCACCCTGGCATCCCGTACCCCCGTCAGCAGGGCTGCGCCCAGATAGTCTGCCATCGCCTGGGTGATCTGTCCCAGTCCGCCTACTGCTGAGAACACTTTCTTGGTGGCCAGTCGGTCCCTGTCGGTCTTTGGTTCTTTCATCTTGGCTATCGAGCCTCGGATGAAACTGCCGTAATCCTGCTCGAGCCGATAGAGTTTCGGCAGGGCGTAGCGCGTGATGAGTGTGTCGGGATTGCCGGCATAGACACCCGAAAGGAAAGGATCGACGGCATAATCGACAAACGACTTGCCCAGACGGCGACGGGCCAGCGACCCCACGGACTCGTCAGGATCAGTACCCCGCTTGCGCCAAGGCTCGCCGAGAATCCTGAACTTATCGGCCAGCGTGAACAATGGGGTCGTCACGGCGCTCACCGGTCCTGACGGCAGGTCATAAAACCGGTTGCCTTTCCAAATCAGCCGACGCTTCGAGGCATCAGGGGCAGTCTCCAGTCGGCACTTGCCGCCAGAGGTCTGCTCCAGGTCTGCCATCAGTTCGG
>FLNX01001877.1_pt1 | contig 51240 bp, 48 predicted proteins | sample 1140341 | NCBI WGS metagenome assembly FLNX01 (sample SAMEA3878208, study PRJEB12797) | bioreactor metagenome | biome: Moose rumen | place: Sweden | collected 2011-10
GAGTCGGGTTGAGCTAATCGGAGGATATTGGTTCTGAGAGTTTGTAAGCGTTTGTCGTCGTTCAATAGTTCTATTGCCGTAGGCACAAGCGTATCAAGGGCATCGGAGTCCTTGACGAGCACAGCAGCAGCCTTATTGACCAGTGCCATAGCGTTGTGGGTCTGATGATCCTCTGCAACATTGGGTGAGGGCACGAGGATGGCTGCTTTGCCTAATAGGCACAGTTCACTGATGGATGACGCCCCCGCACGGGAGATGACCAAGTCGGCATTTGCATATTCGGTGGGCATATCGCTTAAGAAATCCGTGACACGGACACCTTCATCATTGAGGTGTTTATAGAGGTCGATATAGGTTTTACCGGTTTGCCAAACCAAGTCTATCCCCGCGGCCTTGATGTCGGTCAAGTGTGCTGCAATAGCCTCGTTGATGGTGCGGGCACCGAGAGAACCACCGATAACAAGAAGACGGCGAGCCGTTTGGGGTAGTGTGCGTACCCCCGAGGTGAGGTTCTGACGAACAGGGTTGCCTGTGAGGATAAGCTTGTCCTTGGGGAAGAACTTCTCCATACCCTCATAAGCAACGCATATCTTCTGCGCATCGTCCTTGAGTAACTTGTTGGTTACACCGGCAAAGCCGTTCTGCTCTTGGATAAGAACAGGTATCCCCATTTTGGCGGCGACCTTCATAGCCGCACCGGAAGCGTAGCCGCCTACACCCACGGCGACATCGGGCTTGAAGTCACGGATAATCTTCTTGGCAAGTCTCATAGAGCGACAAAGGTCAATGAGGACGGAGATGTTCTTCCACGGTTGTGAGCGGTTGAAACCACGGATGGGGAGACCCTTAATCGCATAACCTGCTTGAGGAACACGCTGCATCTCCATACGGTTATTGGCTCCGATGAATAAAATTTCTGCCTGAGGGTCTAACTCTTTAAGGGCATTAGCAATACTGACGGCGGGGAAGATATGGCCACCCGTGCCGCCTCCGGAAATGATGTATCTCATAGTTCTAAATCTAAATTTATCGTTGGGGTATCTTCGTGAGAAGCATCGGTAGTTATCTGTTGTTGGCGTTTCATAGCGGTTTGTTCGCGACTGACCGCCATCATGATACCGAAATAAATGCTGGTAGCAACGACCCCTGTTCCTCCCATGGAGATGAGGGGGAGCGGTTGACCCGTTACGGGCAATATACCTACTGCCACCATCATGGAGAAGAGGGCCTGACAGGTGGTCATGAGCGCAACGGACATGGACAGTAGCGTCGCGGCTTGGTCCTGAAACTTGTGGGAGGTATAACACGCTCGGTACAGAATCATGATATATAAGATAATGAGAATGAGTGCTCCGATAATTCCGCTTTCCTCTACAATAATGGCGAAGATGTAGTCCATGAAGGCTAAGGGCAGGAAGTCACGCTCCTTACTATTGCCGGGCAGAACACCTAAGGGAGTCTTACCGCCACGGGCGATAGCAACCTTGGCTATGGAGGACTGGTAATTAGCATCGGTTAGCTTGAACTCCGTGGTAGCAGGCTGTCGCATTTCGTCAATCTTGCTATCAACACGCTTAACCCACACGGTGGCACGCTTGAAAGGACCGGACATCGACTTGTCCTGACGCACAAAAGCAAACTCAACGAAGAAGTAGCCGAGGAGCAGTATGACAATAGCAATACCGATGGTGGAGAGAATGTATTTCCAAGGGATATGAGCGAGGAACCACATGATGACCAAGACCCCTGCAATCAAAATTGCGGTGGAGAGGTTCTGCGTCATGATGAGCAGTGCCGTGAAGCCGGTTATCCCTAATGTCCAGAAGAAGAACTTCTTCTTGTCCTCCTCCGTTTCGATACGGGAGAGGAGGTCGGCATCAACGATGACGAGACCCATTTTAGCGAGGTCGGAAGGTTGGAAAGTGATAGGGCCTAAGCGCATCCAACGCGCGGCACCATTCACGACAACCGCAAAGGGAGAGTGGGGGATAGCTAACAGAATGAGACAGAGAAGCGAAAAAGCCAGTATGATATACCCGCTGAAACGGATATACATGGTCGGCACAAACTGAATGGCATAGGCGAGAGCCGTTCCGAGCAAGAGGAAGAGCACTTGCTTACCCACTGGCAAGAACATGTTGCCGACATGGTACACTTGGGTGCTGGTGGCACTAAAAAGGGACAGAATGGAAAACACCACAAGGAAGATGTAAATAGTCCAATAGGAGGTGTCAATGTCTCTATGTCTCAGGTTCTCAAACATATATCGTTGTATTTATAGATTGCGGACAGCAGCCATGAATTGGTCACCTCTGTCCTCGTAACTATGGAAGAGGTCAAAGGACGCGCAGCATGGGCTGAGGAGGACTGTATCGCCCTCTTTAGCAGCGTGATAGCAAGCCTTGACGGCATCGTTTAGATTGTCGGTAGCGACATAGGGGATACCCATTGGGGCGAAATGCTCAATGAGTTTCTCGTTATGAAGCCCCATGAAGACGAGGGTGTGACACTTGGCGCGTACAAGGGCGTCTATTTCCGAGTAATCGTTGCCCTTGTCCTTACCACCCAGAATAAGGACGACAGGGGTCTTCATACTCTCTAAAGCGTACCAACAACTATTGACATTGGTGGCCTTGGAGTCGTTGATATACCGCACGCCGCGTACTGTGGCGACATACTCGAGCCTGTGGCTCACACCTGCAAACTGCTGTAAGGACTCGCGGATGGTAGCGTTCTGAATCGTAAGTATTTGTGCCGCGATAGAAGCCGCCATTGAGTTGAGTTGGTTGTGCTTACCTTGTATGCGAATTTCGTCAACAGGCATGTAAAGGGTCTCGGGAGAGGCTTCGACGACCAGATTATTGCCGTCGATATAGGCAGCATTGATACCTGCGTTGCGCGCTTTGCCATTAAGAGAGAAGGGATAGAGGGTCGCACAGGGCTTCATCTTCTTAATCTCACGGTCGATGACGGGATCGTCCGCCCAATAGATGAAAGCATCATCTCGACTCTGGTTCTGCGTGATACGGAACTTGGCGTTGATATAGTTTTGAAAATCATACCCGTAGCGGTCCAAGTGGTCGGGCGTTATATTGAGCAAGATGGCTATGTTGGCTCGGAAGTCGTACATATTGTCGAGTTGGAAGGAGGACAGTTCTATGACATAGTAGTCCTTCTGCTCATGGGCGACCTGCAGCGCCAAGGACGCGCCTATATTGCCGGCAAGACCTACATTGAGACCCGCCCTCAAGAGCATGTCGTAGATGAGGGAGGTGGTGGTTGTTTTGCCGTTAGAGCCTGTGATACAAATCATTTTGGCGTTGGTGTATCGCGCAGCAAACTCAATCTCGCTGATAACGGGTGTCCCCTGTTCGCGCAGTTTGACGATGAGGGGTGCCGTCTCGGGAATGCCCGGACTCTTGATGACCTCGTCGGCATCTAAGATGAGGCTCTCGGTATGGTGACCCGATTCGAAGTTGATGTGGTTCTGGGTCAGTAAAGCCTGGTAGGGCAGAGAGATTTCTCCGCAGTCTGAAACGAAGACGGAAAAACCTTTTTCCTTCGCGAGAATAGCTGCACCGGTACCACTTTCGCCCGCTCCTAATATAACTATTTTCATGTTCATTGGGTTAATACATATATAATCGCCAATCGCTAATCGAAATCTACCTTATCTTCAATGTCAGAATGGTGAATGCCGCTAATAAGAGAGTTACGATGCAGAAGCGCAGAACAATCTTGGTTTCGTGGTGTAATTCAGGGCTGCCCTTGAACAGTATGCGGCAGGTGGGATTGTACGCCAGAACTTGGTCAACGCTCGTCCTAAAATGGTCATGTAGCGGGGCACGCTTGAAAACCCGAATAGGGCTGCCACTCTTCTTGGTGAGTTTATATACTTGGGTCTGCAGGATAACGCTGATGCTCTCCATAAGGAAGACACCACAAAGGATAGGAATAAGTAACTCCTTGTGTATCAGTACGGCACTGACACCTATTATACCGCCGATCATGAGAGAACCGGTGTCGCCCATGAAGATTTGTGCGGGAAAACCATTCCACCACAGGAAACCCACAAGGGCTCCAATGAAGGTCGCCATGAAGATGACCAACTCCTCACTGCCGGGGATGTACATGACATCGAAATAATCTGCCCAAACATAACTGCCACTGACATAGGCGAGGATGAGCAGGGCAACACCGATGATGGCACTATTGCCCGCACACATACCGTCCATGCCGTCATTGAGGTTCGCTCCGTTACTAACAGCTGCCACCACAAAAACCGTCAGCAGAACGAAGAAAATCCAACCGGCTTTGTACTTGTTCTCTGCCCCCAAGAAACTGAACATATCGGCATAATTGGCGTTATGATTCTTGACGAAAGGAATCGTGGTGCGGGTGGACTTGACCTCGGGAGATTTCTCGACAATAGTGATATTATTCTCGGTATAGGTCGTGATGGTCTCGTTCATGACGGCAGCAGGACTGTAACGAAGGGTTAGACCGACCATAAGACCTACTGCAACCTGACCGGCAATCTTAATCCAACCATTGAGACCATCCTTGTTGTGCTTGAAGGTCTTGATATAGTCGTCAGCAAAGCCCAACGCACCCAGAATAATGGCGGTAGCGAGCATTAGTAACATGTAGATATTGTGAAGATTACCCACCAACAAACTCGGCAGGACAACAGCCACTAATAGGACGATACCGCCCATCGTAGGAACACCTTTTTTGGCGACATTAAAGGGGTCAAGTTGCGCGTCGCGTTGTTGCTCACTGATGTGTTTACGTTTCAGCAGACGAATGAACCATTTGCCGAAATAGATACTCACAATAAGGGCGAGAACACCCGCAACAATGGCTCTAAAGGAAATATACTGCCAAAGACCTGCACCCGGCATGCCTTGCGCCTGTAAGTAATTGAATAATGGATATAACATAGTTTACACGATTTACAAGTTTTCTCGTACAACTTCGTGGTCGTCGAAGTGGTGCTTAACTCCTTTGATAATCTGATAATCCTCGTGCCCTTTCCCTGCCACAAGGATAGCGTCACCCTTACGGGCGATGGTGCAAGCGGTTTTGATAGCGGAAGCCCGATCTTCAATGACGAGTGTGTCACGCATCTCCTCGCGAGTGAGACCGTCCGTCATGTCCTTCAGAATAGCTGCAGGTTCTTCGTCCCGCGGGTTGTCGCTCGTGAGGATAAGTATATCGCTCATAGAACGGGCAATCTTTGCCATCATCGGGCGCTTGCCCTTATCTCTGTTTCCCCCGCAACCTACTACGGTAATGATCTTAGCATCATGAGCCAAAGGGGAAGAAGAGACAATCTCGCGAATGGTACTCAGCACATTCTCAACCGCATCGGGGGTGTGGGCGTAATCAATGATGGCCGTCCAACCTTTCGGACTACTGATAGCCTCAAAGCGCCCATTGACGGCGGTTAAGGTGCTTAACACGCGCAGAACCTCGGTTCGTTCAAAGCCCAAACCGAGGGCAGCACCATAGATACAGAGAAGATTAGAGACATTGAAGCGACCTACTAACGGCACAAAAACCTCTGTACCATCCATCAGCAACTCCATGCCTTCAAATCCTTCTTCTAATATCTTCGCTCTATAATCCGCCATGGTGCGGGTAGAGTAGGTATAGACCTTCGCGCGGCAGTTCTGGGTCATAACCGGACCATTCTTGTCGTCCTTGTTGATGACGGCAAAAGCCGTTTTCTTGAGCCCGTCAAAGAGGCGTTTCTTCGTATCGCGGTAGTTATCAAAGGTCTTGTGGTAGTCCAAATGATCACGGGTCAGGTTGGTGAATAGTGCCCCATCGAAGTCGAGACCATTTATGCGCTCTTGGGCGATAGCGTGTGAACTCACTTCCATGAAAGCGTACCGGCAACCCTTATCCACCATGCGGCGGAGTAACCGATTGAGCTCAAGAGCATCGGGAGTCGTGTGCGTCGCAGCAATAGGCTCATCGTCAATGTAGTTGATGACGGTAGAGAGTAAACCTGCCTTATGCCCCATGGCGCGCGTGAGTTTCCAGAGAAGCGTAGCGATAGTGGTCTTGCCGTTCGTTCCCGTTACTCCGACTAACTGAAGGTGCTCGGAAGGGTAATCGTAGAACTTACCGGCGAGAAGACCGAGCGCCTTATTGTCCATGTCCTCAACCGCTCCCACTGCGCCTGCTCGCATGGCGGCGGTAATGAACTGACGACCATCTACTTGGGTGCCGACTTGGGCAATAAACAAAGTGCCGGCCGTCACTTTGCGACTGTCGAATTGCAGGTCTTTTACCTCACCGTCTAAGTTCCCGTGAACCTTTACTTCAGGAGATAAGACTGAAACTAATTCTCGTAATATCATAGGGTACTTCTAAAAATTGCTTTATTCTGAAATGCAAGATGCAAAATTATTCCTCTTTCAACTTTCAACTTTAAACTTTCAACTTTCAACTTTCCTCTTATTTGCGTTTAAGCAATGTGCCGTCCTTGTAGCAATCGACATTGGCGATTGTTTTTTCGGCAATAATGCGTACCACTCCGCCACAATCATATCCGGCGTCATACCCCCAGACTTTCGGGTGGTTAATCATACAGATACATGTATATTGCGGGTTCTCTTCCGGAAAATACCCGACGAAGGTCATCCTGTGTTTCCTACCACTATAACGACCGTTCTCTAATATCTGCGCCGTACCGGTTTTGCCGGCAATGTGCACCAGTTCGCTTTGGGCCTTATAATCCACCACCTTGCCGTTCCACATACGGACAGAAGCCGTGCCTAAATGGTTGTCCCAAACGACATCGTGCAGACCTAACTTGATGGCATCAATGGTGCTTGAACGGGCAATAGAGCGTTTGACAACCTCGGTGTCGAAGTGCTTAATGACCTCGTCTCCGTCCTTGATATCCGTCACGAGCATCGGACGAATCATCCTACCGTCGTTAGCTATGGCATTGTAGAACATGAGTAGTTGCATGGGCGTAACCATGACCGAGTAACCGTAACTCATCTTACTGATGGTGACAGTGTCGTTAGGTACCTTGATAAGTGCCGTCTGTGCCCCGGGTATGTCGCTGGCAACACTATCGGCAATACCTAACTTAAGCACCTTATTGACAAAACGATTGGCAGAGCCTTCATACGCGCGGGTGATGATTTTGGCGAGAGCAATATTACTCGATACGGCTAAGGCGCTGCGCACCGTGTAAATAGTGTCTTTAGGGTGAGCGTCGGTGTGCGTGACGCTGAAGTATTGCCACGGTGCTTTGGTGACACTCACCGTGTCATAAATGCCCACCCTATGGTCCTCCATGGCAGCCATAAGTGCAACGGTCTTGAAGGTCGAACCGGGTTCTACCATCGTTACAGCGTGGTTGATGTACTCGCCGTAAGCCCCGCTGGGGAGTTTGTCTAAATTGGCTATGGCCTTTATATGTCCCGTTTGGGTCTCCATAAGAACGCAACACCCCCAATCGCCCTCTACGCGTTCCAAGCGGCTCTTGAGCGTCTCACTGACAATGTCCTGAAGCTCTGCATCAATCGTTGTGACAATATCATAGCCGTCCTCGGCTTCTATGACGGTGACATTCTCGTATCGGTCACCCACCCGCTGCCGGACACTCATACCATCCTTACCGCACAGGTACTCGTCGTACTTCTTCTCTAATCCCGTAGTACCATGTCCTGTCTCGTTGTTGATTGAACCGAGCGTACGCGTGGCAAGAGGACCTAAAAGACGCATCCGCTGCTTCACTTCTTGGAAGATGATACCACTGTAGTTCTGTCCTCTGCTAATGAGAGGGTTCTGTTCTAACTCCTTGCGCTGCAAGTAGTTGATACGCTTCTTGCTGAGGCGGAGATTATGCTGCCCGCGGCGATGCGCGGTCGTGATAAGGTTCTTGTAATAGGTGGAACTATGGTCGCCAATCACACGACTGAGGTCGGTGGAGAGCGTGTCTATGTACAGATTAAAGAGGCTATCGTGATGAAGTGACAGAGCAGGTACCGCTGCGTCCATATAAAGCACAAACTGGGGCATACTGGAGCAGAGTAACTTGCCTTCACAGTCCAAGATATTGCCCCTCGTTGCTGGTACAATTTGGTCGTTGCGCACTTGCCCCTCTGCAATCGCTAACCACTGGTCACGCTCCTTGGTCTGGATGAGGATGATTTTAGCCAATACACCCAAGAAGCCTATGGCTATGATGATGAAAATCACAGCAAAGCGCACAATGGTATTTCGTTGCTTATCTCCCATAATTACTCCAATGCTATAGCGGGTTTGCGGTTGACCTTAAGGGGACTCTGACGGGCTGACAACTCTTCGGCAACAGCACTCTGACGGGTGCGAGCGGTGAGTTCGGCACTGATAGTGAGGTACTCGAACTTAGCATCCCGCACCTCACGCCTTAAATCACTCAAGCGACGCTCTTGCTTGATTGTGTTGTAGCCTGCGGCAATATAAATGAACGCAAAAGCGAAGAGAAGCGCTACCATCCACTTGTTCTTGCGAAACCAGATGGTCCATTGCTCGCCACTGATGAGTTTCTGTATGTCAGCCTTGATGTTCATAGTTATTCCTTGTTCTTTTGCGCGGCACGCAGCTTGGCAGAACGAGCACGAGGGTTAAGGACTACCTCCTCCTCGGATGCCGTGTCGCCCTTGATGAGCACCTCAAAGGGAGAGGATATGGTACCGTAGAAGTCTTTCTCGACCGTTCCATCTATATTGCCTGTGCGCATGAAGTTCTTGACCATACGATCCTCTAAACTATGGTAGGTCAGGATAACAAGTCGTCCTCCGTCTCGCAGCAGGTTACGAGCACCATGGAGCAATGCTTCTAAAGCACCCAGTTCATCGTTAACCTCTATCCGTAGGGCTTGGAAGATCTTAGCCAGGTCTTTCTTGTGACCCTCAATATCCTTGTAGCCAAGGGCAGAAACGAGCTGCCCTGTGGTCCCAATAGCCTGGTGTTGGCGTGCACGAACGAGTTTGCTCGCTAAAATCTTACTGTCCCGACATTCCCCATAGATATATAGTACGCGCGCGAGCGAGACCTCGTCATAGGTGTTGACGACCTCACGGGCGGAAAGTGGGGCACTTTGGTTCATCCTCATGTCTAAGGGACTGTCAAACCGAAAACTGAAGCCCCTTTCCTCGCTGTCGAAGTGGTGAAACGATACCCCCAAATCTGCCAATATCCCGTCAACTTGCTCAATGCCCATGTAGTCCAAATAATTCTCTAAGTAACGGAAGTTGCCGTGCACCAATTCCCATCGCCGGTCGGCTGCTATATGTCTGTGGATGTTCTCAATCGCTTCCTTGTCTTGGTCCATGGAGATGAGGCGTCCGTCTGCGCCTAACTGCTTGAGTATCTCGCGGCTATGTCCTCCCCCGCCTAAGGTCACATCGACATAGGTTCCCTCGGGGACAATCGCTAAAGCGGCGATCGTCTCGTGGAGCATAGCAGGTATATGGTAAACCGGATTATCCATTGTCTTTGCGTGAAGCTATTTTAGACCTGATGGCGGCAGCCAAGTCGCTCGGTGTCACCTTATGTTCCTCAAAGGTTGAAGCACTCCAAAGTGCGAAGCGGTCATACATCCCGACAAACACTAAGTCCTTGCCGCCAACGAGACCCATGTTCTGTTTATTGAGCAAGATGCGTCCTTGAGCGTCAGTCTCCATGAAATCAGCCTCGCTCATGAACTGCATCAGCAGCATCTCGTCTTCCGGATCCCACTCGTCTAATGCGGCGCGCAGACCGCTCACTTTCTCGTTCCACACCTGCTCGGGGTAGAAAATGAGACATTCGTTGTCCGTATCACGGCGCATGACCAAACGCTTGCTGCCCATCTCGGTCAAAATACGACGGTAAATAGCAGGCACAAAAATGCGCCCCTTGTCATCCGCCTTAACCTCTATGTTTCCCAAAAAAGTACTCATATCACTGAAATTTGCTGCAAAGATAATAAAAAAAAATGATTCCCCCAAATTTCCCCACAAAAAAAGTTTTCAATTTCTTTATAAACAAGTTTTCTACAACTTTTTATGCTGATAAGTATTTGTGTATCATTGAAATGTTAATGTTTTTAACATTGTGGGTTAAAGTGGGGTGAATTTTTGCGCACTTTTGGCGGATTGGTAAAAAAGCAAAAAAAATGCAAATAAACTTGCATAAGTCATTTTTTTTATGTAATTTTGCAGCGGAATTTTGGCTAAAGCCGTTTATCCCATAACGCAGCAACGCTGCTTTAAAACACGAAGTAACTAACAGACCGGAGGTGTAAATATGAATAATTTTGGTTTTGTGCGTGTTGCAACCGCAGTGCCTGTCATTCGTTTGGCAGATTGTAACTACAATGTGCAGCAAATGAAGTCTATGATAGACGAGGCAATAGAGGAGGGAGTGGAGATAATCTGTTTTCCCGAGTTGTCCGTTACCGGCTATACTTGTGCCGACCTGTTCTTCACCCGGCAGTTGCAGAGCGATGCCTTGAAGGCACTTGAAGAGCTCTGCACATACACGCGTAATAAACCTATCACCGTCCTTGTCGGAGCACCGCTAAAGGCCGATAACAACCTCTATAACTGTGCTTTCGTTATGACGGACGGTGAGGTGAGAGGTGTGGTGCCAAAAACCAATTTGCCCAATACCGGTGAGTTCTATGAGAAACGTTGGTTCACTTCCGGCAGGGCTATTCGTGAGGCCAACGGCTCGCCTCGTATACCGACCGTTGAGTTGTGGGATGGCGATGTACCATTTGGGGTGGATCTGATTTTCGAAGCCAATAATTATACTTTCGGTATTGAGATATGTGAGGACTTATGGTCTCCGCTACCGCCCTCCACCCAATTGGCTATTCAGGGGGCGGAGATTATCTTCAACCTCTCGTCTTCGAATGAGGTGGTGGACAAACACGCTTTCCGGCGAGATATGATTACGCAACAATCGGCGCGTGTGCATTGCGCGTATATCTATACCTCGTCCGGTGCGGGAGAGAGCACAACCGATGTTGTTTTTGCCGGCTCAACCTATATTGCCGAGAACGGCGATTTGCTCATGGACGGGGAGCGGTTCCAGCGACAGAACACGCTCTCTATCATGGAGCTGGATATTCAGCGGCTTAGAACGGACCGGCAGCGTAATACCAATTTTACCAAAGACCAACATGGTCACTATCGCCGTGTGCATGTGGCACCGATTGAACTGCCTGAGCCCGAACCGACCCACCGCACATTCTCGTCTCACCCCTTCTTACCCGACTTGCAGAACCAAATGGCCTATTGTGCTGACTGCATCAATATCCAAACAGCCGCTTTAGCACATCGTTGGGAGCGGTCGCACGCACAGTCTATTGTGATTGGGGTTTCTGGAGGACTTGATTCGACCTTAGCCTTGCTTGTGGCTGTCATCACGGCCGACCTGCTCAACTATGACCGCAGTCAGGTTATTGCGGTGACAATGCCCGGGTTTGGTACTTCCGGAAGAACCTATAAGAATGCAGTCGCCTTGATGGAGGCTTTAGGTGTCTCCACACACGAGATACCCATCCGCGATGTGGTGACGCAGCACCTGACCGATATCGGTCACGACCTTGAGACGCGAGATGTGACCTATGAGAACGCCCAAGCACGGGTTCGTACCATGGTGCTCATGGATATGGCCAATCAGTATAACGGCTTGGTTCTGGGGACAGGCGACATGTCCGAATTAGCGTTAGGGTGGTGCACCTATAATGGCGACCATATGTCTATGTATGGCATCAATGCAGGTGTGCCCAAAACCTTGGTCAAACTGCTCGTGACATATGCCGCTGACAATATCTTCACGGACGATGTTCGAGCCATCCTGTTGGATGTCTGCGACACCCCCGTTTCGCCGGAGCTGTTGCCGACCGATGATAAGGGCGATATCGCCCAACTCACGGAGGAGAAGTTAGGTCCCTATGAGTTACATGACTTCTTCCTGTACTATTTCCTTAGGTACGGTTTCACGAAGGAGAAAATAGCCTTCATGGCGCACCTAAGCTTCGAGGATAAATACACGCAGGAGCAGATTGATACGTGGTTGACACTGTTCTTTAGGCGGTTCTACTCGCAACAGTTCAAGCGCACATGTGTACCCGATGGACCGAAGGTCTTGACGCTCTCGCTCTCGCCCCGTGGTGATTTACGCATGCCTTCTGATGTATGATTGCTAATACTTTCCATATCTCGGTTGATGCCAAGCACTATTGTGAGTTTGTCTCGATTGAGGAACTCATTGCTACCTTGAAGCGTTATCCTGATGAGCCGGTGCTACCTGTCGGTGCGGCGTCTAATATCCTCTTTACCCGTGATTATGACGGCTTGGTTGTCCGCTCTGCCATGCGTCGTGCACGGGCATTGGATGAGGACGGTGACGCGGTGCTTATCAATGCCGATAGCGGGTTGGTTTTAGATGAACTTATTGAGCAATTAGCCGACATGGGGCTTAGGGGTTTAGAGAACTTGAGCGGTATTCCAGGGACGGTGGGGGCATCTGCCGTGCAGAATGTCGGGGCTTATGGTGTCGAAGCAGGAGATTGTATCGTTGCCGTGCAGGCAGTGGATAGAGAGACGCTGGAGGAAGTGACCTTCGACCACAACCAATGCGCGTTTGCTTACCGCGATTCGCTCTTCAAACATACGGATAAACGCTATATCATCACTTCTGTCACCTATCGTCTGATGAAGGGAGGAGAGGCTAATCTCTCCTATGCTGCTTTAAGGGATTATGTGACTCAGAATGATATTGGCACCTCGCCTATGGCTATTCGTGAGGCGGTTAAGACTATTAGAAGCACGAAACTGCCGGACCCTGCAGAGATGGGCTCAGTCGGTTCTTTCTTCCGCAATCCCGTGCTGACCAAAGAGCAGTATGAGGCTTTCCTTACGCGCCTCGAAGAACTTCGTCTCACTCCTCCTCGAGTCTATGAGGGGGATAAAACCTATAAAGTGCCTGCGGCATGGCTCATTGAGCAAACGGGGCTGAAGGGCTATCGGCAGGGGGGAGCGGCCGTCTATGAGAAACAACCGTTAGTGCTCGTTAATGCGACAGGTCATGCGACCGCTGCGGATATTGTGGCACTTGAGCAACATGTACGCAGCACGGTTCGTGCTACGTTTGATATAACGCTTGTGCCTGAATGTGAAATAATATAAACTATATAGGACACATGGTCACCTGGTATCCTGGAAAAACAATCAACAATCGACAATCAACAATCAATAATCTTTATGAACATCTATGATTTGACGGTGTTAGACACCAAAAAGAACGAGGTTAAGTTAGACCTCTACAAGGGCAAAGTATTGCTAATCGTTAATACCGCTACCGGTTGCGGCTTCACTCCTCAATATGAGGCATTGGAGAACTTGTACAAGAAGTATCAGGACAAAGGGCTTGTTATCCTTGATTTCCCGTGCAACCAGTTCGGACAACAGGCTCCCGGGACAGAAGAGGAGATTGTCTCCTTCTGCCAACTGAAGTACAATGTTTCCTTCCCGCAATTCGCTAAAATTGAAGTTAATGGCGAGAACGAGTCTCCGCTATTCACCTACCTCAAAGAGCAAGCTCCTTCTGAGGAGTATCACGGAATAGCCGCTAAGGGAACCGGTGCTATGCTTAAGAAAATTAGTAAAACGTGCCGGAAAGACAGCGATATCCGCTGGAACTTTACCAAGTTCCTGCTGGACCGTGAGGGACATGTAGTAGGGCGCTTCGCTCCCACAACTAAACCCGAAGAAATAGAATATGAAATCCTTAAACTGCTCTAATGCGGCTCGTATAGCACTGCTATACCGGCATCTTGCCTAGCCCATAGGGCACCTGGCCTCCTGGTATCCTGGAATGCTCCCCCTTCGGGGGCGGGGGACTTTGGAGATACCTTTCTCCGCACGGCGAGTAGCCGTAGTTACCTTTGCCATTTTTCTGTCAATTTTCCGTCATGGCTACCATTTCTCAACACCTCCGAACCGAAGGCGGATCGAACGCTGACCGAACGCTGAGATTTTTTACCTTTCACTTTTCACCTTTCACCTTCCACCTTTCATTTCTCATCTTGCATTTACAATAAAATCGTGCAAAAGTACAAATAAATTTGCATATGTCATATTTTTTTTGTACTTTTGCAGCGGAATTAGAAAAGAACTATATAAAATCTTAATAACCATGTTACAAGAAGTAAGAACTCTTCGATTAAGCGAAGAACGTCATCCCAATGAAAATGAAGTGTGGGAAGCACACCGGTACGCAAATGAAAAACATTGTATCGTGCAATTACAATGGTTTATTCCTCATTATGGTCTGAAGACATGGGTAATATCACCTGAGGACAACATTGCCGAATTGCTTGCTAATCTTCACATCGCAGCCAATTGAGGACATAAACAAGACATAAAATGCGCAAAGCGTTGCGCAATAACATATTAAAATAATAAGCATTACTATTATTTCGCGTTTACCGAAAAACCCTGCAAAGTTTCTGGAGATAAACAACAAATAATTAGTAAAGGTTTCCTATATAGGATGCCTTGTCAAACCAATAATGATGCTTCACACTCGTGTGAGTTTCTTAGGTTTGACAAAGGTCTCCTTGCAGGGTTGCCTTGGTACGCGATAAGAAACTCACATTTTCTTATTGCGTGCGGATTGATAGTTATGCACAAAACAACTATCAATCTATGCCGCAAACAGGACTTAATGCCGCTCAAGAGGCGAGAAAAGATGAGTTCTACACTAAATTAGACGACATCGCCAAAGAACTCAAATACTATGCACAGTACTTTCAGGGGAAAGTAGTGCTGTGTAATTGTGATGATCCGTATGAAAGCAATTTCTTCAAGTATTTTGCACTCAACTTCAACCGATTAGGTCTAAAGAAACTAATCGCTACGTGTTATGATGGTTCGCCTGTTGCAGGAGACGAACTGCCTTTATTGTTTGAGATAGAAGAAACTGAGCCTAAGAAGATTGCTTATAAAGTGGAAATTACCGAAGTGCAAGATTATAACAACGATGGAGCCGTTAACCTTACTGACGTACAATGGTTAATTCAAAATGACAAAAACGCGCTTTCTTTGCTCAAAGGAAATGGTTCGTTTGATAGCCCGGAGTGTATCGAATTACTCAAAGAAGCCGATATAGTGGTTACTAATCCACCATTTTCTCTATTCCGTGAATATCTTGCATTGTTAGACAAGTACAATAAACAATTCTTGATTATTGGCAATACAAATGCGTTGACATACAAAGAAACATTCCGTATGTTCCAGCAAGACAAAATCCGTACGGGTTATACAAATTTTAATGTTGGCATGTTTTTCCAAGTTCCAGATAATTGGGAAAAATTCCATCACATTGAGAATGGTAAAAAGATGGCACGTGTATCAACATCGTGTTGGTTTACAAATTTACCAGTAACTCGTCATAATGAAGATTTGATTTTATATAAACATTATACGCCAGAAGAATACCCCAAATACGACAACTATGATGGTATAAATGTTAATACCTATACTGAAATTCCTTGTGATTACGAAGGTCTGATGGGAGTTCCGGTTACGTTTCTGGATAAGTACAATCCCGAACAATTTGAAATTATAGGAAATGAATACACCCTTAATATTCCCAAAGGAAGAGGTTATATCAATGGGCAAAAACAATATTCTAGAATATTTATTCGCAATAAAAAACCACAAAAGCCATGAAGATAGAATTACATGAAATCCGTGTGCGGGAGTTGTGCGCGGAGTACAATGATTTGAGTATCCAAGAAGAAGGTATTGTCGGCTACGGCGGACGGCTGAATATACGCCCAAAATACCAGCGCGAGTTTGTCTATGACGAGAAACAACGCAATGCCGTCATGGACACCGTTTGGCAGAACTTTCCGCTGAACGTCATGTATTGGGTCAAGACGGATGGCACAGACGGCATCGAATATGAAGTCCTCGACGGGCAGCAACGTACCATCTCCATCTGCTCGTTTATAGCAGGCGAATATATGATGAATTTTGACGGCAACTTGCTTGGATTCAACAACATGACTATAGAGCAACAAAACCGTATTCTCGACTACAAACTGCAAATATACATCTGTGAGGGAACGGACGAGGAGAAACTGAAATGGTTCCAACGTATCAACATTGCCGGAGAGAAACTCAAAGAGCAGGAGATCCGCAATGCTATTTATTCCGGTTCGTGGGTGACACAGGCAAAACGCCGTTTCTCCAAGACAGGCTGCGTGGCATACAAAATAGGTTCGGACTTCATGAACGGTTCGCCTATCAGGCAAGATTATTTTGAGGCTGCACTCAGTTGGATTGCAGACAAACAGGGCATTACGATTGAGCAATACATGGCGCGTCACCAGCACGACACGGACGCAGACGAACTATGGCAGTATTTCCAAGATGTCATCCATTGGACTGAGAAACTCTTCGGGCGCAAGTACAAGAAAGAGATGAAAGGCGTGGAATGGGGACTGCTATACAACAAACACAAAGACACCGCTTTGACCGCCACGGCTATCGGTGAGCAGATGGCTAAACTGATGGCAGACTCCGATGTGCAAAAGAAATCCGGCATCTTTGCCTATGTCTTGGACAGCGACATCCACCATTTAGGCATCCGTACTTTTGATGCCAACACACGCCGTGAGGTCTATGAACGTCAAGGCGGCAAGTGTGCTATCTGCGGCAAGTCCTTTGACATCGAAGTTATGGAAGCCGACCATATAACCCCGTGGGTGGAAGGCGGAAGGACTATCGCATCTAACTGCCAGATGCTCTGCCGTGACTGTAATCGCCGTAAGTCCAACCACTAACGCAAACTCAAACTCGCAGATTACCTCTATAAACGATAAAAAGTGGACTTTTTATCAAAAAATCACATTTTATTTGCTCATGTCCCAAAAAAGTTGTATCTTTGCAGACGAAATAGAGTTATTTTGTGTGGAAAAATTATAAAGTATGCAAAAATGGATTATTGCGACACGGCCATGGTCATTCCCCGTGTCCACTTTCTCGGTGTTAATCACCGCTATGTACCTCTTTTGGCGAGGCTGGGACATTAATTTTTGGTTGCTGCTATGGGCAGTGTTGGGGATCATTCTCTTTCACGCTGCGGGCAATCTGCTGAGCGACTATTATGATTTCAAGAAGGGCATAGATGCGCCTGACACGTATGGTAGCAAAACCCTCACGGACGGTCTTTTGCAGCCCAAACAAGTGCTCATTTTCGGCTGCGTTATGCTGCTCATCGCCATTCTTAACGGTTTAGGTATAGCCGCCGTAGCAGGCTGGTGGCTACTGCTGTTTGGTGGTTTGGGAGCACTCTTTACGCTGCTTTATCCGTGGATGAAAGCGCACGCATTGGGTGACTTTTGTATTTTCCTCGAGTACGGCATTATCCCTGCCCTTGGCACAGCCTATACGATTACGGGCGGTATGACATCCCTCTCGTTATGGACCGATGCGCTGTGGGCAGTACCGGCTTTTGTGACCATTACGATAGCCGTGCTGCATATCAATAACACCCGTGATGTGACGACGGACCGCCGCGCGGGTATCCGCACCTTCGCCATGCTTATCGGCAAAGAGGCTTCTATTGTGACCTATATCCTTGAGATTAACCTTCCCGTCATATGGGTGCTAGCTTCCGCTTTCTCCGGCAGGATGTCGTGGTGGGCCTTGCTGGTGTTAGCGACGATGGCCCTCAGCATGCCGTTAGGCAAGCAAGCGGTGACCCTGGAGAAAGACGATAATGCGGTCAATCGTTTGGACGAAAAGACGGCTCAACTGCAACTGCTCAACGGCTTGATCTTGGTGGTAGTCTTCCTTGTAACGGGCATCATTGGAAGGCTATGAGCAAGGTTGTTTCTCGTATTGTCTTACCTCTCTTGACGGCCTTCGTTCTTTGGACGCTGATGTTCTCGCCATGGACGGCTGCATACCTGCCTTTCTGGCCCTGCATGGCATTGTCGGCAGCCATCTTGCTGCTGATAGCCTCTTGGCAAAGTGGTGCTTGGTGGAAGCGCATAGACGCTGCTGATCAGCGTAGCCTGCGCTATTGGGTAGAAAATCTGCTGCTTGGTGTGGCTGTTGCGGCTGTGCTGTGGGGCGTTTTTTGGTTGGGAGATAAACTATCTCAAGTGCTGTTTCCGACCTTTGCTCGCCACGAGGTGGATAGTATCTATGGCAGCAAAGATGGCATGAACCCTCATCTGATAGGTGCTTTACTATTGCTGCTGATCGGACCTGCAGAGGAGATCTTTTGGCGCGAACATATCCAACGCCTGTTGGCAGAGCACTTGCTTACTGTACACTGGCGTGACCTCACGATTGGTCCTCGTGCGCTGGCGTGTGGTGTGGGTATTTTGGCATATACCTTGGTGCATGTGTTTTCGTTCAATCTGATGCTGATTATTGCCGCTTTTGTGTGTGGTGTAGCGTGGGGAGTCCTCTATTGGCTTTTTCCGAACCGTTTCCCCGCTATTCTCCTCTCTCATGCCCTATGGGACGCCACGATTTTCGTTTGGCTGCCGGTGTAATAAGATGCATAAATGGAAGAAAAACAACATATCGGTAAACTCTTTGATCGTATAGCTGCGCATTACGACGGTCTTAATCATCTCTTGTCGCTCAACATCGACAAGCGTTGGCGTCGTAAGGCAGTACGGGGCATGAGGCATCACCAAGAGGTTTTGGATGTGGCTATTGGTACCGCCGACTTTGCTATCGAACTAATTCGTGAGGGTAGGGCACAGGCTGTTACGGGACTGGACCTCTCTCCCGAGATGATGAAAATAGGTCAAACAAAAGCCGAGGGACTGCCAATCCGCTTTGTCGAAGGTTCTGCCTTGCAGATGCCTTTCGCGGAAGGGGCTTTCGATGCCGTGACCTGCAGTTTCGGGTGTAGGAACTTCTCGGATTTAGACCGAGGATTGCGCGAGTTCCACCGCGTTTTGCGTCCCGATGGCGAACTGTGTGTGCTGGAGTTTTCGTACCCCGCTAACCCGTTTGCTCGGTGGGTGTATGACCTGTATTTCTCGCACATTCTGCCCGCCATTGGCGGTTGGGTCTCTCATGACCGTGCAGCGTACCGCTATCTGAACCGCTCCGTCAAGAACTTTGTTTGGGGCGAAGCCCTGGCTGAACGCCTACGGCAAGCGGGGTTTAAGGCAGTGACCTACCAGCCCCTCAGTTTCGGCATCGCCACAGTTTATCGGGCAACTAAATAAGAGTTAAGGCGGCTCTGCCGCCCTAAAACGCGCTTTTGCGCCTTAAACATGATTATTGGCACACATTCTACATTACCCCCCTATAAGGTGGCCGAGACCTTCGATGTGGTGTATGGTACGGCAGATGGCTATTGGCAGGAGGCACCGAAGGATGGGCATGCTGTTCTTAAACTCCTTTCGCTCAAGCGCTCTGACAAACAGCCTCTTGACCTCACGATGGACATCTTCACGCCGGAAGGATTGGCAGCACCTAAGCCTCTGTTCTTCACAATGCACGGAGGGGCTTTTTACATGGGTAGCAAGTCCGAGTTAGCGCACCGTGAGTTCTGTCGGTACTTCGCTTCTCGGGGGTATGTGGCAGTGTCGGTCAATTACAGGATGGGCTTCAAAGGTCTCGGGAATGACTACCTAAGGGCGGAGGATGACGCCTTGGATGATGCCGTGTCGGCACTCCATTATCTATCATGTCGGCAGGACTTGGGGATAGACCCTGATAGGGTTTTTCTTGCCGGCTCAAGTGCGGGGGCAGCAACGATGCTTAGGGTCGCGTACCAAAAGGAAAACCCTATTCCGTTCCGTTTGCGGGCGGTAGCGGTCATGTGGGGGTATGTCCGTGACCTTGGCTACTTGGCGTGTAACCAGGTGCCCCTCCTTACATTTCAATCGGAGAGAGATCCGCTTGTTCCTTACGGAATCGGCTATCCGGCAAAAGTGCTCCGAGGGTCAAACAAGATGTACGGGACGCTTGCTATCTCCCGTCATGCCCGCGAATTAGGCATCCCTGTGGAACACCATCCTTACCCGGAACGCCGCCATGCTTTGTATTTAACCGACCGAGGTGACCTCTCGCCCCGTTATTTCGAAATCCGCGAAGCTATGGAGCACTTCTTTGACCACAACATATCACTAATCAACACGACCCTATGAAACTGAGTAAAACCGAATTCTTCAAAGACGAGTACTGCGCCACCGTGGTGCGTATTGGTCAGGTTGCTCCCATAGAGGGAGCCGACCGCATCGTGCAGACCCATGTTAATGGACTGAGTATGGTTATCCGTAAAGAGGATTTCAAGGAGGGCGATATAGCCATTTATGCCGCCAACGAGACGCAACTGCACAAGGACTTTTTGCGCCTCAACAACATGTACAGCGACCCGGAACTAAACAACGATACCGAGCAGAAAGGGTATATCAATAAGCAAGGGCGCGTCAAACTGATTCGCCTCAAGGGTATTCCCTCGTACGGTTTGCTCATCAAGCCCGAGAGCCTAAGTGTCTTTTTGGGGGAGAAGGTTACCGCAACCGACCTTGAAGCGCATGTGGGGGAGGATTTTGATGCCATCAATGACGAGCGGTTCATTCAGGTCTATATCCCGCCACGGGTACAGAAAGAACCTCGTGTTTCTAAGCCTCACCAGCGTCAGCCGAAATTCAAGATGCTCATAGACGACTCCTTCCGTTTCCACTATGACACACGGCAGTTCGCCAAGGAGATAGCCGATTTTAAACCCAACGATGAGGTCACTATCTCGGTCAAACTGCATGGCACGAGTGCCATTTTTGCACATATCCTCACCAACGAGCCGACCCGTTTTTGGGTTCGCCTATGGCGTAAGTACATCAAGCACTTACCGCCATTAAAGCAGGCGTATAATATCGTTTATTCGTCCCGTACGGTGATTAAGAACGAGTTCATCAATCCCGCTAAACCCGCAGACTTCTACACAGGCGATATATGGGGATATTGGGCGAAGATCATAGAGCCTTATATCCCGAAGGATTATTGCCTCTACTGCGAGATTCTCGGTTTTACGCCCGATGGCAGCGTTATCCAGAAGGGCTATGACTATGGCTGTTTGCCAACCGACGGAGTGACCTCTAAGATGATGATATACCGTATCACAGACCACGATAAGGAACTGGAGATCAGTGCGGTTATTCGCTTTGCCGAACAACTGAGGGAGCAACTGGGCGATATCATATTTCCCTATCCGCTCTTGTATCAAGGCAAACTGAAGAACCTCTATCCCGACCTTCCGACCAATAAGCATTGGCACGAGAATGTGTTGGAGCGTCTCAAGAACGATAAGACCTTCCATATGAACGAGCGGGAGCCGTTATGCCGCCAGGATGTGCCCCGCGAAGGTATCGTTATTCGCAAGACAGGGGATGTTGTTGCTGAGGCGTGGAAACTCAAGTGCGATAAGTTTATGCTTCGGGAGTCGACCATCATCGATAGTGGCGAAATAGACATCGAGATGCAGCAGTCATTGTAATAATCTACAATCGTTCTTCTTATAGTATCGCCATGGTGATATCCTCACCTTCTGCAAGACCGAGTTTCTGACGAATCTGGGTCTTGCGCTGGTAGATGGTTTGCATACTCTGGCGCGTGAGCATATTAATCTCTTTGGTTGAGAAACCGGCTCGCAGCAAGCAGCAGAGCTGAATCTCCTTTTCGTTCAGCACATCGCCATGCTTGTGCACCAAACGGGTGTAGAACTGATTATATACGCCGTCAATCGTTTGGTAGATGCTCTGCCAATCAATGAGCGCAGCGGCTTTATTCTCGTCCAATGCGGTCAGTTGTGCCAATAGATGTTGGTTGGCTTCGGTCGGTGTGCCGGCAATCGTTTTGATGATTCCTAACTGACGCAGCATCAGTTGTTGCACACTCTCCGTCTTTGCCGAATGGGTGCTTAATAAACTGCGCAAGGTCTCAATCTCTTCTTCTTTCTCTATCAGTATCCGTTTGCGGCGATGGTATAGATATACAAATAAGGAGCAAAGAACAAGGACTGTCAATACAAGCCCAACTACCATAAACGCAGTGCGCTGATGGCTAATGGTCAGGTTTAGGTTGCGCTCCCTGAGGTCACGTATAGAGCGTTCTTTGGCTTCGGCGATGCGGTAACGCACATAATCCGCTTCCGACCAACGATTGTTGTATTGCACTAAGTCTATGAACTGATATTTCCCGTTCTTGGCATAATTGAGCACTTGCCTGTGTGCTAACAATGCAGCTTCCGTAGCCGGGTCGTATTCCTGACCTTCCGCTTTATATCCTTTGAACAACTCTTCCGCCTCGCGCATATACCGCTCCGCACGCTGTTTGTCGCCTTTGTTGAGCCATAGACGCGACAGCGAATATAGGCTCTCTACCTGCAACCAGTTGCCGGCTTCATGATATTCTTTCGTCAAATCCTCTTGCATATGGATAGCACGGTCGGTCTGTCCGATCTCGCCCAATAGGTCTGCGTAATTGCGCCGAACTACATCCTCGATAAACACCGAATCGGAAGCATTGGCGATAGCTTTTTCGAAAGCCTGCTCCATCTTCTCATATTCGCCGAGCGAGAAATAGACAATCGCCAACGCGTTATATACGCGCTCCACCTCGTCCAAATGAATCGCCTTGCCGTCATCTAATGCTATGAGCGTTTCCGTGTAGTCACGCACACGCTCATAATCATAATTGCGCATGGCTATCTCCGCCGACACGCGCAGTACGATCACTTGCCATAGATGTTCTCCTGATTGTTCCGCTACCTCGTCGGCATATTTCTTTTGCCGTTGCAGCACTTCCTGTGTCCGCGCTTTGTCACTGTTCCACCAGAAATACATCGCCTCATCCAATCCGGACAATATCATATGGCGTGCATCTCCGTGCTCTTCTTCCCATTGCGTGCGATAATACTCAGACGCCCAACAAATCATGGAATCCTCGGACAGCGATTGCATGGAATTGGCATGTAGGTCGCAAATAACAAACCAATACTTAGCCAAATGCTCATCGTCCAACCGTTCAAGACGCTCGACTTGTCGTATCAGCAACTCTGCGGTATCCCTGCTGCTATATAATAACTCTTCCGCAGTATCAATCCGTTCCCTATCCCTCCGCACACTGCAGCTCACCATGAGGCAAAGAGCCATCGCTCCTATCAATCCTGTTAAGAACTTGCTTTTCATCTTCATTCTTGAAATTTTCTGCAAAGATACTACTTTTTCACGAATAATGCAAGGCAAAACATCCACATATAAACTTTTCCCGAGCAAGTATGCTATATTTCAATGCTTTAGGAGTAGCAAATATAAAGTTTCCGATTATTAAGATTTTCACGTAGAGACCTCTGTTTTCGTTGGTATCTATCGTCAGGTATCTGAGTCGTAGGTCTCTCGTACGTGGCAGGTAAGCGAAAAAGTTTCCGATTATTAAGATTTCAGTCGTCCCACGCGTGACCAAATCGTAGCGGTCAATCAGCCACTCTCAGGCCACTCTCGCGGCATTTTTATATAGGGAACAAGAAAAGTCGGTTGTTAAGATTCAAATATAACAAAAGCAGGTAACCGAGAATCACCTGCTTTATTGCAATACAATATAAGATATAGGGTGGATATTTTAAAGCAGCCTATTTATTGGACTTTGCAAATGGATTCAACAAGCGTTGCTGATAATCACTTTGTTGATCACTTCCGCTTGTCGTGTAACCATTATACAATTCGTTATAATAATATATCGTGTTGTCTGCTTTATACAATTTTCGACTTGATTGCTTCTCGTATTCCAGATAGAAACAATTTCCCGTATTGAATTTATAGATTTTATCATATACTTTCACTGGGTACGTGTCTTTATAATTTTTGCTATCATCATCTGTGATGTTTTGGCATGGACGTTTTGTGCGTTCTACATATTCAAAGGTATAGGGCCGTGCGTAATTTATAATTTTAGACACATAGAAATTGTTTTCAATTATTCTATCCTGTTGATTCTCTCCTAATCTATAAGTAATATAGTTCGAGAAATGCAATGGGCTATTATTTTCATCAAATGAGATAGAGGCCTTCTCACTAGGGTATCTATCTAAATCGCAATCCAAGAGAATAGCATAAGCTATAGCATATTCGGATACTATCTTTGAAGAATGAGGAGGCAAAGCAATTACTTTTTGCTCCTTCGCCGAAATAGATGCTGAAGTACTTGTCGCATAAGTATTTGCCAAAGCAGCCGAGCGTAAATAGCCATATGTCTCTGTTTTTTGAGCATTCACAGAAGTAAATATAGGATCATAAGTAGTAAGTGGCAAATTTCCAAAGTTTCCTAAATAGGAAGCACTTGCTCCGTACGAATACGCTAGATTTGCAGAGGCAGCAACAGAAGAAGAAACTTGAGTAGATGTAGAGTTTGTAGTTGTTTCACCCCATGCACGTTCTTTGTAATAATCATTTGCTATACCATTTCTGATAAAGAACGATTTGCTTAAATCTACGTACATGATTTGGTCTGTTTTGTTGTAAATGCCAAAACTTGCATCTCCTCCGTTAGCCCATAAAGAGTAGAAAACTAAACACTCATCATCCTCATAAACAAGTCCTCCGTTTTGTTGCTTAACTGGAGCAGATTGTTTAGAAGATTGCGTTTCAAAAACTTGTACGAAATGGTACGTTTGTGCACACGAAGCGCATAACATAGCTACACATAGTAGCGAAAGAAATTTTGTTTTCATGTTATTTATATTTTGACTTGTTTGTATAAAAAAGTGCGAGTTTCTTATCGTGTCGCCAGGGCACCCCTGCAAAGGAACCTTATTAGCTCTAAGAAACTCACACCAAAGTATGAGCATCTATTATTGAGCTAACAAAGTACACCTTTAACGGGTACACTTATCACTTATTATTTCTGCGTCTTATTCCTAAACGATTTGCAGGGGGTTTCGGCAGACACGAAATAATAGTAATGCTTTGTTTTTATTTAATTAGCGCACGCTTTGCGCTTGTCCTTGCTGTTTTACGTCGAGCAAGCGACGGTTGTTTAATTGTTGTTTTCTTCCGCTGTTCTTAGGGCGAAAGGGGCTGAATCTATCGTGTATCTAACGTATATCTATCGTATATCTATCGTGTTTGATAGCGGATTATCCGCTACTTTACTGCTGTTTGACAGTTGATTAATAACTCACTCTTTAGTGTCTATCAAACAATCGATGGTATTTGTTTTGTTATCAGTTGCCGTTGGGCACTGAAGGTACACAATTAATTATCACCTTGTAAGATTCTGATTTTTGCGTTGTTGATATGTGTTCGCTTCTTTGTAGAATTCTCCCAAATAATGACAAACGTGCTTGATATTCTCCTCCTGTTTCTGTTTATATTCGTGAGCCTCATCGGGGAGAGACTCTAAGTTAACTTTGTATGCACTTTCTATGCCAAGCATTGCATGGTCAATTTCCTGATTGGTGATATCGACCGGCGTTGTGCTCATTAGCACATTGATTAACTTTGAAATCTCATGTATATTAGCTAAAAATTGAGCCTTATTGCTATTTATCTTCTGAATGTTTGGCATACAAATAATATATTAAGCACTAGTTATACGTAATCTTCCCCAGGATTGAAATTTGCAAAAAATGCTTCTTGCTCTTTCAGAAGTTTGTTAACGGTTTGACACATGAATTTGCACTTAAGATCATATATCGGTTTACTAGTCCCAATATCTTCAGGAATCTCAAAGTGTAAGTCAGTTTGATAATAATTTATCAGAGAACCATCATCTGACAAATCTGCTGCAAATAAAAATGCGTATTTGCAACCTACTATTTTTTGCACATTACCAAGTAGAGGAACGATAAATCTCCAAAAGACCACATTACCCAGCGATTTAGGCATCTTAAAACCTTTCCATACACTGCAATTGTCATTCTTGCAGAAATGAACTAACTCTATCCCAGAATGAGTGGTCTGCACTCTAACAATATTCTCGTTGGCGTCTGCCTGCTTATCTGCCATAAGGCTTTCTATGAGTCTTCTTTTTTTAGCGGAGAATCCTTTGATATATTCCGTTAATTCTTCAGTTGTCAAGTTTTTGCCCGTCCGTAATTTCTCCATAATGAGTATTGCAGTAGGATCGCTTTTACCGGAATTCTCTATAATTCTTTCAAGCGCATTCCATAATTTTGCATTGTGCTGAATTTGCTCTTCATTTAGATGGTTAAACAAGGCTCCACACTTTAATGAAAAGAAAAAGAGAGCATTTCCACTTGCATCTTTCACAATGTAATAAGCGACAGAACCATCTGCATCATCTTCCCATGCTTCTTGTCTTAAAGAAGCGGCAAGTCCATTATTTCTGTGGTTAATAAAACCTTGTATCAATGTCTTGTGTGCTTCATCTGATGTTAAACGGACACATTTCAAAGATGATATGATATCCTGTTGCTCTTTCGTAATCTCACTCATAATCTTATGCTAGTTGTGCCATTCTACTCAAAAGATACCGACGTATTTTCATCCTTTCTGCATCTTTCTGGATGTCTACAATATTCATTGGAATGTCCCCATTCTCATCATCTTCCAAACCTTTACGGGCATTTCTCCAAGATACCTCTCCATGAGATAAACGACTCAAACTCCATGCTTCTTTGGGGGCATAGTGAGAGAAAACAAAATCTAATACAGATTTGTTTGCTTCTTCCCAATTACTATCGGGAGCATCGTCCAACTGATCCTGGGCGTATAAACTTCTGATAGATGGAATCACCGGACCATATTTCCATGCAAGGAACTCTTCATTAAACAACGGTTCACCCAACTGAATAAGGCTCTCACGTTGAGTGAAATACAAAAGTTTATGAAGTTTCATTTCAGAGATACGTTCTCCGAATTCCTTCTTGTAGCGTTGGGCAATGTAAGATGCCACTCTCTTAACGGACTCCATGGTAAACGTGTTTTGGGGTTTGACTTGTTTATCAGTATAGTACAAATACTATACCATCTTGTAAATACTGCCAATTTGGCAGCAAAAGGATACATTACTCCAATTTCGGCTGCAAAGTTACTACTTTTTTTTGATATTTGCAAATTATTTTGCGATTTTTCGAAATTTTATTGCATTTCAAGTCGAAATGGTTGCTATTCATCTCTCGATTGTCTCTCGGTGGTGAGTCGGATGTCACTCCGTCAGAAGGAGGTGAAAAAGTGACAAGAAACGGGAAGGAACAAACGCCAGCAAGGAACGCATAAAATGGTCATTAATGGGCGAAAAGCGATATAGTCGGCGATTTATATAAAATCTCCGCATGTATATATAAACTTTTGCCTCATCAAGCCATTACAAACCAGCACATTACAAGATGCAAATATAAATCGCAGAATTTGGATATAAATGATTTTTTTAGTAACTTTGCACCGGATTTCAAAAGAAAACGAATGACAAAAATTACAAATATAAATGTTAAAAACAAAATTATGACAAAGAAAATTTTTATTATCGGATTGGTCCTCGCAGCAGTACTTTCGATGAGCGGGTGTATGCCCGGAAGTGAGAAGTGGAACATCCACATTGCGGCACATTGCTACATCAAAGGCGGTGGACTGCAAGAGGGTGAGAAACTGGTTTTTGTCAATGGTATTCAGCGCAAGTGCTTGCGTGAATGGCAAGGACAAACGTGCAAGTATGTGGCGGTCAAGTACACTTTCCGCAAGGCGAACGGAAACCTTGATCAGCGTATCATTCACTTGCTGATGACCGAGCATTGCGACAGCATCGTCGATTGCAGTTACGACGGCAAGGCGGAATGGGTCAATGACAATGATCTGATGATGCTGCGGGACATCTTTCCGCATGGAGTCTTCGGCGGCGAACGATAGTGTAACACCTTATAATATATAATATGAAAGCAAGAATTTTCGTATTGGCAGCGGCGATGGTTTGCGCCGTGTCAATGGTAGCTAACAACAAGGTTAGCGGAGTAATCAAGGACGCAGCGGACAAGAGTGCGCTCGTCGGTGTCAATGTAAGTTTGAAACAGGGCGACCAGCAAGTGTCCGGCACGGTCACAGATGCGCACGGTAAGTTCAGTTTGGAAGCCGAAACGGGCGAGTTCGTGTTAGAGTGTTCGTATATCGGCTACGAACCAATCGGCATGAGTTTGACGGTAACCGGTAACACTAACCTCGGCACGATTGAGATGAACGAAGCTTCGACGGAACTGGGCGAAGTGGTCGTGGAAGGTGACGCGGTGATTCAGAAAGTGGACCGCCAGATTCTTCTGCCGAACAAAGAGCAGTTGGGTGCTTCTTCGGACGGCATGTCGCTGCTGCAGAACTTGCAGATTCCGCGTATCGTGGTGAACCCTGCTGACAACTCCGTCAAGACCCTTGCCAACCAAGATGTGCAGTTGCGTATCAACGGCATCGAGGCAAGCAACTCCGAGGTCATGGCAATCAACCCGAAAGATGTCATCCGCATCGAATACCACGACCAGCCGAGCGTGCGCTATAATGGGGCAGCGGCGGTCATCAACTACATCGTCAAACACCGCGACACAGGCGGTAATCTGATGCTCAACGCATCCAACGGCGTGACCATGCCCGGTTGGGGCGAATACCATCTGTCGGGCAAAATCAATTTTGGCAAATCATCGTTCAGCCTCTTGACGCACTATTCGCCACGTGACGTATATTGGACGCGCACGAATTCAGAGACTTATAACTTCAACAGCGGCACGATTGAGAACCGAGAAGTGGGCGAACCGACACGTTTTAAGGGTAATCCTGTCAATATTGGTTTGACTTACAACTGGACAAACGGCGAGAAAAACATGCTCCAGATTGCCTTGCGCAATAACATGCAATTCGTGCCGTACTCGATGACCAACCGCGATTCGCGTCTCTATCAAGCCACGGATAGTTTCGCCATCCATGACCACGAAAGCAGTCAGTCTTTCTCGCCGTCTTTGGACATCTATTACCAGCACAACCTGCCGAACAACAATCACTTGTATTTCGACCTTGTGGGAACGTATATCAACAGTAGCAACGACCGCCGTTTTGAGCAAACACCGCTTGGCGAGACGGTTGCAGACACGACAGATGTTTTGTCGCGTGTAAAAGGTAACAAATACTCGCTCATCGGCGAAGCCATCTACGAGAAAGAATGGGAGAACATCGCCCTGACGGTCGGTGTACGCCACAACCAACAATGGATGGAAAACCTGTATAATGTACAAAGTGACCAAGGACAAAGTACAAAGGTTTCGATGATGACCGCCGAGACTTACGCTTTTGCAGAAGTGCAGCAACGTGTCAAGCAGTTTTCGTACGCCGTGGGTATCGGAGCCATGCACACGTATATCGAGCAAGCCGGACAGAAATCATCGAACTGGATTGCCCGTCCGCAACTGACTATGAGTTATGACTTCGGAAAAGGTGTGTTCTGGAAATATAAAGGGTATGTCTCCGGTTACCAACCCTCGCTGTCTGCTATGTCGGACGTGGCGCAACAGATTGACAAGTACCAGATTAGGCAAGGAAATCCGAACCTCAAGCCCGTTATGTTCGTTGCCAATGAGATGCAACTTTCCTGGCAGTCCAAACACGTCAATCTGAACCTTTGGGCGAACTATAGTTATGACCACAAGCCGATTATGGATGAGACCTTTGAGCAACTGATTGACGGTCAATCATACGCCGTCCGCACATACGCCAACCACCGTGGTTTTCATCGTCTGCAAGTGGCTCCGAGTGTGCAGGTACGCGTGCTCAATAACAGTCTGATCTTCACCGTCGCGCCGTTCGCCAATTACTATGTGAGCCTTGGCAATTCGTACACGCACAAGCATTTCAATCCGGGCGTTCGCGCAAGTATCATGGGCATGTACAAGGGTTGGCTGTTCTTCGGCGAAGTGACCACACGCAGCAATAACCTCTGGGGCGAGACATTGGAGTATGGCGAGTTCTACCATCATATCGGTCTTGGCTACAATGCCGACTTACAGGGTCCCCAAAGAGCTCGCTCGCATGGGGTGTCGGGATGGGGCTTCCGTGCCATGCTGATGAATCCCTTCTCCGTCAAGGGCTACAGCATCGAGACCAAAGACCTTTCTGCCCTTGCTCCTAACACGCAGCATGCAGAGATGCGGGATTTCCGCCAGATGCTCATTCTCAACTTCCATTGCAACCTCGATTTCGGTACACAGCGCGGCGATGCCGGCAAACGTATAAACAACGAGGATAAAGAAAGCGGCATCCTCAGCGGTACCAAGTAAGTAATGTTCGGCGGTATCTGTGCCGCCGTTTTCTTTCTTGGTAGTTATGCGGGATATTATCCCGCCATAGATTCTCCGTATTGTGCCGACTGCCCGTCGGCATTGGTGTCCTATTCGGTGACATTCTTGCCGCCGTTTTCTTTCTTGGTAGTTATGCGGGATATTATCCCGCCATAGATTCATCGTATTGTGCCGACTGCCCGTCGGCATTGGTGTCCTATTCGGTGGCATTTGTGCCGCCGTTCTCTTCCTTCGTTTGTTAGCGCGGCATTCTATCCCGCTGACCTCTTTTTCGATAACCCGATAACTCGGTCTGTCGATTTATCGGGAATACCTATTATTCCGGCCTAATTTGGCTTATTTGGCTTACAATTTGGCTTATTTCTGTCTGTTTCTTCCCAAAAATGCACTTTTCTCTTGCATATGTCACAAAAATGTTGTACCTTTGCAGCCGATTTGCAGCATATAAACATATGTGATTCGTATGTTATTCATATGATGTCCGTATGTTAGTCTGCTGACCTCAGGCTGAGAACACCGTAATAAAAGTATAACGTATCCGCCACGTTTGGCGGATTAAAACCCACACGCAACATGGCGCGCATCATTCTTGAACACCCCGTCCGTGAGATCCACGGAGCCTTCACCCGCAAGGGTATCGTCAATCGCCAGAAGAAGTACCGCGACGAATCTGGTCGCGTTATCTCCGAAGGACGGCAGGAAGCTTATGCCATCCGCCATCCACGCGACTGGAAACAGACACCGGCAACAGGAGCGGAACTCGCCCACCACAACCGCTGGCGCGAAGCCTGCCATCGTACTACGCAAATCCTTCAAGCAGCCCGGCCGGACGGCTTGACAGACCAGCAGCGTTTCCACCGACAGTTCAACCACATCCCGGACTACTACACGCCGGAGGAGGCTCTCGCGCTCTACAACGACTACCGTGCCCGTTTCCAAGCCCAACTCCCCAACACACGCGGCAAGCATCCAGACCCGCAAGCGCCTATCGACCCTAAAACCGGCATAGGCAAGCGTTACTCCCAGTTCCCCTCTTTCATCCGCGCACTTATCTACCTCCAACTCAAATCCGCCGAATAGCTTCTGTTGTATCGACCAAGTTTGGGCGATTAAATCCCCCTATTATCCCGACTATTAGTCGGTATCTTTGTTTTGTTCACGGCGGTATTCCGCCGCCTGCTTCGTCCATTAGCCCGCCATCTGATGGCGGTTTTCTTTCTTGGTAGTTTCAGGGCAATATGATTGCCCGCTTGCGTCTGTTTATTATTTGGGATTCTATCCCGATGATTTTCGCCTATTTTGTTTACAAAATTCATAAATCTGCCCAAAATTCTCAATTAAATTTGCATATCTCAAAAAATTATTGTACCTTTGCAGCCGAAAGTTGCAAAGACATCCAAATAATGATTAACTTTTCGGACATATTCTCGTCATTTCGCAAACAACATCCGTTACCAATCATAACGACATACAATGATGTGACCGATTGGCAGGAAGCCCAACAATACCAGACAGGTGGAACTCGTGAGAAATGTTGGCTGATTTCTCCTGAAGATAATTCGTATTATTTCTTCAAGGTGTCTATCAAGAAAGGAGTGAAAGACTACCCTACTGAATTCTGGATGGAGATAATTGCCTCTAAAGTAGGGCAATCGCTTAATCTCAAGGTTCTTGATTATAACATTGCAAAGCGAGGGGAATCTATAGGATGTATTTCCAAGCACATGGTTGATAATGAAAAATACGCGTTGACAGAACTAATGCATTTCTTAATGGGTTTTGAACCTGCCTATAACCCGGAAAAAGACAAAGAAGCCTACACTATAGAGTTCATTTATAATACATTGAAGTATTTCGGACTAGAACAATACATGTCGAACTTTATAGATGTCGTTGTATTTGATTGTATTATTGGCAACCAAGATCGCCACCAAGAAAACTGGGGATTTATTACACCCGTCGAAACAAGGGCTCAGATACTATCACATGACAACACCCAAGTAAAAGAGTCATGGAAAGGTTCTAAAGTTGCACCCATATATGATAGCGGAAGTAGTTTAGGAAGGGAACGTACGGAAGATACCATTATCAATATGCTTCGCGACCCGATGCAATTTGAAGCATATATTAATCGTTACAAACCGGAGGTTCGTATACGGAGAGGGGCAAAAGTATCATATGACGTTTTTCTGAATGAGTTGCTGAATTCAGAACAATATGGCAAAATGACAAGGCAATCTATACAACAACTGACTGACGCTTTTGATATAAATAAGATTCGGGATATTGTGATGCATATTGATGACACATTGCCCGATAATTGCCGAGATAAAGGTATATCTGACGAGCGCAAGCAGTTTGTCATCAAACTAATGAATGATAGAGTTGAGAAGCTTAAAAAACTAATTTGATATGGCTACAAAATTCTTTGGAAACATTTTCTTGTGTTGGCGTCCTAAAGTTGGGGAGCGTCGCATAAAGGTTGGCGTGCTACATCAAAGTAGTAATGGTTTAACTTTCAGATACACAGAGGAAGCAAAGAAGGCTGCCGAACAGAGCGGCTTTACTCCTTATGCCGGTTTCCCGAATCTGAACGAAACATACACCCAAAATGTATTAGAAATATTCTCACAACGGCTGACACGTTCTGAACGACCGGATATTGACAAATACTACGCTTTTTGGCGTATCGCTCCGGAATACAGAAACGACAAACTATATCTGCTTGCAAAGACACAAGGTTTGTTAGCAAGTGATATGTTTGAGTTCTTGGCAGACTACAACCCTGTACAAGGACTTGACTTTGTTAGTGAAGTATCTAGTCTGTCACATAGCAAATTACATTCAGATTTCCTATCCAATGGGGATGTTCTGGAATATAAAAAGGAGCCGGAAAACGAACAGGATAAATATGCTATCGCACTTTATAAAGGCAATCAAAAGATAGGATATGTTAAGAAAGTGCACAATATGGTGTTTCACAAGACAAATCGCCCTATCCGAGTAGAAGTCATTAGCACGGAAACTAATGGGCATCTTAATCGTGCATATATACGTATATATTTATAACAGATTTATGAATGCCGAACACAATATAAAACCAATTACAAAATCAACAACGTTAGGGGATTTGTTTCTTGATGTACTGGAGCAGAATGCAAAACAACGCAATAACATTTATGATAAAACAGAATGAGTTATCAATCGATACTATTCCGGCTATAATGGCTGAAGAGAAAAATGCTCGCAAGCAAATAATGAATACTTTCTTCTGCTATTGCAAACAGCAATTAAAAGAGTATCTAAAATACTATGACATTCTAATATAACATACCGTCCTTCTCTGCGATGTAAAATAGGAGAAAGTATCAACCACATTTGGTCGATTAAAACAAATATATAAACAAACAACCACCCCGCCTATGAAACACAACAACTAAAAGGCAACATACATAAAATTATAGCGTTTTAGCTCAAATACTTGGGTCTGTAAAAAGCTGGACACTTATTATAGACTTATGATATACCAAGGAACAAGCCGAAATGCTCACGTTGAAGCGTGGGCTTTGTTCATGTAGATTTGGTATATCAAGGTAGTCCAGCAAATCCTTCAGACCCAGATTGAAGCAACTTAGCTCCACGCTCTTTTTATGTGCCTCCCTCTCATTCTTAAGTGAGCTAACGGAGTATTCGAAAAGCCGTTAAGTGAGTAGAGAAAACAATCTAAATGCATTTATTTATGTTTAACAAAAAACTGATTATTGCATCCATGACGATGGTATGCATGTTCACAATGACATCTTGCTTCGGTCCGAAGAAGATGACACAACGAATTGTTCCTACTGCCGTTAACACCATTAATTCAGTCGGTCTTTCTGAACTGAATCTCAAACACGGTACAGACTACACGATTGTAAATACCGTAACCGCAGACGCTACCATTATTTATTCTGAGCAAAAGAAAGGAGAGCAAGTCACTCTCAAAGAAGAAAATGGAGAATGTAAATTGGTATATAAATTCGATAGCGAAACGGAAAGATGGGGACTTATAGATTTCGATGGTATCGCTCGTTTCGGTTTCCTCAGCAACGATGAAGGACGAGTTTCCTTAAGAGAAATCAATCCCGAGTACGTAGCACGAAATCTCGCCATCTACCGTCTTATCAATGCGTCAAAAGTTCGCGGAGCAGATGGTGTCGTTGAGCCGGTTATCTCTACAAACGTAGAACAACGCGGTAAGGAAATCGTATTCAAGACAACTGTCTCTGCCAAACTGATCAAACTGAAAACTGATGCTAAATAATTCTAACTTCTAAATAATTTAATCATGAAAACGAAAACAATTATTGCTGCTATGGCGTGCATCACATTGGCAACGACTTCTTGTTCTTCTTCACGTAAAGCAGTTGCTCCTGCTCAGCCGCAAGTACAAACAATCAATCTTGCTCTTGTTGAAAATCCACAGGCAGACAAGTATGCAAATCTTGAGTACGGAATTCGTCTCAACATCCAAGATGGTCGCTCTGACAAACGCCTCATCCAAGTCTATGATGCTGCTGCAACAAGCAAACCGACTATAAATGTCAATCCGGGTATCGGTTCTTTCGTACCGGAAAGTATGCGTCGTTATATGCGTACGATGGGCTTCAACATGGACGCTGATGTTGCTACCGATTATTTGATGCAAATTACGATTAAAGAGTTCCACACCGACTGGCTTTCCGGTATAGGATGGAACGGAACGGTTATCATGGATGTAAAAATCTTTGACCACAACCGTGCTATCGTTTATCCGACTACCGAAGTTGCAGGTCGCGCAAGTATTTATGGAAGTGCACAATCTATTTCCTACGCACAACAAGCCATCAACAAAGCCTATGCTGCTGCCCTTGCTGACATCGACTGGGACCGCGTAGCTTATTTCCTCCATCGTGCAAATAGCCCGAAACAAGAGGGCAACAAGAAAGTAGCAGGTGAAGGCAATACCGCTTTAGAGCACATCGCAGTGCATTGGAATGTTAATTCGCGTCCACAAGGAGCAGATGTATCATGGCGTGTTATTTCTCAAACACCTGAAGTAAAGAACCAGAATTACAAATATCTGGAGACTACTCCGTACGAAGGTACAGAGACAATCAACATCAAAGGATTGACGTATAACAATGCCGGAAATGTACAAATCGAAATCAAATGTGAGAAGAAAGGATATTATTCTCAAACTAAGAAGTTGGATGTTCTTTCCATCATTGATGACAACGATGTAAGCTATATGTTCCGCTTAGTTCCTGAAGACTAATGAAACGTATCTTATTTTTGACGGCAATAATGTTCTGCGTGGGGATTGTCTCTGCGCAGGATGTTATTGTTCTACATAGTGGGGAACTAATCGAAGATGTAAGTATCATTAGTATTGGCGAAAAAGAGATTTCATACTCTAAAGATGGTAATACGTTAACTACTCCTCGAAACGCTGCCGAAGCTGTCTTATATGCCGATGGTCGATACGAAGAGATCAAAGCCTATAAACCTGTTCCAACAGAAGAAAGCACCGAGCAAGTAACACCTCAAAATCAAGACGAAGCGTCTGAGGCAAAACGTTTGGCTAAAGAACAGAAAGCGCGTGAAACCGAAGAAAAAAGGAAAGCGCAAGAATTGGCTATGGAACAGAAAAGGCGCGAGGCAGAAGAAAAGAAACGGGCTCAAGAAGCAGCCCAAGCAGCGGCTGTAGAGCAAGCACGCATAGAAAAAGAGCAAGCCGGACTAGCAAAAGAAAGAAAATTGCAAGATGGGCAGATACACCGTATTAGTGCGAATTCTTGGTATTACGTAGATAAGTATTATACAAAGAAAGAAATCAAAAGTCTTGTACTGATGACCTGTCCGGACGCACAGCGATACCATAACAATGCTAAAAAATGGGTAATTGGAGGTTGGAGTGCTGTCGGAGCGAGTGTTGCTATGATAATAACAGGAGGAGTTCTAATGGGTATTGGTATTGAAGAGTTAAATTATGATGATGATGGTTATTTCGTATCTGGTGATGATGGTGGAAAAACTGTTGCCGGAGCAACATTAATCGGTTTTGGGTCCGGAGGGGCGGCTATTTCCTTGGTAATTGCTTCTATCGGTCATGCGCGAATGAACAATGCCTATAAAGTTTTTAATAAATCTTGTGCTGCCAAACAAGAACCGCCGCTTACGCTAAATATCGGGACTATAAGTAACAATGGTATCGGTATATCATTGAATTTTTGATTAAACAAATATTCTAACAATGAGACAAATAGTTTTTCTAATAGGTGCATTATGTCCCATACTTGCGTTCGCAGACATCATCGCTACATATAATAATGGCAACATTGAAGATGTTACGGTGGTGTCTGTGGGAGCAGATGAAGTGGTGTACAAGAAAGGCGATGCCCAAAAATCTATTGCTTCTTCCGAAGTGGAAGGCGTGCTTTATGATGATGGCAGATTTGTGTCGCCTCCAAAGAAATCCGTTGTAACTGAATCTTTTGAATCTACCTCAGATGATTCTCAAACAACATCTAACAACCGTACTAAACGCGAAAGGAAAGAACGTAGTGGAGGTAACTCAGAGGTCGGTCAGGCATTCAAAGAAGCAGGCTCTGCTATCAAAGATGCATTTACTACTATGTTTGATGCTATGGGTAAGAAGAAAGAAAAGAGTCCTTCTGATAAAGCGAACACTGAAACAGACTCAAATCAAAGTACTCCTGCATCAGATGATGGTTGGTAAATTTCAACATCTTACTAATTAAAAACAAAGGGTGATCTTTACAGGTTACCTTTTGTTTTAATGGTTAGTTCTCTTGCTTCTTGATAGTTTTGGCGTTTGCCCAACGCCGCTCCTTTCTTGGTAGTTACGCCGTCTGCCCGACAGCATCTTCCTTTGTCCTTGCCCGGCAATCTGATTGCCGCTAACAATATTTCGTTCATTCCCCGCATGTGATGCGGGATGCTGTTTATATCTTTTTGAACTTTAATAAAGTGCTCGTTTCTCTCAGGGGCTTGTTTGAGTGCTCCGCATAGTTCTTTGTTCATCTGAGGATTCCTGTCTCTTTGTCCTCGTTATTTATACGTTTCCCACTTTCGTAGTGTAGGACACCAAAGTCCAAATTGACATGGAAGTTCAGCAGTAACACTTGATGGTAGTCCGCCATAACAGCCCTTGCACCGAACACACAGCACGCAGAGATGTGGGATTTATTAGCCCAAGGACACGATTTTTTTCCGCTAGATGCTCATTTTTTCTCTGCTCCGTTAGCGTTTCTCCTTTCGCCTATTCTCTCTCCTTCCCTCCCATTATCTCTCGCATGGCATGCGGGGCATAGTCAAAATGTTTCAAAACGCTGTCTAAACTCCGTCACGGTTACCATTACTAGTGCGAGCTACTGCGTTCAACCCAAAAGACATAGTGCGAACTCGTGAGCACGGGCTGTTGTCTTTTGGAGAGGGGGCACGGCACGGAGGTCTTTCACTTACTCAACAAAGTTGAGTGTGTTGATCGAGTGCCGATGAACCCGAATCGAACGCTTATCGAACGCTTATCGAACGCCGAGCGAACGCTGACCCTTAACACAACCTACTTTCCACTTTTAACTTTCCACTTTAGAGCATCTTGCATTTTGCATTCTGCATCTTGCATTTAAAAAGGGCACCTGGTCTCATGGAAACCTGGCTTCTTTCCCTCCCGCCGGCTACTGTCTGATGAAACCTGTGCATTCTGCTATACCGTGCATCTTGCATCTCCTTGCCGACCGAGTGCCGATGAACCCGACCGAACGCTCAGAAAAAATCGATGAGGTTCAAACCGGTAACGAAGAGGTCATACACTCCCCCACGAATATTCCAAGTTGCTCGTGGAGTTGAGAGGAGAAAATTTACCTTTTTTGTGCTCAGAGGGCGATTTGGGTGCAAAAACGAAAATAAATTTGCAGATCTCAAAAATTTATTGTACCTTTGCACGCTCAATGTGAGTTTTAGCAATCAATGACGAAGAAAATCTTACTACATATAGCCTTTTTGCTGCTGGTGGGGGCGACATGCTACGCCCAGGTGGGCACGAATAGCCCCTTCAGCCGGTACGGCTACGGGCTGCTGAACGACAACAGTCCCGTGATCTATAAAGGTATGGGTGGGGTCTCCATAGGTATGCGTTCAAACAGAGCCATCAACCCTATGCAGCCTGCCAGTTACACCTCTATTGACTCAATGACCTTCATGTTCGACGCTGCCGCTCGGGTGGGATGGACTAGGTACCGCGATGCCGGTGGTATTAAGAATAAAGCGGACGGTAACCTCGATTATGTGACGCTCCAGGTCCCAATCTGGAAAAGGCACTTCGGCTTGAGTTTGGGCTTGCTACCCTATAGTAGTGTCGGTTATGACTTGACTTTCAGCGACCAAGCGATAGGTCAATCTACCTATACGTACACCAAAGCCTACCAAGGCGAAGGCGGTATCAGCCAGTTCTATGTCGGTCTTGCCGGCAATATATGTAACTGGGTGAGCTTGGGCTTCAATTTTCACTACTTGTTCGGCGATATAGAGAATGCGCGTGAGTTGACCTTTGCCGACAGCCGCATAACCGGTATGGTTCGCGGCACAATGATGGATGTTAAGGCATGGAAATTCCGCTTCGGTGCACAAGTGTTCCATGAGTTTGAGCACCATGCTTTCTCTGTCGGAGCCATTTATGAGTACCGCAAACCCATGGACCACAACCGCTTTATGGAGCTCAGCGCTACCTTCCTTGACACGATTACCGACATTACCTCCGGCATGGTGCTGCCGCAGGTTTGGGGCGTGGGAGTGAGCTATGTCTGGGACAACAGATTGACGATTGGCATAGATTTTGAAGTACAAGATTGGGACCAAGCCAAGTTCATGCCCGGGACAGCCTACGAGATACAACTCAATCAGATGAACAGGTATGCTGTCGGGGTAGAGTACAGGCACAACCCTCTGGGCATCAACTATGTGGATAGAATGAGTTGGCGGGCAGGCGTGAGCTATAAACGCAGTTACATCCGAACCCTCCCCATGCAGGAATGGAAGGCATCCATCGGAATAGGGTTCCCTCTCCGAATGGTCGGGACACAGTTTAATATCTCCATCGAGTACATCCACCGCGGAGCACGAGATAGCCTGAGAGAGAACGGACTGCAACTCACCTTCGATGCTGCCATTAAGGAGATGTGGTTCTTTAAGAGGAAGATCTAGGGGGGGCAAAGACCGCGTCGCTAAAGGAACAAAGACATAAGTCAAAATAAATAAATTGATGCATATGAAAACAAGAACAATCATTGCTTTAGCACTATGTGCGGCTGTGCCGACTTTGGCAGCAGCTAAGAAGCCCCAAAAAGTAGTTGCTCCTGAGGAGCCCGTAGTAGAACTGGAAGAGAGTACAACCGAAGAGGAAACTCCCGTCATCACCCAAGAGTGCATGGCAGATTTCAGTATCGCGCACACCAACATTAAGATTAAGAACTTCGTGGACGCCAAAGACCCTTGGTACCGCTGCTTCAACACTTGCCCGAACTACCACCGCTCAATCTATAGTGACGGTGCTAAACTCTATGCATGGATGTTTGAGCAAGCAGCTAATGACGAGGCTCAAAAAGCCGTTCTGCGCAAAGAAATCATGCACATGTACAACCAAGCCCTTAAGTGGATCATCAACGACCCCAAGTACACCCGCGCAGACATCTTGGCAGACAAGGGTATAGCGTACTTCAACTATTTTGAAAACGACAGCGTGAAACTGCCTGCTTATGGTTGGCTCAAGGAGAGTCTCGACCTTGCCGGCGCGAAAGCCGGCATACAAGCCCTCAGCACCTTCTTCGAGATAAGCTACGATGTCTATAAATCCAACCCTGCAGAGTACCAAGACCAGTTCATGAACGACTATTCGCGTGTAACGACACAATTGGGTAACCTTGCTGCAGACAAGGAGAATAAGAACGCCGCCTATGCTGCTGCCGCGAAAACCCGGGTTGACCAACTCTTCACCGTTTCCGGTGCTGCAAGCTGCGAGAAACTGGATGCGCTTTATGCTAATTATGTTGAACTCAACAAGGCCGACCTGACCAAACTCAACACCCTCTTGAGCCTCTATCGGATAGCTAACTGCACGGAGAGCAATGTTTACTTTGCGGCCGCAGAAGCAGTTCACCAATTGAGCCCCAGCGAGGAGTCTGCTGCCGGTTGCGCTGCCATGTCTATGAAGAAAGGTGACTGGGAAAGTGCCGTTAACTACTACCTACAAGCCGTTACGCTGGACCAATCAAGCGACAATAACTCTGCCGATAGGGCTAAGTACCTCTTCCGTATCGCCTATGTATATTTCGACAAACTGCATAACTACCCTCAGTGCCGTGCCTACTGCCGTCGTAGCTTACAGGAAGACCCTGCACAAGGCGGTTGCTACATCCTGATTGGTTCCGCTTATGCCTCTTCTCAACCCTACAGCTCGGCAGAGATGCCCGCTGCTAAGGCTGCTATCCTGAACAAGAGCGTTTATTGGGCAGCAGTGGACCAGTTCGTGAAGGCGAAACAAGCAGACCCATCGGTAGAGGCGGATGCTAACAAGATGATTGCGCAGTACAGCAAGTACTTCCCGACCAAAGAGGAGATCTTCGACCTGCCTAATGAGTTCGGTGGTGAGACCTTTACTGTCGGTGGCTGGATAGGAGAGACTACACGCGTACGACCTGCTAAATAATGCACGGTATAGCACGGTATAGCAGAATACTATTAGTTGTCATCGCCATGCTTATGGCGGTGACGGCTTGTCATAAGAAGGTGCTGCATACGGATGCTGTGACCGACCGAGCCGCTATGCCTGCTATGGACGCGCAGACCGTGATGACCCTCATCTCCGACTCCGGTGTCGTACGGTATCGAATAAACGCGGCGCGGTGGCAAGTCTACGACAAGGCAGAACCACCCTATTGGGAGTTTAAGAACGGCATCTATCTGGAGCGCTTTGACGAAAACCAACATGTCGATGCCTGGCTGCAAGCCGATTATGCCTACTACGACGAGCAGGCACAGATTTGGCACCTGAAAGGCAATGTGCACGCCTTGAACCTTGAGGGAGAGGAGTTCGAGACCCCCGAGATTTACTGGAATCAAAAGACCGAAAAGGTCTACAGCGACACTACCATTGTCATCACCCGCGAGACATCCATCATTCACGGGGTAGGCTTTGACTCAAACCAGTCCCTTACGCGATACACGATACGGAAACCTACAGGTATAATACCTATTAAAGATGAATAAATTATTAGACCATAAAGTTGCCCTCATCACGGGTGCCGCCCGTGGGATAGGGAAGGAGATAGCACTGCTTTTTGCTTCAGAGGGCTGCGACATTGCCTTTACCGACCTTGAACTTGACGAGCTGACCCTTACGACCGAGCACGAAATACAAGCGCTCGGTGTGCGCTGCCGAGCCTATGCGGCGGACGCTTCTTCCTTCCAAGCAACTGAGGAGGTCGTGAAAACTGTTCACACCGATATGGGGCAGATAGATATCCTCGTCAACAACGCCGGCATAACGCGCGACGGATTGCTCATCCGCATGAGCGAGAAGCAGTGGGACGAAGTGATCAATGTCAACCTTAAGTCGGCTTTCAACTTCATGCACGCCGTCTCGCCTATAATGATAAAACAGCGTTCCGGCAGTATCATATCTCTCTCCTCCGTGGTCGGTCTAACCGGCAATGCCGGACAAACGAACTATAGTGCTTCTAAGGCCGGTATCATCGCTCTCACCCGCTCCGTCGCCCAGGAACTGGGGGCACGAGGTATACGCGCTAACGCTATAGCTCCGGGGTATATCATGACCAATATGACGGCTACGCTGCCCGAAGAGGTGCGGCAGAACTTCCTCTCCCGGATTCCTCTCCGCAGAGGAGGTACAGGCAGGGAAGTGGCGAAAGTGGCACTCTTCCTCGCCTCCGATATGAGCAGTTATGTCTCAGGACAAGTGATCCAAGTGAATGGCGGAATGAACTAATGTCATAGGAGAAACGGAGCATGAAGTACTATTTTCAACGCACAGTTGCCTACCAAGATGTAGACATGAACCGCAAGTTGCGTATCTATACCCTCGAGAATTATATATTAGGTATAGCCGGTGAGGTGGCTGACCAACTGGGCTTTGGCATTAAGCAACTCTATCCCCGTCAACTCACATGGATATTGACACACCTCAATGTTGAGATGTCCTACATGCCGACACACGAGGAGCAATTAGAGTTCGAGACTTGGATAGAGAGCGACGCGCACATGCTCTCTGTGCGTGATTTTCGGATATATCTATTGGGCGAGAATAACTCCAAATGCCTTATCGGTAAGGTTAAGTCCGTTTGGGCAGTGCTCAATCTGCAGACACGCGCTATTGTCAGTATCTTCAACGAACCGATTTTTGAAGGAGCAGTGGATGGCGAGGTGCTGGAGCTTGACCGAGCGCCTAAACTGTTACCCATTGAGCGCCTTAAGACAACGCTGCCCGAAGCCACCGTGGGCGAGCAACCACATACCATACAGTACTCCGACATGGATTACAACGGTCACTGCAATAGCTGTAAGTACCTCGAGATGATGGTCAACTCCTACCTGCCCGACTATGTACAAGCACCTTTCCGCTTGGACATCAACTACCAAAAAGAAATTGGTCTCGGCGAACAAGTGCAAGTCCGCTATCTCGTGACCGACCAATTTACGCAGTACCAGATCCTCGACAGCACAGCCCAAACCAACTCCTCTGCCCGCATCACGAAGTTGTAGCACTCCTCTGCCTGTATAACGACGTTGTAACACGCCACGACCTGCATCACTCGTCTGCCGGGCTTGACTGCACACTAAAAAAGAAAGAGCCGCTATCGCAGCGGCCCAATTCCCAAGGTATTAGTCAATTTAAAGGTACAAAAAAGATTGTGATGTTTTGATTTCGATTGCAAAATTACAACAAATATTCCATATATGCAAATCTGAAAAACATGTTCTTTAACATGTTTTTGTTATAAGGCATTGAGTGCCACATCATTAGGTGACAATTCTACCACTTCAAGATTTTCCATTTTGTCGCCATTTATGACCATTTTGAGCAAAGTCTGCACCTTCTGCCACCCCTGTTTTCCCGCTGCACCCGGGTTGACAGTTAGCATTGCCCAAACAGGATCATATTGTACTTTGAGGATATGTGAGTGCCCACAGACGAACAGTTGTGGCGACTCCCGTTGGAACATCGGGATGAGCCACGGATTGTAGTGCCCGGGGTAACCTCCTATATGGGTCATGAGCACGTTGACTTCCTCCACCTTAAACCGATAGAACTCCGATAGGGTATACCGGATGTCACCGCTATCAATATTGCCGAAAACCGCTCTTGTCGGCTTGAACTCCCTAAGCTTCATCAGCACCTCCATGGACCCGATATCACCGGCATGCCATATCTCGTCGCAGTCCGCGAAGTGCTCAAACACACGCTTGTCCAAGTAACCATGAGTGTCCGACAATATACCTATATGTGTCATTGCTTGCGGGAGAGAATAAAGATAGTCAGTAATATGCCTATAATGGCGATTGAGAGGAAGTACAGCACATCGCGCAGGTCTATGACACCGCGCGCAAGCGAACTATAGAAGTCTTGCATACTTACCCAGTACAACACAAACGATGTCACTGCACCTAAGATATACGCCACTATCTGATTGAGCGTGAACGATGACATAACGAGACCGATGCCCAAGAACGCACTACTCAGCAGTATGAGACCGATGAACGACCCCATGAACTGTGCCGTGTCGATATTGCCGATTGGCTCGGCGATATAACTGACGATGAAGTAGTGGATGATATTAGGCACAAGACCAATGAGCATCAGCGTCCAAGCTGCGAGGTACTTCTCCACCACAATCCGCCAAAGAGGGTAGGGCTTCGTGCGTACTAAATCCCACATACCACTCTGCTTCTCTTCAGCGAACAAACGCATGGTCAGCGCCGGACAAAGCAGAATCATGAGCCAAGGGGACAACTCAAACAAACCATCCACCTGACTATATCCGGACTCAATGATATTGTACTGACCGGGAATAACCCACAGAAATAGACTGAGCCCAACAAGGTACAACCCGATGACAATATACGCTACCGGTGTCGTGAAGTAATATCTAAGCTCCTTGCGATACATCTTTCAACTTCCCACTTTAGCCCTTCGGGCGCACTTTCATCTTTCAACCATCCTACTTCTTCGCAGGTGTCTTGGGGAAGAATATCCAGAACAACACGGTTACCACTAAAGCATAAGCAGCGAAAATGTACCAGAAGGTCTGCCAACCTGTCCATTGGGCGAGAGCAGCGTCATGGATAGCCTGCAATATGTTGACATCGGTGATGGCAGTCCAATCAATATGGCCTAACTCATCGCGCACCACTCCTAATGCTGTCCAATCGAACTGAGGCACAACCTTGTTGAAGACCGCTTGCGCAGTCAGCGTGCCCACAGTAGCACCAAAACCGTTGGTCATCATCATGAACAAACCCTGCGCACTGGAACGCATAGATGTCTCCGTCTCTTGGTCCACATACAGCGCTCCGCTGATATTGAAGAAGTCAAACGCAAAACCGTAAACAATGCAACTCAGCACAAATAGCCAAATGCCCGGACCGGGGTTGCCCATCCCGAAGAAACCGAAACGAAGAACCCAAGCGAACATAGCCATCAACATCACGTTCTTGATGCCAAAACGCTTCAGGAAGAACGGAATAGCCAAGATGCACAACGCCTCACAGATCTGAGAGATACTGATGAGAATATTGGAGTGCTGTACACCGAAAGAGGTTGACCAGTCCTTGAAGTACTCGAAACTGCCGAGGAACGGATTAGCATAACCGTTCGTGATCTGCAAACTGAAACCCAACAGGAACGAGAAAATGAAGAATAATGCCATCTTCTTTTCCTTGAAGAGCGTAAAAGCCTTAAGCCCCAAAGCATCTGCCAACGATTGGTTCGTTTCTGCAGGCTTAATAGGACAAGCAGGTAATGTCAAAGCGTACATGGCGAGGCACAAACTCAAACCACCGGATACAACGAACTGCCAAGGCGTGGCTTGAAAGCCCAATAGGTCTATGCACCACATGGACAAAATGAAACCAACTGTACCGAACACACGCACGGGCGGAAAGTCCTTCACCGTGTCTAAACCGGCTTCAATCAGTGCATTGAACGCTACGGAGTTCGTCAGTGCTATCGTCGGCATGAAGAACGCAACACTTAATGTGTATAGCGTGAACAGCACACCGAACTGCACAGCATCGCCTGCACCAAGAGCGTACCAACCCGCGGCAATCATGAACGCACCAGCCAATAAGTGGCACAGACTGTGCACCTTTTGGGCTTGAATCCACCTGTCGGCGACAATACCCATCAGCGTCGGCATGAATAGACTCACAATACCCTGTATCGAGTAGAACCAACCGATATTACCGGCCATACCGTGGGTCGCAAGGTAACGACCCATTGATGTCAAGTAAGCTCCCCAAACGGCGAACTCAAGGAAATTGAAGAGAATCAATCTCAGTTTAATGTGTTTCATATTCTTTTTGTTTTTAGTTATTTACTGCCCAACATTCTCTGACCAACATTTACTGTCCAACATCTACTGTCCAACAGCGAAGCTCATAAAAAGGGCACCTGGTTTTCTGGAAACATGGTTTCTCCCCTCCCGACGGCTACTGCCCTAATAGCCCGTAGGGCGTTTTTGCTATACCGTGCTATACCGTGCATCTTACCGGCGGGCTACTGCCCTAATTTTGCATTTTGCATCTTTAGAGCATCTTGCATCTGTTAAAACTCACTCGTAAAATGGAACCGGATATGCTTGTAGTCATTCTGGGCCATGTTTAGTACATACGCGCTATCTGCCATGAAGACATCGCGCTCCTCCTTGTCATACGCCATGTACTGCGCCTTGCGTTGCTTGAAGAGTTTGAGCTCAGCTTCGTCGTCCGACTCTATCCAGCAGGCTTTGAACATCGACATATTCTCCCAGCGGCACTTTGCGTTGTACTCATGCTCTAACCTATACTGAATAACCTCGAACTGCAACTGCCCAACCGTACCGATAATCTTACGACCGTTCAACTGGCTCACAAACAACTGTGCCACACCTTCGTCCATGAGCTGATGAATACCTTTATCGAGCTGCTTCTGCTTCATCGGGTCGGCGTTCTCAATGTACTTGAACATCTCCGGTGAGAAGGACGGCAGTCCCTTGAAGTGCAACTGCTCACCGCTCGTCAGTGTATCGCCTATCTTGAAGTTACCCGTATCGGGCAGACCTACTATATCTCCGGCAAATGCCTCATCTACCGTCTCTTTCTTCTGCGCCATGAAGCATGTCGGCGCACTGAAACGCATCTGTCTTCCCTCACGCACATGGGTATAATAGGTGTTGCGCTCAAAACGACCACTCACAATTTTAAAGAACGCAATGCACGACCGGTGATTGGGGTCCATATTCGCATGAATCTTAAAGCAGAAGCCTGTGTACGCCTCTTCGTACGGGTCTACCTTGCGCTCAACCGCTTCCACAGGACGCGGGCTGGGGGCATTCTCTACAAAGAAGTCCAACAGCTCCTGCACACCTATCGTCTTATACGCTGAGCCGAAAAAGACAGGAGCCAAATCGCCCCGCAGGTACGCTTCCTTGTCAAAGAGCGGATAAACGCCGTCAATAAGTTCCATCGCCTCTTGGTTCTTGGCACTCATCTTCATAGGTCTGTCACTGAGCTTAAAGACCGACTCAAAGTCTAAGCCTTGCCCATTCGCCCAGGTGATGGGGGTGACGTTAATACCCAACTCTTGTTCCACATCGTCCATGAGGTCAAACGGGTCTTTACCCTCACGGTCCATCTTGTTCATAAAGATCATCGCAGGTGTCTTACGCATGCGGCAGACCTCCATGAGTTTGCGCGTCTGGGCTTCCACACCCTTCGCGCTGTCAATGACGATAATCACACTATCAACCGCCGTCAGGGTCCTGAAGGTATCTTCTGCAAAGTCCTGGTGACCGGGGGTGTCAAGAATATTGATGTGGTATGTTTTATAGTCAAACCCCATCACGGATGTGGCTACCGATATACCTCTCTGTTTCTCAATCTCCATCCAGTCAGAAGTGGCAGTGCGCCTAATCTTGTTGGACTTGACGGCACCCGCTACATGAATAGCCCCACCGTAGAGTAGCAGCTTTTCGGTGAGGGTCGTTTTACCGGCATCCGGGTGAGAAACGATGGCGAACGTGCGCCGCCGATTTATTTCATCAACGTAACTTGGCATTGAATTCTGTCTCGAAAGTGTTCTGTAAACGACTCATGATATGCTCTATCTGCTTGTCCTTGAGGGTATCTTCCTCGTTGAGGAGAACGAAAGACAAGGCGTAACTCTTCTTGCCGGGCATGAGGTTCTTGCCCTCATAGACATCAAAGAGATACACGTCCTTGAGATACTTATGCTCCGTTGCAAATGCGGCTTTCTTGAGGTCGGCAAACTGCACATTATGGTCCACTAACAGGGCGAAATCGCGCCGTACGGCAGGGAACTTGGGCAGCTCCTTGATAACGGGCCTATACTGCTTGCGCTGTTTCATAAGGTTCTTCCAGTAGAGGTCACCATAATAGACCGGAGTGTCAATGTCGAACTGCTGGCAGAGCTTCGGACTAACAACCGCCATATATCCGAGCGACACACCGCCTGGGGTCTTAATGACCAAACCGTCCGTGAAGCAATCACATATCCCGCAGCACGTGTCACCATCGGGGTCAATAGCGGGCTCTAAAACCAATTTATCCACATCTATACCTAACCGCTTGAGCAGCATATCCACATAGGCGTGCAGGCGATAGAAGCTCGTTCTTGTAGTGGGGGTTACCCACGACTCGGGACTCTTATTGCCCGTTAACCATAGACCCAAATGCATCTCCTCACCATAAGCATCTATCGGCTCTGACTTGCTTTCGACTGGAGAAAAATGGTAGCAATTCCCAAACTCATAGAATGCGAGGTCGCTGTTCTTACGATTGACATTGCGCTGAATAGACTCAAGGCCGCCGAAGAGCAATGTCTGCCGCATAACGGAGAGGTCCTGACTGAGCGGGTTCATGATCGTAACACATGTCTCAGCCCATGAGCCGTGCTGGTAGTATGCAGCCTTGGTCAGACTGTTATTCATAATCTCGTTGAAACCCTGCGCCGTCAGTTGCTCACTGAGCTTGCGCTGCTCGGCAACTGGATTGGGCTTGGGGTTATAACTGAGGTTCGTGTTGACCTTTTCAGGGAACTCTACATTGTTGTACCCGTAAATACGCAGAATCTCTTCGATGACATCACACTCTTTCTGCACATCCACGCGGTAGCGCGGTACAGCGAGGTGATAAGCGCTACCGTCCTTGCTGTATGCTATCTCAAGACCTTTAAAGATGGTCTCTACGGTTGCCTCGTCCAACGCCTTGCCAATCAACCGATTGATACGATCTAAGTCCACATCTACCTGCCAAGGCTCGAAGGTCCCGTTAACCACATCCTCCACCTCCATGGCAATCTCACCACCGGCAACCTCTTGTATCAGCAAGGCGCAGCGCTTGAGGTTATAGAGCGTTTGGTTCGGGTCGCAGCCACGCTCATAGCGGAAGGACGCATCTGTGTTCAATCCATGCCTGCGGGCGGTCTTACGAATAACAACAGGGTCGAAGTACGCACTCTCAAGGAACACGTTCTTGGTCTCATCGGTTACACCGCTATTGAGTCCGCCAAACACACCTGCCATGCAGAGAGGATGACTCTCATCACAAATCATAAGATCGCGGTGGTCCAAGGTACGTTCAACGCCATCAAGCGTCACAAACTTCTGACCTTCCTCAGCGCGTTTAACTACAATGTGTTGTCCGCCAATCTTGTCGGCATCAAAACTGTGCATCGCCTGTCCAACCTCGAAGAGCACGAAGTTAGTCACATCTACAATATTGTTAATGGACCTAAGACCGATAGCGTTCAGCGCGTTCTTAAGCCATTCGGGGGACTCCTTGACCGTTACTCCTTTTATGCTAACACCCGTGTAACGAGGACAAGCAACAGGGTCTTCCATGGTTACCTTAATAGGTAGGTCATGTCTCTGCACCGTGAAGCCGCTTACATCAGGTTGATGCAGGGCCACATCCTCACCGTGGGCGAGGTAGTAAGCGTGCAGGTCGCGAGCCACACCGTAATGCGAAGCCGCGTCGTTGCGGTTAGGCGTGATATCCATCTCAATGACCGTGTCGTCTTCTATGTGGAAGTACTCCTTAGCAGGCAGACCGACAGGGGTATCAGAGGGCAGAACCATGATACCTGCGTGGTCCGTGCCAACACCTATCTCATCCTCGGCACAAATCATACCCAAGGACTCTTCTCCCCGAATCTTACCTTTCTTAATAATAGTGAAGGACTCGTCACCCGAATAAAGGACGGTGCCGATAGTGGCGACAATCACTTTCTGCCCTGCGGCAACGTTCGGTGCGCCGCACACAATCTGAATAGGTTCTGCATCGGGAGCAATGCGCGTCTGGGTGATATGCAAGTGGTCAGAGTTCGGGTGAGCAACGCACGAAACTACTTCGCCCACAACCAAGCCTTCCAACCCGCCACGGATAGTCTGAATCTTCTCTACTGTACCTACCTCAAGACCGATTGAGGTCATAATCTTAGCCACTGTTGCGGCATCATCTTTCAGGTCAATGTACCGCTTTAACCAGTTATACGAAACGTTCATATATCATTAAATATTATCAATTCACCGTAAAACGGCTACAAAAGTAGTAAAAATTTTGCGCTTTTGCAAATTTTTTTGTACTTTTGCGGCGGAAATGGGTAAAATCATGCAATATGTCGCGACGATAGGTTTTTTCGACGGGGTGCACAAGGGACATCAGTTCCTCTTGGAGCACCTCCAAGAGGTCGCTCGCAGGGAAGGGTTGAGCACTATGGTTGTGACCTTTGACGAACACCCCGAAACCATTCTTCGTGGGTGGGCGAAGCCACTGCTCTCCTCAACGCAGGAGCGTCTGACTCTTCTAAGCCAAAACGGTGCCGATGAGGTGCTGGTCTTGCCCTTTGAACATATCCGCTCGCTCACGGCGGAGCAGTTCATGGTTTACCTCAAGGGCAAAGGGGTCGCTCTCCTTCTCATGGGCTATGACCACCGATTCGGGGTAGACCGATTAGTAACCTTTGAGGACTACCGGCGGGCGGCAGAACGAGCCGACTTGCGACTCCAACTTATCACCGAAGCACCGGACGGGCATATCTCCTCTTCCACTATCCGCAAGGCTTTAGCAGCCGGCGATATAACCCGCGCTAACGATATGTTAGGTCGCCCGTATAGCCTGACGGGCAAGGTCGTACACGGTAATGGTATTGGTCGAACAATAGGTTTCCCGACCGCCAATATCCAAGTGCCGGAGTACAAACTCCTGCCTGCCGAAGGGGTGTATGTGGGCATGGTTGATCGGCACAAAAGCATTGTCAATGTGGGCTTTAACCCGACCGTCGATGGCAGGAAAGAGACCGTCGAGGTGCATATCCCCGATTTCAGCGGGGACCTGTATGGGCAGACCCTCACCGTTTCCCTGCTTAAGCGCCTACGTGGGGAACAGAAGTTCGATTCGTTAGACGAACTTCAAGCGCAAATCCGCAGGGATATTACCTCCTTATAGCAAGCAACGTATGCGTCGGCAGGCCATCGTCCGTGATGGCCTCCAACTTGACGCGTCCTGAGCAGTGGATAACTACCTCCTTGTTCATGAGAATCCCCACGTGGCTCACCGACGAGTGCC